>OCTX014554120.1_pt1 | contig 55748 bp, 34 predicted proteins | sample 1539691 | NCBI WGS metagenome assembly OCTX01 (sample SAMN02144231, study PRJEB22623) | gut metagenome | biome: sheep rumen | host: Ovis aries | place: New Zealand
CGTCTCAGAGAGTCCCTGCGACACACCCATCTCCTTGACAGAGGCGTAGCCTCCGAGGAAAGCAAAAGAAGAGCCGAGGAAAGCAGGCACGTTCCATTTGGAAATGAAATGGAACAGGAGTGTGCCGATTCCTGCGAAAAGCAGGGTGACAGATACGTCCAGACCTGTAAGCAGGGGCACGAGAACGGTGGCTCCAAACATGGCAAACAGGTGTTGGAAGCCAAGAATCAGCATGCGTGGCGTGCCCAGCTGACGTGCATCATAGATGGCATTATGTGGTTCCATGATAGAATTAGTCATTCCTTCAAATTATTCATTCCTTCGAATCACCATATTAGTTCCCGGCTTGTTATACCCAAAACTGCCGGGAACCATTTCGTTATCCTCCACGGTGAAACCATCGGTGGCCTCATCGAAGTAGATGCAGAAGGCGCGGTCGTTGGTGGCATAGGGAGCCTTGACGGGAGCACTGATGCGGTTGCGGCGTATGAAGGAGTTGGGCTGGTTGCTCAGCGTGTAGATGCCTCCGGTATCATAGAGCTGTTTGGCATAGTAATATACATGGTTGCCCTCAATGCGGTTGTTGCGCATACCACTTTCCAGAGCCGTCCATCCCCATCCCACACAGATGCCGGAATAGTTGAGGTCGGACACATCGTTGTTCAGTATCTGGATGTTGCGCACATAGCCGGCGGCGATGCCCACAGCACCCCAATCTTCTGTCGTGCCATGACGGATCTCATTGTTACTGAGGGTGATGCTGTCGCAGATATCCTCATCGTGCTTAGGAGAATAGGGCACATGGGTTTCGAAGCCCTGATCGGGGAAGGTGCCCACCATGATGGCCGTACCGCCGATGTCGTAGAATGAACAGTGGCGGACGGCTGAACGGTTCACACTCTTCTCCATGTCGAGACCTGTGGCGGCGAGATTCGCGAAGTGACAGCCGTCGAACACGATGTCATCGGCATAGCTCACCTTTACCGCAGCATCAGGACGTTCGATCCATGCCTGGTTCTCCAGCTCCGCCTTTTCAGGGAGTCCGGGTTCCTGCAGCTTATACGCATCGATCATGGCAAAGCCTCCCTGCAAGGCGACATGTCCCTGTTCCGAGGGGCGTGTCCATGCGGCATCCATGATATTCACCCCCTCAAAACGGATATGATGCACGCGCCGTTCGGGGGTTCCGCTGATGTGGATCAGTGTTTTCAGTACGGGAACGAAGGGCCATGCGAAGAAAGTATCCTGCGGCTGCAGGATCTCTGACTCGCGGGGATAATAGTATACCCTTCCAGAGGGGTAGTCCTGATACCATTCTCCAGGTTCGTCTAACAGCTCCAGGGCGTTCTGCAGACAGAACGACGAGCTGCCTTTCTCTCCGTTGATGACAGGTTGAGGCCAGGGATGCTCAAACTCCAGCTGACTCTCGGGCTCATGGAACGAGACGATGGTGGAATCGCCCATCACCCGCATCTCCTTCACGCGAAGGATAGCCATGGCCCATCGCTGGTGCACCACCATCTCCAGCAGGTTTGCCTTACTCAGGTCTTGCTTGGGTGTGGGGATGGTGATCGTCCGCTCCTTCGTATTGAAATTCAGCATCCGCTCCATTTTCACCGAGGGTGTCTGAATGGCCGCCTCACCACCGTCCACGAAGAAGGTGCCGAACTGTGTAGCCATGCGCCTCTGGTCCATCTGCCGGAACCAGAGGATTCTGTTTCCCACCATGGGAGCCTCTGCCGTCCAGATCTTGTTCCGCAGTGAGAGAGCGACGCGCACATCGCTGCATCCGCGTGTCCATTGCGTGATCCGGATACCGCCTCTGATGACAGCAGCCCCCCTGATGACAGTGGGTGACTCCTCCGTACCGCTGTCCTCAGGACGGATGAAGATGGGGCGCTGCAGCAGGTAGGTGCCACTCTCGAGGTTGATGCGGATACCCCCTTTCACTTCGGGACGTTTCAGTCGCCGCCACTCACGTGCCTGTCGTAAGGCCTGTTCCACGGTAGCGAACGGGTGTTCGCGTGTTCCTGCGTTCCTGTCGTCTCCGTTTGTGGCCACAAAGATGTCTCCCGCTATCATCTGGAGATGACATACGAGGGCCACCAGCAACCATCCTATTCTTTTCATAAGCTATTAGTTTTTATTGATTATTCGAAGGGTAGGGGAGTAGGGATAGATGATCGTTGAACGTTCACGATGCAAAGATACAACGAGTTTTTGAAACCACCGCATTCTCCGCTACGATTTTTATGTTGTTTTTCGCGTTCCTTGTATCGTATCTCGAAAAAAATATCTATATTTGCAACAGACTTGCGGCGTGCGTTACTCGCCAGGCCGTAGTCTTTCCCCTCCCTTTCAGGGCAGGGTTAGTTATCACGAATCAATCAAACAATATGACAACAGAATATATCATCCGGATTTGCGTAGCAGCCCTCTTAGGCGGTATCATCGGCTTAGACCGCGAATACCGTGCCAAGGATGCAGGTTTCCGCACCCACTTCCTTGTGGCATTGGGCAGTGCGCTGTTTATGATCGTGTCGCAGTTTGGCTTCGGCGACGTCGTGGGAACCAACGGCTATCGTTTGGATCCGTCGCGTGTGGCGGCACAGGTGGTGAGCGGCATCGGTTTCATCGGTGCAGGTACCATTATCTTCCAGAAGCATGTGTTGAAAGGACTTACCACAGCGGCAGGTATCTGGTGTACGGCGGCCATTGGTTTGGCCAGTGGATCAGGGATGTATATCATCGCCATCGTTGCTACCGTACTGGCCCTGCTGTGCCTGGAGGCCTTTAATTTCTTCCTCCACCGTTTCGGTGCCCGTACGGTATCGATTCGTTTCTCTGCCCCCTCCAAGGAGCATGTCCACCATGTGATGGAGGTGTTGGAGCGCGCTCATGTAGGCATCGGCTCCTATTACATGGAACGACAAGAAGAAGACGAAGACCACCACTATGTTGTAGGGATGGATCTTCGTCTGAAGCGTGACCGGTATATTACCCGGTTATTGGAGCTAATGAGTGACTTCGATGGGGTGAGCATCGAGAACGTAGAGTAGGGCGCAAGCCTTTCTACAGCAGTTCTACGAGTCGTGCCATCTGATTGGGGATACGGATCTGCTGCGGACACTTGGAGAGACACTCCTCACAATCCATGCACTGGTCAGCACGTTCCTGTTCGGCCAGTGCCTTTTTGTATCCTTCTACATAAGTCTTGTGACGTTCGCGGTAGTCGGCAGCAGACTTATCCGGCAGGGGCAGCAGCTTCTTGTTCACCGACTCATTGTAATAGGCAAAATTCCCAGGGATATTCACACCATACGGACATGGCATGCAGTATTCGCAGGCTGTGCAAGGCACCGTGGGATAGCCGTTCATGTCGTCGGCGATCTTTGCCAATACCTCTTTCTCCTGATCAGAACAGGGATCAAGGGGAGAGAATGTCTTGACGTTATCCACCAAATGCTCCATGAGGGTCATACCACTCAGGGCTGTGAGAACATTCGGCAGCGAACCTACCCAGCGGAACGACCATGAGGCCTGACTGTCATTGGGACGAAGACTCGTAAGCCGTTGTGCGAACTCCTCGGGTAAACGTGCCAGACGACCGCCTAGCAGGGGCTCCATGATCACGCACTGGATACCCGCCTTCTCGCATTTGTTATACAGATACTCGGCATCGGCATCACCTTTCCGTCCTGTAGAAGCATGGCGCCAGTCAACGTAGTTCAATTCAATCTGACAGAAATCCCAGTGATAGGTGTCGTTATTGTCGATAAGCCAGTCGAACACTTCCACGTTTCCGTGATAGGAGAAGCCCAGGTTCCTGATGCGTCCTGCCTTCCGTTCCTCCAGGAGAAAGTCGAGCAGGTGGTTGTCGATGAAGCGGGGGGTGAAGTCCTGCATGCCGCTACCTCCCACACTGTGCATCAGGTAGTAGTCGATATACTCCACCTGGAGCGATTTGAACGACTGGTAGTACATCTTCTTCGACTCTTCCAACGACCACAGGTTACGCCGTTGGTTCGACATCTTCGTGGCAATGTAGAAAGATTCGCGGGGATGGCGTTTCAAGGCGATACCCGTGGCAATCTCCGACTGACCACCGCTGTACATCGGTGCCGTATCGAAATAGTTCACGCCATGAGCGATGGCGTAGTCCACTTCCTGGTTCACCAGTTCCTGATCGATCTGTCCTCCATTGCGTGGCAGGCGCATCATGCCATAGCCCAGGAGTGATACCTTGTCACCAGAGTGCCTGTTCACACGGTAGGTCATCATGTTCTGACCCTCCTGTAGCATTCTGGGTGCTGACTGAGGAGCAAATGTTTTAGCAAGGGCATCAAAAGGTTTCATGGCAAGCATGGCCACGGCTGATGCCGATCCGATTCCTGTCATCTTCAGGAACTGTCGGCGATTAAGTTTCTTATTATTATCAGACATAGGCAGTTGTATTTAGTGATTATTAATTATTACTCTACGAATATGACGAACCATCGGTCTTTCAAAGCGGAGCAGAAATAAATTAGACGAATTTCAAATCATCATTGCGGCAGCAAATTCTTCATTTCAAAAACTCTCTGATCTCTTCCATCCTCTGCATTCCAGCGGAGCGTCCAATCTCATACACTCTTTTCATCTCCTCGGGATCGTGTGAGATATGACCGATGGGTAGTTTCTCTGCAGGGCGTATCACAAGGGTGTTACCCTTTTTCTCCTCCTGACGCACGTAGTCCAGCTGCTGGTTATACATCTCATGACGGTGCTCCATAGCCGATACGGTATGGGGGTAGTGACGCAGGCTCCATTTGATCAGTGGCATGAGACGGTTGGGCGTTTTCTGATAATCTGCAGGCTGCGTCAGGATGACAATGTTCCGCGGATAGCCAATGCCTTGGAAATAGGCCAAGGGGATGCTGTCGGTCATGCCCCCATCCAGCAGGTGATACCCTTCCAGTTCCACGACATGCGATACCACAGGCATCGAGGCCGAGGCGCGTATCCACTCGTAGGCTGTATGACCACCCGTCATGCATCTCTTATAGACAGGTTTTCCCGTTACGACATCCGTGCAGACGATATAGAACTCGGTAGGATTCTTCTCAAATGTGGCATTGTCGAACTTGTCATACTGCTCAGGCACGATGTGGTAGGCATATTCTGCACCAAAGAGATCACCGGTTTTCAGGAACGACTGCATGCTGCAATAGCGTTTGTCGTGAGCGAAACGCATATTGTACCGGATAGCCCTGCCGATTTGCCGTGATTTGTAGTTACAGCCGAAAGCCGCCCCTGCTGAGACCCCAATGATCCCGTCGAACGCGATGCCTTGTTCCATCATCACGTCCATCACCCCTGCAGAGAAGAGGCCGCGCATCGCTCCCCCTTCCAGTACCAGTCCTTTCTTGAGCGCACTCATATCCTAATCGCTTGATCAAAAGACCGCCACAAAGATAATAAAAAATAACAAGAATTTATTCTTTTCCCTCGTTATTTCGTTTTTTTATGCTAAATTTGCAACCGTATGAGAACAGGAATATTCGTGGGGAGCTTCGACCCCTATACCATCGGGCACGACCATATTGTACGCCGTGCCTTGCCCCTTTTCGACCGAATCATCATCGGCGTGGGCGTGAACGAGCATAAGCAGTATATGCAGAGTGCGGAGATCCGCAAGCGGAAAATCCAGGAGCTCTATCAGAGCGAGAAAAGGATTACGGTGAAGACCTATTCCGATCTGACCATCGATTTCGCCCACCGCGAGATGGCCGACTTCATCATCAAAGGGGTGCGCTCGGTGAAGGATTTCGAGTATGAGCGTGAACAGGCAGATATCAACCGTCGCATCGGACATATCGATACCTTACTGCTCCTTGCCGAACCGGGCATGGAGAGTATCAGTTCATCGATGGTGCGCGAACTGGTGCACTTCGGAAAGGATGTGAGGGAGTTCCTTCCCAAGAGATAAAGGGATAAAATAGAATCAACATGATAACGTATCAAACGGAAGGCGTGAAAATGCCCAAGATCAGGAAACGCGACACCACGGCCTGGATACGTGCCGTGGCAGCAAGCTATGGCAAGACCGTAGGTGAGGTGGGCTATCTGTTCTGTGATGATAAGAAAATCCTTGAAGTGAATAACGAGTATTTGGGGCACGACTACTATACCGATATCATCACCTTCGACTACTGCGAGGGTGATGTGCTGAACGGTGACCTCGTGATCTCACTCGACACCATCCGTACAAATGCGGAGAAATTTAATAAGAGTTACGAGGAAGAACTGCACCGCGTCATCATCCATGGTATCCTCCACCTCTGCGGCATCAACGACAAAGGACCGGGAGAGCGAGAGATCATGGAAGCGGCGGAGAACCGTGCCCTGGCAATGAGGGTGCAGTAGTCTGTGCTCATTCATCCATCGGATACCTGACGCCCCATTTGAAGCGCAGCGTATCCATCATCTTCATGATATAGAGGGTTTCGTCGAGCGGCATGTAGGGCGTCTCGGTGAGCCCTTTTTCCATGGCATCCTGACAGGCCAGGAACTGATATTCATAACCCGTGATTTGCTGGGGAACGGCTATCTCCTCGATGAACACACGGTCGCGGGCATATACCTGAACAGTCTGGGGATTATTGATATTGTCGATGATCAGGTAGCCCTCGGTACCACAGAGGATGCCTTGGTTGTCGTTCACACAGCATGCTGACGACTGGATATTGGCCAGTACGCCATCGGCAAAGGTGAACGAGATGGCATTGGTGAGATCCATGCCGGTATCCGACTTCACACACTGTGACTCGGTATTCACGATCTCAGCATCGTGGAACATCCTGACGAAGTTGATGCCATAGACTCCGAGGTCGAGCAAGGCACCACCACAGAGATCAGGACGCATGATACGCGGCTTGTTACCCATGCTGTAGCCGATGCTCGCAGTGATAAGACGGAGGTCACCGATCCTGCCCTCGGCCATCATGTTGCGGATAACGGGGACGATGGGCTGGTAACGGGTCCAGATAGCCTCAGCTAAAAACACCTTCTTCTGACGTGCCAGATCAACCACCCGCTGGCTCTGTGCATAGTTAGCCATGAACGCCTTCTCCACCAAGCAGGCTTTCCCTGTTTCAAGAGCTTGCATAGTGACGTCATAGTGATGGGAATGGGGCGTGGCCACATATACCAGATCAACCTTTGGATCAGCAATCAGGTCGGCATACGAGCCATAAGCTACAGGGATACCCCACTGCGCAGCAAAGGCATCAGCTTTCTGTTGTGAGCGAGATGCGATGGCATAACACTCCACGGTGGCTAATTCTCTCAAGGTGATGGCTGCCTTCTCAGCAATCCATCCGGCACCCACGATGCCGACATGTAGTTTTTTTTCCATAGGTTCTTTTAGTTTCATTCTTTTGATATGACTTCCAGTCCTTTCTGCACGATGTGGTTCACCTCGTTCATGATCTGGAAATACTCACTCATATCCCATAGGTCGCGGGCGATGAGGCCCTTGAGTTGCTTACTGAGATAAGGCAGCGTACGTTTCAGTTCGTCGTCATCCTTAGCCTTGATCTTCTGTTTCTCCGCAGCTGCAAGGATTGTATCGAGGAGCGACTGGGGGACCTCAAACTCCTTGTTGAACTGCTGGAAGGTAGGATAGCTCTTTTTCAGCTGTGCGCGGTGGTTGTCGATATAGCGCAGACTATTCTCCACGATGATGTTCTTCGCTGCGAGCTGACGGTGGAAACGCGTGTATTGAAGGGTGTCGAGGGGCACGAAGGCATCGGGCATGATACCACCGCCACCATAGACGGTGCGATGCTGTCGCAGCGTCTGGTATTTCAGGGAGTCGGCGAAATGGATGCTGTCGGGGTTCGTCAGCTCTCCATGTTTCAGTCGGTTCTCGAAATCCATCTCATATTCTTTCAGGTCACCTTTCTTATAAGGTTTCTGGATACAACGGCCCGAAGGGGTGTAGTAATGGGAGATGGTAAGACGGATCATGGAGCCGTCGGGCAGGTCGATGGGGCGCTGTACCAGTCCTTTACCGAAGGTGCGCCTACCCACCACCAGACCACGGTCCTGGTCTTGAATGGCTCCCGATACAATCTCTGCTGCGGAAGCTGTGAACTCGTTCACCAAAACCACGACCTTGCCGGAGCGCAGCTGTCCGTTACCCTCCGCACGGTAGTCCATGCGTTGTGACGTCCTTCCCTCGGTATAGACGATCAGGTCTTTATCCGGCAGGAACTCATTCGCGATCTGCACGGCAGCCTGGAGGTAGCCGCCACCGTTCTCCTGGAGGTCGAGGAGCAGACTCTTCATGCCCTGCTCCTTCAATGTTCTCACTCCCTCCATAAACTCCTGATAGGTGGTGGCACCGAAATTCTCTATGCGTATATAACCAATTTCCGGACGGATCATATAGACAGCGGTAACACTCTTCACGGGAATCCTGTCACGGGTCACGGTGAAATACATCGTCTCGGGGACACCCCGACGCAGGATGCCCAACTTCACCTTTGTGCCTCGTGGACCGCGCAGTCGTTTCATGATATCCTCACGTGACATCTTCACACCTGCGATGGCGGTATCGTTCACGTTGATAATGCGGTCACCTGCCAAGATACCCACCTTCTCCGACGGTCCTTTCACCACAGGCTGTATCACCAGCAACGTATCCTCAATCATATTGAACTGCACACCGATGCCGTCGAAGTTCCCCTGCAACGGTTCGTTCAACGACTTCACCTCCTTGGGGGTGGCATACGAGGAGTGGGGATCCAGCTCCTTGAGCATGCCGCGGATGGCATCCTCCACTAACTTCGACTCATCCACTGTATCCACATACAGGTTATTAATGGCCATCTCCGCAATCTGCAGTTTGCGCAGAGGACTGTCCCCTCCCATGTTGATTCGGAACTGTGCATGGAGGGAAAGCGTAAGCAGCAGTGCTGCGAGTGTAATGATGTTCTTTTTCATTGTTGTATTAATCATAGACTTCTTCCTCCTCTGGCCTGTCTTCTTCCACCACCAGGTTGTCGATGATGAAGTTCTGGCGCTCGGCAGTGTTCTTTCCCATGTAATATTCCAGGAGTTTCTGCACCTGATCGTTTTTATGCAAGGTGACCTGCTCCAGGCGCATGTCAGGCCCGATGAAGTTTACGAACTCATCGGGAGAGATCTCACCAAGACCTTTGAAGCGGGTAATCTCTGGTTCTGGTCCCAAGGCGGTGATGGCATCCTGGCGCTCCTCTTCACTGTAGCAGTAGCGGGTGATGAAATCGTTCTTCTTCCCTTTAGCCTCATCCGCCTCGGCCAATACCTTTTTGTTCTTGATCTTTGTCCTGCGGTTTCGTACACGGAACAAGGGTGTCTGCAACACATACACATGTCCTTTCTTGATGAGCTCCGGGAAGAACTGCAGAAAGAACGTGATGATGAGCAGACGGATATGCATGCCGTCGACATCGGCATCGGTGGCCACAATCACCTTATTGTATCTGAGGGTGTCGAGACCGTCCTCGATGTCGAGGGCTGCCTGCAGGAGGTTGAACTCCTCGTTCTCATACACCACCTTCTTCGTCAGACCGAATGAGTTCAGGGGCTTTCCCCTCAGGGAGAACACCGCCTGGGTATTCACGTCACGGCTCTTGGTGATGGATCCGCTGGCGGAGTCACCCTCGGTGATGAAGATACTGCTCTCCTCCTTGCGGTCGCTTTTCACATCACTGTAGTGGATACGGCAGTCGCGCAGCTTCCTATTATGGAGGTTTGCCTTCTTCGCTCTTTCGCGAGCCAGCTTCGTGATACCCGCCATGGCTTTCCGTTCCTTCTCGCTCTCGCTCACCTTCTGCAGCATCACCTCGGCAACGTCGGTGTGCATGTGCAGGTAGTTATCCACCTCGGTCTTGATGAAGTCACCCACGTATTTGTTCACACTCACGCCACCCGGACTCATGGTCTGGGAGCCCAGTTTGATCTTCGTCTGACTCTCGAACATCGGTTCCTCCACATTCACGGCGATGGCAGCCACCAGTCCGTTACGGATATCCGTATATTCGAAGTTCTTCCCCGCATATTCCTTGATGGTGCGGGCTATATGCTCCTTGAAGGCACTCTGGTGGGTACCGCCCTGAGTGGTATGCTGTCCGTTCACGAACGAGTGGTATTCCTCGCCATATTGGTTGGTATGGGTGAAAGCAATCTCGATATCCTCTCCTTTCAGGTGGATGATGGGGTAGATGCCCTCGGTAGTCATATTGTCGTTGAGCAGGTCTTTCAAGCCATTGCGACTAAGGATGCGCCTGCCGTTGTACATAATGGTGAGACCTGTGTTCAGGTAGGTGTAGTTCCGCAGCATGATCTCCACGATGTCGCTATGGAACTGGTAGTTCTTGAACAAGGTGTCATCGGGCTCGAAGAAAATGTACGTTCCGTTCTCGTCTTGAGTGTCCTCCGTCCTGTCTGTCTTCAGCACACCACGCTCGAAGGACACGGCGCGTACCTTCCCATCGCGGAAGCTCCTCACCTCGAAATGGGAGCTCAACGCATTCACGGCCTTCACACCCACACCATTCAGTCCTACGCTCTTCTTGAAAGCCTTCGAGTCGTATTTTCCTCCGGTATTCAATACGCTCACGGCTTCTACCAGCTTTCCTTGGGGGATGCCACGGCCATAGTCGCGCACACTGACACGCAGGTTCTCCTCTATGTCTATCTCAATGCGCTTACCGGCATTCATCTTGAACTCATCGATGGAGTTGTCGATCACCTCTTTCAGCAACACGTAGATACCATCCTCTGGCAGTGAGCCATCACCCAAACGACCGATATACATACCGGGACGGGTGCGCACATGTTCCATATCCGACAGATGCCGGATATTATCATCCGTATATTTGATTTGCTCTTCCATATTTCTTCTTTACTCTTTCTCTCCTTGATGATCTCCCATTCCTTCGCTCACACGTCCAAATCCTTCTTATAACATCTCAGTCGTCTGTTCACATGTGCATCGAAATACTGCCAGTTGTTCAGTATGTGGGTATTCGTTTCCATCTGTGGCATGGCCTGTGCCCATTTGAAACCATAGCGCTGGTATTGCTGCACCAGGTCATTGAAGATCAAGGCATTGGCACCACGTGAACGGTATTCGGGAAGCACGCCGATGAGCAGCATATCCACCGTGTCGGCATGGTGCCATCTGATGGCATCGAGCAGGTGCCACCATCCCAATGGCATCAGACGACCGTTGTGTGTCTTGCGCATCGCCTCTGACAGTGAGGGGAACGTGATGCCGAAGCCCACCATCATGTCGTTGTTGTTCCCGTCAACCACGGTGGTGATCAGGTTCATATCGGCAATCTTGATATATTGGTCCACAAGCTGATCGACTTTCTTGTCTGACAACTGTGAGAAGCCATAGAGATCCTTATAGGTGGCATTGAGCAGTTGGAACACTTTCCTCCCGTAGCCTTGTCGCAGCAGCTCGTTTCGGGTGAGCTTGTGTACACGCAGGTTAAAGCGCTCCGATACCATCTTTGCGATGCGTGCAAACTTATCCGGAACCTCCTCAGGTACCCTGACCATGCACTGCACGTAGTCGTTGTCCTTGCGGAAGCCGCCCATGCGCTCGATATGCTCAGGGTAGTAGCGGTAGTTGTAATGGGCATACATCGTGGCCAGGGTGTCGAAGCCCTCCACGAGCATTCCTTCGCGATCGGTGTCGGCAAAGCCCATCGGTCCTACCATCTGGAGCATACCCCGCTGGGCTCCCCACTCCTCCACGGTCTGTATCAGTGCCTTGCTTACTGCCAGATCATCGATGAAATCGAACCATCCGAAGCGTACGATCCGCTTTCCCCATCGCTCGTTAGCCTTATGGTTGATGATGGCGGCCACACGGCCCACCACCTTGTCATTTTCGTAAGCCAGGAAGTAATCAGCCTCACAGTCCTCGAACGATGCGTTCTTCTCTTTGCACAAGTTGTTGAGTTCATCGAAATGCAGATAGGGCACATCGTAGGGGTCGTCGCGGTAAAGATCATATCTGAACTGGATGAATGCTTCCAAGTCCTTTCTCGTTTCAACTTTTTTAATTTCCATGTATAGGTTTCAGATTCCTACTGCAATTAGATTTTCTTGATATAGCAACGGCGGCGTTTGTGCTGTTCTGTCTCCAAATACTGCCATTGGCTCTGCACCTTCTCGTTTGACTCCATCTCCACCTGACTCTCTCCCCAGTAGAAGCCATATTTCTGATACCAGGGAATCAGATGGGCAAAGAGCAGTGCGTTGGCACCTTTCATCCGGTATTCGGGGAGGATGCCCACCATCTCCAAGTCAACATATTTCGTCTTGTGGAATTTCAGTGCACGGATCAGGTGCCACCAGCCGAAAGGCAGCAGTCTGCCTCTGCGGCATTTCTTCATGGCTTCAGAGAGCGAGGGCAGCGTAATGCCCACACCCACCAGCTTATGCTCCGGCGTGTTCCAGTCCTCTATCACCACGATCAGATTCAGGTCAGCCCACCGCAGGTACATATCGAGATACTGCTTGATTTGGCGGTCGGAGAGTTCAGAGAATCCGTATAGATCCTTGAAGGTCTCATTGATCAGGTGGAACACCTTCAGTCCGTATTTCTCCTTGTAGATCTCTTTCATCGTCAGGCTCCGCGCATGGAGGTTATAGCGTTTCTCCACCATCTGCGCAATCTTGGCGAACTTCTCGGGAATCTGCTCAGGGATAAAGATCTTAAACTCCACATAGTCATTGTCTTTCTCCCAGCCCCCCAGCTGTTCCATGTGCTGCGGGTAGTAGGGGTAGTTATAGATGGTGGCCATGGTACCCAGCTGGTCGAAACCTTCTGTGAGCATACCTTCGGGATCGAAGTCGGTGAAGCCCAGAGGACCGATGATTTCGGTCATGCCCTTCTCCTTTCCATAGCGTTCCACGGCTTCAAAGAGGGCGCGGCTCACTTCAATGTCATCGATGAAGTCAATCCATCCGAAGCGCACACTCTTACGCTGCCACCGTTCATTGGCCTTGTGGTTGATAATGGCGGCCACCCTACCAGCCAGCTTACCGTCCTTGTAGGCAAGGAAGTATTCTGCCTCGCAGAAATCGAAGGCCGCATTCTTGGTTTTATTCAGAACGAACATCTCATCGCTGAACAGGTTAGGCACATCATATTGGTTCCCTTCGTAAAGATCGTAATGGAATTCCACGAAAGTCTTCAGCTCCGCTTTCGTCTCCACCCTTTTGATTTGTACTGCTGCCATGGTTTATTGGTTTATGAATGAGAGCAATGTCCTCATTGTCATGTATATCCTGCAAAATTAATCAAATCCCATGGCATAAGCAAAATATCTCCAAAGAATTAATATTTTTTAGGCACAGTACTAAAAAGCATTCAAACGATAGCAGGCTCATGACAAGTATGAAGATCTTGTAAAAATAATTGGTCGGAATTTTAACAATGTAAAAAAACTCTAATTGGAAGGATGGGATGTGCCGCACGGTTTCGGAGCATCCAAATAGGCGTTTTTTTGCAAGTAAAGGCTCATTGCATTCAAAGTAAAGGCTACTTTGAACCAAAGTAAAGGTTACTTTGGACACAAGTAAAGGTTACTTCCGGTCGTTCCAGACGTTACTTACATCCTTTCCGCCGTCATCTAAGGGTCGTTCCGCCGTCACTTTACCCCTATAGATGCCGTCGGAACGAGTGATAGATGCCGTCGGAACAGGTGATAACGCCGTTCGGAACAACTCATAGATGCCGTTTCTCCGAAAATGCAAGGTTTTTACTTTGGGAGGTGGTTTTGGGTCGCCTTCGGCGAGAACCAACGGTCACTCATAGCGTAGCGGAGAGATAAATCCTACAAAATCTATCCAAAATCAAACAAATAATAGTACAGAGAATGTAAGTAATAGTACAGAGAATGTAAGATTATGATAAGATTTTGTTCGATTTTGGATAGATTTTGTAAGATTTCTGCCCGTAAGGGCACCCCCCCGGAAAGAAAAATTGTCCTTTTGCTTCACAAAAACGTTGTTTTCACCACCTAAAAACGTTGTTTTTGACCCCTAAAAACTATGTTTTTGGAGTCTAAAAACGCCGTTTTCACAACTCAAAAATGTGGGATCTTCCTAATACGTTCATTATCAACAACTTACTAAACCTCGCGAGAATTGCGTTTTTTCGACCGAAAGGACGGTTGGTGCCCAAAATGCCCGCTTTTCGCGTTAAACGAAGTTAATTCGTCAAGATCATTCAAAAAATTAACAAATGAGTGGGCATCAGGGAACCATCCTAATAGGCCTGTTCATGTACGCCTTTGACGGCCCGGCCACTGGGGTCGTTCATATTGCGGAAGGCTGCATCCCATTCAAGGGCGATAGCTGTTGAGCAAGCCACACTGGCCTCTGAGGGAACGCTACGGGCAGCAGAGTCTGAGGGGAAATGTTCGGCAAAGATGCTGCGGTAGTAGTATTCCTCCTTGTTCTTGGGAGGATTGATGGGGAAGCGTTCTGCGGCATGTGCCATCTGTTCGTCAGATACGGCCTCAGCAGTCATTTTCTTCAAGGTATCAATCCATGAGTAGCCGACGCCATCCGAGAACTGTTCCTTCTGTCGCCAAGCCACAGCCTCAGGTAATAAGTCGGCAAAGGCCTCACGGACGATTTTCTTTTCGATGGTGGTGCCTGGACACATCTTAGCCTCTGGATTGGTGCGCATGGCGACATCCAGGAACTCCTTATCGAGGAAAGGTACGCGCCCCTCGACACCCCATGCCGACAGACTCTTATTGGCACGCAGACAGTCATAGAGATAGAGTTTTGAAAGCTTACGAACCGTTTCCTCATGGAAGTCTTTGGCTGACGGAGCTTTGTGGAAATAGAGGTAACCGCCGAAGATCTCGTCGGCGCCTTCGCCCGAGAGCACCATCTTGATACCCATCGACTTGATGACGCGTGCCAGCAGATACATCGGTGTAGAGGCACGGACGGTGGTGACATCGTAGGTCTCGATGAAGTAGATGACATCACGGATAGCATCGAGGCCTTCCTGAATGGTGTAGTTGATTTCGTGGTGGACAGTACCGATGTGGTCTGCCACCAAACGAGCTTTTGCCAAATCGGGGGCTCCTTTCAGTCCTACGGCGAAGGAGTGCAGACGAGGCCAGTAGGCGCGAGTGCGACTATTGTCCTCGATGCGGTGTTCACTGTATTTTTCGGCAATGGCAGAGATGACAGACGAATCCAAACCACCAGACAGTAATACGCCATAGGGCACATCTGACATCAGTTGGCGCTTCACGGCATCCTCGAGTGCATCGTGGATAGCCTCAACGCTGGCATCATTGTCTTTTACTGCCTCATAGTCAAACCAGTCGCGGTGATAATAACGGGTAAAATTGAAGGGTTGAAGAATTAAAGAATTGAAGTTTTTCTCCTGGTCTTCCATTTTTCCATTTTTCAATTCTTCCATTTTTCCATATAGGTAGTGCCCAGGGGGGAAGGGCTCATAACACTCGCATTGTCCTTCGAGGGCCTTCAGTTCCGATGCCACATAGACGGTGCCGTCACTGTCGTGGCCTATATAAAGAGGTATGACACCGATGGGATCGCGGGCAATCAGGAATTCATTGCGCTCCTCATCGTAGAGCACAAAGGCAAAGATGCCGCTGAGGTCTTCGAGAAAACCGATGCCCTTATCACGGTAAAGCGCCAGAATCACCTCACAGTCACTACCTGTCTGAAATTCGTATTGACCGGCATAGCGGCGACGGATCTCCTGATGGTTATAGATTTCACCATTGACGGCCAGCACTTGTTTCTTGTCTGGCGAGAACAATGGCTGTCCTCCCGATTCAGGGTCAACGATGCTCAATCGCTCATGGGCAAGGATGGCAGATCCACCACAATAGATACCACTCCAGTCTGGTCCGCGATGACGGATTTTCTGACTCATCTTCAAGGCTTTCTGTCTCAAATCAGACGTTTGTTCCTTTACATTTAAGATTGCTACTATTCCACACATAACCTTTATTTTACTTTTTATATTGACTTTCCACGTAGTTGATGAACGCCTGGTTCACCTGTCGGATGCCGCCAGGGGTAGGGTAATGGCCAGTGAAGTACCAGTCGCCTGGATGGTTGGGGCACGCTTTGTGCAAGCCCTCAATACTCTGGAACACCAGCTCGATGGGGGCCTTCATTCCTTTCGGACGCAGGATCTCCACAATCTTCCGGTTAATCTCATCGACGGTGAACGGTTCGTAGATGGCACGCACGCAATTCCGCGTTTGTTCCTTGGACTGCTTTTGCAATTCGTGCCTGCAAGCCAGATAGGTATCGTTCACCAACTGCCACATGCCGTGCTCCTCAATTAACGCCATTGTAGCCCGGAAAGCGCAAAACTCTTCCAGTCGTGTCATGTCTATGCCGTAGTAGTCGGGATAGCGAATCTGTGGCGAGCTCGACACCATCACAATCTTCTTGGGATGCAGACGGTCGAGGATCTTAAAGATGCTCTCCTTCAATGTGGTGCCACGGACGATGGAGTCATCGATGATCACAAGGTTATCCTCGTAGGGCTTCAGTGAGCCGTAGCTGATGTCATAGACATGAGCTGCCAGGTCGTTGCGCTCCGAATTGTCGGTGATGAAAGTACGCAGTTTGATGTCTTTCCAAACCACCTTTTCTGTACGCACCTCACCGTGTAACTTCCGGAAGCCGTCAGTGATACCGTAGAAAGCGACCTCTGCGGTGTTGGGGATATATGAAAACACGGTGTTGGCAATATCGTTGTCGATGGCTTTCAGAATAGCCGGTGTAAGCTGCTCACCCAAGCGTTTGCGCTCCTGATAGATATCACGGTCGGAACCACGACTGAAATAGATGCGTTCGAACGAGCAGGCGCTCAACTTCTGTGCAGGCATAATCTGCTCCAGTTGGCTCTCACCGTTTTTATGTACGATCAATGCCTGTCCGGGCAGGAGCTCACAGATCTCCTCCGTCTGGAGGTCGAAGGTTGTCTGCAGTACGGGACGCTCACTGGCCAAGGCTATGATTTCATCGTTGCGATAGTAGAAGGCAGGACGTATGCCCCAGGGGTCACGAATGCTGAACATCTCGCCGCTCCCCGTCAGACCGCACATGACATAACCGCCGTCATAGTGTTGCATCGTGGTCTTCAAAACATTGGACATTTCCACATGATCATCAATGTAGGTGGTGATATCCAGACCTTCCAGTCCTTGCTCCTTCGCCTCTCTGTAAAGGCGTTCCACCTCACGGTCTAAGCGATGTCCCATGAGCTCCAGTGTGATGTATGAGTCGCCGTGGATACGTGGTGACTGTCCCTGAGCTGTGAGAAGTTGAAAGACCTCCTCGATATTCGTCATGTTGAAATTGCCGCACAGACAGAGGTTCTTGGCTCTCCAGTTGTTGCGACGCAGAAAAGGATGCACGTATTGCAGTCCGCTCTTACCTGTAGTGGAATAGCGCAGATGCCCCATGTACAATTGACAATGGATAATTGACAATTATTTGCTACGCAGTCTGAGGCAGAGTCATTTTCAATTGTCAGTTTCCCATTTTCTATTCTTCTGAAGATCTCCGTAATGGCGTTCTTCCCCTCGGCACGCTCACGAAACATATATTCCTCACCGGCAGGTGCATCGAGGTTGACGCATGCGATGCCGGCACCTTCCTGTCCGCGGTTGTGCTGCTTCTCCATCATCAGGTAGAGCTTGTTCAGTCCATAGCGCCTTGTGCCGTACTTACGTTCGTAGTACGTCATCGGCTTCAACAGGCGAATCATCGCCACGCCACATTCGTGTTTCAGGTGTTCCATTTTTAATGTTTCGATATTTCGATATAACGATATAACGATATTTCGAAATAACGATATTTCATTTGAACGTTATTTCGATTGAACGCAAGCCTTGATAAAACTCATAAACAGCGGGTGCGGATGCAATACCGTGGATGAGTATTCGGGATGAAACTGCGTTCCGATGTACCACTGCTTCTCGGGTATCTCCACGATCTCCACGAGGTTGGCAGCGGGGTTGATGCCCACACACTTCATGCCTGCTGTCTCGTATTCCTCTTTATATTTGTTGTTAAACTCGTACCGGTGACGGTGACGCTCTTTTATCAATAGAGAATGGTGAATTGAGGACTGACAATGAGGAACTGCCGCGTACGCTTCCATTACTTTACTGCCTTCACGCAGTTCGCAGTCGTAGGCACCTAACCGCATCGTGCCCCCCATCTGGGTGATGCTCTTTTGCTCCTCCATGAGGTCGATGACGGGATGGTTCGTGTCTGCTGACATCTCACAGCTGTGGGCATCCTTGTATCCCAATACATTCCTGGCAAACTCGATCACCATCATCTGCATTCCGAGACAGATGCCGAAGGTGGGCTTGTCATGTGTGCGGCAATATTCCGCAGCAATGATCTTGCCCTCGATGCCCCGTTGACCAAAGCCCGGACAGATGATGACACCTGCCATGTCGTCGAGCAGAACAGCGACACGATCCTTCGTCACCTCCTCGCTATTGACGAAATGGATCTTTGTCTTCACATCATTGTAGGTACCGGCGAGATTCAGACTCTCGCGAATGCTCTTGTAGGCATCCTGCAAGTCGTATTTGCCTACCAATGCCTCATGTATTTCCTGGGTGGCCTTGCGCTGTTTCTCAAGGAAATCGTGCCATGGTTTCATATGGGGTGTCTCTCCCACAGGAATCCCGATCTTCCGCAGGATGGCAGCATCGAGTCCTTGCCGCTGCATGTTGACGGGTACCTCATAGATACTGGACATATCCTCGCTTTGCACAACGCATTCCAGATCGACATTACAGAACGACGCCACCTTTGTACGCAGGGCATCGTCAAGATGACGCTCCGTGCGTAACACAAGGATGTCGGGCTGGATACCCATGCTCTGCAACTCCTTCACAGAGTGTTGTGTGGGCTTGGTCTTCAGTTCATCGGCAGCTTTCAGATAAGGCACATAGGTCAGATGCACGCACACCGCATCACGTCCCAACTGCCAGCGCAGCTGGCGGATGGCTTCCATGAAGGGTGCACTCTCGATGTCGCCAATGGTGCCGCCCACCTCGGTGATGACAAAGTCATATTCTATCTCCTTTTCACTTGATCGGAGCATCCGCCGCTTGATCTCGTCTGTGATATGAGGCACCACCTGAATGGTCTTGCCCAGATAGTCACCGTGACGTTCGCGGTCGATGACAGTTTTATAGATACGGCCCGTAGTGATGGAGTTGTCACGAGTGGTGTGTATCCCTGTAAACCGCTCGTAGTGCCCTAGATCCAAGTCGGTCTCGAAACCGTCCTCCGTCACATAACATTCACCATGCTCGTAGGGGTTCAGGGTTCCTGGGTCTATGTTGATATATGGGTCGAATTTCTGTATGGTAACCTTGTAACCACGAGCCAGGAGCAGTTTGCCGATACTTGCGGAGATGATACCCTTTCCCAAAGAAGAAACGACACCGCCCGTTACAAATATGTATTTTGTATCCATTTCCTTAACGGTAGCAAATTCTTTACTTTTCATTCTTCTCCTTCTCGCGTAAATGTTCCTCGTATTCCGCCAATTCACGCTCGCCGATATGGGCAAGACCATAGTGCTCGTCGTGCTGCGAGAAATCAAGGCCTACCTTCTCACTATAGGGTGAGACACGCATGGGGATGAGGCTGTCGATAAGCTTATACCCCAGCCAACTCATGGCGAAGGTATAGAGGAAGACGATGGCGATGGCCAACAGGTGATAGAGGAAAATCACAAATCCCTCCCATGTACCGGAAATAAGACCTTCCTGAATGAAGATACCCGTCAGTACGGTACCAAAAATACCACCCGTTCCGTGTGTCGGGAACACATCCAGTGCATCGTCAATACTGCTGCGCGAACGCCAATACACGGCGACGTTACAGATAAGGGTGATGACAAAGGCGATGAAAATGCTCTGTCCTACAGTGACATAACCTGCAGAAGGTGTGATAGCCACCAGACCTACCACACAGCCGACGGCAGCCCCCATAGCAGATGGCTTGCGACCACGCAGGCAGTCGAAGAAGATCCACGTCATCATGGCTGTGGCCGAAGCCGTATTGGTATTCAGAAATGCCTTGACAGCTTGTCCGTCAGCATGTAACGATGATCCTGCATTGAAGCCGAACCAGCCTAACCACAACATTGCCGCGCCTAACAGCACAAATGGGATGTTGGCTGGTTCGCTCTTCTCCGTACTCCTTCGTCCTAAGTAGATAGCACCAGCCAAAGCAGCTACTCCGCTGGAGGCATGAACGACGATACCACCTGCAAAATCAACGACTCCCCATCGCATAAAGAGTCCTTCGGGATGCCACGTCATGTGTGCCAGCGGACAATAGATAAAAAAGAAGAAGAACATCATGAAGAACATGTAAGCCGAGAACCGTACGCGCTCAGCAAACGAACCCGTGATTAGTGAGGGTGTGATGATGGCGAACTTCATCTGAAAAAGGGCAAAGAATGCCAGCGGAATGGTAGCCCCGCCGAGAACGTTGCCTGCAGGCGTGGTATATACCGCCGCGCCTACACCATGGAACATAAGGAACGTGAGCGGATTACCGATAATGCCTCCTATGTCATCGCCAAAGCATAGCGAGAAGCCGATAACCACCCACAACACGGAAATCAGTCCCATGGCAATGAACGACTGCAGCATCGTGGAAATCACATTCTTGGCTCCCACCATGCCACCATAGAAAAACGAAAGACCTGGTGTCATCATGAGCACAAAAATGGTGGCTGTTATTATCCAAGCCACGTCGGCAGCAGAAATAACCGACTCGTCACAATCAAACGAAGGCTCTCCTACAAAAAGACCTGCTGCGGCTATCACTGTTATGGCCGCCATCAGGATTATCCAGCGTTTTTTAATCATACCTTTTTACCTTTTATTATTACTATGTCTCACACTTAATCGGCGACAAAGTTACGGTGAAATTCGGGGAAAAAACGCAAGAACCAGCTACTTTGCATCTACAAATTCTATCAATGTGACAAATTGTAAACAGACGGACGATGCTATGGTGTTATTTCTTTTCATTTTGTCACGGAATTGTAGAATATAGTATCAAAATGTTATTCTAATTTGTTTTTAAGTTTTAATAATGTTTAGATATTACTTGTTTTTCTGTCTTTTTGTATTACCTTTGCAGCCGAATTAAAACAAATAGAAAGGTAAAAACAGGGATAATATGACAAAGCAGATTCTTCAAAATCATAATATGGGACTCTACCAGCCGGACTACGAGCACGATGCATGTGGCGTGGGCATGGTGGTGAACATACACGGTGGCAAAAGCCACCAGTTGGTGGATCAGGCGTTACGCGTATTAGAGAATATGGAACACCGAGGTGCTGAAACGCGCGATAAGACAGGCGACGGTGCGGGAATTATGCTGCAGATTCCCCATGAGTTTATCCTGTTACAGGGCATCCCCGTGCCGGAGAAGGGAAAATACGGCACGGGGCTGGTGTTCCTGCCCAAAGAGGAAAAGGAACAACAGGAGATCCTGTCGGTGATGATAGAGGAAATAGAGCGCGAGGGCTTGCAGCTGATGCATCTGCGCACGGTGCCCACCTGTCCTGAAGTTCTTGGCGAGGCAGCACGACGTGTGGAACCCGCCATCAAACAGCTATTTGTAGCCCGTCCCCAGCCCATCTCCAGGGTAGAGGAGTATGATAACCTCCAAGACGAGGATACAGCTTTTAAGCGCACATTGTATATTATCAGAAAGAAGATCGAGCGACGTATCACGCATCCCGACTTCTACATCTGTTCACTGAGCAACACAAACATTATTTATAAAGGGATGCTGACCAGCGGACAACTGCGCCGGTATTTCCCTGATTTATCGAACCCTTACCTGACAAGCGGACTGGCGCTGGTGCACTCACGTTTCAGCACAAACACATTCCCTACGTGGTCGCTGGCCCAGCCCTTCCGCTTGTTGGCTCACAACGGAGAGATTAACACGATTCGTGGCAATCGTGGATGGATGAAGGCTCGTGAGAGTGTGCTTAGCAGTGATGCCCTGGGTGACATCCGACAGATCTCACCCATCGTTCAGGAGAACATGAGCGATTCAGCATCGCTTGACAATGTCTTCGAATTTTTGATGATGAGCGGTTTGTCACTCCCGCAGGCAATGGCCATTCTCGTACCCGAAAGTTTCAATGATAAAAACCCCATCAGTGAGGATCTGAAGGCTTTTTATGAGTATCATTCCATTTTGATGGAGCCATGGGACGGTCCTGCTGCCCTGCTGTTCTCTGACGGACGGTATGCGGGTGGAATGCTCGACCGCAATGGTTTGCGCCCCAGTCGTTACACCATTACGAAACAGGGAATGATGGTGGTGGCCTCGGAGGTGGGCGTGATGGACTTTGAGCCAGCTGACGTGGTGAGCAAAGGCCGTCTTCAACCAGGAAAAATCCTGCTCATCGATACACTGGAGGGTAGGATATACTACGACGGTGAAATCAAGGAACAGCTGGCAAAGGCATATCCCTACCGTGAGTGGCTCAGTGAGAACCGCGTCCAGCTGGAAAAACTGAAGAGCGGTCGCCATGTGGAGAACAGTGTGAACGATTTCGAAAGGAAACTCGTTGCCTTCGGTTTCGGACAGGAAGATATCGACAGAACCATCATTCCGATGGCAACGACAGGACAAGAACCCGTGGCGGCAATGGGTAACGACACTCCGCTGGCCGTGGTAAGCGACCGTCCGCAGGTGCTGTTCAACTATTTCCGTCAGCAGTTCGCACAGGTAACGAATCCTGCCATCGACCCTATCCGCGAGGAGCTGGTGATGAGTCTGACGGAGTATATCGGTGCCGTGGGTACCAACATTCTCACGCCTGATGCTTCGAATTGCAAGATGGTACGTCTGCCACAGCCCGTGCTGACAAATACACAACTCGATATCCTTTGTAATATAAGGTATAAAGGATTCAAGACGATGAAACTGACATTAGCCCACTCCCAGCCCATCCCTAAGGGAGGGAAGCCCGATTGGACTCAAGCTGGTGAGTATTTACGGATAGCTTTGGACAAGCTTTGTAAAGACGCTGAGAAGGCTGTGGACGATGGGTATAACTATATTATTCTTACTGATAAAGTAACTGACAGTTCCTCCCTGAAGGAGGAGATGGGGTGGGCTTTTATTCCCTCTCTCTTGGCCGTTTCAGCCGTACATCACTATTTGATCAGTGTGGGTAAACGCGTACAGACGGCATTGATTGTTGAGAGTGGTGAGATTCGCGAGACGATGCATGCTGCCTTGTTACTGGGCTATGGTGCCAGTGCGCTGTGTCCATATATGACCTATGCCGTTCTTGATGACCTTGTGAAACGAGGTAAGATTCAGGAGGACTATGCTACGGCTGAAGCCCACTACATCAAGGCCGTGGACAAGGGATTGAAGAAGATTATGTCGAAAATGGGCATCTCGACCATTCGCTCGTATCGTGGCGCCAAGATTTTTGAGAGCATCGGACTGAGCGAGGACTTGCTGCGCAAATACTTCGGTACAGAGGTGAGCACCATTGGCGGTATCGGACTGAAGGAGATTGCCCGCGACCAGATACGATTTAATGAAGAATTAAGAATTAAGAATGAAGTATCGCCTGCAGATGGTATGGCGGAAGCTAATTCTTCATCCTCCACTCTTCGTTCTTCACTTTTAAAGAACCAAGGACAGTTCTCTTGGCGCAAGGACGGTATCAGACATGCTTGGAACCCTGAAACTATTGCTCGTCTGCAGTTAGCCACCCGACAGGGCAACTACGAGAAGTTCAAGGAGTGGGCTTCACTGGTAGATAAGAAAGACAGTCCCATTTTCATCCGTGACTTCTTTGATTGGAAGAAGGCTGCAGAACCAACACCTATTGACGAGGTGGAGCCGGTGGAGAGCATTGTGAAACACTTTGTGACAGGTGCCATGAGTTTCGGCGCCTTGAGTATCGAAGCCCACGAGGCACTGGCACTGGCCATGAACAAGCTCGGAACACGTTCTAATACCGGTGAAGGTGGAGAGGACAATGCCCGCTACCACACAGAGGTGAATGGTGTGTCATTATCGAGCAAGACCAAGCAGATTGCCTCCGGACGTTTTGGTGTAACAGCAGAATACCTGGTGAATGCTGAGGAAATTCAAATCAAGGTGGCACAGGGTGCTAAGCCTGGTGAGGGCGGACAGCTACCTGGTTTCAAGGTAAATGATATCATCGCCAAGACGCGTAACGCCATTCCTGGCATCTCGCTCATCTCACCACCGCCGCATCATGATATCTATAGCATTGAGGACCTGGCGCAACTCATCTTCGACTTGAAGAATATCAACCCCACAGCAGCCGTCAGCGTGAAGCTCGTCGCTGAGAGTGGTGTGGGCACTATCGCTGCCGGGGTGGCTAAGGCCAAGGCCGACCTCATCGTCATCAGCGGTGCCGAGGGTGGAACGGGAGCCAGTCCTGCCAGCTCCATGCGCTTTGCAGGTATCTCACCCGAGATTGGACTCGCAGAGACACAGCAGACACTAGTACGTAACGGCTTGCGCAATCAGGTGCGCCTACAAACCGACGGTCAGCTGAAGACAGCCAAGGATGTGATTATCATGGCGATGCTCGGCGCCGACGAATTCTCCTTTGGCACACTACCCCTCATCGTATTGGGTTGTGTCATGATGCGCAAGTGCAACACGAACACTTGTCCCATGGGTGTGGCGACACAAAATCCGGAATTACGCAAACACTTCGAGGGTCGTGCCGAGTATGTGGTGAATTTCTTCACATTCCTCGCTCAGCAGGTGAGAGAATACCTAAGCGAAATGGGTGTGCACAGTCTGAAAGAGATTATTGGGCATACAGAACTCATTGAGGTAGATACCTCTCATGCTTCTGAAAAACAGAAGACCATCGACTTCGCCCGTCTCTTGCACAAGCCAGTAACAGATAAGGCACTTTCTTGGGACCGTGGGGCCTACACGAAGGTGACAGGGGTGAAAGACGAAGAGATCGTCAAGGCTGCGACTGCCTTTATTGGGGATTCGGAAACCGTAACAACACCTAATCTCTCAACCCTCAACCTCGACTACACCATCAAGAATACCGACCGTGCCGTGACAACGATGCTCAGTGGAGTCATTGCCAGAAAATACGGAGAGGCAGGTCTGCCTGACAACACCATCAATATCAAATTCAAGGGCTCTGCAGGTCAGTCTTTTGGCGCTTTTGCCGTCCGAGGACTTAATATCAAGCTCGAAGGAGAATGCAACGACTATTTCGGCAAGGGACTATCAGGAGGTCGCATCAGCATACTACCGCCCTCGCGCAGTAACGAGGATTTTCGTGCTGAAGATAACATCATTGCTGGTAACACTGGACTTTATGGTGCCACCTCTGGCGAGATGTACGTGAATGGCAAGGTAGGAGAGCGTTTTGGCGTGCGCAACTCTGGTGCTACAGCTGTCATAGAGGGCGCCGGCGATCACTGTTGCGAATACATGACAGGAGGCCGTGTTGTGGTGCTGGGTGAGACAGGACGTAATTTCGCTGCTGGTATGAGTGGTGGTGTGGCCTATGTTTACGACCCCCATCGTACATTCGACTATTTCTGTAACATGGATATGGTGGAACTCTCACTGGTAGAGGACAGTATTTCCCGCAAGGAACTACTTGAACTTGTCCGACAACATTACCTCCATACAGGCTCTGCACTGGCTGGACGGATGCTTGACGACTGGAACCGCTATATTGAGGACTTTATACAAGTCATCCCTATTGAGTACAAACGTGTGCTCGAAGAGGAAAAGATGGCTCGCTTACACGAAAAGATTGCCGATATCCAGCGAGACTATTAATATTTGACAATTGGACCATTTACATTTGAACAATATAAATACCTAAACACCCCAAATTGTAAAATTGTAAAATCGTAAAATTGTAAAATAAATCTATGGGAAATCCAAAAGCATTTTTAGAGATACATCGCCAGGAAGCGGGCTATCGTCCGATTCATGACAGAATCCATGACTTTGGTGAGGTGGAACAGACACTCAGTACCCGCGAACGCAAGCTGCAGGCTTCGCGCTGCATGGATTGTGGTGTGCCCTTCTGCCACTGGGCCTGTCCGCTGGGCAATAAGGCACCTGAATGGAACGACGCACTCTATAAAGGTGAGTGGGAACGTGCCTACAGACTATTAAACAGCACCAACCCTTTCCCCGAGTTCACAGGACGTATCTGTCCTGCATTGTGCGAGAAAGCCTGTGTACTGAATCGTTTCAACCATGAGCCAACCACGAACCGTGAAGATGAGTGTGCCATCACGGAGGCTGCCTTCCGCGAGGGGTATATCCAACCGCAGATACCAAGCAGGAATGGCAAGAGAGTGGCCGTAGTCGGAGCTGGGCCTGCCGGACTTGCTGCCGCCAATGCCCTCAATCAGATGGGCTATACAGTTACCGTCTATGAGAAAAATGAGTCGGCTGGTGGCTTGCTTCGCTATGGCATTCCCAACTTTAAGCTCAATAAGACCATCATCGACCGCCGCATCAAGTTATTGGAGCAGGAAGGCATAAACTTCCGCTACAACGAAGCCGTATCAATTGATAATGGACAATTGAAAAATGAAAATGTTTCTGAAAGTGCAGCCAATAATTCTCAATTGTCAATTCTCAATTGTCAATGTGATGCGATAGTTATCGCATCAGGTACTCCCGTAGCCAGAGATTTACTAGTCCCAGGTCGTGAGTTGAAAGGTGTGCATTTTGCCCTTGAACTACTCTCACAACAGAACCGTGTCCTCGCAGGTATGGAATTCTCAAAGGAGGAGCGTATCACTGCCAAAGGGAAGGATGTGCTGGTCATTGGGGGTGGAGACACAGGAAGCGACTGCATAGGGACCGCCCATCGTCAGGAATGCAAGAGCGTCACTCAAATAGAGATCATGCCCAAGCCTGTAGAAGGTCCTGAAGACCCGCAGAACCCATGGCCGAACTGGCCTCGGACCCTAAAGACCACTTCAAGTCATGAGGAAGGCTGTGTTCGCCGTTGGAACATCAATACCCTCGAGTTTCTTGGCGAGAACGGACAACTGACAGGCGTAAAGGTGCAGGAGATTGATTGGCAGCCCAATCCTGAAGGGGGCCGTCCCATCATGGTAGAGAAGGGTAAGCCTGAAATCATCAAGGCCGAACTCGTCCTCCTCGCAATGGGATTCCTGAAACCTGAACATCCTGCGTATCCCAAAAATGTCTTCGTCTGTGGTGATGCTGCCAACGGAGCCTCTCTCGTCGTTCGCGCTATGGCCAGCGGCATTGAGACGGCAAAGAAGGTCGATGCCTTCCTCCAGGAACAATAGACTGATGAGCCTTTATTTGGTCATGATAGTCTTACCGTTGTGGATATAAACACCCTTCTTCATCGGCTTACTACTGAGCTTTCGACCGCTCAGATCGTACCATGTATCTGAATACTCCGAAGCATCAGAATACTCAGAAATGCCTGTAGCAATACCAGAAGAAATGATGATGACATCAACGGTTAGCTGACCAATCCAATCTCCCATTCCTTCAAGTGTGACACGACAGTGCTCACCCAGACGGGTGCAAGGATTCTGGTCGTATTCAGGATAGTCGAGACTCTCCAATTTCTCAAAGCGAAACTCATCATCGTTCAGCAGGTTACCCTCGCTGTCGTAAACCTTTATATTCGAGCTATAGTAGAAAGGACTAACACTGTAACCATTATTATATGTCGGGTTGCCCACCACAGCAGTACAGGTGGTAAAGTCCTTACCTTTTCTCCAATTGGCGGTGTAGGTACGTTCCCCATAGCTGCCAGTTGAGATATAGACGTATTCCGACGGTTCGTCGAGACCAGTACCTGTCCAGCCCAAGAAGAAATAACCAGCCCTTGTGGGATTGCTAAGCTTAATGTCAGAGCTCTTGATAGTGTAGGATGTAGGATTGGGAGTATCCTCGTCCACCTCTCCACCATTGAGGACATAGTGAATAGGATAGACGGTAGGTGCCCATGTTGCAGTATATGTGCGGTTGCCCGTCGAGCCTGTGGCAATGGTGACAGGCTCGACGGGCTTGTTGAGTCCTGTACCCGTCCAACCTGTAAAGGTATAGCCCGTACGAACAGGATTCACCAAAGTGATATTGGCACTCTTGTAATTATAAGAGGTAGGGTTCAACTGTCCTTCTGGCATCTCACCTTTGTTAAGGTCATAGGAGATGGTGAAGTTCCACTCCAGTCCTGACCATTTGCCATAGAGTGTCAAGTTGCCATTAACGGCTGTGTTAAAGTCATAGGGTGTGCCGTCGTCAGGACCGATGTTGTCGAGTGTGTACCAACCCAGGAAGTCATGTCCATCAAGCATGGGATCATCAGGTCTGGAGACATTTTGACCAGGGGTGACGACAACAGGATCGATCGTTGTCTCGCTTGGTGTGCAGACGAAAGTAACACAGGCTGCGGGTACCAGTGTCTTGGTGGCGATATCAGTAGGATCGTCTATGACCCCTATGAAGAAGTCCGATGCATTGGCATCTTTCAGCGCCATGCCATCAGCAATGCGGACCTTTCCTGTCGCATCGTAACTGGTGGCATGGATACGGTCACTGCTACGGGTCCATCCCAACACGATGTCACCTGAGCTCTGAAGGACAGCGTTGTTGGACATCGTACTCGCATCCAGGATGCCACCGCTGACGATGAGGTCGTTATTGGTATAGATGGCGGCTGAACTGGTCGTGTGAATCTTCAAACTTCCACCTGCCAGCAGGAAATCAATTACAGAAATAGGATATTGTATTCCAGCACTGATAGTCACGTTACCACTGTATTGTGTGTACGTTTTCGTATCAATACCATTATTGCTGATGACACCACCTGTATAAATACTGAGCGTACCGGCAGTGGCAGCATCAAGACTCTGACCATAGATAAACAGGTTGGAATTAGAACCATTGATGCTCTTTGCATTCATCGTAAGATTGCTGTCGCCAAATGTCATGCTCTTACCATCGCAGAGGATAAGGGTGATATCCCCATCCTGCAGGTTGAGGGTGTGGGTGTAGCTGATGTCCTCACCCACATAATACCATTCTCCTGCCTTCAAGCTGGTCTCTGAGCCGTCCAGCGGTAGGGCTTCATGCTCAGCAGTGGTACCGTCGGACTTCATATAGGTAATGGTCTGAGGCACTTTAATGACGGTAAAGACGGGACTGATGGTCTTGCCATTGCAGTCGGGGGTAATAGTCAGCACACCATTTTCAATGGGTGCATCATTTAAAGCAAAACTCACGGAGTAGTTCGGATCCAACGGGGCAGTATAGTTCACCGTGAGTTCAAGACCATCGCGGAAATACTTTTGGCTGCCATATTGGAAGCCGTTGACTGGGTCAGAGACATCTTTATCTACTGCGATGCCGTCGGCAAGAACGATCTTGCGGGCACCATAGGCACCTTCGACATCACCCTTATTGGTGCTGACACCAGATTTCGAACTGTTATAAGTACTGCCGTTATGGAAATTGGCAGTGAGGGTGGTACCGTCATAGTCACCAATAATCAAGCCACCGGCACTCGACCCCGTCACTACGTCGCGGAAGAGCAGACAGTTCTGGATGCTGCCGTTGTTGGCATATCCCACGATACCACCCACATGGGCATTTCCTGTCACCTCACTATCAGTAAACTGGATGTTGCTGATGGTAGCACCATCAATATAACCGAAGAGTCCTTGATAGTCAGCATTCTTGTTGATGTTGACAAACGCTACTACCCTTCCAGCACCGTTGAAGTTGCCACGGAAAGGATGGTCGGCGGTACCGATGGCAGTATGGTTATTATCCACCTCAGAATCATAAAGAAGGTCGGAAAACAATTCGAAGTACTTGTTTTGGTAGTCGCTCCTACCGTTGTTCACACGCTGCGCAAGTAGTTCCATCTGTGCAGTATTCTTAATCTGGTAGGGAGCATCAGCAGTACCAGCAGTGACGGTTGTCCAGTCTAAAGGAGCCGTGTTACCTGCAGTGATGGCGGCATCATGGCAATCGGTACCTACAGTAAGGATATTGCCGTCGAGCCAAGTCAGCCCGCCATCGGCACTGAAACCTACTCGATAGCCGTTTTGGGTTTCAGCAACAATACCGGTACTGGACAGGGTTATTTCAAAGCCGTCACGATAGTATGGCGTATCGTTATAGATGAATCCCCTCTCAGGATGGCCTGTCAGCGAAATGTCACTGGGATTGGGGATGATGACATGAGTGCCAAACGTGATATGATGAGCCTGGGCGACGGTGGCTGGCATATAGGGCATCGCGCCAGGATCGATAGCGGTATAATTATGTTGTGTATCGTAGAAATAACAATTCGTGACCTGGTCGAAAGAGCCGAGGACGTCACCGACAATGGCACCAACGTACTGTGTGCCACCTTCATTAGTAAAGCCGACAGTAGGACAGATGACGATACAGTTGGTAATGGTACAGTATTCTGATGCCTCTTTGGTTGAGTGCGTCCTGCCGACAAGGGCACCAGCATAGAGCTCACCACTCTTACTCGTGCTGGCTATGACTGGACTGACAAGGCGTACGTTCTTTACCGTTGCCTTAAAAAGGTAGCCGAATAGTCCTGCTATGGGATAGTCACCATTAACAGAGAGACCGCTGATAGTCTGGTTGTCGCCATCGTAGGTACCGCTGAACATGCAAAAACCTGGACTTTTGTGCTCGCCGATGGGTACAAAGTCTTCTGTCAGTGTGATGGCATTGGTCTGCTTGAACGTCAGTCCCTCGCAGGTGTTACCAGCGTTGACAAAGGCAGAAAGCGTGTTAAGTGCAGCAGCATCAGGAATCTCGTAGAATTGACCCTCTTCGTTGTAGGTCAGACCTGGAATATTGGTCTCCGCCCATACCTTATTGGAGGGTGCAAAAATAGTGAGCAGAGTCACAAATAATGATAATAGTTTCTTCATACCATCCTTTTTTAGATTCATGGGTGCAAAGGTACATATTTTTTTTATCATATATTTCAGATTGGTTGTTTTTTACACTTTGTATCAATACTTGGGGTTATAGTAGCAAATTGTAAACAAAATGGCACATTTGACTATTAGTTTGTGTGCAAAATGAAATTATTGAATCAAATTTATGTGCAAAAAGTAATTAAATTCTTTCGTTTTCTAACTATTTGTGTTACCTTTGCAACCGAAATACGTACAAATGACAGATTGTTCGGAATCAAAGTAACAATATGGCACAGAGAATTAAGTTTACCAAGATGCACGGATGTGGCAACGACTATATCTACGTCAATACGATGGAGTATGACATAGCTCATCCACAAGTTGCAGCCATTACCTGGAGCGACCGCCACAAGGGTATAGGCAGTGACGGACTGGTGCTCATCGGCAGGAGTCCTATTCCTGAGGCTGACTTCTCCATGCGCATTTTCAATGCCGATGGCTCCGAGGCCATGATGTGCGGCAATGCATCGAGATGTATCGGCAAATATCTTTTTGAGAGGGGACTGACGAGCAAGAAGGAGATACGTCTGCTGACACTATCGGGTGTGAAGACTCTTGCACTACATATAAATGACGGCATCGTAGAGAGCGTCACAGTTGATATGCTGGCACCCGCTTTCGAGGTTGAATCACAATTTGACGACGGACGTGGGTTAGACGAGGGAACCTTCGTCTCGATGGGCAATCCCCACTATGTGATTTTCACTGATAACATTGACCAGGTAGGCGAAAAGGGACGTACGCTCGAACATCATCCTGCCTTTCCACAACGCAGCAATATCGAGTTTGCCCGTGTGGAAAATGATGGCAGAATCCGAACGAGAGTTTGGGAGCGCGGCAGTGGCATCACCCAAGCCTGTGGCACAGGAGCTTGCGCCACAGCGGTAGCCGCCTGTATTACAGGACGTGCTGGCAGAACGAGTGATATCGTCATGGACGGTGGCACGCTCCATATCGAATGGCGCGAAACCGATAACCACGTCCTCATGACGGGCCCCGCCGAATTCGTTTTCGACGGGGAGACCGAAATCATGGAATAAAGATTATCGAAATAACGATATATCGAAATACCGAAATACCGTAATAACGATTTGTCGATATAACGTAATACCGATATAACGAATAACGAAAGATTAATACAATGGCATTAGTAAACATTCACTTCCTGAACCTCCAGTCGAACTACCTGTTCGCTGACATTGCCAAAAAGGTGAACGCCTTCAAGGTGATGCATCCAAAGGCCGACGTGATCTCTCTCGGCATCGGTGACGTTACGCAGCCGCTGTGTCCTGCTGTCATCGAGGCGATGCGCAAGGCTGCCGACGAGATGGGTGACAAGGAGTCATTCCGAGGCTACGGTCCTGAGCAAGGCTACGATTTCCTGCGCGAAGCCATTCTGAAGAACGATTTCCTGCCTCGCAGCATACGGATCAGTCCTGACGAGATCTTCATTAATGATGGTGCCAAATCTGATACCGGCAACTTCCAGGAACTGTTGCATTGGGATAATTTCATCGGAGTCACAGACCCCATCTATCCCGTTTATATCGACTCCAACGTGATGATAGGCCGTTGCGGCACTTTTCGCGACGGACGATGGACCAATGTGCGTTATTTCCCCACCACTGCCGAGAACGGTTTTATTCCTGAACTCCCCAAAGGCCGTCCTGTGGATGTCATCTACCTGTGCTATCCCAATAACCCCACAGGCACCGTCCTCACCAAGCAGGAGTTGCGCAAGTGGGTGAACTACGCCTTGAAGAACGATGCCCTCATCCTCTTCGATGCAGCCTATCAGGCCTATATCCGTGACCCAGAGATACCCCATTCCATCTATGAGATTCGCGGTGCCCGCAAATGTGCCGTCGAGTTTCGTTCCTTTTCCAAGACAGCAGGCTTTACAGGTGTGCGCTGTGGTTATACCATCGTACCGAAGGATGTGAGTGTCTCCACCTTTGAGGGGGAGCGCATTCCCCTGAACCAGTTGTGGCTTCGCCGTCAATGTACCAAATTCAACGGTACCAGCTACATCAGTCAGCGCGCAGCAGAGGCTATCTATAGCCCAGAAGGCAGAGAGCAGGTGCAGCAGACCATCGACTACTACATGCAGAACGCCCATCATATGCTCAGCGTCCTGCGGAGTCTCGGCTTCGAATGCTACGGTGGCGAGAATGCCCCCTACATCTGGATGCGAACACTCAATGGCATGGGCTCATGGCAATTCTTTGAGTCTTTATTATATGGTGCTCAGGTGGTCTGTACACCGGGAGTCGGCTTCGGCCCCAGCGGCGAAGGGTATGTCCGCTTCACTGCCTTCGGCAGTCATGAACGCACCGAAGAAGCTCTTCAACGCATTGCGCAATGGGCGGGAAAGAAATAACGACCTTAGGCCATGTTTGTGTTCGTGAGGCCGCCAGGCTTTGCGGCTTCATTTTGCTCAATAGCGTAAAATATTTTCACGGTTTACGCGTTGATATATGTATAGAAGAGATAAAAGAATGATTGTCATGAAAAGGATTGTTTTATTGGCAATGGGCATGGTGCTTGGTGGCACTGCCCTTGCACAGGAAGAGATAGAAACGACGATTAGTGGAGATATTGTAAGCAGTTACATCTGGCGTGGTCAGGACTTAGGCGATGTCTCACTGCAGCCCACACTGGGCATTGGGTATCAGGGACTGTCACTGACGGCCTGGGGAAATGTAGGACTCTCCAACGCTGCGGACACCAAGGAACTCGACCTCACACTCAGCTACACGATTGGGGGCTTCAACATAGGTGTCACCGACTATTGGACAAATGCCGGAGGTGATCCGCAAGCACGTTATTTCAAATACAATGCCCATGCTACGAATCACGTCTTCGAAGCCAATATCGGCTATGACTTCGGTTTTGCCTCTCTCCAGTGGTACAGCAATTTTGCAGGCAATGACGGTATGAACAACGACGGTGACCGCGCTTACAGCAGCTACTTTGAAGTCAATGCACCCTTCAAGCTTGCCACTGTTGACTGGACCGCTACGGCGGGTGCTGTGCCCTTTGCCACCGATTATTACGGTACGACGGGCTTTGCCGTCACCAATCTGGCACTGAAGGCCACGAAGGAGATCAAGATCACCGACACGTTCTCAGTGCCCGTCTTCGGACAGGTTGTTGCTAACCCGTGCTCACAGAAAGCCTATCTGGTCTTGGGATTTACGCTGTAGCCCTGATCCTCCCAGACAGCCATTTCCCCTCCCTGTTGTAACGACAAGGGAGGGGTTTTTTGTGTTAGATTACAAAATGATTCAAAATGACAATATTTTCTTGCAAAATGAAAGCAAATAGTAAGTAAGGAAACATATTTTAATTACAAAATGATAGTTAATGACTAATTTAACAAACAAAACGAAACAAACGCATATACTATACCAACAAATTGCCGTATCTTTGCACCTGTAAACAAGATTATGGTATTACAAACTGATTAAAAAGGTAAAGATTATGGAAACATTAAGATTTCAGGTTGTCGGTGAAGCATTCAAAAAGAAGCCACTTGAAGTAATAATACCGGAAGAGAGACCGTCAGAGTTCTTTGGCAAAAAGGTCTTCTCACGGGAGAAAATGTACAAGTACCTGCCCAAAGATACTTACGAGAAAATGATCGATGTCATGGACAATGGCGTACCTCTCGATCGTGCTGTAGCAGATGCTGTGGCAGCGGGCATGAAACAGTGGGCTACAGAGAACGGTGTGACGCACTACACCCACTGGTTCCAGCCACTGACGGAAGGTACTGCCGAGAAGCACGACTCGTTCATCGAGCATGACGGAAAGGGTGGTATGGTGGAGGAGTTCACGGGTAAACTGCTCGTACAGCAGGAGCCCGACGCCAGCTCGTTCCCCAGCGGTGGTATCCGCAGCACCTTCGAGGCCCGTGGCTATTCGGCATGGGACCCCACCAGTCCGGTATTTATCATTGACGACACGCTGTGTATCCCCACCGTCTTCATCTCTTACACTGGTGAGGCGCTCGACTATAAAGCTCCGCTGTTGCGTGCCCTCCATGCCGTTAATGTGGCAGCTACCGATGTGTGTCACTACTTCGACCCCAGCGTCAAGAAGGTGACCAGCAACCTCGGATGGGAACAGGAGTATTTCCTCGTGGACGAAGGACTCTATTCAGCCCGTCCTGACCTGTTGCTGACGGGACGCACCCTGATGGGTCACGACTCTGCCAAGAACCAGCAGATGGACGACCACTACTTCGGTTCCATCCCTGAGCGTGTCGCTGCCTTTATGCGAGAACTGGAGATCGTTGCCCTCGAACTGGGCATCCCCTGTAAGACGCGTCACAACGAGGTGGCCCCTAACCAGTTTGAGCTGGCTCCTATCTTTGAGGAAACCAACCTTGCTGTAGATCACAACATGCTGCTCATGTCCATGATGAAGCGCGTAGCTCGTAAGCACGGCTTCCGCGTACTGCTCCACGAAAAGCCCTTCGCAGGCATCAATGGCAGCGGCAAGCACAATAACTGGAGCCTCTCCACCGACAACGGCGTACTGCTCCATGCTCCTGGGAAGACCGCTGAGCAGAACCTGCGCTTCGCCACCTTTATTGTCGAGACCTTGATGGGCGTCTATCGCCACAACGGACTCCTCAAGGCGAGCATCATGTCAGCAACTAATGCCCACCGCTTAGGTGCCAACGAGGCACCGCCCGCCATTATCTCGTCATTCCTTGGTAAGCAGGTATCTGAGTTGCTCGACCACATCGAGAAAGCCGATGTTTCCGATATCCTCGCCATGGCTGGTAAGCAGGGGCTGAAGATGGACATTCCCGAGATTCCCGAGCTCTTCATCGACAATACCGACCGTAACCGTACGTCACCCTTTGCCTTCACGGGTAACCGCTTCGAGTTCCGTGCCGTAGGTTCTGAGGCTAACTGTGCCTCGGCTATGATCGCTCTGAACAGTGCCGTAGCTGAAGCCTTGGTGGACTTTAAGAAGCGCGTAGATGCTCTGATCCCTGAGCTGGAGAAGAAGCTCGAGGGTACTGATCACAGTGCTGTGTACCATGCCATTCTCGAGGTACTGCGAGAGGATATCAAGACCTGCAAGCCCATCCGCTTCGATGGTAATGGCTACAGCGACGAGTGGGTGGAGGAAGCCGCCAAGCGTGGTCTCGACGTCGAGAAGTCATGTCCGAAAATCTTCGAACGCTACCTTGACGCAGAAAGCATCCAGATGTTCGAAAGTCTCGGTGTGATGACTCAAAAGGAGCTGGAGGCTCGTAACGAGGTGAAATGGGAGACCTACACCAAGAAGATTCAGATTGAAGCCCGCGTCCTGGGCGACCTCTCGATGAACCATATCATCCCTGTGGCCACACGCTACCAGACGCAGTTGCTGCAGAACATCAGTAACCTGGCCGTTGTCTTCCCCATCGATACCGCAGACAAGCTCTCTGCCCGTAACAAGAAAATCATTGAGGAGATCGCTGAGCGCACCAGTGCCATCGAGTGCATGGTCGATGAGCTGGTTAATGCCCGCAAACAGGCCAATAAGATAGAAGATGAGCACCAGAAGGCCATCGCCTACCACGACAAAGTCGAGCCAAAACTTGACGATATCCGTTATCAGATAGATAAGCTGGAACTCATCGTCGATGACAGTCTCTGGCCGTTACCGAAGTACCGTGAACTGTTGTTCATCCGGTAAACCACTAAACTCCTAAAGGCATCACTCAAGCATAAACATCTGCATGGGTGGTGTCTTTTCGTTTCTTTCCTCCAAAGTATAGGCTGATTGCATTGAAAGTAAAGTCTGATTGAGTTGAAAGTAAAGGCTACTTAATGTTTACGTAAAGCCTACTTAAGGTTTACGTAGGCTCTAATTGCGATGAAAGTAAAGCCTACTTTTGGAGACACCATGAGATATTCAGATTTTTCGACTGAACGGAAAGCAAGAGGCAGGAAGTCTCTTGCCTCCTGCCTCTTGCTTCAAAAGTATTGTTTGTGAAACTTGAATCGATTACTTGAACAAGCTGTCAAGTAGGGTGTAGAACTCAGGATCCTCACCTACGATGGTCTTCACGATCTTGCCATCGGGACCAACGATGATCTTGGTGGGGAAGCCCTGCACGCCATAGTCGGAGAGCACCTTGCTGTTGCGGGGGTTATAGACATGGAGCCAAGGCAGCTCGTTCTTCTTCACGGCATCCTTCCATTTCTGCTCCGTATCGTTGCAGTCGATACCCAGGATCTCGAACTTTCCCTTATACTTATTATAATAGTTCTTCATCTCGGGGAAGCCCTTGATACACCAGCCACACCAACTGCCCCAGAAGTCGAGGATGACATACTTGCCACGCAGACTCGACAACTTCAACGGCTTACCGTTGATATCGTTCAGCGTGAAATCGGGAGCCTCCACACCGGCAGCCTGCTTCTTGGAAGCCTCAGCCTCTGCTTTCTCCTGTTCCTCCATCTGGTCGATCACTCCCTGATAGTAGCTTTTCATACGACCGTTCTTCACCTTGTCACTCAGCAGGGCAGCAGCCTCTTTCATTTCGTTGACACCCACACCTGTCATGGCCAGCTGGGGCACGATGGCAGCAGAAGCCTCGTAGTCGGGATGAGCCTTCAGGAAGCCAAGCATCGCCTGTTTGATCTTCTCGCGAATGGCAGGCATTCCCGCATTGTAGATTTTCATCACGGAGTCCTGACTGACTCCGTCCTTCATCATCTTCGAACACTTTGCCTGGAAATCGTTGGCTTCCTTCTGGGCGTTCTCCACCATCAGATCCAACTCATGGTACTCCTGATAGAACTTCGAACCTGTGATGTCGAAGCGTTCCTTGATATCTCCCACCAGTTCCATGCGCTCACCAGGAACGCCGAGCAGTTGCATCTGCACATTGTTCTCACTGCGCTCACCACGCATCACACCAGGTGACACGAGGTAGAAGTCGGTAACCTCCGTCAGAGGGAAGTCGAACTCAAACACTCCATTTTTCACCAAGACGGTCTGCGGGGCATTCTGTGTCTGCGGTGTCAATGCCAGAAGGGTGTCTCCCACATTCTTCATATTTCCCTTTACGTGAACACTGCCATCATTGGCACAGCCTGTCAGGGCAACGACAAGCATGGTCATGGATAATAAAATCTTTCTCATTGTTTGTTGATTGTTGTATTCTTTTTACGTGATTATAATCAAAACTACCTTAAAGACGTTTATGGTGGGGAAAAGGATACAATCTGCTCCCATTTTTAGGATAATTTATCTTTTAACTATCTTTTGGGGTGTCCATGTTACTTGTTTGAACACAGAGACTCTGAGCCTCAGAGTCTCTGTGTTCCTTAAAAGTCTCAAAGATTCATTCTATTTCAACAGTTCCGCCAGCTTCTGGTCAAGTAGCTCATCCTGTCCTTCATCGATCCTGCAGACGATCTTACCCTCACGGTCGATGAGGTATTTCGTGGGAATGTAATGGATGGCATACTGTTGGGAAATATCATTTGTCTTGTCATAGCCCTGTGCCGTACGTTTCAGTCCGCGAAGCACATGGTGGAAGCCGTCGCCCACCAGTCCGTCTTTCTCCACAGCCTTTCTCCAGGCGCCCTCATTGCTGTCGTCATCGGATACATACACCATATCGAGGCCTTTGTCATGATATTTCTCGTAGAGGGCCTTCATGTGGGGGTTGCTCTTGCGGCAGGGAACACACCACGATGCCCAGAAGTCGAGGATCACCACCTTTCCCTTCAGGCTTGACAAGGTGAACGACTGTCCGTTGATGTCGTTGGCGGTAAAGTCGGGTGCTTCAGCACCGGGCTGTGTCTTTCCCAAGGCATCGATCTCTTCTTCGATCTCTTTCGTTTCTCCATAGAGGCGCACCTTCTCTGTGAATCCGTTATATACCTTCTTGATCTCCTCATAGCTCATACGTCCCATGTCCATCATCAGGTTCTGGGCAGAGATATAGGAGTCGGGATGTGTCAGCATATAGTGATGAACATAGTCAGCATACTGTTTTCTCAACGGCTCCATCTTCTTCCCGATGGCCTCGCGTTGCTTTTCGTTCTTGGCATTATTATATTGGGTATTTAGTGCCATCAACGGATCCATCACAGGTTTCAACTCCGCATTGTAGGTATTCAGGTCATCCTGTGCCTTACCGCCCTTGATCAAGGCATCGGCGATCTTTCCTGTGGGGGCATTGATGGTGAACGTCCCTTCCTCCAAAGCCAGCTGACAGGCGTCACCGCCCTTCATGCGATCCCATTCGCCCAGAATGATCTGTCCTGATGCGTAGGGCTTATCGAGTACGCCACTGAGCATAAAGGCTCCGTCTTTCACTACTGCCGTGGCCGACTTCATGTTCTCACGACTCCCATAGCTCAGTGCCACCGTTTTCCCTTCGGCCTTGGCGACGGTACCGTTGATGGTGAACGGATACTCCGCCTTTCCCAGTAGTCGTTCGAGCTGCTGCTCCAACCACTCATCGCTCTCCACCTTTCCTACGATACGTCCCTGCTTATCAATCAGGTATTTCGTGGGCAGGTAGTGGATGGCATACTTGTCACTGATATCATGGGTATGGTCAATACCTGCTGCTCCCTTCGAACGATCCCATTTCATGCCGCGCAGCACATGGTGGAAGCCGTCACCTTTCAGTTTGTCTTTCTCCACGGCGGTATGCCAAGCCTTGGGGTTCGAGTCATCATCACTCACATATACCATTTCCAGTCCTTTGGCACGATATTTCTTATATACCTCCAGCATATGGGGGTTACTCTTCCGGCAGGGCACACACCAGGAAGCCCAGAAGTCGATGATGGTGACATGTCCCTTCAGACTGCTCATCGTGAACGGTTTCCCATTGATGTCGTTGGCGGTGAAGTCGGGAGCCGTCTTCCCTGGTTGTACACGTTCCAGGGCATTGATCTCCTTTACGATATCCTCACACTCTCCGTATTTCTTCACATCATCGCTGAAACTGTTATAGACGCCTTTCAGCTCAGCATAGGTCATGTCTCCTGTACTATAGCGAAGGAACTGGGGAGAGAGATAGGAATCGGGGTGTGTCTTGAAGAAATCCTCACGGGCTTTCTTGGCCTTCTGAGAATACGGCTCCATCTGTTCCTTGATGGCCTCGCGCTCCTCACCGCTGGCCTTGTAATAGGCATCATTCAGCTCCTCCAGTTTCTTGTTCACCTCGGCGAGGGAGGCATTCAGCGCATTGCTCTCCTCCTGTGTCTTACCCCCATGGATCACCGCCTGCCTGAACTGGTCGGCATCGATGACGGCTGTGAAGTTCGCCGGTTCCAGGGAGAACTGCACATATTTCACATCATCTACCCTTCCTTCAAGGCTGCCCATGTAAAGCAATGCCGAGGAGTAGGGCTTATCCATCACGCCCTTGAAGGTGAACTTTCCTTTCTTCACCACGGCACTGTCAAGAACAGGTTTCTCCTGACTGCCATAGCGCAGGAAAATTTTCTCCCCGTCGGCATTCTTGATGGTTCCCTTCATGGCAAACTTGCCACCCTGTGCCATCATCGCCGTTGCCATCAGCAGGGCGGCAGCACCTACGAATAATCTTCTTTTCATACGTATTTATTAATTTGTTTATAATTCGAGCGATTATACATTCAATACAAGTGAAAGGGGGGTAGGAGTTATCCTATCTTCTTAAAAAACATAAATCCAAACGTTAAAAAAGTAAAAGAGCAAGCTCTGAATACCGCACTCCATTTATTTTTGTTGCAATTAATTGGGGAGAAAGTTGTAATTTTGCACCCAAATGCAGTAAATTTAGAAATGAGTCTCACTGGATTACTCAGATATGCCTTTCTGTCACGGCAGAAAGAATTGGAACGACATAACAACGAGCCTTTAGTGTTGCAGGATGCCGTGTGGCACTATTTGGTGGAGAAGGCATGCCACACCGAATACGGTCGGAAACACATCTTCTCGACCTTCAAGAACTATGATGACTGGGCACAACATGTTCCCGTGACCAATTATGACGACTTGAAGGACTGCATTGACCGCATGCGCCACGGTGAGAGCAACGTGCTCTGGCCCGGACAGGTGAAATGGTATGCGAAATCATCAGGCACCACCAATGACAAAAGTAAGTTCATCCCCGTGAGCGACGAAGGACTGCGTATCACCCATTATCGTGGCGGCTTCGACTCGGTGGCTATCTATCTGCGTAACAATCCGAAAAGTCGCCTCTTCGATGGCAAAGCCCTGATCCTGGGTGGCAGTCACTCCCCCAACTATACCCTGCGCAACTCACTGGTGGGCGACCTCAGTGCAATCCTCATCGAGAACATCAATCCGTTGGTGAATATGGTGCGGGTGCCGAAGAAACAGACAGCCCTCTTGGGCGACTTTGAGGTGAAACGGGAACGCATCGCTGAGGAGACACTTCACAAGAACGTCACTAACCTCAGTGGCGTGCCCTCTTGGATGCTGTCGGTACTCACCCGTGTGATGGAGATCTCCGGCAAGCAATATCTCACGGAGGTGTGGCCGAACCTGGAGGTATTCTTCCATGGTGGTGTGGCCTTCACCCCCTACCGGAAACAATATGAGCAGCTCATCCCTTCCGAACAGATGCATTACATGGAGACCTACAACGCCAGTGAGGGATTCTTCGGCTTGCAGACCGATCCCAGCGATTCCGCCATGATGCTGATGCTCGACTACGGTGTGTTCTACGAATTCATCCCCATGGAATATCTGGAGACTACCGACGGGAAGGCTGAAGGCAATAACTATGCCGCTCATACGATACCGCTCAGTGACGTGGAGGTGGGAAAGAACTACGCCATGGTGATCTCCACACCCTGCGGACTGTGGCGTTACCTCATCGGTGACACCGTGAAGTTCACACAGAAAAATCCCTATAAGTTCATCATCTCTGGGCGTACGAAACATTTCATCAATGCCTTCGGTGAGGAGCTCATCGTGGATAATGCGGAGAAAGGACTGAAAGCTGCCTGTGAGGAAACGGGTGCTGTGGTACTGGAATATACCGCTGCTCCTGTGTTCATGGACAACAAAGCGAGATGCCGCCACCAATGGCTTATCGAATTCGCCAAGGAACCCGACGACCTGAACGCCTTTGCCTCGATACTCGACAAGAAGCTCCAGCAGATCAACAGCGATTACGAAGCCAAGCGCTATAAGGACATCACCCTGCAGCCCCTGGAGATCGTGAAGGCACGACCGAACCTGTTCAACGAATGGCTGCGCCGCAAGGGAAAGTTAGGAGGTCAGCACAAGATTCCCCGTCTGAGCAACAGCAGGGAATATATCGATCAGATGTTAGAGATACAGTCATCCGGAACAACAATATGATGAGAGAAGATACAAGAAAAGAGAGACAAGGGGCAAGGTGTCGGCAGACTTCCTGCCCTGTTCTCTTTGTCGCCTTTTGGTGCATCTGCTTCCTGATGTTCTCCTCCTGTGCGAAGATGGGCAGTCCCGATGGCGGATGGTACGACGAGACACCTCCCCGCATCCTGGGTGCCCATCCTGACGACAAATCCGTCAATGTGCACACGAGAAAGATGTATATCTACTTCAACGAGTATATCAAGCTCACCGACCCCACACAGAAAGTGGTGGTATCGCCTCCGCAGATGGAGATGCCCGAGATCAAAGGGGCAGGCAAGCGCATCATCATTGATCTGAAAGACTCGCTGAAGGAGAACACCACCTATACCGTTGATTTCAGCGATGCCATCTCCGACAACAACGAAGACAACCCCCTGGGGAACTTCACCTACTCGTTCTCCACAGGTGAGGACATCGACACCATGGAGGTGTCGGGCTATGTGGTGGAGGCAGAGAACCTCGAACCGATCAAAGGCATCCTGGTGGGACTATACGACAACCTGGAAGACTCGGTGTTCAGAAAAGAACCGTTCCAGCGCGTGAGTCGAACTGACAGCCGCGGACGCTTCGTCATCAAAGGCATCAAGCCCGGTAACTACCGCGTGTATGCCCTGATGGATGCCGATGGTGACTACCGTTTTACGCAGAAGAGCGAGAAGATCGCCTTCAACCGCGAGGTCATCGTACCTTCCTGCAAACCCGACATCCGACAGGATACGCTGTGGCGTGACTCCCTGCGCATCGACTCCATCATCCGCGTGCCCTACACCCATTTCCTGCCCGATGATATCATCCTGCGCGCTTTCACTGAGCCCCAGACCGACCGCATGCTCCTCAAGTCAGAGCGGAAGTATGCGAACCAGTTCACCCTCGTATATAGCTACGGCGATTCTTTGCTGCCTATACTGCGCGGACTGAACTTCGACGAGAAGGATGCCTTCGTGACGGAAGTCAGTGAGAAGAAAGATACCCTCACCTATTGGCTACGCGACTCCTTGCTGATCAATCAGGATACGCTGTCGGTGGAACTGCAGTATCAGGCCACCGATACTGCCGGTGTGCTCGTCATGAAGACTGATACCCTCAACCTCCTCTCCAAGGAACCGTATGCCAAGCGCATGAAACAGAAAGAGAAGGCATATAACGAATGGAAGAAGCAGCAGGAGAAGGCAGAGAAACGCGGTGACCCCTTTGAGACGGAGATGCCCGTAGAGCCCCTGGCGCTGAATATACGCATGAATTCGGAGCTGGATCCCGACAAGAATCCCGTGATCCAGTTCGATACCCCCTTGGCGGTTACCGACACCTCGAAGGTCCACCTTTACTCGAAACATGACACCCTCTGGTACCGTGCTCCCTTCATCCTCCGCGAACATGCCAAGCTACCCCGGTCCTTTGAACTGCTTGGAGAGTGGCGACCGGATATTGAATACAGTCTGGAGTTCGACTCCGCTGCCTTCGCCGATATCTACGGCAAGGTGACGCAGTCCACCAAGAAAGGCTTCAAGGTGAAGAGCACCGATGATTATTGCACCCTCTTCATCACCATCAGCGGGATGAGTGGAAAGAACGTGGTGGCGCAGCTCGTCAACAGCAACGATGCCATCTTGAAAGAGGTGACGACTACCAACGGCAATGCCGAGTTCTTCTATGTCTCCCCCGGCACCTACTACCTGCGGATGTTCCACGATGAGAACGGCAATGGGGTGTGGGACACCGGTAACTACGATGAGGGACGGCAGGCCGAGGAGGTGTATTACTACCCGGGGAAATTCGAGTGTAAGGAGAAATGGGACTATACAGAGACATGGGACCCTATGCGCCGCAGTGGTGCCCACCAGAAGCCCAGCGAACTGGTGAAGCAGAAAGCTGACAAGGAGAAAACCATCAAACACCGCAACCTCGAACGTGCCCAGAAATTAGGTATCGAGTACCTGAAGGAAGCTGTCGGTAAGACCTATTAGGTTAAACGAAACACCGTTTCCGACATCTAATCCATAAAACGACACATGTCGGAACATTAAACATAGTAGCTATATGAAAGAGAAGAGAAAAGAAATACGTCACCGTCTTCTGACTGTCATGTGCCTATGCGCCCTGACGCTCACGGCCTCTGCGCAATGCACCTTTAAGAACACTGCCTTCAAGGGCGGGGAGTTCCTGTCGTATAACCTCTACTACAACTGGAAATTTGTGTGGGTGAAAGCAGGCACGGCCTCGATGTACACCGTACAGAGCACCTACAAGGGGAAACAGGCCTACCGCGCCAGTCTCACTACCCGCGGTAACAAACAGGTGGATGAGATGTTCGTGTTGCGCGACACCCTGCTCTGCTACAGCACACTCGACATGGCTCCCCTCTACTTCCGCAAGGGAGCCCGCGAGGGCGAGCGCTACACCGTTGATGAGGTATGGTACAACTACAAGGGCGGCAACACGCAACTCACACAGCGAAGACTGTATAAGGACGGCACCAGCAAGACCATCAATAACTCGCGAGAGGAGTGTGTCTATGACATGATGAATATCTTCCTCCGTGCCCGGAGTTTCAATCCCGAAGGATGGCAGAAGGGACATGTGGTGAAAATCCCCATCGCCGACGGCAACAGTATCGAATCGGCTCAGCTGCGTTACCGCGGGAAATCCACCATCAAGGCCGACAACGGGAAAAAATACCGCTGTCTGGAACTGTCATACATGGAGTTGGACAATGGGAAATATAAGGAGATCGTGCGATTCTATGTCACCGACGATAGTAACCATATCCCCATTCGTCTGGATATGTTCTTGCGCTTCGGCTCTGCCAAGGCCTTCCTCACAAACATGAAAGGTAACCGCAATCCGATTACCTGCATCGTACCGTAGGAGAGGATTTTTCTACACTCCACACTTCTGAACCAGGCTTGCCTGCTTCAGAGATTCTCCTGAAAAAACGCAAGTACCCTGGCTTGTGCCTTCCTTCCGCAACTGTGGGGGATATCCCAGATTTCGGTAGTCAGCTGGTCGTCTGCCCTCTGACTTCTCCACACCTCATGCATGATACCGAAGGCTTTTTCCGCACCCGGCACAGGGAAGAGCTTATCTTTTGAGCCGTTGATAAAGAGCATCGGCTTCGGACAGGCTATACTGGCGATATGGGGGTAGTCCATCCATCGGCGCAGTCCGGGGATGCAGTTGGCAAAGCCACCATTCTCCGAACGCCCGTATTTCCATGTCATCTGCACATCCGTCGTCACCATCCAGCACACCGAAGCCCCTGCCTTGATCCTGTCACTCAGTGCTGAGAGCATCCAGGCACGGTAGGCTCCCATCGAACAGCCCATACAGCCGATGCGCTGGGCATCGACCTCCGGCATCGTGGCCATAAACTCTGTACCACTGATGTCATCGTAGGTCATATACGCACTCAGGTCCACGCCATACATCATCATATTCCCCGCTATCATGTCATACTTGCTCCTGTCAACACCTTCGGCACGTCCGCGTTCTCCCCACATCGGCGCATCCGCAGAGAATACCACGAAACCATGACGGGCTAAATAGTCACCTACATACTGTCCCTCGTAGAGGTTATCGGTCCACGCATCGGCATCCTTCACTACTTCCTCCTCCACGGCAAAGGGACGGATCATCTTCTCCTTACCGATATAGAGGTGGGCGCCATGATCGTGCAGCAGGTTCACAGCGGGGAAAGGGCCCTTACCATCGGGTATCAGTACCAAGGCTGGCACCGTGTAGTAACGCGACAGTCGAATCTCGATCTTCCTTGCGCGATAGCCGTCACGCTGCTCCTCTGCCAGCACCTTCATCTCATAGCTGGTAGTAGGAGGGGGTGGTGTCAACATGCACTCGAACACCTTCTCACGTGCAGCCTTCTTCCATTTCTTGAAGCTCTTGATCTTACTCTTTCCCCATGCCATCGGGTAGTCGAGGTCGGCGATCAGTTCCTCGGCATACTTCGGCAAATTCTTATAAAACTCATACTGTTCCCGTTTCTGGGCAGTGAGGGTGACACACACCAGCAGCATCACCATGAGGGTATAGGTTCTTCTCTTCATATCTTGATTATTAGACGGTACCGATGCAAAGATACATCTTTTTCCCGAAATTAGAAACAGGATGTTGCTTAATCTTTATTCATGTTAAGGTAATCATCCATGATTCTATGTATAAGTACAGAAAAGGCTGCGTCTGAATATCAGACACAGCCCTTATGATCAGGAAGCGATTATTCCGGTTATACCAGGAAATCCTTAGGAAGAGTAGGCATGGCACCGTTCTGCGTGCATACGTAGGCACTCACCTCCACGGCTAACCGATGGGCTTCCTCTACGGGTTTCCCATTAAGCAGGGCAGCACAGAAACTACCTGTGAAGGAGTCACCGGCACCCACCGTGTCTGCAACCTCCACCTTCGGAGTAGGCTGGAACGATTTTGTATCTTTCGTGAATACATAACTGCCGTTGGTACCGCATGTCAGCACAAGGATGTCGAGATGATAGGTCTCAATGAGCTGTCGGCAACGCTTCTCCTCATCCAAATCGGGCAAGGCAAACATCCTGCTGACGATGACCAGTTCCTCATCGTTGATCTTCAGGATATTGCATTTCTTCATAGACTCCTCGATAATCTCCTTCGTGTAGAAGCTCTGACGGAGGTTGATGTCGAAGATTTTCACACAGTCAGCGGGCGTGGAATCGAGGAATTTCCCAATGGTCTCACGCGATACGATGCTACGCTGTGCCAGTGAGCCGAAACATACGGCCTTGCAGTGCATGGCCAGATCCTCCACCTCGGCAGTAAACGGGATGTTATCCCATGCCACACCCTCGCGGATATTATAGGTGGGAATGCCCTGATCGTCTAAGGTCACCTGCACGGTACCGGTAGGATAGGGAACGCGCGGCATACAATAGCTGAGCTGATGCTCTTCGAGGGCGGCGATGGTCTCCTCTGCCAGCTTGTCCTCACCCAGTGCGCTCACGGCAATGGTGTCGTGGCCGAACTGTCCTGCATGGTATGCGAAGTTTGCTGGAGCACCGCCTAACTTCTTTCCTTCGGGAAGCACATCCCACAGTGCCTCACCTAATCCGATGATATATCTTTTACTCATGACAATGGTTGATTGGGGTTATAGATTGATTATTTGATTTGCTTGATATAAGAGAACAGGTAGATTACTCCAATGGCCATGATGGCTACGGCACCAGCCTGTCCCATGGCGTCACTGGCGAAGCCCATGAACAAGGGGAACACCGTACCGCCGAAAAGACCCATGATCATCAGTCCCGACACCTCGTTCTGCTTTGCAGGCATAGCAGTCAGTGCCTGAGCAAAACACATCGAGAAGATGTTGGAGTTGCCATAACCCACCAGTGCGATACCGGCATAGAGCAGCAACTTTGTATTACCGCCGAACATCAGCAGCATGCTGAGAGCCATCATCACCACCGAGATAATGAAGAACATCTTCGTCTTCATCACACGGAGGAAGAAACTGCCCGTCAGACAGCCTATGGTACGGAAGATGAAATACAGACTGGTAGCAAAGCCTGCCTGGTCGAGTGTCATGCCGGTGCGCTCAATGAGCAGCTTGGGGGCCGTGGTGTTGGTACCCACATCGATGCCCACATGGCACATAATACCGAGGAACGACAGCAGCACAACGGGTACACCGAGCAGACGGAAACAGTTTACAAACTGTGTGCCGATGGACGGCAGCTTCTCTGCAGCAGGCTCTTCGCCGTGGATGGGTGTTGACCACAGCAGCAGGGTGGCAGCTACACTGATGACGAAATAGATGGCAAAGAGCACCCGCCAGTCGAGTCCGAAGCTGGGGATCAGTGCTTTGTATCCCCATCCGGCAATCAGCGGTGCCATAAACGAGGCGATGGCCTTGATGAATTGTCCGAAGGTGAGCTGTGAGGCCAGATTCTTGCCACCGCTGACCAATGCCATGAGCGGATTGAGCGATGTCTGCATGAGTGTGTTACCAATGCCCAGCAGCGAGAAAGCCACTAGCATGATCGGGAAGCTATTGCCAAAGATGGGCAGCAGCAGTGAAAGGGCGGTCACGGCCAGCGAGAGCAGTACTGTGTTCTTCTTGCCAATTTTGTTCATCAGCACGCTGGTAGGAACGCTGAAGATGAGGAACCAGAAGAATACCAGTGAGGGAAGCACGTTAGCAACACTGTCGCTGAGTCCTTGTTCGGCTTTCACATAGTTGGAAGCAGTGCCCACCAGGTCAACGAATCCCATGCAGAAGAAACAGAGCATGAGCGAGATGAGCGCGAATTTCTTGTTTTGATTCATATGATTTTGTATGTTTATTGTTTCATTGTGTTTAAAATCTCATGTGATCGGGGGGAGGGCCTTTAATACTTCAGGTCATAGATTTTGGCCTTGCCACCTTTCACCGTGACAGTGTTGTAGGGCTCTGAGGGGAACACCAGGTTGGTCATGGCAAACTTCCCTTCACTGTCAAAGACCTCCATACTGCACTTGTCGATGAAGATACGTACCTGACGGACCGTACCATGCGTGGGAGCGATGGTGGTCACGGGGAAGGACTCACTGAACGATGCGTCACCACTATTCTCACGGTTCATGCTGAATGTCTTCTTCACAGCATCGTATTCCATCACGACACATTCGCCCAGGGCATTGCTTAACTGCCAGCGGGCAGAGCCCTTCAGGTCGATCACCAGCTCACAGGTTTCCGTGAGTTTCTTGATGCTCTTCCCTCTGATGGACATCATTTCCTTCGAAGGAATCACGCCGCAGTAGGTCTCATCACCATCGATGAACAAATCGAGGTCGCGGGGAATGGAGTTGGCAGAACGGAACTGCTTGGTGGGCACTTGGTTAGCATACTGCCAGTTACTCATCCAGGCGATGGCTACACGACGTCCTTCGGGGGCGTTATCGAAGGTGACGGTGGCATAATGGTCTTTTCCATAGTCCATCCACTTCGTCACCTCGGGTTTCGACTCACAAATGAAGCGGTGACCGTCGAAGTCGCCTACAAAATACTGGGTGGCACTGCCGCCGAACGGTCCACCGGGGTTGATGTTGCAGATCAGCATCCATTTCTCCTTCCCTGTGCCGCGAACGGGCAGCTTCATCAAATCGGGACACTCCCAAACGCCATTGTGGTTGCCATAGCCATGACCGAAGCTGCTCTCCATGGTCCATTCTTTCAGGTTGGGAGAAGAGTATATCTGCATCTCCTGACCAGCGGCCAGCACCATGATCCACTTGTTGGTGGGCTCATGCCAGAACAAATGTGGGTCGCGGAAGTCAGGAAGGTTTGACGTAATAACGGGATTATGGGTATATTTCTTAAAGGTACGGCCCCCGTCTGTGGAGTAGGCCATGCTCTGTGTCTGACTCTCTCCTGCTGAGGTATAGTAGGCGATGATGGCATTCTTTCCGAAGCCTGATGTGTTCTCCTTGTCAACCACACAGGAGCCGCTGAAGATGGTTCCTAACCCATCGGCCACGATCGCTGCAGGAAGTGGTTCCCAATGAATCAGATCTTTCGAGACGGACTGCCCCCATGTCATGTTCTCCCACTGTGAGCCGTAGGGGTTCCATTGGTAGCAGAGATGCCACACGCCATCCTGGTAGAACATACCGTTGGGATCGTTCATCCATCCCCAAACAGGGGTGTGATGATAGGCAGGACGGAAACGTTCACGGTTGGTGGTATCGAACGTATTATCATATTTCATCTCGCGCCAGCAGGCATAGTCTTTCACGGCTCCTGCCGTACGGCGGTCTCCGTGGAACACGATATTCAGCAGGGTAGCACCCTTGGTCTCCAGAGGGACGTAATAGTCCACCTTATCGACGGCTAAGCGGGCGTTCAGTGACTGGATCACCTCGTTATTCCCGTTCAACACTCGGAGGTTGGCAATCTCGGCTTTCTCTTCCACCGGCAGCAGCAGGTAGCGTGACGAGTTCTCCACTCTCATCATGGCATGATTATCGCTCAGTAACATGGGTTTCTGTGCCATCATCGCGGTACAGAAGACTGTCATCATCAATGCCATTAAGGCAATCCTTTTTCTTTTCATTTTTTTGTAGGGTTAGTTGTTTGTTCAAATGATGGTGCAAAGATAGACAAAGACAAAAAAAAAGGATAGAAAAAATCGTTCATATGCTCTTAAAAATGTTGCATGACACAATTATTCTATCCTTTGTAACGATTCTTACACGTTATTGTAGGTCACCGGGCAGCATTCCGTATTCATCTTTGAAACATTTCGTGAAATACGAGGGAGCGGAGAACCCTACATCGTAGGCCACCTCCGAGACGGTCATGCCCGTCGTCTGTAACAACTCTTTTGCTCTGGCAAGACGAGCCTTACGAATCAAGTCAACGGGTGTGGAGCCCGTCAGAGCCTTCACTTTCCGGTAAAGCTGCACACGACTTAGTCCGATCTCTGCGCCCACATCCTCCACACTCAGGTTCGAGTCTGTCATCTTCTCCTGGATAATCTGCTGCAGACGTTCCACGAACTGTCGGTCGCGGACGTTGACAAACAACTCGGCATTTCTTTCTTCGCTCACCATTTTCTCCTTGTCATCGGATTTCGGTTCAGCGCTATTGAAGAGTTCCTTCAGCTTCTCCCTGCTCTTCAGCAGATTTCCTACACGAGCCAGCAGCACCTCGGGCGAGAATGGTTTCGTCAGGTAGGCGTCGGCACCGCTCTCATAACCCTCCACCTGATGACGGTTCAAGGCACGGGCAGTGAGGAGGATGACGGGGATATGACTGGTCACCACATTCTGCTTCACCTGCTGACAGAACTCCAGACCGTTCATCACGGGCATCATCACATCAGAGATAATCAGGTCGGGCACTGTCGCATTGGCTGCCTCCAATCCGAGCTTTCCGTCGGCAGCCTCTGTCACCTCATAGGTGTTCTCCAAAATGGTTCGCAGGTAGGTGCGGATGTCGGGATTGTCGTCAACAATCAGAAGTGAGGGCTTGGAAGAGTCCTCCGGACTTCGTTCGCCTACCCGTAGCCTTATTCCCGAACCTTGTTCGCTTACCCGTAGCCTTTCATCCTTCCTCCCTCCTCCTTCATCTTTCATCTCTAATCCTTCATCCTTCATCCTTCCTCCTTCATCCATCCTCCCTAATCCTTCATCCTTCATCCTTCCTCCTTCATCCTCCCTCGTCTCCGCATCCAGAATCTTGTTCACCAGTTGGGTGAGATGATCCGTATTTCTGCGGACGATGGCGAAGAGTTCGGAGGCCCTCCCACTGGACTGTTGTACCTCTGGGGTGGCAGCTAACTGTGCCAGCGGTCCTTCGATGAGTGTCAGTGGGGTGCGCAGCTCATGGCTCACCTGTGTATAGAAATCCAGTTGCGCACGTGACATCTGCTCCCGTTCCCTGTTGATGCGCATGCGCTGACGGTTATAGAGGTAGATGATGACGGCAGAGAGGAGCAGCAGTCCGATGAAGCCGATGGAGAGGAATGTGAGTAACCGCTGACTGCTCAACTCAACGAGGTAGTTGTCGGATTTCTGTTTCAGCTCACTCAGATAGCCATCCTGCCGTACAATCTCCTCATTCTGCATCAGCAGCACATGGACATTGGCCTTTGTCACCAATGCCGCCTTCAGCGGATTGTCTTTCTCATAGGGCTTTCCTTCGAGGATATTCATAGCCAAATGCATCACCTCATCGCCATGGGTGGGATAGATATACGAGGCATCCAGGATACCGTCGCGCACACACTCCATGCCGCCACCAGGTGTGGGCAGGGCATCGATACCACAGAAAAGTGTGCCCTGCAGCTTGGCCTCATTCATCGCCTTATAGGCACCCACTGCCATACGGTCGTTCTGTCCGAACACGAAATCGATCTTTCCCACATCACCTTCTCTTAGCAGTTGCTCCATGGCTTTCTTTCCGCTCTTCTCCGTCCAGTCACCTTGTAGGGATGCCACCAACTGGATACCAGGATATTTAGACAGTGCTTCCTCAAAGCCCTTATGCCGTTCGATGGCAGGTGAGGAGCCTTTCAGTCCACGGATCTCCACCACACGTCCTTTACCCCCCAGACGCGATGCTACATATTCACCCATCTCACGTCCTAACCCGGCATTGTCGGCACCGATGAAGGCGGTGAATTTCTTACTGTTGGTTTTCCTGTCGAACACAATCACGGGAATCCCCTTGTCGTAGGCACGGTCGATGGCAGGAGAGATGGTAGCTACCTGATTGGGAGAGACAATGAGCAGATCGATGCCTTCATTCACGAACTGGTCTATCTGCTCTATCTGTTTCTGGTCATCATCATTGGCAGAAGCAAAAAGCAGCTCAGTCCCATCATACGAATAGGTACCCATGCGCAACTCGTCGTTGAGTTTGTTGCGCCAGATATCCTCACTACATTGAGACACGCCAATCAGGTACTTCGGCTTACTTTTCGAACAGGAAAAGCATACCAGTAGAAGGAAAAGGTAGGATAGATATCGATGCATGGCTCCAGATTATTATTTATTATTAGCATCGGCAAAGATACAAAAAAAAATAAAAAAAGCCATGTTCAGAGAAAAAATTTTGATGCCCACCCCTCTCTCTTCCATGAAATGGTTCTGAGAAGGGTGGGCATCAGATCATGCCACGAGGGTTAAAGATTAGATAGACATCAAGTACTCGATGCTGTTCTTGGCCAGCTTCAGGACATTGCCCTGACATGAGTTGTTCTTGGGGTTGGCACTCTTGTCGGGCGTACCATCCTCGTTCTTCATCGAGAACTCGCAACCGCCATTACCAATACAGAGCACTGATCCACAACCTTTCTGGAATCCATCCGGCGCACTCGGTGCACCCTTGGCCTCCCATACGTTGAGCTGAGAAACCCATGAAGCCTGAGAATCCCATGTGCCTAACGGGTAGATACCGTATTCCTCGGTCACGGCGTTGTAGCACTCCTCCGTCGTATTACCCATGTCAGTCAGTTTGGCAGGAATATCGAAGAACAGACAGTTATGGTCTTCTGTCCAGCCCGGACCCTTGAAGGCGATGGCAGCGAAGCAGTTGTCGTTCAGCTTCTCCGTGGGGATACCAGCATAGATCGGATGACTGCTGAAGTCCTTTGAGAAGGCACCTGTATTGAGGCATACACCCATCTTCCATGTATCGGGGTTCCATCCGCCGGTACCACAGCCGAAGGCATTGCTAACACCACGAAGCAGTGAGGTGGAGAGACGGTTGATCGTACCGATGTAAGGTACAGCATGCGACCACAGCAGCAGGTTTCCGCCATTCTTCACATACTGCTCGATGCAAGGTGCCGCATTCTTGGCTACATCAGAGAAATTCCAGATATCATCGGCGTTGCCAGTCTCGATGTCACGCAGCCAGAAGAGCATGCGATAGTCTTCGATATCCTGAACAGTGCTGATATTGCCGAAGTAAACATATTCTCCCTTGGGATAGTTCTCATGGAACCACAACCATGCACTGGCCTCATCATCGTCGCCATTGGCAATGAGCTCCTCAGGTGTGGCATATTCTGAGAGGAAAGCGGGAAGTTTTCCACCAATCTTGGTAGAACCGGTAATCGGCAGTGCCTTGCCTTCGTTGTTCTGAGCGATGAGGGTAGCCTCCCAACGTTCCTTCATCGCCACATCCTTCAGCAGGTAAGAGGTGCCTGTCACCGTTTCGTTGACGACCTTGGAGCCGTCGCCATTGATCATTTTCAGGATATAGGAGGTAGCGTTTTCGCTGGCCTTCCATGTCACTTTCAGGTCGTGCTGATCATCGTTGATGTCAATCTGTTCGAATTTCAGCTCACTGGCAGAGGCAGCACCCGGACGAGTGAAGGATGTCATGACGCCGTTGGAGAGGGCATCATCGCTGGCATACTTGAAGAGGAACTCGTAAAGCTGATTGGTCTCGAGATTCTTCAATGTGAATGAGTTGCCTGCACATGGGGTGAGTGCTTGCTGCTGGGTTCCGTTCTTATAGACTGCCACCTGCATCACGGCACCCTGAGGACTGGGTGACCACGTCAGCGTGTAGTCATAATTGTTTTCCCCGCTGAGTGCACCTGTGATATTGGACACATCAGGTTGTGTCAGCTGCATCTTACCAGATCCTGGAAGATCTCTGTCCTGACAAGCTGTGAGGAGAAGCACACCTAAGAGTCCTGCACCTATTGTATTAAATATAGACTTCATAATTACTTCAATTTTCAATTTTCAATTATCAATTCTCAATTTTCAATTCTTCAATACCCCTTATTCTGGTGGTAGAGTCCTTGAACATAGTTCATCTGGTTGGAAGCGATTGGGAAGTACTCATTCTTACCCTTGGTGAAGAATGCCTCTTTATAGTACAGTGCGTAAGTCTGTCCATCGTACTCATCCGTCTTCTCCGACTCAAAGTACTTGTTCAATGTCTCAGACAGCATGCCCCAACGGCGAAGGTCGAAGAAGCGGTGTCCCTCCATAGCCAGCTCCACGCGGCGCTCCCAGCGCAGTGCCTTACGGGCGTCATCCTTTGATGCGAAGTTACCATAGAGAGCGATGTCACACTGGTCCTTGGCATATTTGATCAGGGAAGAGCTGCTGATATCCTTCTTGGCACGTTCGCGGATGGTGTTGATGATCTGGAGAGCCTCGCCATTGTAGTCGCCGCTCTCGATCAGTGCCTCAGCACGCATCAGCATCACGTCGGTATAGCGGAGCACGTAGTCATTCTGTCCGAAAGCCTGCCAGGGATTGTCGTAGTCCTCACCCTTCGAACGCTGCGGCACCTCCTTCATCGAGCAGTAGTAGCCATAGGTGTTGGGTGTACGGCTGTTTGCTTTTGTCAGCGTATATTGTGCCTCATATTTATAAGGATACGTCGGCATACCTACCGTATGGAACAGTCGGGGATCGTACTTATACTTGGAGTCGGCACCGTTCACGACGATGGCGTTGTGGTCTTCGTCGAAGTTGTCCATCGGCAGACCATTCTTTGTCTTGAATGCATTGACGAGGTTCTGTGAGGGCTTGTGGAAGTCCCATCCGCACGACCAGATACCCCATACGCCATTCAGCATATTCGACCAGTTGGCACGACCGAACTGTGTACCGTCGTCAGCCTTGTTGGAGTGCTGTACGGCAAAGATGCTCTCACAAGAGTTGGCATAGTCCTGCAGGAAGATATGTCCGTAGGTGTCGAGATAGTCGTAG
>OCTX014540770.1_pt1 | contig 55734 bp, 29 predicted proteins | sample 1539691 | NCBI WGS metagenome assembly OCTX01 (sample SAMN02144231, study PRJEB22623) | gut metagenome | biome: sheep rumen | host: Ovis aries | place: New Zealand
ATGCTTAGGCACGGCGGATCGCAGACATGCGCAGTGGAAGGCGCTTGCGCGCCGCGCATGTCGCGGCAAGAACGCCGAGGCGTTCTTGAAATCCTTTTCAAGAATTACTCCGTCTTCCCGGATACCGCATCTTCATATATTTCGCCGCCCAGTCCGGGTCATAGAACGAACTGCTTTCCGACATCCGGCATCCTCGGCACAGGTCGTCAGCTATTTCAAGTATGATGTCCCCCAGTTCAAGATCCTTCTTCCACTTGTCTTCAATCGCCTGATAGCCAAGCCATGCGCCCAATATATTTCCCGTGACCGCGCCTGTTGAATCGCTGTCGCCTTTATGGTTGACTGCCGCCGTCACGCCGGCTGAAAAATCATCCTGATATTTCAAGGCGCAGTACAGGGCAATGCCAAGCGTCTCCTCGGCCACCCAGCCCTCCCCGATTTGATGGATATTGTCAAGATCTGTCGGAGAGCCTCCTTCCGAAAGCGATACGGCAAGATTGATAATCCTGATGAGTTCCGGGAGATTGGAGTCACCGGCAAACATCCCCGCTGCCGTGTCCCGGGCTTCAAGAACGATGTCTTTCAGCGCATGCTTTTCCCCGTCCGGAGGATAGATAATCCGGTTCAGGACATGCACCAGTACGGCAGCCGGCATATACCCGAGGGAATGCCCGTGCGTTATGGCCGCGAGCTGCGCCCCCTCCATGCCCAAAGTCTCCATATTCGCGCAATTTGTCTGTGAATCCACGGCCAGGGGTGCTACGCGCATGACGCCCCCGCACCCTTTGCTCCGATTGCGCTTTGCCTCAACGAAATCGTCAATGCTTACCCCGCTGTCTGCTCTCTCTTTAAGAGCGCTGAGGCAGGTGTTTCCGGGCGACCTTCTGTCATACAGCTCCGGTATGTCGAGAAGCCAGGAGGATCCCCCTGCATGCCGCTCTTGCCCGCCTCTGTACTCATCAAAAGAAGACTCCTGCGTTATAAGCCAATCCAAATATGCTGTTTCCACATAATAACGTGGCAGAGCTCTTATGCCGCGCATAGCCCCCCGGGTATTCCCGATCATCAGGCCGTTCGCCGTAAAAAGCGTCATCTGCGTGTCGTCTGATATGAGGGCTTTCCCGGTTCGCCTGTCTTTCTCGTAAGACGTGATCCCCTTGCTGCCATATTTCCTGTATATTTCTTCCTCAGAGAGGAATTCGACCGGGTATCCGAGAGCATCGCCGACTGCCCCTCCGAATATGCATCCGCGGGCCGCGTCCAGATGGATTTCGGCAGCTTTCAGTTCATTCAGCGCCCGCTCCGTCTCCGCCTGATCCTCATCCCGGTAAAAATTGGAAAAATTACGGCTAAATTCGTTGAAATTATACTGCTCACGGGTGCGGTCCAAAACTGCGAAATAAATATTGTTGAACATGTCCCTCTCGCGCATCCCATCGAAATCAAACTCCTTCAGCGCTTTATAGAAAATGTCGGAAACCGTGCGCGCATCATTTCCGAAGGCCCCGCATCCGAACGCCCCTAATACCACTCGCTTGTATTCATAATAAGCCGCCACTTTCAGAATTCCCGTAATCCTGCGGAGGAGCAGCTTTTCGTACTCTTCCCGGGACATACCGCCCAACCCATTCCCGATCATAGGCGCAGCGCAGGTGATGACTGCCACCACCACGCTGTCTTTAAGGAGATTTCCGTTTTCGTCTTTGATAATCTCCACCTGCGGGTGAAGGATCAGTGCATCAGACCCCATGTAAGTACCCAGAGAGCGGTTATAGTTATAATATCCGGCCGCGCCCTGCCCTTCGAGCGAAAGCAGCAGCGAACTTTTCCTGCACAAGTCCTCCTCCTGGGCTGTCGCACCCTGCCTCACCCCTCCGCCGGGATATACCGGGTTGGCAAAGTTGAGGACAAGTACCGGCCTGTTCAATCCGTAAAACATACGATCGTTTATTTCTCTGGCTGCGCTGAAAGAGTCAAGATTCCTACATTCGTAAAGGCATCTCCCCGAAACATACATGTGCGTAAAATCCGTCGCTTCCGTAACGTCCCGCACATCCTCCGGAAGGAACACATAAGCTTCCTCCATCTCCCCGCGGGTCAGTTTAAGTCCGACTCTTTTATTGTCCACGTAATAATAACCTCTATTCAGAATCTTCAGCGTGTCCTGAAGCATATAGATGTTATCCTGTCTCATAATAAAACCTTCCTCCATCTATGTCGTCTGTTCCTGCGACGGATTGCTCAAAAGACTGTACATGAATTTCTTCCGGGAGCCTGATGGGCTTCTTGGCACGTCTTACAGCGATCAGTCCAGTTTAAAAGCCTATCTAAATGACATTGACTACATCATACTCAGGATAAATGATCACACCTACCCAGATTTCTGCAAGGACAACCATGGCTCAAATATCAGATGCCGCTCCAAGGCGCATGGCCCACATTATTCCGCTCCATTTCATCCCTCATTTTCTCATACAGCTTCACAAATTCAATGCTGGCCGGACGGGCATTTACCCCATGCGCATAAACATCCGCAAAAGCCTCTGCGAAAAACTCGTTAGAGCTCGTCTGCCCATATAATGATGTGACATTATACAAATAATTCAATCCGCTTGCAGAGGGGTTAATCTGCCCAATCACATGATCTCCTCCGTTCGTATAATGACTCTGCAATTGCGCAAATTGCAACGGGTTCAGTACCTTTTTCAATACTTCCTTCATCATATTGTTAGATGTTATCATGTGATTCCAGTCATACACCGCATCTTTTTTGGGCATATACTTATAGAGCATACTATTTAAGACATGTCCCAGCTCGTGATTACCGGTATAGTCCGCACTGGCTGCGGTATGACCCATGTACCCGCTCATAAGCCTCTTCCACTCGTCGTTATAACGCTCTAAATCGCCATCCGGTCCCTGCCTATCCACAAAACCATTATAAAACAGTTCCGCTTTATCATTCCCTGCAGAACCCTTGGCCGACATTGTGATACCCTTATTTTTCGGATCAAAATTATTTATCTCCGTAAGATTGCCGATTCTTCCTTTTAATTCCGGATAATCATAAACCATTCGGCACATGTTCTTCAGCTTCGCCCGAAAAAGATTCATATCCACATTATTTATGTTCCATGGTCCTTGCGGAATCAACTGTCCATCTTCATTCCCGGCAAATCGGATAAACACCTTATATGCGTCAAAGGGATTATTCTGCTTATCGATTTCGTCCTGAACCTTCTTGATTTCCGGTATATTTCCCGGATTGAACTTATTATTCATCAGGGACAATTGAGTCATTTCATACGCCCTGGGCCCCTGAGGAACATACGATTGCGAAAGTTTTGGTTTAGTATTAATAGACTTTTTCGGATCAAATATTTGTTTCAGCGCAGAAAAATCCACATTGGAATTTCCAAATTTCGGTTGCACCTGTTTCGGCTGCGCTATCGGAAGCTGGTTCTTTGGCTGCTCGAATATTTGTTTCAATGCACTCTGCTTATCCTTGGAAATCACAGCTGTCGGCTGCGCTATCGGAAGCTGGCTCTTTGGCTGCTCAAATATCTGTTTCAATGCATTCTGCTTATCCTTGGAAATCACAGCTGTCGGCTGCGCCTTCGGAGGCTGACTTTTTGACTGTTCGAATATTTGTTTCATTGAACCGATTACATTCTTTTTCATAAGCGTGTCGGTCTGCACCATGGGCGGCTTTTGCAACGTCTGCTCCTTCGTGGGCTGAACACCGTCCTGCTGCATCACCCCGTTCCCATCTCCAACCGTCTCATAGATTCCCGCATCATATGCTGGCTGGCTTTGGGGCATGTTGTCATTTACAATCAATTCAAGTTCAACAACTGTTCTTTGTATTGGTTTGTTATTCCATACATCATCTACTTTGTAAGCGTTTTTTACCAAAAAGCTGGATCCATGCTGGAGCAGAAATTCATCCTCTGCACTAAATTCTGAGATTGGGGAAATGTATGCACCACGTCCTTTCCCTTTGGGGACTTTTATTATGTATGAAATGGTTTTTTCTTTGACAAAATCCTGATTAGATCCTTTTACTGCCGTTGTTGACATAAAGCCCTTGTCACTTACAGGTAACTGCTTGTCAATGAACCGCTTTTTAATCTCATCCGGTTCACTTGTTTGTCCGACAATAAAGTTGTCGGCTGCACGATAGACAATCAAATCCTCGCCAAGTTCATATTCATTTATCGCTTTCTCCATGAGGGAGGCCTGATGAAAATACTTTAAAAAATCAAAGTCCATTTCATCTATCTTGCCCTCATTCTTTGAGTGCATTTCACCAAGTCGTAACAAGGTGTTTACATCGTAAGAGTCACCTGGTTCGTTCTCCTTTGAATAATTTTTAAATGCATCTTCCGTCTCTTTGCCAAAACCCTTTTTCCATTTATGCCAGGGTCCTTCCGCAAAATTACCCGTTTTACCAAAAAAGGCATCCACATTATCTTTGGTCAGCTTAGCCAATCCCGCATCATCTTCCAATTTCTTTTTCGGAATAGTCTGCGTAACTACGATTTCTGAATCTCCGGTCTTCCTCCTTTGAGCAGCATTGTTTGAAACTGCCGGCTTAGAAGCCTGCCTCATTGCTTTGGCAACATCTACTGGTTTCGGCGGCCGTATGTTCGCCTTCCTTTGCATATCGTTTGAAACTGGTTTCGGCGGCCGTATGTTCGCCTTCCTTAGCATATCGTTTGAAACTGGTTTCGGCGGCCTTATGTTCGCCTTCCTTTGCATATCGTTTGAAACCGGTTTCCTCGATCCAGTTATCCCAGATGACGTTGAGCTACCATTCACCCTCTGCTTAGAGGAGGGTTTCTTTGCTCTGTTTTTCTCATTCAAACTCGCCTTTGCCTCGCGTAGAATTCCATTTGCGTTCATTGAACTTCCTCCGTAAATCAATATAGACTCTCGGAATCTCCGAGCCGCATAAATACCTGCTATCAGAGGGGCCATTTTATATATTCCCCACTTTTTCTGCAGGTTTGTCAGATTGTTACTCTTCGAGACTTGCATACTGCCTCTTTCCGAACAATGTGTTATGGTTGACCACCAGGCAATTCCAGAACCGGCTTTATTGCAGTCTATGGCCACTGGCGTCTTCTATGCATGATTTTTAATCATCCGGAACCATCATCATGTCAGTGTCTCCTCCCCCTGTCTCAGGTATAAATGAGTTTCTTAAAAATATCCACCGCCCTGGTCCCGGGTGCTTCACCCTCAACTGTGGGGTACCTCACGTTAAAGCCCATCGCCCGCAGCATATCCGCATAAAGCTTCCGCTTCTGTTTCTCCTCCGAAGCTTCGGACTTCCGCTCCCGCTCCGTAATTACGCTACCGTCCTCCTTCAGGAATGCCCCCTTCCAGAGTTCCTCCGCATATTTCTTCATGAGGTCCTTATTCGCACGGCTCGTGAATGCCTTCCTCTGTTCGTCCCGGATTACCTTCCGCATCTTGCCTTCATTACCATACCTCTTCAGGAAAGCCGTCCTGTTTCTGATGTCGCTGTTCTTCGTCATGAAATTCCGGTACAGCTCGTCAAGACCGAGATATCGTTCCGTGATTTCGGAAATATCCGACATTTTTTTATTTTTCCCCACTGCCACAGAGGTCATCGTCATCATGAAGTTCATACCGTTGAAGCCTTTATAGAGATTCCCTCCCAGGCCCATAAGGGCCAGCGGCTCAAACCCGTTGCCGCGCCTTTTGTCATGCATGATCGATCGGGCGGCTTCCAAACCGTCCCTGGACTGCCTACGGCGCAGTTCATTCCTGTTCGTCCTTGTAATATCCTTCAGGATCTCGTGCTTCTTTCCGATGGCATCCCGCTCACGCTTCCCTTTCTGATTTTCGAAAAGCTCCGCATTCTCCTCATGCTTTCCGGTTTCACGCCGTATCTGGGAGGCATGATCCACCTCGGTCGCTTCCTGCATGACCCGGTTGGGACGGGTGATGATATCCCCAAGGGATTCCTGTTCCATCAGCCCCAGCGACTGCTGGTTCTTTGTGTATCTGTGGCGGTCGCCCATGGCATCTATCTCATTGACCAGATTCTCCAGATCCTCCGGACTCATTCCCTCCACCGATGAACGTTTTCCGTTCAGTACGCCGCTCACAGTTTCCAGCAAGCCTGAAAGGAGCACGTCAGCAGCATCCCAGGATCCTATCCCCTCCCCGACCTCGTCAAATGACCGGAGAGCTTCCTCATTAACCGGCGTGTTTCTTACCATGATCCGCTCGAGAGATCGTTTCTTTGCCCTGATGCTCTTTAGAAGCTGCTGCATCTGCGCGGACAGTCCCTGTGGCGATGCTGAAAGCTCCGTCATTCTCTCTTCCAGCCTGATGAGTTTATTGTATACGGCTTTCAGTCCGCTCCCGGACCTTTTTTCCGTATCAAGATAACTCTCCATATCCTCCGCAGCATCTGCAAGTTCTGCCCTGAGAAGCTGTTCCGGGAGGGCGGCATGACCGGTTCTTTTCTCTTCTTCCCGCTCAAACAGGGCAGCACGCGCACTGCCTTTTTTCCCTTTCTGATTGAAAAGTCCGGCATGTGAGTCATCAAAAGAATGTGATTTATGCTTTTCTCTTTTTACATCAAAATAAGAGGCTCTCCCGCTCTGTTTTTCGAGCCTCTTATCAGCGGTATCGTTTCTTTTTAAATCCCTTTTCAGTTCTCTGATCAGATCCATTCCCATTTGCAATACCATTCGTCAAATGTAAGTACCGGCGGTTCTCAATAATACCATTCATCAAAAGAAAGGGGCTCCGGATCCTCCGGGTAACCCGGTCCGGGCTCAAGCACGATTTCCAAAGCGTCTGAATTATCCAGCATATCGAGATCTACTTCGATATCGGCGGGCTTAAACATACTGCTCTGACAATGAATTACCGTTTTAGGTTGTTCTATTCTCGTAAATACTCTGTAACAGTTTTCTTTCAGGATCGGAGGTTTGGCGTGGTCCATCACGAGGCGGACATTGCTGCCTTCCACCGGTCTCCCTGTCTTAGCGTCCGTACAGATGACCACCAGTGTTCGACCGAAGGAAAGGACATCCAGATCCGCATTGAAAGAATCCCGGAGAAATACATTGACATCCCTGACACGTGAAGCAATAAGACGTGTCTTTGTGGATGTGATCTCCACCGGCTGTACCCTGTAAAACAAAGACAGCCGGTACGCTTTGTTCGGAAAGTTCCAGAGCCTGAGCTTCTCTCCCGGTTCGACATGGTCCAGTTCTATACGGGTGTCCATGGGTTTCCCGTACAAACTGCTGGTCCGACCTATTATAGAATTATCGGAAAGTGCCTGTACAATGCGGCCGAGAATACGATGCTCCTCCTCCGTCCGGAACTTGATGTCACCCATCGAATACGCGGTGATTATGTAACGGAGCGTGAGAAATGTTGAAGGATAGACCTGCGTTCTCCTGTCAACCGTAGCCATGCGGTTCTCTATCAGATGATTGTTCGGTGAAATATCATAGAGATATACGCCTATAGTAAAATCGCCGTGGTCTTCCGGACTGCACATACCGATGGTGCCGCCATGCAGAACGACATCCGGCACCAATTCCCGCCTGAGAATCGATACAATATTATTTCCGACCTCACTGATCGAACTGAATCCCATTTCAGCTACCTCTCTTCCTGTTCACTGCATACGAAAGCTGTTACCGCGGTCAATCGGAATTCTTTCCCCACTTTAAGACCTGCGGAAGCAGATACCCCAGTCGACCCATCTTCTCCTGAGCCAAAACACGCTGATTCTTTTCCATCTCCCGACGTACGGCAACCAGGATTTCCAGAAGTCCGATGGGTTTCTTCTCCTGAGCCGCAAGGTATGCCGACTGCAGTGCGACATTCTTAATAACGGCGCCATTAAAGCTAAAGATATGCGCCAGTTCTTTGAAATCAATTTCATCCGAGAGCGGTACAGCATCCGGAAAAACCGATTCCCATATCTCCCGACGGATCTTCTCGTTCGGCTCCTTAAATGTCAGATAAAACCGGAACCGCCTTATGAACGCAGCGTCAATATTTGCCATGTTATTTGTGGCAAGGAGAGCCACTCCGTCATACTCTTCTATGCATTGCAGAAGAAGAGAAGACTCAATATTCGCAAAACGCTCGTTAGAGTTCTTAGCCTCCATACGCTTATTGAAAATGGCGTCAGCCTCATCAAAGAACAGGACACTGTTACTTTTTTTCGCCTGTTCGAATACCCGCCTGATATTTTTCTCAGTCTCACCGACATACTTATCGATCAGCTGTGAAACATCAATTTTGTATAACTCCATATGCAGGTCATTGGCAATTACCTGTGCTGCCATAGTCTTTCCTGTGCCGGGCGGTCCCGAAAACAGTGCTGTGATACCGGCTCCGTAGGGGACTTTCCTCTCAAATTCCCATTCCTGCATTACAATATGACGATTGCGGACCGACCTGCAAAGGTCCCTCAGCACCACTTTGTCTTCCGGCGCCATCTTCAGGTCATCCCAGGTAAAACTGCTCTTTACCCGCTGGGAATACTGCTTAAGCGGATGGCCGAGCGATGCATAACACACCTGATACAGTATGTCCTCCGTGACCTTCCTGTCAGGTCCGGCTAAGCGGATAGCCTGTGCGGCTGATCTGTACAGCTGACCGGGGGTCAGCGCAAAAGTGTTTGCAAGCGCCACCAGATTTTCTCTTGAAATCGTATCTTTCCCGATTGCTTTTTCCCATAATCTTATGCGATCCGCCGTACGAATAGAAGGCATCTCCAGACAGTATACGTCGCGGAATTCATCCGGTATCTCTTCGGTTTCCATCAGCAGATAAACTGCGGGAAAGAAATTCATGGAATCCGTCCGAAGCATGTCAAGCAGCCTGACTGCCTTCTCACGCGGAATATTTGCAAGTCCGTCTATTACCGGGATGCTTCCCGTCAGCACACATTCCCTGACAAGGAGCGCAGCATCGGGATAGATCGGATAATCCGGTTCATTTTCATCAGGCAGCAGTGATTTCAGAGGCAGAACAGCCGCGCTGCGTCCGGTATATTTCGCAACACGCTTCATTACAGACTTTTTTCCGGATCCCTCCTGTCCCCAGAGTATCACAATTTCAGGCGGCATCAGATCTGCCCTCCTAACAAGGTCATAGGCAAGCTCTTCGCGTGTTCCGGATATTTTCTTTAACGTATCCTGAGCGGCATTACCCGTTTCGTAATTTCCGTCTTCCGGAACCGTCCCGCAATTGTCTGACTCAGCCGGTTCTTCGGCAGATGTCATTTCGGTGGAATCCGTATCCAGATAATATATTCCGCATGGGAGCGCAGTCTTTTCTTCTCTTCCCATACAGATTGCGGCAAGACGCCGATCCATGACCGGAGTAATGCTTCCGATCATATCTTTTCGGGCAAGTTGCGGGAAAAGAAGCGAGAGCCCCGCTTCCGCATCGCTGAGGAGATCAAAAATATGATAGTCTGCATCTCCCGAAGCATCCGTCAGACCGGCAGATACCGTTATGCGCAGGAGGTCAGACAGATTAAGGCTGTCCTGCCAGAATTCTCCGGCAGCTTCTCTCTCGTAGGCGGGATCCAGCGCAACACGCAGAAGATAAGCTATGATGATCCTCATAAATCCCGGCAGACCGGCAAGTGCGATGACATCTTCCAAAGCAGGCGTAAAGCCGGTCTCCTCGCTTAGCGACAAACGCTCAAGCACTTTCTGATTCCAATCGACGGCGCTCTGCCCTCCGGAAAGTCCGTACTGTTCCATACGGCTGTCCGGTTCGGCAAAGAGCAGCAGATCCAATAACACAAAGAGGGATTCCAGATAATCATCATTATTCAGAAACGGCTTCAGAGCATTTTCCGTTTCTTTATTCGGAGCTTTTTTCATTTTTCCTCCACATTAATATTGTCGGACTATTTATCAGATATCTGTTCCATACGAATCTTCATATATCCGGTAATTCCGGTTACCGTGAAGCTGAACTCACCCTTCTGTTTCGACACAACGATTCTATTGACGCCGCTGCCTTCTCTGTACAATGACCGGATTGTTCTGATTTCTTCATCAAAGTTGTCCTTTTGATTTTTTCCGTCTTCCTGAATCAAAAGCGCGGTTATGCGATCATATTCCAGCTCGGTGACGATCATATTCATAGATTCGAACATATTCAGAATCTGTACTATCAGCCTGTTTCTTCCCTCAATATCAGCCCTGACATCATTCTTTGATGATATAAGCCGAACTGACAGGACCGTACCTCTTACCGTAGCCGAGTCGCCCGGTTTTATCGACCTTATGTCTTCATGGCCAAACAGTGCGAGGAGCGCGGCCGGTAATAAAGAATCATACAGTTCCCGGATATTCAATTTAGTTTTCCGGTACTCGCGGATACTCAGGATCATGAGCTGGAAATTCTCCAGAAGCTCGCGTATCTCATCCGAAGCTCCCTTGTTCACCCGGCTCAGATCGATATCTGTAAAATCCAGTTCCTCATCAACGGCGTTCTGCATAATTCCGATGAATTTCATCAGTCTGGCCAGCGACCGCTTAATAACAATACAGATGAATCCGATTATCAAAATGAAAACAAACGTAAAAGCAAAATACTGTTTCCACCTGGCCGCACCGGCGTGGCGTTCCGTCAAAGCATAGCAGAAACGACCGGTGATAAGCATGTTTGAGCCTTTCGTTCCGTCACTGAGCAGCACGTTTCCGCAACATACCGGTTTTGCAGGATTAATCCTCGCAATGCACACATAATAGTCCCTGCCCTCCGACCGGTAGAAGCATTTCATCAGTGTCTTCTGCGTAGTTTTTTCCTCAAGAGCCTGCACTGCGTATTTATAGAAATCGGTATCCTCCGGAACAACAGACTGCTCCCGTTGTTCATCATCCAATGACATCAGAGATCCGTCATTTCCGTAATACACATACTGGATCTGAATATCGCCCGAGTCTTCTTCCGGATCTGCGATCGCTATTCTTTTGGAAAATTCAGTATATTCGTCCTGCTCATACTCCGGCAGGGCTTTTTCCTGATAATCTGCTCTGAGATCCAGTTTCTGAAGTTCCTCATCTTCCAGTCTCTCATTAAACCGAAAAACTTCCTTTTCCACCGTCTGAACAGTTTCAATCCAAATCAGTCCTGCGTCATAATAAGACATCTCACTTATGATCCAGCTGATATACCATATTCCCAGAACCAGGAAAGGGATGGAACTTAAGATCACCCTCAGCGTTAATGGAACATATAAAAACCGCGACCGGTCTTTTTTCAGTCCGCCTGCTTCATTGCCTGACATACTTTCGGAGGCTCCTTTCTGTCACAATTCAGAATATAACATCTGGCTGCCAGATCTTCCGGATCCAGTTCCAAAGCCCTGACCATATCATTTCGTGCTTTAAAATAGTTACCGGAGGCGTATGCACTCACACCCTGCTCAAAAACAGAAGTGGTGTATTTTCTGATTGCTTTCCGTGAAGCCGTATTCGCATCAAGGAGCTCATATAGCGGTGCTTCCGGCTCGTATCCGTTCCTTCCGATGCGCCCAAGACAACGGAATTGGAACTTAGCTGTTTTATGCATCACATCCAAATAGAGAGCCTCTGTTAAAATAACAGGTATATTCAGATCCGCAGCGATTTCGGACAGAAGCTCCGCCTCGTTTGAATCATGCTCTACTACATTCTTCCTTCTGTCTGTTCCGATTACGCTGAGGCTGACCTCGCAGGAAGTCATTCCGATCCATGCAAAATTCCTGTGATTCTCCACCAGATTCTGCTCTATGCTCGTTACCGTACGCAGCGCAGCCTCCGAACCCTCCGTGCAGATTATCTTGACCCGCTCATCATCGAATTCTATCGGATGTCCGCCATATCGTTCTGCGATCCTGACCTCTGTCTCTAACAATCTGTTTTTTTCTTCTGCGGAGTCATCCTCTTCCGTGACATCCATTACCATACAGCAGGCATCCGCCCGATAGACCGCCTCCGGACGAAGCGCACCTGCTACAGATCTTGAACTCATGCTCTGAAGAAGGGATGCCGGTATGAACGCTTCATAAAAGAAACGATATGTGTCGGCGCCCTCTCCCTGTTTCGAGAGCCGGTCCGCCATTGAATTGAACAGTCTTGAAAGATAATCCAGCTCTCCGTTGCCGGTAGTTTTTGCCCTGACTGATAAATCACCGGCAGTGATACTTTTCACTGCGTGCATCAGGCTTCTTACCGGCCACAGCGAGTATATAATCACCGCCAGGAACAGAATTCCCGAACATACGGCCAGAAACAGACCGATTCTGATAGCTCCCGCTAAAGCATTACGACAGCTCCGCAATGCATTAATCAGAGGAATTCGTGTTGCGACAAGCACTTTCGTACCGGAGTCCAATACAACAGGTACAAAAGACTCTGCATACCGCCGCTTGCCTGCCGATGTATTAAGACTCACGCTTTTTCCTGCCGAAAAAGCCCGTTCCACCCGGTTCTGCTCTGCAAGACGGTTTTCCAGAAGCCATGGATCATCTGAGCCGCTTTCATCGCGGAGAATCCGATACGCTCCGTTCTGTATGTATATTATGCAGCTTTCCTCATCAACCACATAATCATCATACAGATCCCAGGCTCTACGATTACTCTTATTTTCGAAAACTGACAGCCTCTGCCCCTCATCAAATATTTCTTTGTCTGCGAAAGCATCATCGATATTATACTTCCATAAGCCCTTCACTGATACAGCGTCGTCTTTTCCGCCCTTTGCGATGCATTTTTCAATCACATCCTCGTTAAGGGAGAACGCTCGTATGTAACCGAAATCATCGCAATGATACATAACATGGTCTATGGAAAACTCATACATCTGTGAATTAAAACATTTCGAAAAGACAAGGAGACAGATAGTTCCCAGCAGCAGAACAATAATGCCCATCCTGAGCCATGTGCCGAGATAGATACGATAATAGACTATCAGACTGCAGACGATCGTCAGGACCGCAAAGATAAGCAGTGAGCCAAGCAGATAGAAAATGACTTTACGAAGGCTCTTTCCGAATTCTCTCTGCACACCCTTAAGCAGCGTGTCTTCTCCGTCCTTTCCTATACAGAGAAGCGCGGAAGCATTGGTCACCTCGTCTTCGTAATCTTCCGGCTCAACTTCGGAAAGAGTATATTCTTCCTCATCAGAGTTTCCTGAAATATCGGAATCTTTATCTTTATCATTTCCGCTTTTTTCTTTTTTCAGGACAGAATCCGGATTTTTTACAACCACGAGCCTGTTTTTATCCAGATTCCAACTGACCAGCTGCTCAGTGTATGAACCATCCGCATCACAAAGAGTTTTGTGAAAATAAACACGTCCATCCGAAACAAACGGATCAGAAACAGTGACGATTCGTTCGTTCTCAAACATCGGGATTTTCAGATAATCGCCGATTCCGGTATCAGCCGAAACGTGAAATACCGTCATTTCTTCACTGTCCGAATTAATTCCCCATACCGTATTCCCGCTGACAACCGCACTGTCAATAGACGTGAAATTAAAACGATACTCCAGAATAACCCGTAGTGTCAGTGTCAGAAACAGAAGAACTACCAAAACGGAATTTAACCAGAGGTATACTGATCTTCGATTTCTCATACTTACTTCACCATTATGTTCGTTGTTGCAGGATTCGTTATCTGAATCACTCCGCCGTAGCTGCACATTAATTTACTGGTATTATTCAGAGCCGGTTTTCCTCCGATAAGAACGGTCGGAGATCCCGGCATCCAGGGAGCGGCAGTCACCGGTATGCAAGGCATTGGCGTCAGCACGCCCATTGCCGCCGCAGTGGCAGCCGCCACTGCGGGATTAGCCGGATTTCTGCACATACCAAAAGGCATAACATTGACCATCGGGGCGTTATCCATAATTGTCGCAACAGGCATCGAAGAAACGACCCTTGCGACCGGCAGAACGTTCAGAGTCGCCGGTGTCATGCCAAAAGTACAGGTGAGCATTGCACCTCCACATACACAAAAACCCATTATCATTCTCCTTTAAATACTCGTTAAGGATACTTCATGTACCGCTGCACGTCATCCAAGCCCGGGTTTGTCTGAAGGGGATTCTCCGCCCCCCGCATCTCCTCCGCCGGAGCCGCCGCCGTCTCCTCCTCCGCTGCCGTCGCCGCCGGCCTCTCCCGCCGCATTTTCCTCAGATGCGGCCATATCAGCTTCGCTCGTCACCAGGGCTCCGTTGCGGAAGATGCCTTTCAGTAAAGCTTTCCCTGATGCAGGATCGAATATAGTGCCCTCGCCGTTATATGTGTTAAAGCTGAATTCTCCTTCATAGACTTTTCCGCCGGTCGCGGTATCATACAGCGTTCCCGTGCCGTCATAGAGGCCGTTCCGGAAGCTGCCCTCATACATCACGATCTGGGTACCGGCTTCGTACTGAGCGCCTTCCCCCTGATATTGGCCGCGGGAGAATTCTCCGTCATAGAGCAGGAAGCCGGTCGATTCATCGTACTCCTTGCCGCTTCCGTCTTTCTCTCCGTTTTTGTAGTCGCCTTCATACAGCAGGTTTCCGTTGGACTCACTGTATGTCTTTCCGCTGCCTTCTTTTTTCCCGTTCTTGTATTCACCCTCGAAGATCAACTGACCGGTATTCGGATTATAGTCTCTGCCGCTGCCTTCCTTCTTTCCGTTCTTGTATTCACCCTCATACAGGATCTCGCCCGTTGTCTCGTCATATGTAGTGCCGTTTCCTGAGATTTTACCGTTCTTGAACTCTCCTTCATAGAGTACCTTTTCGGTTGTCAGGTTATATAACCGTCCGTTCCCCTCTCTTTTACCGTTCTTAAATTCTCCTTCATACGTAAGCTTTCCGGTCGACTCGTCATATTCTTTGCCGTTTCCGTCCTTCTGTCCGTTTTTGCAATCGCCTTCATAAATCAGATTTCCGTTCTTTGTGCTGTAGCTCTTGCCCGCACCGTCTTTGGCTCCGTCTTTGAACTCTCCTTCGTAGACCACTTTACCGTCAGCCGTGTAGAGAACTCCTTTTCCCTCATACTTTCCTTTGGCAAAATCACCTTTATAAATTACGGTGCCATCATTTTTTTTCAGCGTTCCCGTGCCCTCATACACGCCTTTGGCAAAATCGCCTTTATATCGTACCTTTCCGTCCGGATAGTACAGCGTACCGCTTCCTTCGTATACGCCTTTGGCGAAATCTCCCTTGTACCGGAGCTTTCCGTCTTTGTCATAAATCTGGCCGTATCCATCGTACAGCCCGTCTTTGAAATCTCCGTCATAAACAACGCTGCCGTCTGTCTTATACAGAGTTCCTTTGCCGTCGTAAAGACCCTTCTTCAGCTCACCCTGATAAATTTTCTGGCCTTTCGCATTGTAAACGGTTCCTTTTCCCTCATAAATGCCGTCGACTATGCCGCCCTGATAAACAAGAGTTCCCTTTTCATCACGTATGGTAATATAACCTTCTTTAAATTCACTGCTCTTGAATTCTCCGTCCTCAACAAGGCTTCCGTCATCGTCGTAACGTTTACCGGTCCCTTCCGGGTCTCCGGTAACAAAATTACCTTCGTAGAGCAGTTTTCCGTCCTCGTAGAGCATTCCGTAGCCGTTATACAATCCTTCGGTAAAATACCCGCGGTAAATCACATTTCCTTTTTCATCATAGAGGACGCCCCTGCCGTCATACAGTCCGCTTTTAAAGCTGCCGCGGTATTTTTCCGCCCCTTTCTCATCGTATAGAACGCCGCTTCCTTCGTAGAGACCCTGTTTGAAGCTGCCTTCGTACTTTACAGCGCCTTCCGGATAATAAAGAATACCTTCCCCGTCGTACTGATTCTGCGCGAAATCGCCCTGATACTGCACTCCGCCATCCGCTTTATACAGTACCCCGTAGCCCTGATACGCTTCCATCTGGAAGTTTCCTTCATAGTGTTTATTGCCGTGGTAGTCATAAAGATGGCCAAATCCGTTAATTCGACCGTTATCCAGTTTTCCTGTAAACAGTGTCGTGCCCGTGATCCTGTCTGTCAGGCGTACTTTGCCCGAATAGCCTTCAATTTCTGCAGAATCTACCGGCATCGTTTTTGTGAAAAATCTGGCCTGAAGCGGCGGCCATGCATAATTAATCAGGAGTGACGGAAGAAGAATAAGAAGAAGTCCAATTAAAAAGATCAGAGTTTTAGCCACATAATGGCTTCCGGTATCGACATATCCGTCGATTGTTTCAGGCGGTCTGGAAAGACTTCTCAGCTTTTTTGTAACATCGCGAGCGGCTTTTCGCGCTACGGTCTGTCCGGAAGTGAATGCACGGATAGAACGAATGAATGATTTAATCGGAACCGTTATGACCCGAAACGTCTGCATGATAAACGTTCTGAACATTTTCGGAAAAAAACCGGGATCATTAAATTTACTCATTTTTCTGCCTCCGTATACTACACGTTGTCATCAAACATATTCATCTTTCCTCCGACGGATTTGATACCTGTTGACTGAAGAACTCTTCATCCGATATCATTTCCTCCAATGAAGAATCATCCGAAGCGGACGAATCCGTATTTGATCCGTTTTCCCCTGAACTGATTATTGTTTCATCGCCTATTGCAGGGTAAACATCTTTGGGCTTTGTAGGCTGCAAAAGATGCCATATGGACCAGATCAGATAGCCTATGGCTACAGCATACACAACGTAGCCGAGCAGCCTTCCGGAATGACTGAGTATGGACTTAAGCCGGCCCCATATCCTCCAGAGCACATTTTGAGGCTCAAGCGATGCCTCATCGACATCAGCCAGCATAAGCTGAATCTTCCGGTAATCCTGATAAATTCCCATCAAATCGGAGTATTCTCCCTGTGTGATTTTATTTAACAGGGACAGCATCTCCGGAAGTTTATCCTTATCAAGCTCCTTCCGAAAGATTTCATACAGAACATCCCGAAGTTTACTCTGTAAGTTTCTGAAGGAGGCATCCTGGAAACGGTCCAGATATTCAAGCTCGAAGTTCAGCGCCGGTTCCAGTGCATCGGTGAAGGAGATATGTTCCGTATCCATCGAACTTTCCGCGAACCACAGCGGGATACTGGATACAATCAGGTATTTAAGGAAGTTTTCTCCCATGGACAGCCTTTCAGCAAGAGAAAGGACATCTGTCTGAAGGCGGTCAGCCAGACTCCGCCCTTTAACAGGGCCGCAGTCAACGACCACATGGAACTGATCCTTTTCATTTCCGTACTGGACGAGTTCGTGAAACTGATCGGCCTTATAAAGATCGGCCAGATAACGAACCAGTTCCTGCTTTACCTCACGCACAGGAATCCTGACGATCCTGTAGATTCTGCCGTCATCCTCGGAAACATTAAGACAGACATACTGAACCAGTCCCTTCTCTGAAGGGATTGTCTGCTGCACAAAATAATTCTTGTCAAGGATTCGGATGATCATGGGCTTATGCTCCTGAAATCTATTCTTTTACAAGTATACCGATACATCGATTCGGCAATTATTCACGCACGATAACAAAAACAGAATTGCGAATTTTCGGAAATTCCTGGCAGAAAGCAGTAATCTCATAAATTCCTGCCGTATCGGGCGCCGTATAGTGACCGTCACGTGTGATAATACCTCCGTTCGGGGTCGTTACCTCCCAAAGGATAGTCATATTATCAAGGCTCTCCGTCTGTGTACGGAAATATCTGCTCTGCATAACCTTCAGTTCCGGTTTATCCGGAAGTATACGGATATGCGCTTCCTCCTGTTTCTCGTAAGTATCCGGAATCTTCTCAGCGACCCAGTGTACGCAGATCTCCTGGACCGGAGACGCTTCAAGGAAACGGATGCCGACAACAAAGCTGCCCTTTTCACGGTTAAGCATAACCGCAGTCTCAACCCTGTAAGTCATATTCTGGAAAATCTCCGAGGATCCGGAATACTGATATTCGTCCTGCTCAAGACTGATTCTGACATCAATATCGCCAAGTCCCAGCCTGTGAAGTATTTCATCCGAGAAAAAGCTCTCGCCTGCTTTGCCACCGAAACCGACAGGGATAATACATACTCCTGACGACCTCTCCCTCACAGCAGGAGTCTCTTTATTCTCCGATCTGTTTCTGATGTCAAGGTTGTTCAGCTCTGTCTCGCACATTATAAGCTTCTTCCTGAGCAGGGTAATGAGACTCTGATTCAGGAATGCATTGTATACCCTCTGCTGGAACGGAACATTTTCAATTTTTTCAATCAAAAAATCCCGACCTGCCTGTTTCAGATAAATGGCTGCCAGATAAATCCCCCTGGGCGTTGCGTTGGACAGTACACGATTCATGGTGTTGTTGTAATAGTCATCCATCATGACCTGCCAGGTGTCTCTGTTACTGATCCGGATTTCAGACTTTATCGCGGTTCTGGTGAATAATGACTGTTCTCCCACATCCACCTTCAGCTTATAAGGTTCCAGAAGCATCACGCCGGTTCCCTGCTCAATAGAATATGCATCCAGCGGAAAAACAAGTTCTACGCTGTCGCCTTTATCTTTCAGTGAACCTGACCAGCTTCCTTCAAGCTTCTCTTCCCCGTGATACATCAGGCATGTCAGCTGCTCTTCAAATGTAATATCCGCCCCGATTACCGGATTCTTTGCCTTAATTCTTACACGTATTTCAAAATGCTCTCCGCTCTGCGCGAACGCGGGTACATACTGCGTTATCAGAAGGTCCTCATTTTCGAACAGGACTGTCCTTCTTTCGCTGAGACTTCGAATAGTATCGCCTTCTTCCTCAAAAGGCGCAGAAGTCAGCCAAAGCCGAAAGCCTTCTTTGCTTTTTTCGTATACCTGTCCCTGTTTACGTTCGGTATCTATCAAAGAGCGCGAAGGATAAACGTCCTCCTCCGCAAAGGAAATGCAGAGATATACAACGTCAGACTCTGCTCTCTCCACGAGCGCCTCATAACCGTCTATGCGGTTCAGCTGCCTGATTATGGATTTATCGACGACAATCTCTCTTCCGCTTTCATCGAGAGCCAGACCGGCTTCAAGCGTAAAGCTTCTCTCATCCATGCGGATGACCTGAAGACCTGCTGCGATACCTGCACCATGCATGAATCGGTTGATCAGTCTTCTCTTGTCATTCATGTATCTCTGTTCGGATACAAAATCCTGCTGCGTAATCAGTTTCCCATGGTAGTAGTTATTTCTTTCAAACGGAAAATATTGAAGATTTTTCATTCCTTCGCCTCTCTGTCATCTCCCAGAACAATCCCCGGAGCAAATGTTCTGTCTAACGCCCCGCTTTCCGAGTCTCCAATAAAACTGTTTACCCCTATCGACACCTTTTTCACGGTTTTGCCGGGCTGTGTCTGAGGAATAACCTGAACCTCCATTCCCGCCGGCAGCATCTGCGTGATAACCCGCAGCAGCAGACGGTATTCACCTATATCTGTAAGATATCGTTCGGGAACAGCTATAGTGACCTGATTCATATCATTCTCATCTTCTCTGATCTCCGGCACCGTTCCGGTATAAAGCGTCAGATACTCCTTCATACCTCCGACTGTTCCGTGCTTTGCCCGCAGGTACGGAGCACGTCGTATCAGTTCGTTCAGCTTTCCGTCCGGCCACAGATAGATGCCTGAAATATCGTGCCATTTCCCCAATTCTTCCAGCATATTTCTTCCGCATGAGACAGGGTGCAGCAGCTCCGCACTGTTTTGAATCTCCCGCTGTCTGTCCTCGAAGAAACTTTGAAAAACTCCGAGAAATCTTTCCGAAAAATCAGCTTCTTTCGGATCTTGTCTGTAAACTGCGGGCAAATACTGAAGCCAGCTTGTTTTAGGAAAGAAAATGCACATATCTCCGCAGGTATTCTCATTTTCCTGCTGATACAGCTCCAATAGATAAAACAGATACCGGCCCCGTATTCCATACAGCAGTATATCTTTAAAGCCTACGAACCGCTTCTGAAAAAGCGGCTCGAAAGCCTCCTTTTTTTCATCAACGGTTATCTTTTTGTCGGAAATAAGATCCTGTATCAGAATGTTTTTATCATGGTACACGATCTCCGGCGATTCAGAAGTATAAAACGAAATCTGAAGCCCTGCGCCCACGTTATCTCCGGCATCTACAAGAAACCGTCCCCATTCGGTGTTCTCCGTCCGGCTGTCGTACAAGCGGGAAATAAAACAGGCACTGTTTTCTCCGTCTCCGCATACCGACAGTCTGCCTTCACGGTATTCACCGTTGTAAAGACAGCCGCAGTCATAATCATGTTGTTTATTGACTACAAAATAACTCATTCCACCATACCGCCTAATACTGATTAAGGATTATTTCTATCCTTCCCGGAAGGAACACGCCGTTAACCGGCGGCACCAAAGCCCTGTTCTTATTGCGTGTAATCCCGGCATTGAGAGGTTCCATGGAAAGACCGACCAGTTTCCTGATGCAGGGCGACGTTACCAGCCTGTAAAGGAGCTGATCATAAGGCATCGGCTTTCCGTAAACATCCTTCCGTTCCTCGAACCATTGTCTGATTTCTTTTTCAAGAATATCAGACGCATCCCTGTAAGACGGAGACGGAAACGCATCAACCGTGACATTCACGCGAATATAACTGGGCGAATGAAGCTTTATACGCATCCCGATAAGACGCTTGTCTTCAAGATAACGACTGATGATGATCTTTTCCTGTTCGGTAAGAACTGTCGGACCGGTACCGTCTCCGGGACGGACCACCACATGAACTGTATTACTGTCAATCTCTTCCGTCCAGGCATGACACGAATGTATACACAGTCCCGGCGTTTCCATGACCAACTGCTCATAGTCGTTAAGCGTGACAGCTCTTAATACCTTTTCCTTTTCCCTGGCAATCCGAAGCATCGTTTCGTCGCGGGTCTCCGGTTCCCTGCCGGGAGAGATTAATTCCGTCATGGAAAATTCTATGTCGTTTTCCAACGGTATCTCCGGTTTAAATGCTGAGCCTGTCTTAATGTTTCCTTCCTGTCCGGCTGTCTCGGTCACCGCTTTTAAAACAATTCTTCCCTCGGGTGGCATTCCGTGCCATCCGTTTCCAAAGCGAATAACTCCCTCGCTTTCATCCGGCACAAAGCACATATCTTCCGGACCGCAGGAGAAGATGTCATCCGTCGCCGTCCAGGTAACCCTCTTTCCGGGATTCCAGATATCCTCCCCTTCAATTCTGATGCTTTCAGCCAGAAAGCCTTCCTGAGGAATCCGGAAGACCTGATCGGGAAATCCGTTTCCTTCAGCCAACACGAGCCCCTCTTCGAAGTCATAACTCCGAATCTGGGAAAGTACGATATGGGACAGGCTCATACCGTTGATGACCGGCATGACATCATACGCACCGGACCGGAGAGTCGCACGAAGCTGCAGTGACCCGTACTTATTCGGAATATCATTATCAATACAAAACTTGATTCTTCCGGAATAGAGAAGCCCGCAGGTTTCGTCTTCCACAACTGTCAGCGGAAGAGCCACGCCGTCAATAATATACTCCCAGAAGATATCTGTGAGTTTTTCCGACACCCCATCCATCTGAGGATTCCTTCCGTTAGACTGCAGCCGGACGGACAGGCGAAAATCTTGCCGTGCGGGAATACTTCCACTCACATCAATCACCATACATGCGCCGGTTTCCGCATCCCTCCCGAACGGAGAAAAACTGTAAGCCCCCTGATAAACAAGCTGACCTCTTCCGATGGAAAAGCCTGTGTTTCCGTCTTTATCCATCTGTTTTGCGCCTGTTATGACGGCATCGGGCACGAACTCGTCTTCAGTCGTTTCAAAAGAAAGGCCTCCTGAAAGAAACCTTGTTCCCGCAGGAATCGAAACTGCCTGACGACTTTTTTCGAAAACCGCTTCGGCAAGTACTCTGGCACATTGCCTTCCGTAAGGTATAAAGCCGGCAAGGCGGAAGAACTCTCTGAAGTGATCGTCTCCCAGTTGTTCCATATAGTATTGCTGGTTTTCCCGCAGCCAGACAAAAAGATCCAGAAAAGTTATTCCCGGGTCACTGGGATTGAAGTTCGTCCAATCAGGAAAGACTCCTGCTATACGGCTGCGATATTTCTCTATTAACTCACTAAAAGAGTCATTATCCAAAGACAGCGGAGAAAGCATTTTTATTCCCTATTTCACATATTGTAATCATTAACAGCAGGTTCAATCGTTCAGAGTAAGACGAAATCTGTGTTTACCATTGATCGGAACCACAAAGGACGCGGAATGGGCTTCATCGAAATCCACAGTAGGGGAGCCCGTCTGTTTTGGCATACTTGCGAGAATGAGACACCTTCTCAATTCCTTGATACCCTCAACAGACCTGATGAGCGTTTCTATCTGGAATCTCTCAGGCAGGGAACCGATATCCCATCCATCCCCATCCAGATTTCCGTAGATCGGATGCAGAAATTGTTCCAGACTCTCCTCCAGAGCCTTTTGAATCCTGTACAGGTTCTGATAGTCATCTATGACCGCCTCGACCTGTACGGAAACCGCTACAAGTTCAGCCTCACGGATCCTGAAATTTCCCCCGCAGCTGAGGCCGGCGGAAATCTTATCTTCGAACCACTCGTAAAGATTTCGTCTGACCTTTTCGAATCCGGCGCCGCGATCAATGAAATCATCTGTTATCAGCACAAGTGTAACTGCTCCGGGCGTCTTACGACCTTTGTCATCTATGCCGGAATAGCAGCGCGCCTTTCGAAGATTTCCCATTATACCCAGCGCCAGCTCCTCGAAGTCACGTTCAGTAACGGCTCGCATCTGTGTTCTGTATTCGGCAGCGGCACGCCGCGTAGCCGTTTGCACCGATTCGCGGTCATATGCTCCGTAGAGGGGCAGAGGGTTGCTCACGGAACTGATAACTCCTCCTGTAAGGTCAAGTCCGGTGATTGCGTTTTCCGGCAGGCAATCAATCTTGCCTCCGCCTATACTGTAATTGACGTATATTCCTTCGTTTATTCCCGGAGCAGGAAGCCTTCCGGATGTTCCGCCTCCGAAAGTAATAATCCCGTGTATTTCATCCAGCTGATAAACCCTTTCGGTGGGCCGGTGCCTGCGAAGGTTATCCGTCCGTTTCCAGCGAATCCATGAGGTATTTCTCTCACCGTTGTCATTCAGTACCTCACGGTAGTTTCCTTCCGATCTTAATACTTCAAGTTCTGTCGGATCGAGTCTTTCGTCCTCTCTGACCCAGAGTTCCAGATCATGAATATTTGAATTCAACAGATGAAATTCAGCGTTCTCCTGATAACCTTCCATTGTCAGGTACTCTTCCAGCCCGTGACGGATGGTAACCACTCTGGCCGCGTTCAGATATCCGCCACGAATCTCGGGGATTTCACGGATATTCTTATTCCCCGTACCTTTCACGGCCCTGATCCAGTACAGTTCTCTTCCGAAAAGCTTTTTCGGTTCGGCATCGGGAATTCCCGAAAAAGTAACTGTTCCGGTCTTTCGGAATCCCTCCGTCTCGTCAGCGGGATGAAGCGGATTCCATGCGCCGTCCTTATAATATTCCCATATAATCGTGGAGCTGTTCTTCTCCAGTATCCTGGCTGTCTCCCAGAGCATACGAACCGGTCCGCGTACCGGCGGTCTTCCGAATCCGAAATACATCGCAGGACTGGATTCCCCTCCTGCGTCAATCAGATTCAGCCGATGTCCGGCTTCTCTCTCCGCCCGCAAAGAACCGTACTTCTCTTCGAGATGGTTGACCGCTCCGAAATACTCCGGTTCATCATTCCGTGGATCCAGTTTGCAGGAGATGCGTATATCTGAAAGCACCGGAGAAAGATACTGCCCCCTGGTCTTGAACGCATTGTTGATCTTAAGTATTCTTGCCCTGATATAATAGTTTATGCCGGAGCCGGCCATAACCGGTTCCAGGTCGTCGGGACAGATAAACCGGAGTTTTTTCACCTGCCTCGTAATTCCGCGGGTCGGCGTGAAAATATCACGGTACTCATTGGTCTTAAAAAGCCTGCTCCATCCGATTCCGTTAAAATACTCCCAGATGACTTCCTCTATGGTAATATCAAAATCCTTTTCCTGCCGGAACTGATCTTTCGGCATAATCAGCTTCCAGTTGAAATCGGCAGAGCTCTCCAGCACGATCGGGACTTTGGCAAATTCCTCTTCGAAGCTCAGTTCAATCTCCGCATTCTTTTTTGACAGGGCGTCTCCCGATCCGAAATAGATTTCGTCATAGAGAGAAAACTGTTCTCCGAAAGCGAATATAGGATCTTCAACAAGCTGATCCGATCCGGCAGCAAATATGTTGTCAGCCCTTGCGGCCGGGCACTCTGCTCCGAGGAGCACGCGGAACGGTGCAAAATTCTCCAGCCCCCTAAGGTCAAGGACTTCACAGCCCAGCCAATAACTGCTGATACCGCCATGCTCCCTCAAAGCACACACACCCGTATCAGCGGGTATCTTAACTACGATGCATCCGTCTCTGACTGTTACATCCGTCAGGATATTAACTGTATCCGACCCGCTCTCATAGAAAAATCTCACCGAGGCAGAATCGCTGAATCGCGCAAGCTGATCATCGGAAAGCGGATGCCCGTCTTCATCTAAAAACTTCAGGATTATATTCCCGTGATGGTTAAATTGAAACATCCAGGGATGGCTCAGATAAAACACATGTCTTTCAAGGTTCTTTGCAGACATTCCATACAATGGGAACGGAGAGAATTTCCCGTCACTCTGCTCATAGATCAGGCCGATATAATCTCTCCGCCCGTTCGTTTCATAAACCGCTTCCAGAGTATCCGGTATAATACAGATATCCTCCGAAAGTTCAACGGGTACCATTTCGCCGTTCTGATCTGTTACTCTGGATCTCAGTAATGTTCCGGACGGTAACATCTCGCCTTCCGTATCATCACCGCCAAGTTCGAATACGACATAGCCTTCCGCAGCTTCGGCTGTTCTCATTGATGTATTCAGGCAGTTAAAATAGTCTATCTTCAGCTTCTCCGGCATGAGCATGAATTTCCTGTCAAGACCATTTTGTATACCGGCATAAATCTCAGCAAGAGCAGTTCCTATGTCCGGATTTGCACTGTTGAAATGCCATTCGGGAGTGTATGCTGCCGCACGGCTGCGGATTTCTTCCATAATTTCTTCCACAGACCTGTATTTAAATTCTTTCATGCAATTCCCCCCGTCGGATAATTATCTTCACTATGCTTCACTTCTTATCTTACTCTTCAACAGACATTCCTTCATTTATATAGAATGGATAAACGAGATTATACGGGTTATTCGTTTCCCGTACGGTATAGTGGATATTCACATTGACTCTGCCGCGTTTGGCCAGCTGTGCTTCCGCCCTGATATCTCTGATTCTCGGCTCCCACAGGATAAGAGCTTCCTCTACTGCACTTTCTATCCTGGACAGTGTTTCAAAATCAGGTCTTCCGAAAGATTCTTCGTGAATGTCGCATCCGAACTCAGGACGCATTACACGTTCTCCCTTCCGTGTCATCAGGATAATGAGAATCGACTGTCTAATACTCTCCTCATAATCAGCCATCTCCATACGGCCTGTCATGGGATCCACACGCAGCGGGAACGAAAAGCCGCGGCCCAGAAAATCACTGTTAAATGCCATAAACTACCTCCTGTGCAACAATCTTCCGTTCAGTTTATTTTCACCATGCTGCCTTTAACCTGGGTAATACCGCTCGATTCAAGCCCAAGGCTTCCATCCGCTTTCACACTGACCTGCGTTCCCTGAACAGCAGTGCTTTGTCCGTGTATCTTCATAGTCTGCATCGCATCTGCATTTACTGTTCCGCTCTTGATCGTAACCTTATTGCTTTCGATCGTAATAGCGGCAGTGCCTCCGATAGACAGGGTGAGCTTTTTTGCCGCGTCAATTTTAATCTCACCGCCGCTCCCGTTGATAGTGATGGAATTCTTATTATCCTTATCACGGATCTGGACCGTCTTTTTATCATCGGAAAGGCTCAGATTCATGCCTCCGGGAGTCGTGACTTTTACGTACTCCTTGTCTTTTTCTTCCGAGAAGCACACCTCATGCCCGCCTTTCGTCCGGAACATTTTCATGGAATTTTTTTCATTTACGGCATTGGACGGCCGGGTCACATTCTTGCTCCATATTGAGCCGAGAACGATCGGACAGTCTGTCCTCCCGCTGAGGAATCCTATTATGACTTCGTCACCGACTTCAGGCAGCAGGTACATTCCGGCCTTGTCCGCCGTATAGGGCGTCATCACCGAAATCCATCCGGTCAGCATTTTTCCGGACTCACCGAGACTGTACTCGACCATCACCTTGCCGGGTTCCTTTTTGTCATAGTTCTTTCTGACTGTGCCGATAACAAGCCCCGGATTTGAGGACACTTCCGGCTGCGTCCTTAAAGAATACATCATATCCTCGAACATCCTTTTCCTCCTTATTATCCGGGAAAATAGGCATTTACCTCTCTGTCAGCGTTTTATTCCCAGCCCTCGGTCTCCAGCTGGGTCGTAAACCCGCTGTTGTCAAACTTGTGCGTCACCCGAATAATATAGTATTTCTTATTGACCATGCTGTCCACACGGTCAATACTGATATATCGTCCGGGGATCAGTTCCGGCAGGCCTATACATTCGATTTCCGCTTTCTGGCTTCCGTCAAGTGCGTGTCTGGCAAGGACCGCCGTCCTGCCCGATGCTGCAGACGCGCTCGTACAGGCAGGATCCGTTATGAACCATTCTCCGGGTCCGGACAACGCAGATACCATCTCGTCGGTACTGGCTGCCTTCGTTTTTCCGGAAACCGCTTTATCGCTCTTCGGATCAAACCCGTTTATTTCATAAGTATGATTAAGATAAGCCGCATCCCGTTCAAAACTTATAAGACCTCTTCCCGGTCTCAAAGTGATTACCGGAGATTTAACGCTTTTAATCCTTCTGAAATAAGCTTTATCGACGGCTATAAAGAACTCCCGGTCAGTTCTTCCCGTTCCGATCAGTTCCCTTGTTATAAAATCGTAATCGGACCCGTTTTGCCAGATCAATCCGTCGTCCATATTTTCAGACGTCGCATCCACACTGGCACTGCACAATTTTGAATATGTTTTCAGGATTTCCGAAACAGCATCGGTATAATTACGGATTTTGAATTGCCGTGTATGGTTATTTCCCGCCATCATCAGGCGGCGTGCATCCAATGCAACAAACTCCACGACATATCCGTTCTCGGCAGATGCGGTCACGCGAATATTGGACAGGAAGCCTTTAAAAACTTTCTGTTTTACGGATTGATAGCCAAGACACAGTTCTACCGTCTTTCCGAGTACGGCAGTTCCCTTCAGGGCATTATTAAAACTTCCGTTTTTAACGTCGTAGCAGTCCGTAAACACAACGCTCACGCTGGAAGCGCCGTCAAGAGACAGCACCGCCTCCACAGACTGAATCGGGATCCCTTTTTTTACGAGATCCGTCCCACCGACCGTGATAGACAGTGCAGGTGCGTGAAAGCCCTTGTACTGCTTCTCAAGCTGTTCAAAATCCCATGTTGCGCTCATTAAGTCAGCCATAAATCACTCCTAGTCCAACGCCGGGATTCGGATAACCTGTCCCGGATGGATATCCATCGGATTCATGATATTGTTTGCCTTGGCAATAACTCTCCACTTTTCACAGTCATTATACTCATCCCAGGCAATGCTCCAGAGACTCATGCCCATGACGACCACTCTGGTCTTTGTCCTGTCAGGAGACTCAAAGGGGCTCTGCTTGGAGGCCACCTTCGGATCTTTTATCTCCGATATCGTCAGGCTGGCTTTTGCACGAATCGGTTTTCCTTCCATCGAGAACATGGTGTACTCTACACTCATATCTGATATAACGCCTCGAAAGTTAAGATTGCCCCATGAAAAAATGACTTGCGGCGGTTTGTGCTGTTCTCCCGCTACATGTGCTGCCATCTCCAGTTTCTTGATCTTATCCGTAATAGGGCGGAGCTGATTCTCTACGCCCATCGTTATATTAGATACGCCTTTGGCCTGCGACTCGGAAAACAGATCTCTGTCACTAAAGGAATCAAAAAGCAATTCCACCGACAGCGTCCTCGAAACGCCTCCGAGAAACTCTTTCTTGAGCGTATCATCCGCAAGATGACGTACGTCCTTATAATGAGGTGTGGAAGTGATACGGTAAGAAGACGGATTGAATGTAAAACTCACACTATCCGATTGATTGCCATTATCATCACAGATAATCAATTTGCCTTTTTTCAGGGAAACAGTACTCATATTCCATACCTCCCTCTCTTAACATCCTGCATTTTCTCGTTCAATGTCATTTTCAGAATCCGCCGCGAAGCCTCTCCATCCGCATCCTGTCGTTTATCTTCCTTATGACTTCCCGCGGCAGATCACGATCCGCATCCGCTTTGTGCGCCTTCAACAAGCCGGAAATCACTCTCTCATGACGTTCAACAACTTCCGAAACTCTCTTAAGCTCCGTACTGTTATTCTGATCGGAAACAGTACGCCTCACTGTCTCAAATTCAATATCATGAACGGCTTCTGTCTGATTTCTTCTTTCTGCTCTTCGCAGCTCCTCCTGTGCGCTTCTGATCTGAGCTGCGGTATCACGATTCGGTCCGGGTCTCTGAACGGTTATATCAACAGTAGTCTGTCCGGGTATATTGGAAATACTCTCGGGATACATTGCAGCGGACTCGGACGGCAGCAGTCGAAACACCTGAGTTTGCGCATTCTCTGCCAGTTCCCTCTCTATTTCGCGTTCTCTTCTGATTATGGTCTCTCTGTCAAGAATTCGTTCCTGGCGTCTCTGTTCCATAACATGAAGGGCTGCTTCACGAATAGAATCGGTGCCTGTGCCGGAAGTCTCATTTCTGAAGGAAAGCCCGTACTGGTCAGCCAGTTTGCCGAAGTACCCTGTGCCGGCATGTGCGCCGTCACCGGAAGCATTCCTGTCAATGTGCAGTAGTTCCGTCACGAAACTCCGCCAGCTTTCCCGCCCTTCGCTGGTCATTTCCCGGATCGAAGGCCGTATAAGATGTCCGGCTTCCGAATTTCGAAGGATCGTATTCACAAACAACTTTCTGCCGATATCCGTAAATACAGTATCACGCCTTTCCGTCTCTTCCCGAAGAATCCTGAGGAGTTCCATCTTCTCGGCTGACATACGGATTCCCGACATCAGGATCTCCTGCCGGCTTTCCTGTCGTTCAAGATTTTCCTCTGTCCGATGTACGTCCTCCTCCAGTGTCCTGTATTTAGACTTGCTGACAGCCTCCCGAAAGACCGTTTCCGGAATGAGCTGTCTGATATCCAGATCTTCTTTTCGAAGTACACGTACATCGCGTTTAAATTCATTCCACTGTTCATTAGTCAGATTCATGACAGAATCTGCAAGCGTCATGAATTCCCGCTGATTTTCCCGGATTATCGCGATATTTCGTATAGCCTCAATGATCAGTGTGCGCAGGATCCGCATAGTTCCCCGCTCCTCGCGCAGAACCTTAAACAGCAATTCCTTTTGATGGATTATCTCCGTTTCCCTGTCTTCGTTACCGCGTTCGTCCCGGGTCACGGAAGCTGCCCCCGCTTCTGCCTCGTCCTGACCCCCTGCGGTTGAATCCAAAGCTTCCTTTCGCTTTTCATATTCTTCCGCAAGTAACCCGGCCTGCTCCGCGCTTTCTTCACCGGTCGCCTTATTTTGCCGGGTCGAAGCATTCAAATATGCATCCGTAAAGGCCTCATACAATTCAGGGAGTTCTTTCCGTAATTCCCCTTTATCGTCCGCATAAATCAGTTCGGAGCGGAAAATCTCCCAGTCCTCATCGGAGTGCTGTTCGAAGAACTGCATCAGATACTCTGAAAAAGAATCCTGCTCATGAACGTCACCGTTCTTTTCGGCAAGAACATTGAACACCTTTTCCATAGCGAACTGCCGGACAGACAGTTCCGAAGCTCCGGGGCTTCCGTTCACATATTCTTCCCTGTCCGTCATTTCAATGGTATTCATCTCTGAGATATCATTAAAAAGAGGTAAAACAACTTTCCTGAATGTTTCATGATCCATCGTATTTATGATGGTCTCGATTACTTCATATTCAGCAGCACGGCTTCCTTCCGATTCGGCAACGCGGCTTCCTTCCGATTCGGCAGCACGGCTTCCTTCCGATTCGGCAACGCGGCTTCCTTCCGATTCGGCAGCACGGCTTCCTTCCGATGTACGTCGGCTGACGGCGCCGGACTGTTCCGGCAAAATCTCTGAACCTTCAATTACTTCCACGAGAGCCTGATACAGTTCAGGTGCCTGTTTCCTGAGTTCTCCGTTTCTGTCAGCATATATCATTTCCGTGCAAAATAATTCCCATACCTTCTCCGATGCCGACAGCATCCGTTGTACATAATTTGTTTCTGATATACGCTGTGTGTTCAGTCTTTCAGATTCATAAACATATTCTGTATCTCTTTCGGCAAATGCCTTTATCAGCATTTCCGCCGTATTATAATGCCTTGTGTAAACGGTCTCACGGTCTCCTTCGGGTGCTTCCCCGTTTTGTACGGTCTCTGATATGGAGGTCGTCATGCGTTCAAGCACGGGACGGATAACCGTGCGAAATGTTTCACTATCCATATTCCGCAAGATACTGATTGCAGCATCGCGGGATAAAACATTTCCGCTCGCCGCATCCGTCTCTATACCGGTTGAGGAATCCGATACCTCTCCGGGTGCTGACACAGGCTTCGCTCCGTCTGCTGACACAGGCTTCGCTCCGTCTGACAGCATTGTCACGTCCGCCGACACAGCAACTGTTTCGGAATCCGATACCTTTCCTGCCGGCACTAATACCGTTCCCGTAAGGGCTGTGTATAATTCAGGCAGGTGTTTTTTGAGTGATTCCTCTCGATCCGAATGGATCAACTCCGTGCGGAATCTATTCCACTCTTCGTCTGTAATCGTTTCGATAAAGTGAAACGCATCGTTTTCGGTCTGTAAAACAGACCCGGGAGATGACTCTTCGATGCTCTCCATTCTGCGGCGGAGGTTCAACCATTCCTCGTCCCCGTATTCTGTGTCCGGATTACCGTTCCTACCGGAACCTGCCGTCTCGTAAATAATCATCGAAACACGCTCCATAAGCGCTTCGGCAAATGTATGAAATGAGCGTGTATCCATAGTCTTTAATGTTTTTTCCAGAGCTATCAGAGAAGAAAAACCTCCGGCATTCAGAAAAATGTTCCGGATCTGTTCCGGAGCCCGCTGAATCTTCCAAAAAAACTTTTTTGCATCTTCAGACATCCAGATAGTCATGGACCCGCCACGTTCTCTGTCTGAAACCAGAAATAATTCTGACTCCGCCTGCTTGAGAAATACTCTTGCCTGCGAAGAATGAGAATCACCGCTCGCATTTCCCCCTGCGCTCTGCATGCGTCTGACAAGATTGCGGATATACCGCTCTCTTGTTCCGTTGCCTTTCGATGCCGCTGTCAAAATCTTCAATATCAGGGAACTTTCATCATCCAGAGCAGATGAATTACCGGCAGATGACTTTTCGGAAGATGACTTATCCGCCGTTCTCCCCGAAGTACCTGCAACCGCAATCTGTTCTTTCAGTCTCTGATGAATTTGTACAAGATCACGAACCGCCTCCTGTGAGACGCCGCTGTAAGCATTTGTATTCATCTCCAGAAAATTGATGAGCTGCTCACATCTGGCGCTGACACTCAGAGAATATCTCTGCATAATCCGATAATTATGCATGTTCATCTGTATCCTGATACGGTTTAACTGTACAAGTTGCCTGGACAGCTCGTTCAGTACATTTCCCGCGTCACGCTCTCCGAATTTCGGATGCACAAAGTCGACCGACGAAGACCGCCTCTCATTCGAGGTCAGGTACTTTGCCATAATTGCCTCTGCAAATGAAGCATCTCCTCCCAGTCTGGCCGGAACTGACCACTGTAATATGTGAACCGGCAGCCGATAACTTGAACCAAGCCGCACAGCCTGTGTTTTTAACCCGGTAATCATCGTTAATGTACCTTACCTTCTTGAAGGCCGCTATGAAGGATCTCGACCGTATTATAAACAACCTGCCCCTGAAGAGCATCTAAGTCGGAGATTTCCCATTTGATAACGATCCCTTCTTCAAACGAATAAGACTTTTTAACAGAACCATGCTCCATAACCATGATCGTCACATCATAAACACGCGAACCGGCAGTTAAACCGGGATCATTTCCGGTTACCAGGAATCCAAGTTCCAGAATCAGCCTATGAGAAGAGGTTGTAGGCTTTGCCAGATTATGAACACTCCAGTTATTACCACCCTCCTGAACAGTCTCTGTTTCGATAACTTCGGATATATTCTTGATTTTGGTAAAACTGTATGTCTGTGTACCGATATTCACCCTGAAAGCCGCGTTCAGCACCGGAGATCTTGAAATAGTCGACATGGAATCCCTTTCATGGAAGCCGGAGCGGCGGCTCCGGCTCATCGTAAATTCTTATTTTAGGTTGGAAGCAGGAGCGACGGCTCCGGCTCATCATTCAGTTTTCTGTTTATCTTGGAAATTTCACTGCACCAGCGAACACGTTCCATATGATTTAAGCCGAAAATCTCCTCGCGACTCCAGTGCATATAATAAGCTATAAAACTTGTTTCCTCATAGATTTTATCAGCCGGATAAAGATTTATACCCCGGCTTCTGTAAAATTTACCGGGATATCAATTTCCTTGCCGCAATGAGGACAGATTCCCTTATAAACAGGAATCTCCATCGCATTGATACGCTGATAAAGATCTTGCAGATATGCCAGATCGGGGGTAAACAGCCCTTCAACAATCCTGGTATCCACGGCCGGCAACGAGCCCAGCCTTGTTATCACTCTTGCCAGAATAATAATAGTGAGATATCCCGGATTCTGCTGTACTCTGGAATCTTTTAACGGAAGTATCTCATCGGCTGCGTTAGCAAGCCGCATGGTTCCCTCCCTGTGAAGATTTCCATCCCGGTCAACATAGCCTTTTGGTAGCGTAAACGGAAATTCAGTTTGGAACATTATTTCTATTCCTTTCTATATAAATTATTATAGGAAGCGCATTTAGTAAACGTTTATCATACAATAAAGCCTGTTTCCCGCGGGCAGGTAGTCTTGCTGTGGAAAAGGCTTATGCAGTGAAATCATAAATGCGTTTACTATAGAATAATTCACCCGATTACACAGAAGATGTGACTTTGGGCCACTTGCAATCGGCGAGGCAGGAAGCAGCTGTTAAATAATATAAAGCGGGTATGCATCTGAGATGAATACCCGCTTCGAAACTCGACTAATCAGGAAACTCTGGTTATTCCCTCGTGGGTAATCTCCAATGTCTCAACTGCAATCTCGGATGCTGTCGCATTGAAATCCGGAACCGTATACTTTGTCGGCCATGCGTTAATTGCCTGCCAGGATGCAGCCGGTGATTCGTCGGCATCCAACAATGTGATGGTAACCGTCTTGCGCTCCAGTTCGCCGGTGAGACCGGGCTCGAGCCAGTCATAAAGCACCTTGGAATCTGTCATGCCCTGTTTCAAAGTAATGTTACCGTATTTCTTGAGACCGGGAACCTTCATCGGCGTCTCCTGTGCCATATCGCCTTCCCTGTACTCTATCGGCTCGATTGTGATGTCTCCGCCTGTCACTTCGCTGAAGCCACCTGCTTCAAGCCCATCTATCTCTACCTTGTACCTAAATTTGGCTTTTGGGTACTCTGCCATAATATTCCTCCTTTGCTCACAGTATCGAAGTAATCCGTCATACTGTTCTTACTGCTCAGCCTCACGTAATGTCCGGTGCTAAGCATTCTTACACAAATCCGGTTTTCTGAGCCTCCTTACGGAAACTCAGAAACCGGTAACAGTTTCAATCAGATCAATCAGCCAGCATCAGAATCAGCTGTCTTCTGAGAAATCCTGAAGATTACGAATTCAGCAGGCTTCACAGGAGCGACACCGATTACGCATACAAGTCTTCCGTTGTCAATATCATCCTGAGTCATGGTGTCACGGCCGATATTAACAAAGAAAGCTTCCTCCGGTGATGTACCGGACAGGGAGCCGCCTCTCCAGAGGCCATCCAGGAAGACACTGATCGTTCTCTGAACTCTGATCCAAAGAACTTCATCATTGGGTTCAAATACTGCCCAGTTCGTATTTGCACGGATAGACTCTTCGATAAAGATAAAGAGACGTCTTACGTTGACATATCTCCAGGAAGAGTTGCTGGTTGCTGTTCTTGCGCCCCATACACGGATTCCCTGTCCCGGGAATGCACGGATCAGGTTGACACCCTTCGGATTCAGAATATCCTGCTCACCTTTTGTGAACTGGCTGTCAAGACCTACGCAGCCGCGTACCACTTCGTTCGCCGGAGCCTTATGAACACCTCTTGTGGCGTCGGTTCTTGCATAAATACCAAGTACGGAACCTGACGGCGGTACAGCAATGTTCTTCTTGTCAAGCGGATCGAATACACTGAGCCACGGATGATACATTGCAGCATATGCAGTATCAAAGATGTCGCGATGGCTGATAAGATCTTCGACCTTTCTTGCTTCTCTCGGCATATCCAGAACTGCGAAACGGCTGCCAAGGTTTTCGCAATGTGCAACCAGTGTGAGCTGTACGTTAGGATCTGTAATACCCGGTACTGCCATAATTGCAACAGAATCATTGTCAAGGAATGACTGGATACCTGTTCTGTGGCCTGCTCCGCCATCCTCTCCGATGAAATCAGCAGCGCTGATGCCCTTAATGCTGCCGTCCTTGCCGCCTGAAAGGACAAGCGTAGCAACTGCCTTGTCTGATCCTGCAATCATCTCAAACGGAGAAACGATTGTGTCGCCTTCTTCTCCGATATAGGAAACGTTGACCAAATCAGATTTGGACAGCTTCTTATCAACATAATTCGATGCCTCGATATTGAAGCTGAGGTTATCATAGACTTCTACTACATCGCCATATCTTACATCCAGGCTGAATTCGCAGGTTGAGAGAACCTTTGTAGGAAGAAGTTCTTTATCAACGCATGTATCGTCCAGATCATTCTCGAGTGTCAGGATATTTCCCTGGCTCTTAACGATTTTGTTATAAGTGATTGTCTCACCGTCATTAAATGCAACTACATCGCCGGTATTGAAGCCATCACCGTTCTTTACGATGTAACGTTTGCCTGCATCCGTGTCAAGAACCTCAAGGATCTGTGTCTTCGCTTTGCTGGCCGGTGCCGCATTAATGCGAATATCATCGCCCCAGGCTCCCGGATTTTTCGCTGTAATTGCGAGAACCTTGCTGTTACCGGCGGCACAGACACCGTCTGACGGGGCTACACGAACAATAAATGCGCGCGAACCTCCGTTGATGAAAAACTGATCTACAGCATACGCGAGGAAACGATATTCACCGAAAGCATTCTCCGATAAATAACCGCCGTAAATGCGCTTGAACTCAGCTGCGCTGGTAACAAGCTGTGGGATACCGCCCACCGGGCCCCTTTCCGCAAGGCCGATAAAGCCGGCTGTACTGGTTCCGACTCCCTCCATAGGTTTGGAACCGGATTCAAACTCCTCTACGTACACGCCTGGTGACAAATACTCCGCCATAATGCATACTCCTTTCATTTATTCTTACTGATTTATATCAGTAAATATATACATTTTCTATAAAGATACAAGCGCATCTTTGTACATCTATTATAAAATTTACCATACATTTGTGCAAACGTCCACACTTTTTAATATATTCATTATATGCAAATGCATATGGTACATTTTTACAAATTCTGCTCGTTCTCCCTTTCTTTCCGCCTTCGGGCCAGGAACAGGATAAGAGCAAGCAACAAGCATGCCCCAAGAAGAGCGATGAGAGCAGTCCTGTTGTAGAACACCTGAGATACGACGTTTCTCGTAACAAGAACATTCTTCCAGACTATTTCACCCTTCTCGGTTTCTCCGTCAGAACGCTGCAGCCCGGAAACATTTCCGGCGTTATCATAGGATGCGATCCGTACTGTCTGCGGACTTACGTGTTCCTTTATTTCAAACGGTATCTTTCCGTCGTTTGCCGCGAGCACCTGATCCAGTTCATCATTGTAAACATCATCTTTCCACTCGTTTGAATATGAGATGATCGGAGTAGTAACATGTGCGTCAGATGCCGAAGCATTCTCAGGATAGACATATATCTCTACCTTGCTGACGCCGCTGAGATTATCATCTACGACCGCATACGCCTTAATAGAAGCCGCATTGTACCTCGTAATGCTCTTATCCACATCCCTCAGATCGGCATACGGCGACGTTTTATCCACCGTGAATGAAAGCGGCACTTCCTTAGCTCCGTCCCGGCTCTTTATACTTGCATTACTGTTCTCGTTACCGGACGAATCCTTAGAGTGTACTACTATAGTATATTTTCCTTCGGCGGAGAAATTCTTGGCATGGAACTTGTATACATAAGCCTTCCAGCCGGAATCAGTACTTATATCCTTCACCGAATAGTCTTCGCCTTTTACAAGAGCTCTGTAATCGGTGTCATGGATCATATCTACCGTTTGCTCCGCTACTGTATTGACATTCACCTCCCTTAAATAAACATCATTTTCCTCATTCGTATACCACCCTGTCAGGCTTTCCGTCTTCGCATCGTCATTGTAATCCCATGTTGATCCGAAACGATTGACCGAGAAGGTAAACTCTACGGTCTTCTCATTGCCCGCCCGGTCAACGATCGTTCCTACAGCATGATAAATATCATCATTATCTGCAAGCGGTGCAATATTTAGGTAACTGAGTGAACCTCCGAAACCGTCTTCGTTATTTATAATCGGAGCCAGCTCCAAAGTCTTCCCGTCCTTCAATTTAATTCCGTTCAATACAAACGTTACGCTGTCGGGATTATAGTTCGTATCACTGAAGAATATCTGCGGTGCGATGTCAGCGCTGTATGCATGCCCGTTTTCAACGGTATCATGGTTGTAGTCAATCTCCGGCACTGTTTTATCAATCGTGAACTTATCTGAGGTCACTTTCTCGGCAAAGTTGCCCGCGAGATCCGTATACTCCGCCGTTACAACATAGTCCGCATCCTCATCAAAAACAATCTGCATACTGTGTTCGTCCCCGCTGTCACTCCAGCCGCCGGCTTTCGCAACGCCCGCTGTGCCTCGCGCAATTGTTCCGGGATACTCGACTTTTGCATCCGATGAGTTGAAATTATGCTCTACTATTTTGACAACAGCCGTGCGCGTCTGGTTAAAGTACAGGCTGTCCCGATATCCTTTTTCAAGATCGAATGTCAGGGTAAGAACCGGAGCAGTCTTGTCTATTGTGAACTCCTTCGTCGCAACGCCGTCATAGCTGATATCATTTGCCGGATTATCCAGAAGATCCGCTCCGGAAATCTCGAATGTAAAATCACCGTCCTCAGAATATGTTATACGCTTGATCCACATGTCATTATCGCCGTTGCCGCCATTATTGATGTACTCCCAGTCAGACTGGCTTCCTCCGTTCGTCACGATCGTGATCTTTGACGGGTCGAAATTCCGTTCTGTCACCGTAATTATAGCAGTGCGATCGGCTTTGAAATACTTATCGTTCTGAGCGTCATTATTATCATACGTAACGCTGATCGTCGGATTCACAATGTCGATACCGAAATAGTATTCACGCTGACTCTTATTTCCCGAATGATCTGTCGCGTATACAGTCAGAACAATGTTGTTGTTGTTCAATGAGCTTGCCGCTGTCCTGACAGTGTTGATGGCGTAAAACAGTGACGGATCGTCATAATTGCCATCCCACTCTTTCTGGTCCGGATCCATTCTGCCGTCTTCTCTCAGCGACTCTGTAAGAATCACAACATCGTCTACTGTTATCGTGTAATACACCTGATCCAGTCCCGAACTTCTGCCGTTTGTTCCTCCGCTGTCCGAAGGTTGATTCGGATCGGATACTATGATGTTGAACGGTACGTCGCCGTTAAAGAGCGGCTGGTCAAGAGGTCCGTGCGAAGCAGAGTTTGCCTGTGCAACTATACTGATGGCAGGTGCATTTTCATCTTCTACCGGAGCCTCAACATCCAGATAAATCGAATTGGTTCTGATTGTATTCGTCGTGTTACCCGCCCTGTCCGTCAGGGTGATTTCCAGTCTGAACACCTGCTGACCGTCTGTCCGGAAGTCCCGGGAAGCCATATACGCATACCCCGTCACATTATCGTTCTGCGACAGACTTCCTATTGAAGATATGACCGGATACTCTATTTTGACCGGTGAATGGTCAAGCGTCACCCTGATATTTCCGGATGCGCTCGTCTCCTCCCTGTAAGGCGCGGATTTTGTAACTCCGAGTCCGCCTCTCAAACTCAAATCGGCACTGTAATAATTACCGATATCGATATGGCCGGAAGGTGCAATCGTATCTATGACTTTGTTATACGTCCAGAATTCACCGTTTCCGTGCCGCACAGTCGCCTGATAAGACTTCTTGTTCCTCTCGGCCGATGACGGAACAAGCAGGTTGCCTGCCGCGTCCTCGCCCTGTATCTCGAACCGGTAAACGCCGTTATTCGACGCCGAAGCGGAAAGAGGATATCTCGTCGTGGAATTGAAATTAACCGTTGACTTTCCGATCTGCATCTTCTTCCACGGCGGTTCCGCTGATGAATAATCATCCGGTGCTGCGGAAGTCACGGCTGTCCTGATCTTATCACGGTCCAGATTCGTATCGGTCACCGTAAATGCCATGTTAACATCCGTATTGTAATATGCAGTCGTTCCTTCAATATTTTCCGAGCTTTTCGGCTTTGTCATTTCCGACACAACATAAACGGGAGCCGTTACATCCATCACTTTGATGCCTGTCGTGTACGAACCTGTCTGCTTCGCCGGATCGTTATCCGTCGCACCGGTTCCTCTTGTTACGATAATCGCGTTTCCTGCCTTATCCGTCCCGCTGATTGTAAATCTGTGGTGTCCTTCATGTCCGGAATCCGCTTTGACATATGCCCGGTATCTGTAAGAATCTTTTTTGCCGCTGTTCGGTGTCGGTCCCGTCAAACTATCATTTCCGAATGTGCCTGTAAATGACATATTTCCCGCTCTGAAATTGACCTCGGTAAGATCAAATATCGCTTCAATATCCTTGTTGTAGAAATCATATTTATCATAGTGGCACTTATCTTGTGTCCCGGTTATCCGGTATTCGGCGACAGGAGCCGTCTTGTCTATTACTTTCGGCAGAGACTCGAATACATAATTCGTCCTCGAGCCGGCAACACTTGCCTGCGCCGCTTTTTCCTTATCCCTGTTTCTTGCGTTCGTACCTCCTGTAAACTCAATTTTGTTCATCGCCAGGTCTGTTCCCCGGGATGTGATCCAGTAAACGCCTTCTTCCCTCCGGTCGCAGCTGTATGTGTAAGTCGTACCGGCCTCGTCGATCTGAGGCTTCAGTGTCTTCGTCACAGGCTGCGTGCTGCTGTCCGTCCTCGGCTTCTGCCCGGATACTGCGGTTACGAAACGTGTTGAAATATTCGTATCATATACCGTGAGCTTCTCCACAAAGTTGTTCTTATAATATGCATATGCATCATCGGCATATTCTCTGACATCGCCGGAAGATACCGAGTAGACCGCTTTCGGACGAATCGTGTCTATAACGAACTCGATCGATTCATTCACCCGAAGTGTATTCCCGTTATCCTCATATATGTATTCATATTCATTGGCATCATTAATGTTGGACTTGCCGTCTCCGATTCTGTAATTATAATAAGTCCCATCCTCATAATTATACAGCAGCATCGTATAACGGCCGTCCGCAGAATGTCCCGACGCTTTCTTAGGATCGATCGTAATTGTCGCGGTATGCGATTTCTGCTTTCCGTTTCGTCCGGGTTTCCACCCGCTCACAGTTATATATCCGCTCTGCGTTACATCCTCACCGTTTCTTTTGATAATAAACTTCGGAGCGTCATAGTCATACCAGTTCTCCTCGGTGATCGTAACTTCCATCCTTGCTGCTTTCGGAGCATTTGCGTCAACACCGTCCTTAAGTCCGTAGTAGAACACGCTTTCGCCCTGTACATCAGCAGGGAAGCTGGGCATATAATCCTCCGGGATAATGCAGTTTGCCACCGGGACAACGGTATCCTTGATAAACGCCTCGCTGTACCAGACACCCGGAACGCCGGAATCGGACGGTTCCGTTTTCAAAAGATGTACCTGCTTCCCGTCCGCATCTACCGCATAGACGTCGCTCTCTTTCTTCAGAGAAGATACATCCTGTTTATCAGCGTCCGTCCCGGAAGTGATGGATACCGGTATTTCTGCAGAACCCTGCAGCCTCGGAACAAAGAGCGTAAAGTTATAAACGCCGTCCTCGTCAACAACCGTGCCGAAGCTGTACCGTTTCTTTTCCTCATCTTCTCCCGCTTCCCGGGTCACGGGTTTTGTACCGGCAGCACCGTACCTGAAGCAATGCGCATCGGTATCATACCGGACCGACGAAACCGACAGGAAGATATTCGCACCTTCCTCATCCTGCTTCTCAAGATTCAGAACCAGTTCGGGAACAGGCATATCCTCTATCGTCACGCTTAGCGCCGAACGATCCGTGCAGACAAAATCTATTACCGTCTTTTCCTGATTATCCTCTGTCACCTGCTTTGCACGGCTGATCGCATCATTAGTCTGTTCAAATCGGACATCCAGATTGGGCGATCCGTAGATTGCAAATGCTTCCGCATCGGAAATCGCGGCAATAATCTCATCCCGTGTTTTATCCGAGTAGCGGTAAGGAGCGCTCGGATCCGCAAATGCATCCTTATCGATTTCTATGAATTTTTCAGCATAGGCGTCATATTTATAGAACTTCGTGTTTCCGGCAAAGTCCTCAAGAACTATGAACAGCCTGAGGTAGCTTCCCGTATCCGTGATGTTCCACTTGAACTCGGAAGTAACAGGGTTTTCAGTTAAATCCGCACCCCATTCCTCTCTCGTACCCGTTTTGTCGATTTTATCATAGAACACAATATTGCCGGAAATGTTTCCGTATTTTGCACCTCCTCCGTCAAAGAGGACAGCCTCCGCGCTATATAATCCCGAATGCTTGTCATGCACGAAAAGGTCAAGGTCTGCGGCGCTGTGCACATCATTCAGGAACAGGCCGGAATAATTATCTCCCGAACGCACAATCTCGGGCAGCGTCTTATCAAGTACTTTATGTCTTGTTTCAAATGTGCCGTTCCCGTTCTTTCCGTTCAGATCATCGATCATGGCCTTATCGGCGTCAAGCGCATATTGATCCGTCTGATAAATCACTTTGTTGCCTGCCAGGTCTGTCCCCTGCACACGGATCCAGTAAACGCCTTCATCGGATCTCGGCCAGCTGTAAGTGTATGTGTCGCCTTCTAAAACACGGTGGTCAACGGAAGAATCCTCCGGCAGTCCGGGATCCTCATCCACTACTGTCTCCTTATAGTAAGAGTTAACTTCCAGATAGCCTATCGGATAATCCGCACCTTCCGGCAGAATTTCAAAATTCCTCTCCTTAATGGAAAGAGTTTCCGTGAAGTTCTCATTGTAGTAGGCATACTCGTTATCATTGTCGATTTCTCTGCCTTTTACTCCCGTGCTGTATGTCACGACCGGACGGATCGTATCGATCACGATTTCCAGATCGCTATCCATCTTCTGAATGCTGTCTTTATCATATTCATACAGCAGTTCATTAGAGTCATTTATATTTGCCTTATCATCCTCCTCGTTTGCTATATAGTTATAGTACGTTCCATCGCTGTTCCTCAGAGAAATCGTGTAAACTCCATCCGCATCGCCTGCTGTCGTTTTCGACGGCTCAATAATGACGGTCGACTTCCACACAGAGCCCTCGTCCTGCTGCTCTTTTGCCCAGGATGTCGTTCTGACATAATTATTATCATCCTGCCCTGTCATCTCGGTCTCCGGGTTCCCGTCCCCGTCCGCGTCCTTATGCACAACAACCTGAGGCACATCCGCTTCATACCAGTTTTTTTCGGCAATATAGATGTCGAAAATCGCCGTCATCGGTATGTTCGGGTTGGCGCCGTCAAGCAGCCCGTAATAGTATGCATTTCCGTAGCCTTTATCAATAATCCTGTACGGTTCATAACCTACGCGCATACTGTAACTGGCAACAGGGACCGTCGTGTCCTTGATGAATATTTCACTGTAACGGATGCCGACGACAGAAGCGGCCGCATCCTCTGCCCGGATCGGCTCTTCGTTAATAAGATAAATCTTTTTTTGCTGTCCTCCGTCAGATACGGACGCATAAATCTCTCTTTCGTTTGTTAAGGACTCAAGATCCTTCTCTCGCGCATTCTGCCCGCTGCTAAAGGACACAGCTATCTCAGCTTCTTCCGGGAGCTCCGGAACATACGCCTCATATTCGTATGTTGCGTCCGCGTCGATTTCCGCGCTGAACCTGTACGTCCTCTTCTCCATGCTGCCTTCTTCACCGCCTTCGGCTTCCTCTGCCGGCAGCGTTTCCGCATGAGTTCCGACGCACTTATACTTAAAGCAATGGTTCGCGGTATCATATCCATCGGAAGAGACGGATATGACAGGCTCCTCTTCACTGCCTTCCCGTGTCAACTTCAGAGCCAGTTCAGAGACAGGCATATCCTTAATCATTATGCTGACTTCGGAACGATCCGTATAAATAAAATCTATTTCCGAACTGCCGTCTTCCGCCTTCTTCGCCCTGCTTATTGCGTTATTCGTCTGTTCGAAGCGTACGTCAAGTTCAGGCGTGCCAAATAATGCAAATGCAGGAGCATCCGTTATCGCGGCAATAATATCCTCTGCAGTCTCTTCGGAATAGCTGTACGGAGCCTCAAGGTCTCCGAATCCGTCCTGATCAAGATCCGCAAATGTATCCGTATCCGCGTCATATTTATAACATCTGACATTGCCGGCAAAATCTTCCAGAATAACGAACAGTCTGAGATAGCTGCCGGTATCTGTTATGTCCCACGTAAACTCGGACGTAATCGGATTCTCTGTCAGGTCAGCCCCCCATTCTTCTCTGGATCCGCTTCTCTTCGAAACATCATAAAACTCTATCTCTCCGGAGCTGTCTCCGTACTTGCTTCCGCCACCGTCGAAAAGAACCGTCTCCACACTGTAAAGCCCGGTATACTTGTCACGGACAAACAGATCAAGTAAAGCGGAAGAATGGATACTGTCGAACGTTAGTCCTGAATTGACCTTATGCGAAGCTGATAAATCGGAATCCAATATTTCCGGCGCAGATTTATCCAGCACTTTATACTTCGTGTTGAACGGTACATAGTTATGTTGCTGATTCTTCTTATTGACGTCCTCAGCGATCCGTCTGTCCGAATCGATATTCGTTCCCGCCGGACCGATTTTGTAAACGGGCCTGTTTCCCGCAAGATCCGTCCCGGATACACTGACCCGGTATATTCCCTCATCATGGCGTGCCCAGCTGTAATTAATGACGTCGTCTGCCTCTACGCAAGTGACTCCGGTATCATCCGGGTCTGAAGGATCCGGATCCGCGACCGTGCTCTTGTTAAAGGAATGGACTTCCATGAAGCTGACCGGAGACAACTCGTCTCCCTGTTCATTGATTTTTGCGGTTTTGTAGTTCTTTTCATTTATCTGAAGCGTCTCCGTGAAGTCTTCGCCGAAATACGCATATTCATTATCGTCTTCGAACTCCTTCCCTCCGGTTCCCACGCTGTACGTTACGACCGGACGGATCGTATCGATCACGATTTCCACAGTGCTGTCCATCGTCTGAATACTGTCGTTCGAATACTCAAAATGAAGCTCGTTTTCTTTGTTTATGTTAGCCTTATCGGCTGAATCATTTTTGATATAGTTGTAATAAGTTCCGTCACTGTTTACCAGGAAAATGGTGTATTTTCCGTCGGCAGCATTGGCCTCTTCACCGGTCGTTCCCTTCGGCGGGCGGATTATTACAGAGGTATCCCACTGATACTCGGAACCCTGCGCAGCCTTTGACCACGTTTTTATCTTGACATAGTTGTTATTTGTATCTTCACCGGCCTTCTTCGTTATTTCTTCATCCGGATTGCCGTCGCCGTCCGTATCCTTGTAGACTACGACCTGCGGAGCATCCACTTCATACCAGTTTTTCTCTTTGATCGTTATGTCGATAACGGCTGCCATCGGAGAGTCTTCACTTACGCCGTCACTGAGACCGTAATAATAGGAAGATGTTCCGATTCCATCATTAATATAGAACGGACTGAAGCCGTCATGCACACTATAGATAGCGACGGGAACAGTGAAATCCTTGATAAAGCTTTCGCTGTACAGGATGCCGCTTGTTCCGTCATGTTCCGTGTGCTCTTCTTTCAGAAGCTTTACTTCGCCTTCATCCGAATAAGCGTGCACATCCTTGTCATCGCTCAGATGTTCCTCATCCGCTCCGCTCTTTATAGCGACCTTTATCTCATTGTACGGAAGAGTCGGAACAAATGCTTCTAATGAATATACTCCGTCTCCGCTTCTGTCAGCAGGAATCGCCGCACTGAAACGGAATGTTCCTGAATCGTTTTCATCTCCGTCATCCCCCGGCTCCTCTCCGGAACCGTCAGCAGTCGAATCTCCGTACTCGAAGCAGTGCCGATCAGTGACATATCCTTCCGATACGATATGGAGAAGCGGATTATCCGTTCCCTCTTTCGCGAATTTCAGATACATTTCCGACCGCGGTATATCTTTAACAGTAACACTTACACCGGTCCGATCCGTAAAGATGAAGTCTATGACAGTCTTTTCTTCACCGTCCTGCTGCACCTTCCCCGCACGGCTGATAGCATCCTTATTCTGTGTGAATCTGACGTCCAATTCGGGACTGCCATAGAGCGCAAACGGTTCTGTATCCTTTATCGCAGCAATAATTCTTTCCCTTTCAGCTTCACTGTACCTGTATGGCTGATTAAGGTTTTCAAATGGCATCTCTTTTCCGAAATCGTACGTGTAGCACTGAGTATTGCCTGCAAAATCAGTGAGGCTGATAAAAAGCCTCAGATAACTACCCATGTGATCATCAAGATCCCACTCGATAACAGAATATCCGGGGTGATTTTCTACTTCGTACGTCTTCCATTCGTCTCTGGAACCGGTCACGATCTTTGAATCATAATATTTAATGGCGTCATTCTCTCCGCCCTGGTTAATCCCGTCAAAAAGGACCGCCTCCACAGCGTACAGGTCAAAACACTTGTCATAAACGCCAAGTATCAATCGTGCTTTTGTATGATCTTCGTTGAAGACAAGCCCCGTGTTCGCCGCTTCAGAAAATGAAAGAACCGGCGCCTCCTTATCCAGCACTTTATGCTTTGTTTCAAATGAATGTTTGCCGTCGCCGTTATTCTTCTGATTGATTTCAGCGATTTTAGCTACATCGGTCGCAAGTAAACAGGAATTATCTTCATCATATTCATAGATTAGTTTGTTTCCCGCGAGATCCGTACCGGAAACAGTGATCCAGTATACACCGCTGGCTGTCCGGTTCCATACAAATTCGCGTTCGTCATCCCGTACTTCATATGAGGAAGGGACTTCTTCCGAAGAATCCTCATCCGCAACAGTTACGTCCCCTTTTCTGGATGACCGAACATTTATATAATCCTCCTGATCCGCTCCTGCGACTATAAAATTCTTCTCCCTTATGACAACGGACTCAGCAAAATTCTTATTATAATATGCATACTCGTTGTCTCCGTCGATCTCATTTCCCTCAACATCAATATTATAAACGGCAACAGGACGAACCGAATCAATCAGTATCTGACTGGTCCGGTCAATGCGCGAAGATGTGTCAGGATCTTCGTATTCAAATTCCAGAATACCGGTTTCTTCCGGATTTCCGCTCGCATCCTCTTTCGTGATCTTATAATTGTAATATGTGTTCCGGCTGTTAATGACCGCGATCCTGTAGCAGCCGTCTATATCATGATTGATACGTCCGCCATTTTTTGCATTTATGGTGACAGTGGCAGTATATTCTCCGTCGTTTTCACTGCTCCAGTCGCTTACAGTTATATATCCGTTGTATGCTGCGTCCTTAACATTTATTACAGAAGTATCATCCGTACCATCTTTATAGATGACAATTTCCGGCTTATCATATGTATACCAGTTCTTCTCATCGACCGTTACGGAAAGTACCGCCGGCACCGGGTCTCCGTTTCCGTTCTCAAGTCCGTAGTAAAAGGACTTTCCTTCTGCATCGGTGAATGTACTTGCCGCATCGTCTGTATTAAGGTCATAGCGAACTTTCGGACCGGTCGTATCTATGATAAAGCTGTCCGTGTACGTTTCCTCCTCTTTCAGAACACGCTCTTTCACGCTCACGCCGTCATCCTCAGGAGATTCTTTATCCATAATATCCATATCAATGGCTATACGCTTATGGACATTTCCCTTTTCGTCCTTTATATCCGGCACATACGCTTTCAGTACATAATCGCCGTCGGATCCGATTGTCCATCCGGTATGCGGCAGTACAATGTCATCCTTGCAGAATTTGTAGGTAAAGCAATGATTTTCCGCGTCATACGCCACGGATTCAAAAACGCTGAATAACTCTCCGCCGTCTGTCCTCTCAAGACTTACTGTCATATCGGGTACAGGAATATTCTCCGCCTTTACCGTGATCTCACAGAACGAATTATAAATATAATCGTTTTTCGCCGGATCCGTTTCATTGGTACGCACGATGGCATCCGAGACGCCTTCCCGGCAAATGACAAGCCTGGGTTTTCCGAATAAAACGGCAAAGGATTTCCCCGTGCTCTTCTTGATCTGCTCAACACGTTCTTCGTCCGTGTTGATGAACGTATCCTCTTCCGTCTCTAGTTTTTCAAAATCGGTTCCGTCGGAGATATAATAGGAGACATTGCCCGCACAGTCTTCCACCTTTACGAAAAGGCGCAGATAGCTTCCGTACTGATCCTTAAGGACATACTGTTCTTCATAGTGGCCGGAGCTTTCTCCCGGGTCTTCGGCTTCCTCATACACGATTCCGCCGTCCGTTTCATATCCGTTCATTGTCCCGGACAGCCATACTCTTCTCTTTCGCTCCGTTCCGTATACTCCGTCTTCACAAAGTATTGCGTCGGCAACTGTTCCGTCTTCATTCTCCACACAGTCATAGAGATATACTTCCGTTTTGAAAAGACCGCTGTGAGCTTCCGTAATGCCAAGATTCACAGTAGCCTGTGGTTTTTGAGGATCAAATGTTATTCCTGACCCTTCATCAAGTTCCGGAGCAATTTCATCGAACAGAAGCTGGGCATAAATATATCTGTATTCCGTGTTTCCGGCATTGTCACGCAGCCTCAGATAAACATAATAGTTTCGGCTAACTCCGTCGGTTCCGTTCTCGGCCGATACTGTCGTGTCATACGTCATATTCTCCAGATCGGACCATGTTTCTGCTTTCTGCGTCGTCATGCAGATTCCCGAATCGCCGGACACACCGCTGAGATCATCAAACATATCAACGGAAATTGTGACGACCCTGTTCTTTTTGATCACAACGGATCCGTCAGGTTCAATCTTGATATCGTCATCTATTATCGAAGAATTCCCAAGCTTTTCCCTCAGGAAGTCAAGAAAGCTCCGGCTCTCCGAACCGTTTGTGACTTCAACGGACAGGCCGCCCTCTCTAAGCACCGGTGCCTCTGAATCGTACAGATATTTCACACTGAACGGTCCGTAGTATTTCGCACCTTTCTGGATATACAGATTCCCTGCAATATTTTCTCCGTCTTGGAAAACAAACTCCGGCTCATCCAGGACGCTGGTTCCGTCATCGCCTTCTTTATAAGTGAGAATGCGAACTTCTTCAGTACCTTCTGTTGCCTCTATACCGATCAGTTTATTATCATCGCCGGGAGCAAGATAAAATGCTTCCGTTTCCGGATTTTTGGAGCATTGCACGTCCGGACCGAGCACCAGCTTAATACCGGGAAGGTTTGTCAGAGTATACTCGGTATTAAGGTTTCCGTCATCTGCAACAAAAGTTTTGTCAGATCCCGTAAGATCAAGTATGCACTCCTCACCGTCATCAATCCCGTTCGGAAGAATATCCCCCTTAATTTCCTCAACGGAAAAATCAGGATAATGATTTATATAGTAATGTATCGCATCATCTCCCGTTAAGATAAAGGGGCATCCCGTCTCCCCGGCGGCTCTGCCGACCGGAATATCATTCCCCATGTCAGAAACAGCATATTCAAAATTTCCTGAAATTTCCAGACTGACGTTACCGTATTCGCTCTGTACTCCCCTGAGGAAAAAATACCCGTCCGGGAAAAATGCCTCTTTTCCTCCGTCGCTGACTTTTGATATCTTGACAGGATTTCCGTCTCCATCCCTGCTGAGCTCCACATCCACTCCGATCAGAACTTCATACCGTACATGAAGAGTAATATCCTTCAGGACTGATTCATAATCAACATTCTCATCATCACATTTCAGAATACAGACCGTGTACTCGTATATTCCGGACTTGTCTGTCGGAAACGTGACATCTCCGTTCTCGTCAACCTGCAGCATATCATAAGCATCTTCCTGGTTGGCGTACGTTCCGTTGAGGATTGCATTCCGCTCCGAAACTGTCAGGGACGGAATATCGGCAGCAATTACCGCATATTCCGCACGGTTCTCCGCCGTGTTCAGTTTTCCGGTCACACCTGCTTCATCGACCCGGACCGCTGTATCGTTAAGATCGTCAAAGACAGAGAGCGTAATATCCTTTATTTCGTAAACATCCGGCGTTATCCTTACAATTTCCTGGGTAAATGTATAATCTCCGTATATATAGGTACACTCCGCATAGAAAACATATTCCATGCAGCTTTCGCTGAAAGTATATTCGAAGATATTTCCGTCTCCGGAAAGAGGCTCCTTATAGATTCCTTCCTCTTCGATTCGTTCCACATACATGGATACTTCCGCCTCATCCTCAGCTGCACGGGAAAGCGCAAACTCTACAGTATCCCCGTACATAACCTGTCCGGGAGTATTTCTGTCATTCGAATTGACAATTCTAAAATCATACGAAAAGGAATCGATCACAATGCTTGTCGTGTCACTCGCCTGGTTGGTATTTCCGTACTGGTCTGTAACAATCACTTCACACAGTATTTCATAAACTCCGTTTTCAGGAAAAGACCACTCGTATTTGGCTCCGCTTCCTGAACCGGAGGTACTTCCTCCGCTTTTAAAGACCGTCCAATTTACTTGAACATCCAGACCGGCGCTTTCATCTATTGCATAATCGGCCACGAGGTAGTAGCTCGTGCCCGTATCCCCCCTATCAATTTCCGTGTAAATCTCGTTTCCGTCGTCATCTATCGTGAGTTCGCAAACAGATGCCGTAACATCTCCGATTTCAGGCGCACTCTCCCCATCCCCGTCAGGATTATCCGGCAAAGGTTCCTCATCATCCGGTACACCCAGAAAATATTCCTGCTCCGAAGGTTCTGTTTCGATGATATCTTCATCGCTATATGTATCATACTGTTCGTCTGTCGTTACAGACTGAACGAATTCCTCTTCATCTGTCCCGGCATTCTCTGTCAGGTATTCATCCTCACTGCTTTCAGAGCCCTGCGCGATATCAGCCTCAGGACTTTCAGATTCCTGATAGATTTCTTCCTCCGGATATTCCGTCTGCACTTCCGTGTCTTCTAGGCTGTCATCATTTAAGGCCGCATCTCCGACAGCGGTCTCTTCTTCCGAAATCTCATCTAACTGTATGGCGTCCTGTTCTACGGCATACGCAGTCACAGGCAATACATTCTCCGTCAGCAGAGTTATGATGCAGATAACTGAAAGCATTCTTTTAAATTTATCAATCACAGTCTTCATACTCATCGCCTTCGCTATTACACTTCTATATCTATCATCTCGTTTGTGTGAGTAACAACAATTCTCTCACTTACAGTAAAGCCTGTAGCACCCGTTGCGCCAACCGTTTCTGCCGTGCTTTTAGTCGGTTCGCCCCTCTTCTGGTTACCGCTGATTTCCCCGGTTTTCGTTTTACTCTTAAACAGTCCCTGTATTATTGTGGGACCCATGTATTCCCTGGTCTTACCGGTCGAATGCGTTTCCCTGTGCAGTTCCGCAGTAGACCTTGTCTCGTCTGTCTTCTCAAATTCAAGATCCACACCCGCATCATTAAGCTGATCCGTTCTTTCATTTTTCATCTGCATCTGCCTTGCAGTCTGCCTTCTGGCTATACCGGTCTTTTTAATAAAGAGCGTCTTAATATCTTTCTTGATAAAGATATAAATCGTGGTGATTGCCGATACAATAGAAAGTGCCATGCAGCAGTAGAACCCTGTCTGGTATAAGTTGACCAGTTCGGCTGTTTCCATATTTCCCATATTTGTCCCCTTCTATTACGCTTTCCCTTTCGTCCGCTGTTTTTTCTCAGTTCCGCCGTCCTTTGAACGCTTCACAATGCATTACAATTCTGAAGCCGCTGTATGCTTTACATTGAAAATATGCTTCAGCCGCTCGCAGACACAAGGTCTCACCATTCTGAACCCACTGTATGATAGGCACCACGAACCGTCTTTTCAGCTGCCTCGATCGCACCGTTTGCCTGCGACACAAGTTCCTCTTCAACCGGGCTGTCGGCAGTCACTCTGCTCATAAATGTTTTACCTGATTCGATCATGGCCTGCATTTCTTCCTCCGTTACTCCGCCGTTTTGAAAATCCGTAACGTCGGCAATAATCATATTTGCAACGCACCTGTACACTGCAATCGCATGCCTCTTATCTCCGCAGACTTCTATTGCCTTGGAAGGATTCCCGACGAACTTCTTCAATTCATCCCATACGGCGTGCCAGTCCGTACCATCCTCCGTCCATGCCAAAGTGGTCTTACTACCGTCTGCCTTCGATGCAAATGCATTGGATATAAAATAGTAACTGGCCGTTTTCTTCTTCGTATAGTCATCAAGATACTTGCTCTCCTCGAGGCCTTCCAGTACCTGGGAAGCATACTGATATCCCGAATTGTAATAGGAGAAATAATCTTTTCCGAGTTCAAACTGGAACTCCGCAAATCCCTGAGGATTCCGGCTCTCGAAAACCTCCGAATTGCGCTCGCCGCTCACGGTCATCGGTTTCGCTTCCAGAATACTGTTAAGTATTTTTCGCTCATCCTGAGTAAAGCTTCCGTCCTGAACAATGGTCTTTAACATAGCCTTATATCCGTCGCTTTCAGAAGGTCTCATGGAAATCGCCTGCTGATAATCATCCTTTCCGGACTCAATGCTCTCGGCTCTTCTGGCCCTGGTCAGGAAAGTCTGATATGTCTGCTTGATTGTATTGTTTCTTGCGACGGTAAAACCGATCATTCCTATGATACCGAGCAGAGTAGCAAACAGCGGAATCAGGAACATTCTCCATCTTCTGGCATCCGCCCTCAGAACATCCCTGTCTCCGTCATGTACATGCTCAAGGTCATACAGAAGGTCCGCTGCTGTCTGATAGCGGTCCTCTCTCTTAGGCTGACAGCATTTCGCAACGATACGCTCTATACCCGATCCGCCCAATTCAGGTTTTAATTCTCCGAGCGGATATATGACGAAATTGGTATCCGCCGGGCTGTAACCTGTAAGAAGGTGATACATGGTAGTGCCCATAGTATAAATATCTGTCCTCGCGTCAGTCTCTCCCTGACCTCCGAACTGCTCAGGAGCTGCATAGCCTCTGGTACCGAGCCAGGCAGTGTCCTGATCGTTTCCGCCTTTATTTGTTCTGGCCGTTCCAAAGTCAATGACGATAACGTCTCCGTTAGGCTTCAGCATGACATTTGCAGGTTTCATATCCCTGTAAATAATGGGCGGCTTTCTGCTATGGAGGTAACTCATGACTTCACAGAGCTGCTTCATCCACTTAACGACCAGATCCGGATCCTGAGGGCCGTTGTGCCTTATGACACTCAGAAGATCACGGCCTTCAATATATTCCATAACTATAATAAATGAATCGCCTTTTTCTATAACATCGACGATATTTACAATATTCGGATGATTGAGGGTCTTCAGCATTTCAATCTCAGAAGCAAGGCTCTGTCCCAGAACGGCCTTATCCGCCTGTCCGTCTTTTCGGACTTCCTTGATCGCCCAGGTCTTATTGGCACGTTCGTTCAGAGCAAGGTAAACCGTGCTCATTCCCCCATGTCCGATTTCATTCAAGATTTTATATTTGCCGTCAAAAACAGAACCAACTTCTAACATTCCTGTCCCCTTTATTCCAAACAAAGATATGATACCGGCGCAAAAAGCCTTTTCCTCGACAGGTATATCTGCCGGTGGGAAACAGGCTTTTTTGCAGGACGCACTCTAATCATACATCAGTCTAACTTTACGAGAATTGCACTGATGTTATCTGTCTCGCCTCTTACCAGATTCAATTCAGTGATTTCTTTCAGCTTCTGTTCCATAATACCCCTGTCTGTAAGAAGATCCGGCCTGAACGCCTGATAGAATTCCTGCGGTGTTACGACATGGCGGAATCCGTCACAGCAAAGCATGAACACCTGCCCCCGCGTCACACGCCCTTCAGAAAAGACAGGTTCAACTTCCGGGCTTGCACCTATGCACTGCAGCAGGACGCTCATTCTCGGATCGACCAGAGACTGCTCATAAGTCATTCTCCCCGCATCAACTTCCCGCTGCACAAAAGTCTGATCCTTTGTCAGCAGATGGATCTTATCTGAAATCAGGTAAACTCTGCTGTCACCCACATTCATGATGAAGTACCTGTCTTCAATTATAAGAACAGCAGCACACGTGGTCCCCAAACTTGCGTTGATAGCTTCCCCGTATGCTGCTATTTTCTGTGATGTAATAGTAATAACTCTTTTCCATTCGCGCCACAATAAAGCCGGTGTAATTCCCTGCTCCAGTATAGCTGGCAATCGCCCGGTAAACCACTTGTCGAGCACATTCACGATCGCGGCCGAAGCGACCTCGCCTTTCGCAAGGCCGCCCATTCCATCGCACATAGCCGCAAACAAAACCTTTCCCTGCGGGCTTGTCGCCTGTAGGACCAACATGGAGTCCTGGTTGGTTTCTTTCTTCTTACCGATGTCGGTATATGTTGCGGTTATATATCTCATAAACCGTCCCCCCTGTCAGGCTTTCATCTCATAACGTCCTTCTGCCGGGCATTCAGATCTGTCCTGTTTGCAGGTCATCCCGCTTCAGCCTGTCAGTACGCTGTAAAAGTAAATACTTCGTCTGCTATCGTCACCCTGTCGCCCGTGGCTATAAGAGATTCCCCATTCGGTCTGACTCTTACGTTGTTAACGAAGGTGCCGTTGGTACTTCTGTTGTCTTTGATATAGACAGCTCCGTTTTTGCCCACAATTACCGCATGCAGACGACCGACCGCATTGTTATCATCTATGCAATAATCCACACTGTCGCGCTGACGCCCTATCTTGAAATTGTTCTTATTAACAGTTACTTTTGTCCCGGTCTTAACCCTGAAGAGTTCACCCAAAGCCGCGCCGGAAGACATCGGCTGGTTCGTATCTGACGCAGAATCGGTCACATCGGAATCGAAAGCAGGCGGATTCGGATCAACCATTCCATCCCCGGCTGTATTAAGGACAGTTGTGCCTTCCGTACCGAAACCGCTGCCCAGCACAGTTGTGCCTTCCGTACCGAAACCGCTACCCAGCACAGTTGTGCCTTCCATACCGGCACCGTTACCCAGCACAGTTGTACCTTCCATACCGGCACCGGAGAGAACCGTGGTGCTCGCTGCAGGTGCCGCTCCCTGTACCGGGGTAAACACCGGCTGCTGGCGGACAGCTGCCTGATTTTTGATTTCCTCAGACATCTTCTTCATCCTGAAAACAAAGAACAGGACAAGTGCAACCACAACCAGAACCAGGACCACTATAATAACCGTATATGTCCTCAGGGTCTGCGCAACACTGTCGCTCTCGGCCTGCACTTCGGCCTCTGCAAGAACTGACGCCGCCGTCATGACAAGCAGCGTTATGCATGACATCAGCATAGCCATAATGCGCTTGACGATACTCCTCTTCTTCATTTCTCTTTCCTCCTGTCTGTTGTTCCTGACATGCCGCCGAATTACCGGGCTGGCAGCAAAGCTTTTTCCTGTAAACCTGTATAAACTACATGCTTTCTCCTATTACTGCCCTACATGTTCACATGTCTAAGATAGCACATAAGCACTGCAAAATCTACAATTTATGATTGTTTTCCATGTACTTTTTTGTTTATATTTCATCTTTTGTTCTTCTCTCTCCGGACTGTCAAAGATACTTTGACATGCAGTGCCAGCTGTGTCCCTTTGGACAATCCAAGATGGAAGCCTTCACCTTATATCCGTTTTTTTCCAGGATGCCTGCCTGCCATTCAAACGCATCCGCAATAGCGATAAAGCCTCCACGTTCTTTTGCCTCGTGTTCAACCTCACTCAGCAGTCTTGATCCTAACCCCCGATCGCGATATGCTTCATCAACCCATATCAAATCAATATGGACACTGTTCCAACCGCTGATTTCCGCCAGACATCCTGCAATGATGCTGCCCTCCTCATTCAGAATACATTTACCTAAAGAGAAGCTCTGATGCTCATAGGGCACTATGGACACATCGTGCATCTCAAGACGGTTATTAAGAAAATCCGCATCCTCATCTTTACCCGGGAGGATTGGAAATTTTTTCCCCGGGTAAATAGCGAATAGAGCATCTCTCACCGAAAAGCGGTCAAGACGTTTCATCATGGCGTAGCTTTCATGTCCCCTTGGCCAGTCCATAACCGAACCGCACAGTTTGTAGCCATGTTTCGCATAGAACGGCATCGCCTGAAAATCGAACGTGCCCAAAACGGATATATAACATTCCCTTTTTCTTGCGACACTTTCCGCCTTCCGAAGAATTGCAGAACCCAGGCCATGTCCGCGGTACTGCTCGTCCACCCACATGCAGGAAATACATGCAATTCTCCATTGATCAATACTCAAAACACATCCACCTACGATGTTTCCCCTGCGAGTAATCTTGAAAATGAAACGGCCCTCATCGGCATCAGGATCACAGGGTATACGGTCAATAGTATATTCATCAAACTTTTCCTTCAGGAACTCCGCATCACATTCCGCGCATGCTATTATTTTGCACTTCATCGCTCTCTCCTTAATCCTCACGCACCTGTGACGCAGATACTTAATCTCCCGAAAATCCGAATACCCCGGCACATTCGTCTGAGGTGGATGTCACGACATCCCGAATAATCAAATTTGAAAAACAGTGTTCCCTTTACACTCGTTATACTGTTTCTATTATAAGGCAAAGGGAAAAAGGGTTCAAGAAGGAGGACGGTTACCGGTAAACCGGACGAAAAATAAAGCAAAACACAAAAATCCCGGAAACAAGCCTTTCCAGACCAGTTTCCGGGATAATCGTCATTGGTTGTTTTCCAAACTACCCATTTAAGCGCAGAGGATGGGATTCGAACCCATGCGCCCTTTCGGACAAACGGTTTTCAAGACCGCCTCGTTATGACCACTTCGATACCTCTGCA
>OCTX014568067.1_pt1 | contig 55723 bp, 41 predicted proteins | sample 1539691 | NCBI WGS metagenome assembly OCTX01 (sample SAMN02144231, study PRJEB22623) | gut metagenome | biome: sheep rumen | host: Ovis aries | place: New Zealand
CTTGAACGTACTCTCAATGGTCAAGGGAGTGATGGCTGCTTCCTCAAAGGTAGCGATGGTGTTGTTCTCCACGTCTGTGCGCGGCTGGCAAGCAGCGAAGGTCAACGCCAGTGCTGCTACGAAAAGAAATGATTTTTTCATTTGTTGTTTTGTTTTAAATTGTTAATAAATGTTGTTAATATAAAGTGTTATTCGCACTATTTACAATGTAAATCTATGGCACCGGACACTTCGGTGCTCAGTTCGCCCGTTTGGGGAAACATTTCGTCAACCGCGGTATAGACACGAACGAAATCAATAGTTGGCAGACTGACTGATTGTCCGTCCGTGTCTATAGCCCACGATATATCAAAGGATGTGCCTTCTATGTCCGAATTAGGTTTGTTGTCCACGTAACCGAAATCCAAGATCCGTTGTACGTTCTGGCCGCTCATTACCTGGGACTGAGGCGGTAAGAGAGCGCCGGTAAGGGTGTATTCGTTCTCCTTAATCCACTGTGGAAAATATGGATGGAGATGGAAGGGATTCTGCAAAGTGTCGCTCTCGCGCGTATAAGTGCGAGAAACGTTATGCTGCGTTTGCGGGTCATCGTAGAGGCACCCCTTGAGTTCGTACCAGGTATCGTCCGGCAGACCATTCATATTTTCATCTCGGCTCACCATAACAATACCCGGTTCGGAACTGCCATACTCGCTGCTACCGGACATATAGAAAGCATTTCCGAGAATCTGTATGTCACGCCCATCTTTGTTCGCCACAGGATGATCAAAACCGAAGGTGACATATCCCCCCCAGCCTCCTAAAGAGATCATCCCCCCTGCGTTATTGGCTATCGCTTGTTCACATTTTCGACACATGCTCTCATTGTTATCACCTTCTTCATATTGAGGCAACTCATTGACAAATTGCCCCATGCCGGGCAAATACTCGTACACGCGCGATATATATGGAGAACGCGCTGCTGTGGTATCTTGCTGCGCCGTATCAGGATAGAGTTCATACGCCCCACTCACCCGGCATAGATGCCCTGGGATGTCACCCGTCTTAGCCGACCAATGTTCCTTGCCGTCATAACTATAGCAATGCAGCACACCCGAAGAAACATAATTTTTTGCGTCCGTTATATAGATCACATCGTTCGTTGCCAGCAACCCGTAAGGATGCTCGTAACTGCTGATATCTATCGGCTGGTCCAATTCGGCAAAATCAATAGTAGAGAACGCACGCAACGCATGGCTCTCATTATCAATGATATAGGCCGTAGATCCCGAAATCGAGATATTGGCGCAAGGAATAGCGAGTCTCTGTATCTCCGCATCGTGATCCAACACAACCACCATGGGTTTAGTCGCTCCGTAATTGCCCTGACAGCACACCCAGAGATGCTTTTGGTCATCAGTACGAACGCGTGTAGGGTTGAGCCCGACAGTGATCTTCTCTACCTCTGTAAAAGACGCCAGATCTATGACAGAAAGCGTGCTGTCATACCTATTCGTTAAATACCCGCCGGAGTTGGCTGCATAGAGTTTGTCATCTATGATACATAGTTCGTCCGGCTGATGTCCTACTTTTACCTCACGCTTGATCTTCAGTGTAGCGGTGTCCACCTCATATACAGAGCCCAGCAACTCAGGAGTAGCCACTGAACCCACATAGGCACTCACATACATCTTGTCGCCTTTAAATGCCATATAGCGGCAATTGGGAATATCCACTTGTCCTATATGCCGCGCCTGACGATCCATCACCTCTACCTTGTGCGAGCAGTTAATCACGGCATATAGTCGGCCGCCATATGCCTGAATATCATTTCCCACATCGCCCAATTCCTTCAATTGACGCGGGTTTTGCGAGCCGTACCAATTGGAATAATATTCTCCCGTCTTAAGGTTCATGTAGTCCAAACGTGCTTTATTCGAGCCCATGTTTCCCTCACATAATACATACAGCCCGCCCTCGCGCATCTCGTCCGTCACATGCGTGCCGATAGTAGGATAGATTACTTCATCCCCCCGGCAGGAGGTGAGTACAAATGACCAAATGATAAATGACCAAATAGTAAATGATTTTAATATCGTAGGGCTAATGTGCATCGTACATTTTGTTTAGGCATCGGGTAATTTTGAATCACTTCATAGTCTTGCCCGAGCAGGTTGTTGATTTCCATATTGGCCTTCAGCCACACCGGTTTAATGCCCCATTCTCCATAGATGGACAAGTCATGCGTGTACCAAGGCTGCACGTAATTATATATCGTGTTTTCCTGCTGACCATATCGCTCTCCGACATAAATAAATGAGTAGTTCATACCGTAATGGTCACCCCTCTTACTCTGCCAGTCCAGCCCAACTACCACACTCCCGCTATGCCAGGGAATATATGGAATCTGATGACCATAATAGGTGTCATTTGGATTAGTCACATCAACCGCAGTTTGGTAGGTATAATTGAGCCTTCCTCGTAGAACGAACCGCAATGGCAGGAATAAGGACATGTCCGCTTTGGCATCGACACCGTTTATCTTCACGGTGCCCAGATTGAGCATCGTCCACCGGAATTGCTGCCCTTTCGGGTAGGCAATAATTTTATCCGTCACTCTATTGTAATAATAAGATGCAGAAGCACTGATGTCGTATAGTTTGGTCACTTTGTGATACGCCACTTCAATGGAATGCTGTCTCGCCAACTCTGGACGAAGCGAAGCATTGCCTAAGTCTGTATAATAGAGGTCATTGAACGTCGGATAGCGATAACTTTGCTTATAGAACGCATTGATACTCAGATCAATAACAGGATAAGGACGGAAGGAGAAAAACACACCGGGCGTCACTCGCGGCTTATTCTGATCGACCGCTGTCATCAGTACCGAAGCCTGCATACGCAGGTATTCCTTGATATTCAACGCTGTAGCTGCAGAGAGCCAATGTGAATGGCGGGAAAAAGACTCCGGCGCATCTTCCAACAGCAGATTTCGCCGATTGAGTGTATTGTACTGATAGTCATACGCCAAAGAGAGATCCCACCAATTGAACACCTCCACTTTGTTCGCCAGCGATAGATAGACCTCTTGCTGGGTATATTTGTTATTGGATGGTAGAAGCCGCTCGTCATAGTTTTGGTAATGAGTAAAATCATTGGCATACTTGGCCAAAAGCCGTGTGCTCCATCGTCCAAACCATTCATCCTGCCATTGCGCCTGAACGAACGAATTGCGATCCCAGAGCCGCTCACCGTTGCGCCAGACATTATTAACAATAGCACCCGGCACACCGCGTTCGGAATAATAATTATATGCATGCACACGCCAGAATCCCGTCGTGCGATAATAATGATGCAATCCCATCTCTGCCCGCACAGCATTTACATCTCCATTCTGCCTAATAGCAGTCGTGTCATAGGCTGTCTCACCGGTAGGCAGCACGCGACGATATCGGAATGGATACTTGCCATCCGAATAGACATATTCAGCATCTAAGGTCAGCGAAAGAGCCTCTGTCAACTTCACGTCCACACCTATATTGGGATTCGCCAATGCAAAAGAACCGAATCGCATTTGTCCGCGCACATGTACCTTCTCGTCCGGTTTAAAATAAGGTTTACGGGTGGTCAGATATACATTCCCTGCAGCGCCGAACTCTCTGGCAGACTGGAAAATATCTGACTTCTGACCATTAAAGAGTTGAATCTCTTCCATGTTATCCAGCGAGAAACGGCCTAAATCCACTTGCCCGTTCTGTGCATTACCCAACTGCACTCCGTTGTAATACACCGCAGTATGCTGACTCCCCATAGACCGTACATTGATGGTTTTGATACCCCCTACTCCGCCGTAATCTTTTAACTGAACACCGGAGAAATACCGCAGCGCATCGGCTACAGAGAGAGCATTAAGTCGTTGTAGTTCAGCTCCTTTGAGCGTCTGAGGTACAATTACATCTTTGGCTAATGCACGCGCAGTAACTTCCACTTCCTCTATTTGGAAGCGGTTATACAACGAATCCAACTCTGTCTCGCTATCCGCGAAAACAGAGAGTGCACAAAGTGCAACAAATAGTATGGAAAATATGCGTCTTTTCATTGTCAGTCCTAAACCAGGAGGACTTCTCAATTCACGCAAAACGCAAGCGATCTGACTTAGACCTTTCGGTCATCACAGTTGCCGGTCAGTCCGGGATTCTCACCCGAGTTCTCTTACTTTTTTGCGGGATCTGTAGTTAGATCTATTCCTAATTTCTTAAATGTTCTCCAATCAACATCATTCAGCATCACTGTAGAGTGCGCCTGACATCCTTTCAGCAGAGGCAGTGTCTCCAATGCCTTGCGGCAGTTTTCATCCTGCAGTGACAACACAGACAGCGCTACAAGCACTTCGTCTGTGTGCAAACGGGGATTCTGACCATGGAGGTAACCTATCTTGGTCTGCTGTATCGGTTCTATGATCTTTTCAGGAATCAGTCGAACTGCATGGTCGATGCCCGCCAGTTCTTTCATTGCATTTATGAGCAATGCAGCCGAAGACCCCAACAGGTTGCCTGCTTCGGAAGTGATTATTTTACCGTTAGGCAGTTCTATCGCTGCTGCATGAGCGAAAGCACCGTCATGCATTGCGCCACTCAATGCCCTGCGCTCGCGGGCTGCTACTGTTGTACGGCGGTAGGCCGTATTAATACCTACCTGCTGCTGCAACAGAGCCAGCTTCTTAATCTCGGAATCATTGCACTTACCGTTTGCTAAATGGCACAAAGCCTGAAAATAGCGTCGGATTATTTCCTGTTTGCTCGCCTCACGGACAGCCTCATCATCACTGATGCAGAAGCCGACCATATTTACACCCATTTCTGTAGGCGAATGGTACGGACTTTTCCCGTAGATGGATGTAAAGAGCGCATCCAATACAGGATATATCTCGATATCTCTGTTATAATTTACAGCGGTTTTGCCGGTAGCCTCAAGATGGAACGGGTCAATCATATTCACATCCTGCAGGTCTGCCGTTGCTGCTTCATATGCCACATTCAGAGGATGCTTCAACGGCAAATTCCAGACAGGGAAAGTCTCAAATTTTGCGTACCCGGCTTCGTGACCGTGCGTGTGCTCATTGTATAACTGACTCAGACAAACGGCCATTTTGCCACTTCCGGGACCTGGTGCAGTAACAACGACCAAAGGCCGTGTCGTCTCAACATAGTCGTTTCTGCCGAACCCTTCTTCTGAAGCAATCAATTCTACATTGTGAGGATAGCCTTCGATAATATAATGGTAATATACCCGAATCCCTTTGCGCTCCAAACGCTGACGATAACTATCCGCAGAACGCTGACCGGAATAATGGGTAATCACCACCGAAGATACCATAAAACCACGATTCATAAACTCTTCGCGAAGGCGCAGGACATCCTCGTCATAGGTGATACCTAAATCCTGACGCACTTTATTGCGCTCAATATCTTCTGCGGAAAGGACGATTAGAATCTCCAGCGAGTCCCTTAACTGCGTTAACATGCGCAATTTGCTGTCAGGCAGAAACCCGGGCAACACACGGCTCGCATGCATGTCGTCGAATAGTTTGCCACCCAACTCCAAATACAATTTGTTGCCAAACTGTGCTATCCGCTCACGGATATGTTCCGACTGAATGCGGATGTATTTATCGTTATCGAAAGCTGTTTGCATAAATCGGGTACAAAATTACTACTTTTTTTGCATATGTGCAAATTTTTTTGTATTTTTGCAAACGATTTTATACGACATATGTACTCGCCATTTGTACTCCCGCCCCACCCTGCGGCTCAGAAAGCTGCAGAAGATATCATAAATAAGGTACACGCATACATGCACGCGAACCCGAATAGCGAATTGCACCGATGCGGCAAAATGTTTGGCGTACTCGTGTATGAGGGTGGTTATATTGCTGCCTTTTCTGCCCAACTGGACGGCTCGTATTACCATGAAGGCTTTGTGCCGCCCGTATATGACGCCCCTACTCTGCCTGTTGGAAACTCACGAGAAGAATCACAGCGGTTGCAGCAGTTGCTTTTTGCACAATATAATTTTATAAACGGCCTCGGGGAACAAAAAAACTTGCTTGATATATTTCAAAACGAAAAAAGAATAGTTCCGGAGGAAGAATGGTTTTCTAAATCGAATGTTATAGCCTCACGATCCCCACTTCCTCCTGCCGGAGCGGGAGAATGTTGTGCGCCGAAGTTGTTACAATACGCGCTCACACATCATTTGCAGCCTACGGCTATCGCCGAATTCTGGGTAGGAGTCCCGCCGAGAAATGAACTGAGAAGAGAAGGCGTTTTTTACACGCCCTGTTCAGGGAAATGTGTGCCCATTTTGCGGCATATGCTGCAAGGAATTGAGATGGAAAAGGAGCCGAAAACAGTCCAGGCTGAACACTTATGCCGGCGGATAGAAGTGCTGTATGAAGACGCGCATCTGACGGTGGTCAATAAACCAGCCGGATTGCTTTCTGTTCCGGGAAAAGAAAATCAACTTTCGCTCGCGCAATATATGGCGGAACAAGGTCACTACACCTTCTTACGCCCTGTTCATCGTCTGGATCAGGACACCAGTGGTCTGCTCGTTTTGGCCAAGTCACAAGAGGTGTATTCTACTTTGCAATCTTATTTCCAGCGGCGCGATATTCTGAAACGCTATGAGGCTGTCATTATGGGCGAAGGCCTTAAAGACATCAAGGAAGAAGGAATCATTGAATTACCTCTCCTCCCTAACCCATACGACCGACCGCGTCAAATGGTAGAGCCGGTACACGGCAAGCCTTCCGTCACACGCTATGTCGTACGTAAACTCTTTTCCGACGGACGTGCATTCATTGATTTCTTCCCGCTCACAGGTCGCACTCATCAACTGCGGGTACACGCGGCACATCCGAATGGTTTGAATGCCCCTATTGTGGGTGATAGACTTTACGGCGGAGTTCCGGCAGAGAGGCTCATGCTGCATGCCGCTGAAATAACTTTTCATCATCCGGTAACGAAAAAAGAGATGCATTTCTGCATCCCTTCTTCCTTTTAATCTTTACTTTCATCACCCGCTTTCGACTCTTCGTCGTCTTCGTCGTGATGGTAGTAATAGTACGACCTGTAAGCCTTATCGTCCTTAACCAAAGCACCGTAGATTTTGCCGTACAGACGTCCGTAGCGTTTTGATTTATCTTTATTTCCACCGTATCCATACCCATAACCGCCGTATCCGCCATAGCCGAAGTGACCATAGCCGTAGCCGCCGTAGCCGCCGTAGCCGTAGCCATAACCGGAGCCATAAGAGTGTCTACCTTCCGTCGGAATATCAGATAGAACAATCTGAATTTTCTCCGGATTCTCTACTACTTCTTGCATCTGCTCCAAGGTCTGCTTGCAGAACGACTTATTGGTCTGCATACAGCGAATCACATATAGACACATATCGCTTTGCTCTATTATTGCATAGGCATCCGGTACCAAACCTATAGGGGATGTATCAATAATGATGTAGTCGTAGATGTCGCGCAATTTCTTGATTGTTTCCGCCAATTTATCCGAATGCGCCAACTCACCTGGGTTGGGAGGAATTGTTCCCGCTCGGATAAAATCAAAGCCGAATGGTGTATTGCGTACATATATATCCTCTTCATCGCAATCGCCGATTAAAAAGTTTGATACACCTACACTGTTTTCAATACCCAGCTTGGTATGGATATTAGGCTTTCGCAAGTCGAGGTCCATCAGTAACACTTTCTTGCCTGTCATGGCATATAAAGCTGCCAAGTTGGTGGAAAGGAAGGTCTTACCGTCACCGGACTCTGTAGATGTAACGCAAATGACCATCTTGTCCTTACGACGAAGTACGAATTCTATGCGTGTACGGATAGCGCGTAGCATCTCCGCATAACTGGATCGAGGCGACGCGCGAACCAATGTCGGATTCTGGTTTTTAGCGTGGCGTAGAGTTCCGATTAAACGGAACATCTTCAATTTTACCACATCCTTCGGAGAACGTATTTTATTGTTTAACAACTCGCTTAGGATAATCAGCACAAGCGGAATCAAGAATCCGATAATTAGATAAGTGGATGTCGTCTTCGATTTCGCTTTCGCGTTCATGATAGCTGTCGTACGAGCCTTATCCATGATGGAGTTATCAGGTGTATTCGAAGCTTTTTGAATCTCTGCCTCTGCGCGTTTTTGCAGGAAGAATGTATAGTAGTTGTCGTCAATGCGGTAGTTGCGTTCTATCGCTACCATCTGCAACTCTTTCTGCGGTAATTGCTTGATAGACCGCTCCACCTCGTTGTATCGGTTTGCCAAATCCGCTTTCTCTATCTCAAGCGATGCGCGCATAGAGGTCACTATCTCCTCTATTGCTGTTTTGACATTCTCTATATCCTTGGTATACTTGGCATAGTAAACATTCTTTTCTGTCAACTCGCCACGTTGGATTCGAAGATCGTTCAACTGTTGCACAAGACTCATTAGCATCGGCTCGTTCACACCCATTGTGGTCGGTGCAATCACAGCATCCTTCTCTATGTTGTCGTGGATATATTTGATCAGATAGTCAAAATATGTCTCGCGCAGACGAAGTTCCATCGCTTGCTGGTCATAGGCTGCGATTCGACCCATCAACTGCCCTGCATAGGAATTGACATCGACAAATTTGTTCTCCTGACGAAAATCAGTCATTGCGCCTTCGCTCACTTGCAATGATGATTGCAGGTTATCCAACTGCTCGTTGATAAAACGGATGGAGTTCTCCGCTACTTCATTCTTCTGTTCCAGGTTCTGCAGCAGATAGATTTTAGCCAACTCATCGATAAACTCACAATCCCGCTGCGGAGTTTCGCTCACGAGAGATAGAGCCAAAACAGTTGATCCCTCTGTGACAAACGAGAGTTGCAAACGACTCATAAACTCATCCACCAACGACTCATGCGACCGGAAGCGAAAATAGATTTTACCGGAGTTAACCATTAATTCCGTCGGCCATATAGTGATGTCGAATAATGTACTGCTCACAGCTTCGCCATAATGAGTTCTCAACTCAAGAGGTATATCTTCGCTGGTCGAAGCGATACGTAGTACACCGTCGTTTTCGAAATTCACTTGAAATAGAAGACCGTATGCACGTGGATCGATGCGGGTCGCTTCTACCAAAATAGGAGTCTGGCGGTACAACTGACGCGTCTTAAAACGACCTTGGGTGATATACTCCACATTTAAGAATGGCAACGAATCAACCACACGGCTCATTAAGTCGTAAGAACCCAGCATGATCATCTGGTTATTCACGTTCTTGTAACCCGCATCCACACCAAAACCGCTCATCAGAGCAGAAGCCGAACCGCCATAAGTTCCGCTCTCCTTGATGACAATCGTGCCCTGAGAGTAATATGTCGGGATCCATCTTCTGTTCTTTAGCATCGCCAAACCCAATGCTATCGCCAATGCTATCACAAACAAATACCAGTAATGAAGGAATGTAAAAAGCCATTCTACAGGATTAAAGTTCATCGAACTATCCTCATCATCTCCTTGCTGCTGTTGCGGATCTGCCTGATAGTACTGCTGATTGCCGCCTGGCATGTAATAATTGTTGCCTCCCTGAGCGTAATACGGGTTATTTCCGCCCGGAGTGTAATATGGATTATTTGTGCTCATAGTCTTTATTTGTACAGGTTTGCCACATAGTTCAATACGGTTGTCAGCAATGCCACGCTACTTGTAATTAATCCTAAGAAACCGGTGTAAGTCGGTACTTTATAGAAACTGTCTTTGGTACGCGCCACATATATGACATCATTTGGATATACGTAGTAGTATTTTGAATCAATAATACTGTTCGTTCGCATATCAAACTCCAGCACTTCCGGCTCCTGACCACCGTCGCGCGGACGAATGATTCGGATATGCCGCCTGTCGCCGCTGTTCATCACATCGCCCGTCATGGCTAATGCCTGGAAGATATTCATCTTTTCCTTGTATATATAATATCTGCCGGCATTGGCATCTCCAACTACCGAGAAATACTTGTTATATAGTGCTAATTTCACATCCGCATCTGGAATAATTTCCTTGAATGCCGCCCGCAATGTATCTTGTGCCTCTGCTTCGGTTAGACCCGCTATTTTCAACGGTTCAAGGAATGGAAGATCTACCGTCCCGTCCGAATAAACACGATATGAATTGGCATACTGACCACTCGTTACCACATTATTGGTACCAAGCATCTTGCTCATCGTCTCGTCCAAGGTGATCAAACGGTAAATGATTTCGTCGTTCACTCGAATCCGATATGGCTCATAGGCCACGCTGTCGTAAACCGGCAATTTGTTGGCCTTTGTCGGTTCCTGCAAATAACCGATTGCCCTGTGGCTGTAACAACTGGTCATCAATATTGCCGAAAGTGCCAGTACTATCAAATAGATCTTTTTCATTGGGCACCTCCTTTCGCTGGCATACCGTTAGAACTGCCGCCACTGCCGTAGTGTTTCTTCACATGATTGATACCCGTTTGTACAATCGAGTAAACGAACACGCCGAAAGAGAGCGTTGCGGCTGTCACGCCAACCACCGTAGCGGCTGAATTGATGCCGAAACTGTATCCTGGTATCTGACGGATATAAATAATATCGTTCGGCTCTATGTAGTAATACTCCGAATTAACCAAGTCTTTAGAACGCGCGTCAAATGTCTTTATCGTCGTCACACCGTCCTTCTCACGCACTAACTTGATCTCTTTGCGACTGTTGAATTCCCCCAAGTCACCGGCCATGGCCAATGCCTCAAAGATTGTCATCTTCTCTTTGTTGATCATATATCGGCCGCTCTGCGCACCTATGACGGAGAAAGAACGGTTTACGATATTCACCTCTACAGAAACGGTACTGAAACCCGGTATCTCTTTTAGCAGGGAGCCCAACTCTTCTTCCAACTTGTGCTTTACGTCACGGGTTGTCAGACCATGCACATGGATCTTGCCTATAGTCGGAAAATCTATATTGCCTTCCTCGTCAATCAGATACGTGTACAAATCATACGAACCGCCCATACTGCCGGTACCCATCTGCTGACGCATGGTAGACGAACTTGATCCGCCGGAATTGTACATCCTCATCACATTCTCGTCCAACGAATAGACATATACGTACAATCGGTCTCCTATTCGCAATTCGTAATCCTCGAAACTTAGAGTATCTGCATAGTGAGGAATATACTTGTCCGGCTCCTGCATATAGTTCACTTTCCGTGCCGTCACACAGGAAGATAGCCATATACAAGAAAGGCTAAGAAAAAATAAATATGTTATTTTATGCATGTTCATTTTTGTCTTTATTCTTTATTCCTTAGCGGAGCGGTCTTTATTATCCCTACCGCTTCTCGTCCCATCCGAACGGGTGTTTCGCAAGCGGCAGTTTAGCTAACGGATGATAGTCGCCCACCAAACCGATCGGCTCTGAATGACGGATCTCTGCTACCGTCTCTATACAAGGTCTCGCTTCGCTGATACGGAAACCGTTACCTGCCAATATCTGCTTGTAACTTTCTGTGTGCAACTCTGTAAAACCTTGCGAGAACTCAAACTCCTCGCCGTCTATATTCAGCGTCCGGTAAGTCCGTTTTTCGCCTTGTACCGCATTAGCCGGCAGACATTCTGCATTGATGCTCAGAAAATAGCGCACGCGCGCTTTCTCCAACTCCAGATAACCTGCCACGCGGTCAAAACTCATCACATGCACAATATTCTTCTTCACCGGGCCGAACACCCATTGAAGCATGTCATAGAAATGCACGCCGATGTTGGTCGCTATGCCGCCGCTCTTGTGCACATCGCCTTTCCATGAACTGTAGTACCATTTGCCGCGGCTGGTGATATACGTCAAATCCACGTCGTAGATCTTGTCTTTCGGTCCCTTCTCCACTTTCTCTTTGAGCGCACGGATCTTGTCATGCAACCGCAGCTGCAAAATCGTATAGGCCTTATGCCCCGTTTCTTTCTCCAACTCCAGCAAGTTGTCGATGTTATATGGATTCAATACCAACGGCTTCTCACAAATCACATCGCACCCCAGCCTTAGGCCGTAACGAATGAAGGCATCGTGTGTGTAGTTCGGAGTACAGATAGAAACCCAGTTCAGCGGATTATCTGTCCGCATCTGTTTCGAGCAGAAACGGTCGAACTGTTCATTCTCGGTAAAGAACGAACAATCAGGGAACGAACTGTCCAGCCGTCCTACTGAGTCAAACTTGTCATACGCCACCAACAGGTTATTCCCTGTATCGGCTATCGCTTTAATGTGACGCGGCGCTATGTATCCGGCCGCCCCGATTAATGCAAAATTTAATTTTTTATCCATATCTTTTTTACGCAATTCTTTATATTCTGAAGGAAAAACTCCTTGTACCATTCGTATTTGTTGTTCGTCCATCGCTGCGGATGGGTCGTAATCATCACATGGCTTGGCAATTTGCCCGTCTCAACAGCCTCTATCAATCCTCTCGTGCTGTGCCATGTCAAACCGGCCTTGCTCCATTCTTCTTGTTTGCCGGGTATCTTGTCTCGCACGCTTACTTTGTAACCGTCCCAGCATCTTCCGGTATCCGTCAGATAAAATACATCCTCAAAATCGGTATCTAAATACGGCTCGCCTATAATGCTTTCCGACTTATAATCATATTTCTGCCACAAATCCTTGCTGTCCCATTTGCTCGTTGGCGCGCCGTGCATACAAATCGTCTCTACGGCATAAAACTGCCTGAAATATCTCAGCCAACTCGTAAAATGCGTCCACGCTTTCTCATAATCTCCGCCGCATAAACTCATATCTTCGTAGTGATAACCGATTTCGTGCCCCAAATACACAATCCCACGAATCGTTTCCGGCAAAGACATTTCTCCTTGATGACTCCCGGCTTGAATGCCCTTTTTGTCATAACATCCGCTCTCCGGCGTACGGAAATAATAAGTAGCTCTGGCGCCTAATGAATGCTCTATCTGTGCTGTCCGTAAACTGTTCTCAGGCTTTGCATCCACGTCATGCCGCAAAATCACAAACCTCTCCGGCATCTTCTTTTGCTCATCCCTCAACTGACAGTACTCCGAGTACGATATCAATTCATACCCTTTCTCCTGCAGCCTCTCCAGCAATTCCCGATATATGTCCAGCGTAAAATCCTTCAATTCTTAATTTTTAATTTTTAATTTCGAAAATCATCGTTCGGCACGAACGGGATTTTCGAGGAAGTCTTTGTACGCCAGCCGTATTCCGTCCTCTAACTCGGTCTTGTACGTCCATCCCAGCGCCTTTGCCTTACTCACATCCAGCAACTTACGCGGCGTGCCATCCGGCCTTGTGTTGTCCCATTCAATCCTGCCCGTATATCCGACAACCTTGGCCACTAACTCTGTCAATTCCTTGATTGTCAACTCTTTGCCCGTTCCGGCATTCACGGTCTCGTTGCCGCTGTAGTTGTTCATTAGAAATACGCACAGGTTAGCCAGATCATCCACATACAGAAACTCCCGAAGCGGACTTCCCGTTCCCCAGCAAGTCACACTCTCTGCTCCACTCTCTTTCGCCTCGTGGAATCGCCTAATCAACGCCGGCAGAACATGGCTGTGCTCAGGATGATAGTTGTCATTCGGACCGTACAGGTTCGTCGGCATCACAGAGATATAATCCGTTCCGTACTGCCGGTTCAAAAACTCGCAGTATTTGAGTCCGCTTATCTTCGCCAGCGCGTAGGCTTCGTTCGTTTTCTCCAACTCTCCGGTCAGCAGACAACTCTCTTTCATCGGTTGCGGAGCCAGGCGCGGATAGATGCAACTGCTCCCGAGAAACTCCAATTTCTTGCAACCGTTCTTCCACGCCGCATGAATGACATTCATCTCCAGAATCATGTTGTCGTACATGAAATCCGCCAGCGCATTCTGGTTGGCTACAATACCGCCCACTTTGGCTGCTGCCAGGAATACATACTCCGGTTTCTCTTTCTCGAAGAAAGCTTCTACCGCCTCTTGGCGGCATAAATCTAACTCTTTGTGTGTCCGGGTGATGATATTCGTATAACCTTGCCGTTGTAATTCACGTACAATAGCACTTCCTACCATCCCTCTGTGTCCCGCAACATATATCTTCGAATTTAAATCCATTCGTAATTCTTAATTTTGAATTTTTAATTGTGAATTTACTTCACTATTCCTTTCTCCAAGTACTCCGCGAGGTTGATATGCTCGCGTGTGACCTTCTGCATATCGTGCTTTACCATCAGTTCCACCAGTTCCTCAAACGATGTCTTCTGCGGATTCCAACCCAACTCTCTTCTCGCCTTGCTCGGATCGCCCAACAGGTTCACAACATCCGTCGGACGGTAGAAATCCGGACTTACCCGTACTACTACATCGCCCTTTGTACATTGTACTTTGTCACTTTGTACCTTTTCAACGATTCCTTTCTCATCAATCCCTTTTCCTTCCCAACGCAATTCAATACCTGCGTGGTGGAATGCCAGCGTAGCAAACTCACGAACGGTATGTTGCACACCCGTCGCAATCACAAAATCCTCCGGCTTGTTGTGCTGCAAAATCAACCACATGCACTCCACGTAATCCTTGGCATAACCCCAGTCGCGCAACGAATCCAGATTGCCCAGATACAGGCAATCTTGCTTGCCTTGCGCGATACGAGCAGCGGCCAACGTGATCTTACGGGTCACGAAGGTCTCCCCGCGACGCTCGCTCTCATGGTTAAACAATATACCCGAGCAGCAGAACATATCATACGCCTCGCGGTACTCTTTGATAATCCAGTAGCCGTATAACTTCGCCACGGCATAAGGGCTGTAAGGATGGAAAGGAGTCGTCTCGCTCTGAGGCACTTCCTCTACCTTGCCGTACAACTCGCTTGTCGAAGCCTGATAGATCTTACACGTCTTTTCTAAATGATTCGTTCTCACAGCCTCTAACACACGCAGTACGCCTACGGCATCCACGTCGGCGGTAAACTCCGGAGCGTCAAAACTGACCTGCACATGGCTCTGAGCCGCTAAATTGTAAATCTCATCCGGCTGCACTTTGCCTACCAGCTTTACCAGCGACATCGAGTCACCCATATCCGCGTAATGCAAGTGAAAATGAGGAATTCCCTCCAAATGCGCAATACGCTCCCTGAAATCAACTGAACTGCGACGGATGATTCCGTGCACCTCATAGCCTTTCTCCAACAGAAACTCCGACAGATAACTTCCGTCCTGTCCTGTTACACCCGTTATTAATGCAATTTTTGACATACGAATCCAAATTAGCGTGCAAAGATAACACTTTATTTTTATATATGCAAGCGCGCGCACGCTTTTTCCGTTTAAATTGGTGTTTTTCTGCTAAAAATTGGCTTTCTTGAACATTTTTTTTACTAAAAATTTGAAATTTGAATTTTTATTTGTACCTTTGCACCCGGATTGAATATACACTCAAAAAAGGGTCAATATAGGGATCATTCCATATGATAACCATAGGATAACCATAGGATACCCATAGGATAACTGACTTTTTTTGCACATTTTGCGCTTATTCTATATATATACTATGTATATATATACTTTTTGATAAAAAACCATGGCAAAAGTAACTACAACTGACCACTCTCTCAGGCGTGGAAAACTGAGTAAAGACTCCGATGTGGTATACCGCACTCGGAACGGAAAACAACACTCTTACAAACAGAAATCCAGCTCTGTCCCTCCATCCAAGGCACAGAAAGCTTACCGCGCAAATTTCGGCAAAATCACAGCGATCGTAAATGCCATTCTGGCGGACCCGAAACAAACGGCGGAATGGCAGGAAAAAATGCTGGAATACAACCGCTTGATACCGATTTCCTCGGGACAACCGAGATACAAAACCGTACGGTCTTTTGTGCATCATATCATTAGAGAGCAACTTGCTCAAAATCAAGTATCTAAACGCCGTAGAAGAGGCATCAACAAAGAGCTTCCGAAGGGCTATAAATTGCATATTAAACCTTTTTCCGAACTCTCAACCACAGAACTCTACGAAATCCTCAAAGCAAGGTTTGCTGTCTTCTATTCCGAACAAGGATGCCGCTATCAGGATATGGATGATATCGACTACTCTGCCATACATCTCGCGCTCCATCAAAAAGGACGGGTTATTGCCTATGCGCGCTTATTCAAAGGAAAAGGAAAAAACATCTGGCACATCGGCCGCATGCTAACCACAGAAAGAGGCCAGGGTTTTGGGAAATATATCATGTCACAAACAATTGCCGAAGCGCAGCGACAAGGAGCCCAAACACTCGTCTTGCACGCACAAACTCATGCCGTCAGATTCTACGAAGCGTTCAAATTTACCACATATGGAGATATCTTCATGGAAGCCGACATGCCGCATATCTGCATGAAAATGGAACTGAAATAAACAAAAAAAAATCGCACAAATAATGGCATATGCTTGCATATGTCATTTTTTTTTTGTACCTTTGCGCCCAAATTTGTGTGCCTTTTTAGGAAAATTTATGATAAACCATTAAAATATATAGTGTTATGGCAGAGAAACAACAAAGCGGTTTGATGTTTAACGCACTTACCGCAGGCAGTAAGATTGTAGGAAACATCACAGCAGACAGCGATTTTCGTGTGGATGGATTGATCGAAGGAGACCTGAATTGCTCGGGAAAAGTAGTTATCGGAGAAAGTGGTCGCATTAAAGGAACTGTGGCTTGCGCTAATGCGGAGATTATGGGATTGATGGAAGGAAAAATCAAATGTCACCAGCAATTATCCCTCCGGGCTAGTGGAAAAATCCAGGGAGATGTCGCTACCAAGACGCTCATCGTTGAGCCGGGAGCACTCTTCAACGGCACGTGCTCGATGGGCGCACAGCAACCAGCCGATCCGCAGAAGAAATAATACAATACAGGCAACCGGTCAACTAGAAAAACTAGTTAAACTAGAATAACTGGATAAACTAGTTTGACTAGATAGATTAGTTAAACTTGAAATAATACGCTATCATGAAAATCAAACCGTTTAGAGGCATCCGTCCTCCGAAAGATTTAGTCGAGCAAGTTAGCAGCCGCCCGTACGATGTGCTCAATTCCGAAGAAGCACGCGCAGAAGCGGCAGGGAACGAGAAATCGCTCTATCATATTATCAAACCGGAGATCAATTTTGCGCCCGGAACCGATGAGCACGACCCGCGCGTATATGAGGCTGCTGTAGAGCAGTTACGCCTCTTCCGCCAAAAGGGATGGCTCGTGCAGGATGAAGAAGAGAAATACTATGTCTATGCCCAGACCATACTGGCTGACAATCCGCTCTCCGGAGGAAAAGAGAAAACCCAATACGGACTCGTTGTTGGCGCTTGGGTCGATGATTATCTCGAGGGACGAATCAAAAAGCACGAACTGACACGGCGCGATAAAGAAGAAGACCGGATGAAACATGTGCGCATCCTGAATGCCAACATGGAGCCGGTATTCTTCGCATACCCTCATCGGGAAGATTTGAATGCAATCGTTTCCGAAATCACTCAAACAACTCCGGAATACGATTTCGTGGCTGCGCCGGAAGGTTTCAAACACACTTTCTGGGTTATCAACGACAAACAAACGATAGCTAAAATCACAGATATCTTTGCCCAAATCCCGGCTATGTATATCGCAGACGGACACCATCGTTCGGCTGCCGCGGCTGGTGTGGGAGCAGAGAAACAGAAGGCTACAGGAGACAAGTCCGCAGAGTTCAATTATTTCCTCGCGGTTTGTTTCCCGGACAACCAACTCAATATTATTGATTATAACCGTGTCGTCAAAGATCTCAACGGTTTAACAGAAACGCAGTTCCTGGAGGCGCTCAAAGAGAACTTTGACGTGGTTGAAAAAGGCGCAGAGATATACAAGCCGCAAGCGCTGCATAATTTCTCGCTTTATCTGGATGGCAAATGGTATTCTCTAACGGCTAAAACAGGACGCTACAACGATGCGGATCCTATTGGCGTACTGGATGTTACTATCTCCAGCAACCTCATCCTGGATAAGATTCTCGGCATCAAAGACCTGCGGTCTGATAAACGTATTGATTTCGTCGGAGGTATCCGCGGACTCGGTGAACTCAAACGTCGCGTAGACAGCGGAGAAATGAAAGTGGCGTTGGCACTCTATCCCGTTACAATGCAGCAGATAATTGACATTGCTGACTCCGGAAATATCATGCCGCCTAAAACCACTTGGTTTGAACCCAAATTGCGCAGCGGACTTGTAATACATAGTCTGGACTAGGTGAACTGGATAGACTAGATAAACTAGTATGACTAAAAAAATCATTTACATATTTATAGCGTTCATTACTCTCTCCTCCTGTAGTATTCAGCAACGGATCAAGCGGGCGGATAAGAAATTTGCAATAGGTGAATACTACGAAGCTGCGGATATCTATAAATCCTGCTATAGCCGTCTATCTACCAAGAAAGACCGCGAACTCAAAGGATATGTAGCATACCGGCAGGGCGAGTGTTATCGCCTGATCAATAATCCCCGTGCCGTTAATTGCTACCAGAGTGCGCTCCGTTGCAAATACCATCTTCAGGACTCGACCATCTTCCTCAACTGCGGTCTGGCTATGCAATACCAAGGCAAATACAAAGATGCCGCCAAGAGTTATGATCTCTACTTGCAATCCCACCCGGATAACTACGTTGCACAGGCCGGTAAATATGCCTGCGCAAAGATTGACGAGTGGAAGAAAGAGACCAGTAGATACAAGGTTTCTGAGGCGAAGGAATTCAACCAACGGCGTACGGGTAACTTCGCGCCGATGTTTATCGGAGATAATACCGATGCGCTAATGTTTACTTCCAACCGTCAGGAGAAGCAGAAATCCGGCAAGAAATCTCTGAAACGCCCCAGTAATGTTACGGGGCAACAACTCTTCCAGCTCTACCAGACACGTAAGAATGCTGCCGGAGCATGGGAAGAGATAGAGCTTGCGGAAGGACTTTATGATATGCCGGAACAGGAGAAACAGGAGAATGACTCAACCGGAGGTAAAGCAGCCGGCACGGCGGAAATGGGCGTTTGCTGTTTTACCAAAGACGGCAGAACGATGTATTTCACCTATTCAAAACCTATTAACGGAAAAGATCTCGGAGCTAAGATATACAAAAGCGAGCGTGCCAGTGGAGAATGGGGAGAACCGCAGGAAGTAAAACTCTTTGCCGATAGTTCGATCACGGTCGGGCATCCTGCGCTTAACCCGTCGGGAGACACGCTATACTTCGTAAGTGACGCGCCCGGAGGCGAAGGAGGAAAAGATATCTGGATGGCAGAACTCGATGGCTCGGAATGGGTGAACACGCTTCCTTTAGGTAAAGGTATCAACACGTCCGCAGACGAAATGTATCCCTACGTGCACGCAGATGGTACCTTGTATTTCGCCTCAAACGGACATCCCGGATACGGAGGACTTGATTTGTACAAAGCAGAACGCGATACTACCTTCAAAGACTCCGTCGTTTGGGTGCTATATAACATGGGAGCGCCGTTCAACGGTATAGGAGATGATTTCGGTATTACCTTTGCCGGAAACACACAGGACGGCTTCTTCTCTTCCAACAAGGGCGATAAGAAAGGGTATGACAAAATCTATCGCTTCACGCTTCCTGAAATGGAGTTTATCGTAGAAGGACTCATTACGGATGAAGGAGGAAACCCGCTCTCTGACGCCCAACTGCGTTTGGTCGGTTCTGATGGCACGAACAGCAAAATGAATGCACGGCGCGACGGAAGCTATAAGATCAAGCTCAAAAAAGATGTCAAATATGTTATGTTGGCTACCTGCCGCGGACACCTGAACGCAAAGGAACAATGGACTACTCTTAATCTCAAGGATAGCAAAACATACACGGTAAATTTTGCACTCAATCCTATTAGCCGGCCGGTAAAGATGGAGAATATATTCTATGAGTTCGGACGTTGGGAAATTACCAAAGCCTCTGAAACGGAGTTGCTCCATTTGGTTAAACTGCTGAACGACAACCCCAATATTACCATCGAACTCTCTGCACATACCGACCTCAAAGGTTCGGAGGAATTTAATAACGAACTCTCTCTGAAACGTGCACAGAGTTGCTGCGACTATTTAATCAAACAAGGTATTGAGAAAGAACGGCTCACTCCTGTTGGCTACGGCAAATCAAGACCGGTGGTGTGTGATAAAGCGCTCAACAAACAATATCCTTTCATTCCTGTAGATCAGGCATTGGACGAGACATTTATCCTTTCGCTCCCTGCTGACAAACAGGAGATTTGCAACCAGATTAACCGTAGAACGGAATTTAAAGTACTTAAAACCACATATAAACTGTATTAGTCTTTGACTAACACCCATTCAACATGAAACAATATTTAGATTTATGTCAGAGAGTGCTAAATGAAGGCACCGTTAAACATGATCGTACCGGCACAGGCACAATCTCTGTTTTTGGCCATCAGATGCGGTTCAATATGTCCGAAGGTTTTCCACTCCTGACGACCAAGAAACTGCATCTCAAATCCATCATCTACGAACTCCTTTGGTTTTTACAAGGCGACACAAATGTCAAATACCTGCAGGAGCATGGTGTCCGCATTTGGAATGAATGGGCTGATGAGAACGGAGAATTAGGTCCTGTATACGGCCATCAATGGCGCTCGTGGCCGGACTACAATGGAGGTACAATAGATCAAATCGCCAACATGGTAGAAATGATTAAAACGAATCCGGACAGCCGCCGTATGATGGTTAGTGCATGGAATGTGGCGGAAGTAGAGAAAATGGCACTTCCTCCTTGCCATTGCCTATTCCAATTCTATGTAGCGGATGGCAAACTGTCGCTCCAACTATACCAACGCAGCGCAGATATTTTCCTCGGCGTACCGTTTAATATTGCCTCTTATGCACTTCTTCTCCAAATGATGGCGCAAGTAACAGGTCTCCAATGCGGAGATTTCGTGCACACACTTGGTGATGCGCATATTTATCTGAACCATTTGGATCAAGTGAAACTGCAACTGACACGCGAGCCGAGACCGCTGCCCACTATGCATATCAATCCGGACGTAAAGGATTTGTTCGGATTCCAATACGATGATTTTCAATTAGAGGGATATGACCCGCATCCACATATCGCGGGCGTTGTAAGCGTATGATTTCAATAATAGTAGCTATAGCCGAGAATTATGCCATCGGCAAGAAAGGTGATTTGTTATGTCACTTGCCGGCAGACCTGAAGCATTTTAAGGAAATCACTTCGGGTAGTACGGTTCTTATGGGAGAGCGAACCTTCTTCTCGCTCCCGAAACATCCCCTACCCAACCGCCGCAATATTGTGCTGACGGATGTAGCAGGTAAGACTTTTGATGGAGCAGAAGCCGTTTATTCGCTCGATGAATTGGTTGCCAAAATATCGCCTGAAGAGGAGGCTTTCGTTATTGGCGGAGGTATGGTCTATCGCCAAATGATGCCGAGAGCAGATAAACTCTATATCACCCATATCCATCATTCATGGGAAGATGCAGATACCTTCTTCCCGGAAATCAAGGAGACGGAATGGCAACTTATTTCTGCAGAAAGACACGAAGCGGACGAGAAAAATCCGTACGCTTACACCTTTGCGGAATATCTAAAGAAATAAAACGTGGAGAATAACTTTGCACATCTGATTTCCGCTACTCTCTCGCTTAATGAGCGGAATGTAGCAGCAGTAGTGGCGCTTTTGGACGAAGGTGCTACAATTCCTTTTATTGCGCGCTACCGCAAGGAAAAAACCGGTAGCATGGATGAAGTGCGGATAGCCGCTATCCAGACGCAATATCTCAAACTGCAAGAACTCGCCAAGCGCAAAGAGACCATTTTTGATCGTTTGGACGAACTTGGCAATACCGATGCAGAGTTGCGCAAACGGATTGAGGAATGCTGGGATAGCACGGAATTGGAAGATTTATACCTGCCTTATAAACCACACCGTAAGACCCGCGCAGACATAGCAATAGAGAAAGGACTTCTCCCGCTTGCAGAAGAGATTCTCAAGCAGCGTCCTATGCAACTGCCCCAAAATGAAGAGGACTTGCAAGGCGCACGGGATATTATAGCACAACGCATCGCAGAGGACGAAAAGAGCCGAAATGCCATTCGACGTGAGTTTAACTACACGGCAATACTTACCACCAAGGCTGTTAAAGCCAAATGCGACACGCCGGAAGCGCAGAACTACAAAGACTATTTCGATTTCAAGGCTCCGCTCAAGCATATCCGCAGCCATCAGATATTAGCTATTCGGCGCGCGGAAGCGGAAGGATATTTGCATGTAGATATTTCTCCGGATACAGAGAAAGCATTGGACAAATTGGCGCACTTGTGGCTTAAGGCTTCCAATGACACAGCGTACCAAGTAGAATTAGCAATGGAAGATGGCTATAAACGTCTTCTCAAACCTGCGATAGAGACAGAGTTTGCTTCGCTATCCAAAGAAAAAGCAGACGCAGAGGCCATTCAGATCTTTGCGGATAACTTACGTCAGTTATTGCTCTCTGCCCCTTTGGGTCAGAAGCGTGTCTTAGCGCTTGACCCGGGCTTTAGAACTGGTTGCAAAACAGTTGTACTAAACGAACAAGGAGACTTGCTTCTTCACGATGTGCTCTTCTTGCATAATTTGCAGAGTACGAAACGCTTGCAGGAATTGATTGAGAAATACCGGATAGAAGCAATTGCCATCGGTAATGGTACTGCCAGCCGCGAAACCGAGCAAATGGCGAGAGAAGTAACCAATACATTGAGTGCAAAGGGGAAGAACGCACCGCAGATCTTTGTAGTTAGCGAAGCCGGGGCATCGGTTTATTCGGCCAGTAAGATCGCACGTGACGAGTTTCCCGATGAAGATGTTACGGTTCGTGGGGCTGTTAGTATAGGCCGGCGGCTTATTGATCCCCTGGCGGAATTGGTAAAAATAGAACCCAAGTCCATAGGAGTCGGACAATACCAGCACGATGTGAATCAGACAGAACTTCGCAACAGCCTCCAGCAAACGGTAGAAAGCGTAGTCAACTATGTAGGTGTGGATGTCAATACTGCTAGCCAGCATCTGTTGACTTACATCTCCGGTTTAGGCCCGACACTCGCACAGAGCATCGTTTCTTATCGAGCGGAACACGGCGCTTTCACAAGCCGCAAAGAATTGCTCAAAGTTCCTAAATTAGGAGCCAAGACATTTGAACAGGCTGCGGGATTTCTCCGTCTTAAAGGCGCAAATCCTCTGGACAATAGTGCCGTTCACCCCGAGAGTTATGCGATTGTTGAGAAGATGGCGAAAGATCAGGGCTGTACTGTATCGGACCTCATAGCCCATGCGGAACTGCGTGACAAGATAGATTTGTCCAAATATATAACCCCGGAAGTGGGCATGCCTACTCTCACGGATATTCTCAAAGAGTTGGCACAGCCGGGACGTGACCCACGCGGCGAGACGGAAGAATTCCATTTCGACGAATCGGTACATACAATAGACGACCTCCAAGCAGGTATGATTCTTCCCGGTATTGTGACGAATCTAAGCGCATTCGGAGCTTTTGTTGATCTTGGCGTGCATAAAGACGGTTTGATTCACATTTCCGAAATGGCAGACAGGCGCATCACAAGTCCGCAAGAGGTGCTCAAACTGCATCAACATGTCAAAGTGCGCGTTGTAGATGTAGATCGCGCCAGAGGCAGAATACAATTGAGCCTGCGGCATCTGTAATTTATAATTTGAAATTTAAGAATTATGGCAGACGATAAAAAGATTATTTTCTCAATGGTTGGGCTGAATAAAAGTTTCGGTCCGCAAAAACAGGTACTAAAAAATATCTACCTCAGTTTCTTCTATGGCGCCAAAATCGGTATCATCGGTCTCAATGGCGCAGGTAAATCCACCTTGCTCAAGATTATAGCAGGCATAGAAAAGGAATACCAAGGTGAAGTGGTTTGGTCACCGGGATATAGCGTCGGTTATCTGGAGCAGGATCCTAAATTAGATCCCGCTAAAACCGTGCGAGAAGTGGTACAAGAAGGTGTGCAACCTATTATGGACATGCTTCGTGAATACGACGAGATCAATATGGCTTTTGCCGAACCCGATGCTGATTTTGACAAACTACTGGCTCGTCAGGCGGAGTTACAGGATAAACTGGATGCTGCCGATGCATGGAATATAGACCAGAAATTGGATCGTGCGATGGATGCACTCCGTTGCCCTCCCGATGATGCAAGTGTCACTACCCTCTCCGGAGGTGAGCGACGCCGTGTCGCGCTATGCCGTCTCTTACTGCAACAACCGGATGTGCTTCTACTCGATGAGCCGACAAACCATTTGGATGCTGAGTCCATCGACTGGCTTGAACAACACCTGCAGCAGTATGCCGGCACAGTAATCTGTATCACGCACGACCGCTATTTCCTGGATAATGTAGCCGGATGGATTCTGGAGCTCGACCGCGGAGAAGGAATTCCATGGAAAGGCAATTACTCTTCGTGGTTGGATCAAAAAACCGCTCGCATGGCACAGGAAGAGAAACAGGCCTCCAAACGCCGTAAGACCTTAGAGCGTGAGTTGGAATGGATACGTATGGCGCCTAAAGCGCGACATGCAAAACAGAAAGCACGTCTGGAATCCTACGACCGGATGTTGAATGAGGAGCAAAAAGAGCGCGAGGAGAAACTGGAGATCTTTATTCCGAATGGTCCGCGCCTCGGAAACAAAGTCATTAATGCCGAAGGCGTAGCAAAATCTTTTGGAGACAAACTATTGTTTGAGGATCTGAATTTCATGTTGCCTCCCAACGGCATAGTGGGAGTAATTGGCCCGAACGGAGCCGGTAAAACTACCCTTTTCCGTATGATTATCGGCACCGAAAAAGCGGATAAAGGAACGTTCTCCGTTGGCGAGACAGTTAAAATTGGATATGTTGACCAACAGCATGCTGATATTGATCCCAATAAATCGGTCTTTGAAACCATTAGCGGCGGCACGGAGTTTATCCGAGTAGCAGGCCGTGAGATTAATGCACGTGCATACTTAAGCCGTTTTAACTTCACCGGTGCAGACCAGGAGAAGAAATGCGGTGTGCTCTCCGGCGGAGAACGAAATCGTTTGCATCTGGCCTTGACGCTTAAATCCGAAGCAAATGTATTACTGCTCGACGAGCCGACGAATGACATTGATGTCAATACACTCCGTGCATTGGAGGAAGGTCTGGAGAATTTTGCCGGCTGTGCTGTAGTTATCTCGCATGACCGTTGGTTCTTAGATCGTATCTGCACGCATATCTTGGCATACGAAGGAGACGGCAAAGTATTCTGGTTCGAAGGTAGTTACTCGGAATATGAGGAGAACAAGAAAATGCGTCTTGGAGAGGAAGCATGCCAGCCAAAACGAGTGAAATACAGAGGATTAGGAGATAATTGATTTTTGTTTTGTTACGTCGAGTCAGTACATATATTCGGCAGCATGGATTGCTGGACAAAAGCCAACCTGTGCTGGTAGCACTCAGCGGAGGCGCAGATAGTGTGTCTCTATTAGATGTATTGCTACGTGCCGGTTATACATGTATTGCCGCCCATTGTAATTTTCATTTGCGTGGTGCAGAGAGTGACAGAGATGAAGCTTTTGTACGGGAATTATGCGCCCAAATGAATGTAACATTAGAGGTAAAGCATTTCGACACCTTACTTTACGCGCGTACACATGAGATAAGTATCGAAATGGCAGCACGTGAATTGCGTTATACATGGTTTGATGAGGTAGCTCAAGCACATAGATGTCAAGCTATCTCCGTAGCCCATCACCAGAACGACCAGGCCGAGACCATGCTACTGAATCTAAAGCGTGGCGCCGGAATCCGCGGTTTGGCAGGAATGCGGCCTAAAAGTGCAAATCCCATGGCGCCGGATGGTGTGCCGGTAGTACGACCGTTGCTATGTACAACACGCGATTACATTGAGTACTACCTACGAGACAAACGCGGTCTTCAATGGGTAACAGACAGCACCAACAGCGACACTTCTATCACTCGAAACGCTATCCGTGAGCAACTGCGTTCTTATTCCAAATCGGAGATTGAGCATATGGCCCAAACGGCAGAATATATGCAAGGCTATGCAGATATATTGGACGGCAAGAACACGCGCGAAGCGGGTATCGCGCGACTATACGAAGAACTTCGCGAATACAACTTCGCGGAAATTGATAAAATATATGATGCGTTGCAAAAGGGAGAAGGAGGCAAAACTTTCACCTCCAAGACCCATAAAGCAACTATAAAAAAAGGAAAATTATGCGTCACTTTGGTATAATAGGATATCCACTGATTCATTCGTTCTCGGCAAAGTATTTCAACGAGAAATTTGAGAGTGAAAAGATAGATGCGGAATATAGTTTGTATCCGACAGAGAACTTAACAGGGGAACGAATGAACGAATTAATGAACTCTCTGGATGGAATGAATGTAACTATGCCGTATAAGAAAGACGTGATTGCTTATTTGGATCGGCTGGACGAAACGGCAGAAGCTATCGGTGCTGTAAACGTCATTCATGATCGTGTGGGATACAATACCGACTGCCTTGGATTTATTGATTCTATCCGTCCGTTGTTGCGGGAGTACGACAAAAAGGCACTGGTTTTAGGCACAGGCGGTGCGTCAAAAGCAGTGTGCTTCGGGTTGAAGAAATTAGGTATTTCGCCTACTCTCGTCAGTCGCACACCGCAAGAAGGTATGCTGGGATATGACGATTTAACAGAAGCAGTAATGTCTGACTACACGGTAATTGTCAATTGTACACCACTTGGCATGGCTCCGGAAGAGGAGACATTTCCTCCCATACCATATGAGTATATTTCGGCACGGCATTTGCTGTTTGACTGTGTGTACAATCCTGAAGAGACGCTTTTCTTACAGAAAGGCAAGGTGCAAGGAGCTACTACCCGTAACGGCATGGAAATGCTCTATGGTCAAGCAAAAGCAGCATGGAAAATTTGGAATAACAACAAGTAATAATCAGATAATAACAACGATTAGCAATATGAAAAAATTATTTGTACTGCTCGCAGGAGCAATGATCTCAAGTGCTATTTATGCACAAGTGTTGCGAGAAGGAGAGTCGGCGCTGATATATTATAGTCCGAAAACCTCTATTGTCTTGGATTTCACGTACACCATAGAGACACAGGAACGCGGCATTTATGCCGAATTTGCAGAGGATTTGTTGGGTGCTACTGAGATTGTAAAAGAAACCTCTTCGGCTTGTACACTCAAAGCCGTGCATATCAGCACTTCTACGACAACAGACTACAATCGTCCTCACAAAGTGAATGCAGAAAACGGTGTTCCTATGTTGCTGCATATCAATGACAAAGGAATTTTAACAGGTTACAACGTAGAAGCAGAGGCAAAAAAAGCTGTTAACTCCAAGCATGAAAGCAGCACAAAACCAGCAGGAAAGTCTAGGATTAACCGTACAAAAGTAGCACCATTCCCGGAGGAAGTACTGAAAGCAGCCACTCCGGAAGCACAGGCTTTTGAGGTTGCTAAACAAATCCTTCACATCCGCGAGACGCGTATGTTCTTGCTGACCGGTGAAGTAGAGCACGCTCCGGCAGATGGCAAGGCTATGGAATTAGTGTTAGCAGAGTTGGACAAACAAGAACAGGCGTTGACTGAGTTGTTTATCGGTAAAAAACATAAAAAAACAGATCATAAGATCGTACGTGTAGAGCCTACTAACGAAGGACATATGCTATTTTTCTCGGAAGAGAATGGTTTTACAGAAGGCGATAATATAGATGCAGACACTATCCATGTGAATATGACCTGCCAACAGCAGTTTACTACACCTTTGGATCCGAAGGCAAAGAAGAAAGGCAGCGAGTTGTCGCAGATCGTATATAATATTCCAGGCAATTGCGACGTGAGAGTAAACTACAAAGGACATTGTTTGTCCAGCCGCGCTGTACCCGTGGCACAATTGGGTGTGGACGTAGCATTTCCGCAAAGTATGTTTACAGGCAAAGAATTGCCCAAAATCGTATTTAGCGAAAAAACAGGAAACATTATTTCTATATCGAAATGAGAAAAATCATTTTAGTTGTCATTTGTTGGCTATTGGCCACCGGAGTGGTTTCTGCGCAGGAGATCAAATGTACTGTGACCATTAATTCCGAACAGATAGAGGGAAGTAACAAACAAGTATACGAAACCCTAAAAAGTTCCATCGAGGAATACATGAACCAAAATCGATGGACCAACATGACCTACGCTGAGCATGAGAAAATCGAGTGCTCAATGCTTATCGTCGTCAAAGAAGTAGCGGATAATTTGTATACATGCGAGATGACACTCCAAAGCCGCCGACCGGTATATGGCACCACTTACACTACACCTCTGCTGAACTTCAAAGATAATAATTTCACCTTCACATACCAAGAGTACGACCGAATAGAATGGCAGCAGAACACGTTTACAACAAATCTCACAGCGATGCTGGCGTACTACTGCTATCTTATTATCGGACATGATCAGGATAGTTTTCAACGGCTGGGCGGAACCCCTTATTTCCAACAATGCGAGGAAATCGTAAACACCTGCCAGAGTGCAAGTATGGACAATGCGGAGCAACGCGGATGGCTGGCATTTGACAGCAACAGAAACCGCTATGCGTTGATAAACAATTTGTTAGATGAAGCCTTTAAAAAATACCGCAATTTTTATTACGAATATCACCGTATGGGTTTGGACGAGATGAGCGGCAATGTAACGAACGGCCGGGCAAGGATAGCAGAAGGTCTTCCAGTGCTCAAAGAAGCCTATCGCGCACGACCAGCGACCTACGTAATCAACACATTCCTGGATGCAAAAGCAGACGAGTTGGTGGATATTTTCAGCAAAGGAACAGAAAAGGAGAAAAGGACAGTGTATGAAATGCTGATGGACATTGATCCAACCAGACAAAATACATACGAGCGAATTAACAATTAATTATGCTGAAGCATTTACACATACAGAATTACGCACTTATCAGCCATTTGGATATTGATTTCGGTCCTGGTTTTTCTGTGCTAACAGGAGAGACAGGTGCCGGAAAAAGTATTATTTTGGGAGCATTGGCATTAGTGCTTGGAGCCCGTGCAGACAGCAAATCCATCACAGACGGCGAAGACAAATGTATCATTGAGGCGGAGTTTGACGAATGTCTCATCCGTCGCGAATTATACACAAATGGTAAGAGCCGTTCGTTTGTGGACGACAGTTTAGTAACGTTGCAGGAGTTGAAAGTGCTGGCAAACAAACTGATTGATATCCATTCCCAACATGCTAACTTACTAATAGAAAATGCTGATTTCCAGCTGAGTGTAATAGATGCTATCGCGCGAAACGATGCCTTGCAATCACAATACGGGATTGATTATGAGGCTTATACAGCGGCTGTTGATGCGCTGAACAAGTTGCAAACCTTGGCAAAGAAAAGCCAGCAGGATGCGGATTATATCCAATATCGTTTCAAACAGTTGGACGAAGCGGATCTGCAATCGGGCGAGTTGGAAGAACTGGAACAAGAACAATACCGTCTAAGCCATGCGGAAGATATTCGTCGCGCGCTCATGACAACAATAGCAGCACTAAATGGTGAACAAGGAAGCGCCATAGATGCTCTGCATGCCTGCCAATTAGATGAAGCAGCTCCGGACCTGCAAGAGAGGATTGACAGTGCACGAATAGAATTGCAAGATATCGCCGAAGAAGCAGAGCATATGGTCAATAATATTGAGATGGATCCACAACGCCTGGAATGGGTGGAAGAACGAATCGGCATGCTCTATGATCTGCTGCACAAATTCAGCGTAGAGACGATAGACGAACTGATCGCAATACGGGATGAATTAGCGGGACAAGTGAACAGGCTTGACAGTTTTGAATATGATATTGAGCAAGCACAAAAGGAGGTAGCGTCCAAGAAGAATACCCTCACCCACTCTGCCGAGGCACTGACAAAGAGCCGCAAAAAAGTTATTCCTGAGATATGCGAGCGACTTGTGGTCGGACTCAAGCGATTAGGTGTAGCACACGCGAAAGTGGAGATGCCAATTACCGCAACACATGATTTTATGCCAAATGGTGTTGACGAAGTGCAGTTAATGTTTGCTGCGAACCTCAACCAAAGTCTGCGTGCAGTGAGCGAAGTAGCATCCGGCGGCGAAATTAGCCGTCTTATGCTATGTGTGAAAGCACTCATTGCCAGCACGAAAGGCTTACCGACCATCATATTCGATGAGATAGACACAGGTGTGAGCGGCGACATCGCCACACAAATGGCTTCTATCATGCGCGAGATGGCAGTGCATCGCCAGATTATCGCTATTACCCATTTGCCACAGATTGCAGCACTGGGACAAACACATTACAAGGTATATAAAGCAGACACCGCGCAACGCACGGAGACCCATATCAGTTTGCTGGATGATGAAGAACGAATAACTGAGATCGCTTCTATGCTGAGCGGCAGCCAGCCCTCACAGGAAGCAATCGCCAATGCCAAACAATTATTATGTTGCCATTAGCAGAAAGACTGCGTCCAAAGACGCTGGATGAATACATAGGCCAAAAACACCTGGTAGGTGAAGGGGCAATCTTGCGCCAGATGATTGAGAGTGGCAATATAGCCAGTTTCATACTCTGGGGGCCTCCGGGTGTCGGCAAGACAACCCTGGCACGCATCATTGCACACCAGTTGCAGCGTCCGTTCTATACTTTGAGTGCCGTGACGAGCGGTGTGAAGGAAGTGCGGGATGTTATTGACAAAGCAAAACGCAATGCATCCATCAACAGCGGTCTTTTTGCGCCTACCGACAGCCGCAGTCCGATACTCTTTATAGATGAGATTCACCGTTTCAGCAAGAGTCAACAGGACAGTTTATTAGGTGCAGTAGAGGAAGGTACAATCACACTTGTCGGTGCAACTACAGAGAACCCAAGTTTCGAAGTAATCACACCTCTGCTGAGCCGCTGCCAAGTTTATGTATTGAAATCGCTGGATAAAGAGGATTTATTGGAACTCCTTCATCGCGCATTGACTGAGGATGAGTATATCCGTTCACTGGGTTTGGAAGTTAAAGATACCGATGCGCTTCTACGATATAGCGGTGGTGACGCACGGAAATTGCTTAATATCATAGAGTTAGTAAGCAACAGCGGCGTCAAGGTCATTGACAATGAGACGGTTACAAAACAACTGCAACAAAATCCAGTAGCGTACGACAAAGACGGAGAGATGCACTATGACATCATTTCTGCCTTCATAAAATCCATCCGAGGGAGTGACCCGCAAGCAGCAATTTATTGGCTTGCAAGGATGATAGAGGGCGGTGAAGATCCCAAGTTCATTGCCCGGCGGCTTGTTATCTCCGCAAGCGAAGATATCGGTTTGGCGAATCCTAATGCCATGCTGTTGGCAAATACATGTTTTGAGGTGGTGAATAAGATCGGCTGGCCCGAAGGACGTATTCCGCTGGCGGAAACGACGATCTATCTGGCTACTTGCCGCAAAGATAATTCGGCATATATGGCGATAGACGGAGCGCTGGCGAAAGTGCGCGAGACGGGCAATCTGCCTGTGCCGTTGCACCTGCGTAATGCGCCGACAAGTCTAATGAAAGAGTTAGGATATGCGGACGGATACAAGTATCCGCACGATTTTCCGGGGCATTGGGTAGAACAGCAATACCTGCCGGATGAATTGGTAGGAACTATATTTTGGAAAAAAGATTAGTGGCAGGGCTATATATACATATACCGTTTTGCAAGAGACGCTGCCTGTACTGCGATTTTTTCTCAACGACTCTAATGGAGCGACAAGATGAATATATCGCAGCAGTAGTCAAAGAGATTCAGAGACGGCATGACGAGGCAGGTGAGCCAATTCGTACCGTGTATATCGGAGGCGGCACACCGAGCACATTGAAAATAGATGCTATTACAGGTATTAACCAGGTTATACACAGCACTTACATAGCAGAATATACCTTTGAACTCAATCCAGGCGATGCGAATGAGAAATATTTGCGAGCCCTGAAAGAAGCCGGCATAAACAGACTGTCTATCGGCATCCAGTCTTTTCAAGACGACTTGTTGCAGTTGATAGGTCGGAGGCATAATGGAGCGCAAGCAATCGAGGCTGTCCGGATGGCTCAAGAGGCAGGATTTGAGAATATATCCATTGATCTGATTTATGCCCTGCCGACACAAACAATGGAGCAATGGAAAGCGGATATAGAAACTGCTCTTAGCCTAAAAATACAGCATGTTTCCTGCTACGGGCTGATGTATGAAGAAGGGACAGCACTGACAAGGATGCGCGACAAAGGCGAATTGACACCGATAGATGAAGACACGGAGAACGAGATGTACGACTATCTCTGTGAGCGGCTGAACCAAGCTGGTTTTGTACACTATGAAGTAAGCAATTTTGCTCTGCCGGGCTTTGAGGCGAAGCACAATAGCAGTTATTGGGACGGCATTCCTTACATAGGCGTAGGCGCGGGTGCGCATAGTTATATAGGGAGTGAGCGAAGTTGGAATCCAGACAACCTGGATAGTTATATTCGCGGAATAGAAAACGGAGATTTAGTGCGAGAGTGTGAGACTCTGACAGAGAGAGACTTATACAATGAACGAATCATGTTGGGTCTTCGAACTCGAAGAGGTATTCCTGTGTCGTTGCCTTTTAACAAAGCCGTCATGGAGCGCTTGATATATGGTGAATTTCTATGTAAGACAGAAGATAAGCGCATCGTGGCAACCCAAAAGGGTATACATGTGTTAAATAGAATAATTGAAGATCTAATGATATGAAAAAAACTTGGTATAAACCATTTTTATTATGGTTCTGGGGTTTGTTCCTCGGAGGTTTGTTAGTGGCTTTTTTTGTCATCTGGCTCATTACCAAAGGAGCACTTGGATATTTACCTCCACTGGAAGAGTTGCAAAATCCGAAGAACACCTTTGCGAGTGAAGTTATCTCATCGGACATGCAGTCTCTTGGGCGCTATTATCGTTATGAAAACCGTATAGGAGTGCAATACACGGACCTTTCGCCGAACTTAATCAATGCGCTTATCGCTACCGAAGATGCTCGCTTCTACCAACACACAGGAGTGGATTTCAAATCCATGTTCCGCGCGATTCTAAAGCTGGGTCGTGCGGGAGGAGGCTCAACCCTTACCCAGCAGTTAGCAAAACAACTCTGGTCACCTCGTGCGAATAATATCTTTGAACGTGCTATGCAGAAACCGATAGAATGGGTCATTGCTACTAAACTGGAGCGGCTTTACAGCAAAGATGAAATCCTACTGATGTACCTTAATCAGTTTGATTTCTTATACAATGCCGTTGGAATCCAGTCAGCCTCGCAGGTCTATTTCTCAACGACTCCGAGAGAGTTAAAAATGGAAGAAGCAGCCACGCTGGTTGGTATGTGCAAGAATCCTTCTCTTTATAACCCTGTTCGCCATCCCGTACGCGCTACTAACCGCCGTAACACTGTGCTGGGACAAATGGCCAAATACGGCTATATAAGCGAGGCTACACGCGACTCGGTGGCGGCTCTGCCATTAGAACTACACTATAGTTCTGTAGATCACAAACAAGGTATTGCGCCTTATTTCCGCGAGTACCTACGCGGCATATTGACCGCAAAAGAGCCCAAAGAGAGCGACTATTCGGAATGGAACAAACAGCAATACGAACTGGATCGCTACCAGTGGGAGAACAACCCCTTGTATGGTTTTTGCGAGAAGAACAAGAAACCGGATGGTTCGAAATACGATCTCTACCAGGATGGATTGAAGATCTATACGACAATTGATTCGCGCATGCAGCGCTATGCAGAAGACGCAGTAAGTGAGCACATGCAGGCGCAGCAGAAATCATTCTTTAAGGAGCTGAAGAAGAAAAAGAATGCTCCCTTCTCGCGTTCTCTGACTCAAGCAGAAGTAGATGGAATAATGAATCGCTCAATTCGTCAATCCGAACGATACCGAGTAATGAAGCGTGCCGGAGCGAGCAATGACTCAATTATGGCTGCTTTCCACACTCCTCGCGAGATGCAACTATTCTCCTATGATCGCGGAGTAATAGACACGACCCTCTCTCCGTATGACTCCATCAAATGGGAAAAGAGTTTCCTGCGTTGCGGATTTATGTCTATGGATCCGCATACCGGGCACGTAAAAGCCTATGTTGGCGGACCGAACTTTGCGCATTTCCAATATGACATGGCCACTAAGGGTCGCCGGCAAGTGGGTTCAACCGTCAAACCCTATCTCTACACACTGGCGATGGATGAAGGTATGTGGCCATGCGAGAAGACAGTAAACGAACCCATTACATTGATTGACGGCAATGGTAATGAATGGACTCCGCGCGATACTCACGATAAATACAGAGGTGACACAGTGTCTCTTACATGGGGGTTGATGAACTCCTCTAACTGGATTTCGGCGTACCTCATGTCACTATTTACCCCGGAGCAATTGGTTAAGATGATGCGGTCTTTTGGAATTCAAGGTCAGTTAGATCCGGTCGTTTCGCTTTGTCTGGGTCCATGCGAAGTAAGTGTAGAAGAGATGGTAGATGCCTATACCACTTTTGCCAATAAAGGAATCCGCACCGAACCGCTATATGTTACCCGAATAGAAGACGCTAACGGCAATATTATCGGTATGTTCACGCCCCGCACACATGAGATCATTAGCGAGACAACAGCCTACAAAATGATACATATGCTCCGTGCAGTAATGGATCACGGCACCGGTGTGCGCTTGCGGTTCAAGTATGGAGTCAATGCCCCTATGGGCGGCAAGACAGGAACAACCAACAATAACTCAGACGGTTGGTTTATGTGCTTTACCCCATCACTCGTTTCCGGTACATGGGTAGGCGGAGAAGACCGTGGCATACATTTTGATAACATGGCAGAAGGCCAAGGTGCCTCCATGGCGCTCCCGATTTGCGCATTGTATATGCAAAAAGTGTTAGCCGATCCGGAGTTGGGGTACAGTCCGAACGAACAATTTGATGTGCCGGCATGGTTCGATCCCAATGAAGGGTGTAAATAAGAGTTAGAAGTTGAGATTCAAACAATACATAGTAGTCTTTATTCTGATGTCTATGGGCGCTGCGGTATTTACTCCTGCCCGGGCTCAATTAAACACCGACCGTATAACGGCAATCGGTAGGAATGCTTTGTATTTTGAAGACTATGTACTATCCATTCAGTATTTCAATCAGGTCATTCATCTAAAGCCCTATTTGGCTGAGCCGTACTTCTATCGGGCTATAGCAAAGATTCAACTGGAGGATTATCAGGGAGCGTTGCGGGACTGCAATGCAGCCATCGAACGCAACCCCTTCTCGCCCGGATGCTATTATGCGCGCGGCTACATCTATCGCCAGTTGAACGAATTAGAGAAAGCCGAAGCGGATTATACAGAGGCACTGCATTTCTCGCCGGAGAACAGGACTTATATGCTACTGCGCGCCGATACACGAGCGCAAATGAAGCATTACGATGCAGCTCTGGAAGATATTGAACAGATGCTTAAACGCGAGCCTCAATCTGCTACTGTATGGACGGAGAAAGGACAGATATGCATTCAAAAGAAAGACACTTTAATGGCATTGGAAGCCTTTGAAAATGCCTCCAAATATGACAAAAACAATCCGGCAGTATGGTCCGCTTTGGGTGTTACAAATATGATGTTGGAGCGAGAAGATGAAGCCTATGTCCAACTGACCCAAGCAATCAATCTGGGATCGAAATGGGCTGGAGACTACATCAACCGAGGTATTATTCATTACCATCGTCATAATTACCGCGGTGCGTTAAGCGATTACGACCAGGCCGTAAAAATAGCACCGCGCGACGCTGACTGCTATTATAACCGAGGTGTGATGCGGCAGGAAGTAGGCGACTACAACAGAGCCTTGGAAGACCTTAATACCGCTATATCATTAGCTCCGGAGCGCACCGAGATGCGCTACCAACGTGCTTTGGTAGAAATGCAATTGAAGCAATGGCGATCGGTTGTCAAGGACATGCAAACCATGATTGAGCGCTACCCATATTTTCTGCCGGCATACTATCTGGCAGCACAGGCAAAAACCAAGTTAGGCGATACAAAGGGCGCTTTCCAGTACCGACAAAAGGCGCAAGACTTAGAGTCTCAAAAGGAACAGATTCAATCCCAACAAGCCTTACAACCCAACACAGACATGCTCATTGCTGATGCTCAGCCGCAGAAGAAAGACCACCGAAAAGAGTTCTCTTCCTCTACCGCGCAAAATCAAACAGAACTACCGGAAGAAGAAGAACAAAAGTATGACTCTCAAACTCGCGGCACGGTCCAGAAACGCCATCAGGATGTAATCAACGAATCCAACATCGTGCTTTCATACTATAGCCAGGATATCAGCCTGAGGCGCACAAATTATTACCATCCGCTGGTGGAGCAACTTAACAATAGCGGAGCGCTCCCGGCTGCTTTGCGGTTTACGAGCGAAGAAATGGCTTTAACAGCTGATATGGTTGATTTCCATTTCGCGGAAATTGCCCGTCTCTCCCGCCAGATAGACGAAACTCCGACAGCGTCTCTGTATTTCGCGCGAGCGATTGAGTTTGCAATTGTGCAAGATTATACTTCAGCTATAGACGATTGTACAAGGTCCGCATTAATGGCAGACAAGAATCTGGAACCGGTGCTCTATTTCTGTCGTGCCAACTGGCGCTATCGGTTGTTGGAATACCAACGTACAACCGGAGAACAAGAGAATACTGCCAACATGGATTTTGAAATTATGCTACGCGATTATGACCAAGTATTGCGCATGCAACCGGACTTCGTTTTTGCACTATATAACAAGGCCAATATTCTTTGTGCACAGAAGGAATACAAAGATGCAATCGAGTATTATACACGAGCTATTGCGCAGGACGGCGATTTTGCAGAAGCATACTTTAACAGGGGGCTCACCTATATTTATACCGGCGAGAACGAAAAAGGCTTGGCAGATCTAAGCAAAGCCGGAGAGTTAGGTATTTATCAGGCATATAATATGATCACGAGATTCAAATAATCAAAAATTGAGAATAAAACATTACATATTACTTTTAGTACTATGTTCATGGTCTCTTAGTACTTCCGCTCAAGTGCTGTACGAAATCAGTAAAGGAGGAGCGCGTCAGAGATCCTACATTCTGGCTACAAACAAGTTTGTTGAGATGCAGTTTATCGACACCATCCCGAATGTATTCAAATGTTTTGGTAAATGTCATAAAGTGGTCACAGAATTTGCGATGCAAGATTATGAAGCAATCGCTGCACTCCGGCAAGCTGCCATTCTACCCGACTCTGTCAAATTGTCTAACTTTTACAACGAAAGCGAATACCAATATATTGACAATAGTCTTCGCATTAATTTAGGCATGGGATTAGACAAATTATGCCGGATGAAGCCCTCCTATTTGACGGAGATGTTTCGCACGGAATTAATGAAGCAATGGCTGCATTATGATGAGCAAAAATCCATGACAGGCTTCTTTGAATCAGTAGCAGCCGAACGCAATATGCCGGTAGAGGGCCTTGACAATATAGGCGAAACGATGTACATGCTCTTTGACCGCGAACCATTTCATTGGCAATGCAAGGAATTGCTGAAGGTGATTGAGTATCCCGAAAACGAAGTGCGGCAAGAGCGGACACTACGGGAAATGTATCGCTCAGGACGGTTAGCGGATATGGCATACCAAGTAGAGGGTCCCGATAATACAACGAGTATCTCTTTCTCGGATTATAAAATCTATTGCGCCCGCAATGAGCAATGGATAAAGCGCCTGAAACCTATTCTGACAGAAGGCGGTTCATTTATCGTCCTGGATGCCATATATTTGGGCGGTGACAAAGGATTGCTTCAATTACTCCGAGCGGCAGGATACCGCGTAAGACCGGTTAACAGAGGTATAAAAGCAAATAAAGAAACAAATATAAACAACTAATAACAAATGAAAAAGGTATTTTCTGTATTGGTAGCGCTGGTTATAGCGCTGAGTATGAATGTCAACGCTGCAGAGCGCGGCAAGTTTATTCATCTGGATGCATCGGTGAACAAGAATCTGAAACCTCAGATTGCTTTTTGCCAGGAACACAAGGACGGCAAGGATGTCACTACATTGATTGTTAAGACGGTCAACACCAATGAATTTAATGAGTTCTCAGACGAGTCTCGCGTATTGATTCGCTTTGCAGATGGTAAGGCTGTGCGCCTTAATCGTGTAGCAGGAAGCGAAGTCAAAAAAGACAAGAAGACAGAGAAAGTTGCACGCGCGACCATTACCAAGTACTGGACGGAAACCGTTTATGAGGTTTCTCCTGAAGTGATCTCTGAGTTGGAGGCAGGCACCGCTATTATCAAAGTGCGTATTGTTTTCAAGGCAAATGATGCGAAAGATTATGATATTGCAGAGGGGTATCAACCTAAGATGGCAGCAGATTTGCTGAAATCCTATCAAGAAGCAGCTCTGAATAATAAAAAGAGCAACACAGACTTGAGTGATGAAGATTTCTAAAAAAATATTCGTCTTTATATTTTGCTCTTTAAGCATAGCTGTCTTTACTCCGGCAAAGGCCCAGATCGGTATGCGAGAATTGGGCGATTCGCTAACAGCATATACCGGTTTTTCACCTGTCTGGAGTCCGAGAGTTCGCGTAAAAAACATACGTATCAGCGGCAATAAGGTGGAGATTAAGACTAATGCTACTCTTCGCGACTACCGCTGGACACCGGATAACATAGCTGAGATCAAGCGAAAAGTGAGTCTTTGGACTTTGGGTGATTTCAACGGAAAGGTTTCCATATATAGTGGAGGAACAGATATAGAATCGCTCATCACCGCGTGTGCCAAATCACAAGCACCTACTGCCAAATGCAAGATTTCATCCGATCGGTATTGCGACTTAACCGACAAGACCATCGTGCTTTATCCGAGCCATGGCATGTATTATCATCGCGAGCGGGACGAATGGATTTGGCAGCGTGCAACATTATGGACCACTGTAGAAGATCTGTATAGTCAGGAGTATGTACGTGTGATCAGACGCATGTTGGAGAACGCCGGTGCTACGGTGTTAATGCCTCGTGCCGGTTTGGATCAACATGAGTCCGGAGCTTCAGGTATGCCCCAGTGGGCGGAAGGAGCACGGTATTGGCTGGCTAATCAAGGAGTGGATTCTACTCTCTGGGATTTGTACGAAGGAAATGAGTACAAGGACGATATGAAATGCCGCGCGATGTGGGTTAATTCTCTGGAAACACCTATCGACTTATGCGTGGCACTACATACAGACGGTCTCGATAGCGGAGACGACACTACGATTGTCGGCACGCTGGTTATCTATACCGCCCACGACGATGAGGGACGTGCTATTCTACGAGACGGCCGAGACAGAGAGACGGTTAATCGCAACTTGGGGGACTGGATTCAGACACAGATCACAGAGGATTTGCGTCATATTGCCCCCGAATGGACCAGGCGGCAGCTTCGGGAAGCCAATTATTGCGAGTCTCGCGTGCCCGAGGTGCCCAGTATTATATTGGAACTGCTGAGCCATAAGAATATGGCGGATATGCGATACGGTTTGGACCCTACATTTCGTTTTGCTGCTTCCCGAGCGGTCTATAAAGGCATTTTGCGCTATCTCAACGGGCGCGACGCAACTGTTCAACCATTGCCGGTGCGCCAATTAGCCATTGATAAGAGCGGTTTATTGCGATGGCAGACTCCTGTTGATACATTGGAGCCAAGTGCAGATCCTTTATATTATATGGTCTATGTACAGGAGAACGACGGAGAATGGGATGTACAGCAAGTGGATCAAGGCACACAATTGCAACTGACACTCACTCCTGGCGTAAGGTACAATTATTATGTCGTGGCCGGCAATGACGGAGGTCTCAGTTTCCCCAGCCCTATGATCAGCGCCTATATCAGCGAACGGGAGAATACGCCTTTTGCTCTTGTGATAGACGGTTTTGATGATGTATACGGCGTTGAATGGTTTGCAGACTCTGCGTATGCCGGTATTGTACCGGGGAGTTATGCCTGCGAGGATCATTTCTCCTGTGCCTATTTGGGCCAACAATGGGATTATAACCGTGCTCATAAATGGATTAATGATGATAACTGCGGTTGGGGTGCTTGCGACCGAGACCATGCCGGACAACTCACAATCGGCAATACCCGGGACTGGGCTGTGCAACACGGTCGAGTACTTCGCAAGATGCGAATCAGCTATGTCTCAGCCACTGAAGGAATGGCTCAGATAGACAGTACCGCCACGATAGTGGATGTCGTGTGCGGCCGGCAACTGAAACCTCTTGGAGAAGCACTCCGAAGCCAATTAGGCTCCTTTATCAGCCGTGGGGGTAAGGTGCTTCTCAGTACGGACCATTTTTCCACGATTGACAGTAAGTGGGCGAAAGAGAATCTGCATGCTTCCTATTACGCGGCACATGCTACTCGCAGCGGCAGAGTTTCCAGCCCGCTTCATCGATTCTACCAATTGGTTCTTGAGCCCAACGAAGAGCAAATATTCACCTGCCATCCCGAGGGATTGAAGGTAGAGAAAGGAGCCGTTCGCATGGCGGAATACCAGGATATGCGGTGTACTGCGGCTGTGGGATATGAGCATAAGACCTTAGTGTACGGTTTCCCGCTTGAAGCGATCATGAATTTTGAAAATATTTATCGCCATTCCATTGAGTGGCTTTTAGAAAAATAAGGAAATGGGCAAGAAGAAAAATCTACCAATAATTGAGCACGTAGAGATCACAGGCGTAGCGGCCGAAGGCAAAGCCATAGCGAAGGTACAAAGTACAAAGGACAATGTACAAAGTACAAGCGGTATGGTTGTATTTGTGCCAAACTGCGTGCCGGGAGACATCGTGGATCTGCAGGTGACTAAGAAGAAACACAGTTTCATGGAAGCGAAAGTGCTCCGTATAGTTCAACCGAGCTCGGTTCGTTGCAAGGCACGATGCAAGCATTTCGGCGTTTGCGGCGGCTGCAAATGGCAGATTCTACCATATGAAGAGCAATTGAAATACAAACAGCAGCAGATTGTAGATAACCTGACACGAATCGGTAAGATTGAGTTGCCGGAAATCAGTCCTATTCTGGGCAGCAAGCATGTGTATGAATACCGCAATAAGTTGGAGTTCACTTGCGCAGACAGGAAATGGTTTCCATGGGAGATAATAGAGGCGGCCGGAGGGTTAGACAAAATCGATTCTTCATATGGTTTAGGCTTTCATATTCCGGGAGCCTTTGACAAAGTGCTGGACATCGAAGAATGCCATCTGATGCCGGATATCAACAATCGGATACGCAATAGCGTACGGAGTTATGCCCGGGAGCATGGGCTGACTTTCTACAACGAACATACGCATGAAGGCTTGCTGCGAACGCTCATTCTACGCAATAACCATAAAGGGGAATTGATGCTTATCGTAGTTTTCGGAGCCAGTTTGGAACCGGAGCAAAACAACCATGCGGCGATGGGTTTATTAGAGTACGTGCACACGGAGTTTCCGGAGATCATATCCCTACTCTATGTAGAGAATCTAAAATTCAACGACACTATCGGAGACCAAGAGGTAAAAGTCTATTTCGGACAAGACCATATCATCGAAGAGATGGAGGGTTTGCAATTCAAAGTAGGTCCCAAATCATTCTATCAGACCAACACCAAGCAGGCGTATGCATTATACAAAGTAGCCCGTGAATTCGCCCAGTTAACCGGCGACGAGTTGGTTTACGACCTATATACCGGCACCGGAACGATAGCCAATTTCGTAGCTAAAAAAGCACGTCAAGTAATCGGAATTGAGTACGTGCCGGAAGCTATCGAGGACGCAAAAGTCAATTCGAAGATTAACAAAATAACAAATACACTCTTCTTCGCAGGAGATATGAAGGATATTTTAAATGATGACTTTGTAGCGCACTATGGCCGTCCGGACATTATTATAACGGATCCCCCGAGAGCAGGAATGCATGAAGACGTGGTGAATGTGATTCTAAATGCCGAGCCGAAACGGATTGTATATGTGAGTTGCAACCCTGCTACTCAGGCACGGGATTTAGCGCTACTTGACGCCAAATACAAAGTGACCAAAGTGCAACCCGTAGATATGTTTCCTCATACCCAACATGTCGAAAATGTAGTACAACTATGCAGACGCTTCTAATCATTTTGTATGTCTATTTCGTTTCTTTTTTAGACAAGCCTGAGAAGAGTGCGCCGCAGTTATCTCCGCGGGCGGTAGCGCAACGCACCAAATGGCATATTCCTACGGACGAGATGGATTATCCTGTAAGCCGTCTTTACACAGACAGCCTGCGTCATTTGGGGGTAAGAATCTATCATCAGAGCCGGTGGTTTAACGGCGCCACATGCGAAATGAGCGACAGTATAGCCAAGAAAGTGGCAAAATTGGGATTTGTGACCAACGTTGAGATGACACGTGATGACAGCGCGCCTATCTATAGCCCGCGAAAAAGAGCAATTAGCCGCCAACAAACCGAAGCCGAACCGCAGACAGCCTATACGGATAATCAATTAGCGCTTTATAATCTCCAGCCTCTGCATGAAGCGGGATTTGAAGGGCAAGGGATTTTGATGAGTATTTGCGACGGAGGTTTCTATAACGCCAATACTCTGGCTTGTTTCCGACAAGACAGTTTGGAGTTGGGTCATTTTGACTTCACAGATGATACAGACGGCTTCTATGGCTCTACCGGCACGCACGGAACAGAATGTCTAAGTGTTATCTCCGGAATACAAAATGGTTTCTATGGAGCTGCGACACAAGCCAGATACTATCTGATGCGGTCGGAGGAAAACGGTACGGAAAGCCCGAAAGAGATGGATAATCTGGTGGCGGCATTGGAGAAAGCCGACTCGCTGGGGGTCAATGTCTTTTCCGTTTCGCTGGGTTATGCCCTCTTCGACCACCAGAGCTGGACCTTGGACAAAACAACAGATTTGGACGGCCACTCAACTCGCGCCAGCCTCGCAGCCACGATAGCGGCACGCAAAGGCATGCTGGTCTGCGTAGCGGCAGGCAATGAGGGCACCTCCTCATGGCGCACGATCAGCGCACCGGCGGACGCAGACAGCATATTGACCGTCGGCGCAGTAGGGACCGACAGCATAGCCGGCAATTTCTCCAGTTACGGACCTTCTTCGGACGGACGAATCAAACCGGAAGTGTGTGCGGTAGGCGTACAGACAACTTTAATTAATCCCGGGGGCGTTATTGTACGAAGCAATGGTACCAGTTTTGCAACCCCTCTGATAGCCGGCATGGCAGCCTGCCTATGGTCCGCTCTGCCAGACGAAAATGCCATGCAGATTCGTGAGCGCATATTACGCTCATGTCATCGGTATGCTCATCCGGACCGGGCGAATCATATCGGATACGGTATCCCGAATGCCTGGCAAGCGTACAGTTATCAGCCTACAGCCATCAGCAATCAGCCATCAGAAGACAGCCGTCAAAACTCGGTTAACAGCAGAAAGATTTTGCGTAACGGGCAAATATATATCCTCCGCGGGGAGAAGATGTATGATCTATTGGGAAAAGAACTAGGGCACTAGGGTCCTAGGGTCCTAGGATACTAGGGTCCTAGACACAAAAAAGAGCAAGCTGACTACATCGCACCGCTACAACCTCCTACCCTTGCTCCGGTCAAGGCCTGGGGGAGTTCAGAGGGAGCTGGTCGTATAGGACTTGCTCTAATTCGGGTGCAAAATTACTGCTTTTTTTTGAAATACGCAAATTTATTTATAAATAAAAAAAATGAACAGAAAGTATATATATACATAGTATATATATAGTACGAAGCACAAAAAGCACAAAAAAACGAAAGTATCCTATGGGTATCCTATGGTTATCATATGGGTATCCTATGGTGCGATCAGGAAAATGACAGGAAAATAAGAGGAAGAAGAGAGGAAGAAGAGAGGAAAATAAGATGAGAAATAGAGTTTTGGGATGCTGGATGACTTTATTATAGGACGAATTAAGGCTGAATTGCCATTTGAGCCCAATGAGGAGAAAGAAGGCTTGCTGCAGGTTCTTGGGAAGTATATCATCTCCCGTGACCCTCAGAAGGCGTTCATTTTGCGCGGGTATGCGGGCACAGGAAAAACCAGTGTGATGAGTGCTTTGGTGCGCGCGTTGAGTGGTTTGAAGCAACCCTGCATCCTACTCGCTCCTACCGGCCGTGCGGCGAAAGTGCTGAGCCGGTATTCGGGTTTCCCTGCCTACACGATTCACAAACAGATTTACCGGCAGAACCAGTTGGGTTCGGAGTCTTTCTCGCTGGCAGACAATCTGCATCGGGGCACGCTGTTCATCGTGGATGAAGCGTCTATGCTGTCGGGCGAACGGGACAACGGCACTTTCGGCAGCGGGTGTCTGCTGGACGATTTAGTGCAGTATGTCTATAACGGGAAAGGCTGCAGTTTGCTTCTTTTGGGCGACGATGCACAGTTGCCGCCGGTGGGAAGCAATTACAGCCCTGCGCTGGATGCAGACTATATGGCGAGCAGCTATCAGCTGTCTGTTTTCAGCTATCAGCTGTCAGCTGTGGCACGGCAAGCGCTGGACAGCGGAATTTTAAGAGAGGCGACGAGGATAAGAAGTCAGTTATCAGAAGTCAGAAGTCAGTTATCAGAAGTCAGCATACAGACGGACGGGCGGGATGTGATCAAAGTGCCGGGCGAGGAAGTGATAGAACGGATAGAAGACAGTTGGCGGGAAGTGGGCGCAGAAGAGACCCTGATTATAGCGCGGAGCAACAAAATGACCAATTTATATAATCAAGGAATTCGCGCACGCGTGCTATGGAAAGAAGACGATCTATCAAGCGGAGACCGGTTAATGGTTACCAAAAACAACTATTACTGGGCAGAAGAATACAAGGATCTGGAGTTTATCGCCAACGGCGATATGTTTGAGATCGAGCGCTTAACCAACAGACATGAGATGTACGGATTTCAGTTCGCCAATGCCAGTTTGCGTTCGGTGGACTACAACTGGGAGATCGATGCGATGATATGGATTGACACGCTGATGACGGACAGCCCGGAGGCGAATTACCGCTTGCAGCGGGAACTATTCAGCCGGATCGCAGAGGATTATCCGGAAATCAAGAACAAGAAAGAGTTGGTCAAAAAGATTTATGAATCACCCTATTACAATGCCTTGCAGGTCCGTTTCGCCTACTGTGTGACCTGCCATAAATCGCAAGGCGGGCAATGGAAACATGTGTATATCGACACCAGCGGCATAGGCGAAGATCAGGAGCGGATGTCGGACGCAACAGAACGGCGCGAATACCTGCGATGGCTATACACCGCCCTGACTCGGGCAACAGAGAAAATCTATCTATTGCGATAAAAAATAAAATAAATATTATTTTACTTGCGTATATAGATTTTTTTTTGTAATTTTGCACGCAAAATTGAAATTAACAAACAAACTCAATAAAATTTATGTCATTTAAACATCTACATGCAATTATTGCGATTGTGGCGGGATGTATGTTGGCGAGCTGTCATTCAGACATCGACCTGAACAACATCGACACACAATCGGAGGTCGAGATGGGTCTGGCGCTGCCGGTAGGCAGTATCCATGCCACTATCGGTGATTTCTTCGGCAAAGGAATGGGTAAATTCTATGTTGACTCCGTGGACAACCATGGTGTAATTACCTGGCGCGACACCTTCCGAATCGCCCGTAACTTCCACCAAGTGGATTTGGCGCAGTATATATCGGAGAAAGAGTTGACGCTCAATGTCTATGACAAGATCACCGCCGCAGAGATGATCGGTACGAACAAAAAGGTAATCGGCACAGGTATTCCGGTGACGCTTACCTTCGATATGCCGCTCAAGTTATCCGGCATCAACTCGGCGGAGAACCTCAACAACGAGCGTCTGGACAGCGCACTGATTGACAAAGCCAGTTTCTCCTCTATTATCCGACAAAATAACCTGCCCCTCCGATGGGAATGGATCGACAAAGTGACGCTGGAGCTCGGCGAGCAGTTGCGTCGTCCGGCCGGCAACACGATGGTTGTATATGACAAGACCCGTGACAATTATGGTTACAACCAGAATATCCCGACTGAAGTGGACCATTTCACCATCAACCTGATGAAGAAGAACTCAGCAGGGCAGTATGTAGTAGGTCAGGTGGTGGACTCGTGCGATTTCAAGATCAATTTCACGTTCACTATCCCTAACGGGGAGGAAGTAGAGGTTCCGGAGGATGCGGGATTTGACTACAAACTCGGTGTACAATTCATCAACTATGCAGCAATCTGGGGTAAATTCAAACCCTCGAACGACATGCACGACGAGGCAGTAGTGGACCTGAGCGAGAGCTGGGGATCGCTGGACTTTATCTCCAAATGGAATGTCCCATTCGCCGATCCGAAGATAGACATGTCCATCGTGACCCGCGTAGCCGGCGCCATGCTGGTTAATGGCGACTACCTCTACGCCGAAGATGCCAATGGAGAGAAACACTATGCTTCTTTCAAACACGGTACAGCGACGACACCGGATTTCCAGCGCCAGTTCCTGAGTTGGGAATACCTCGACCCGATCACCAGTACTATTGGCGACTCGACGACCAATATGACCATTCCTTTTGACAAGGATCCCGAGCGCGGACATATCGACAATCTATTCCGGAACATGCCGCAGAAATTGGGCTATAAGTTCGCTATCGATTTCAACTATCAGATGACTCCGCAGATCCGTATCACCCCGAACACAGCAATTCGTATTGACGCTGTATGCACCCTGCCTTTCATATTCAATCAGGGTCTGGACATGAACTACACCGACACGGTAGGTGTTGATTTGAGCCAATACAGCATCGACTCGCTGCTGAAAGAGGTAAATATCGTAGATACGATGAAGGCAACAGACGTGACATTGTACCTGAAAGCGAAGAATACGATCCCGCTCGATGTGTATGCATCGATGCGATGCCTCGATGCCGCCGGCCAGGTGATAAAAGACCCTGAGGATCCGACAAAGCCGCTTCTGCTTTTCCCGTCCGACACTATTACGCTCAAAGCGCCGAATTATGAGAAAGACGGCGGAAACTGGGTACCTAAGTCCCCGGGCGAGACGGTAATCACAGCTCAACTGACCAAACGACAGGTAGATCTCCTGCCGCTTATCAAACACATCCGCTACACCGCGATTATCAATGACAAATCGCTCAGCGATGCTTACAGCAAGGGCCTCAGTAATATCCGAATCACAGATGATCAAGGTCTCACACTACGCATCGGCGTCACAGCACACGTGGATGCAATCCTGAATTTTGACGGAAACAAGAACAAATAATTAGGAGGGCAAAACAATGAAAGCAATGAAAAAAACTATCTTGGCAGCCCTCGTGGCAGTAATTGCAATCAGCGCAAGCGCACAGCAAGTGACGACGCTCTATTTCCTGGAGAACGCCCCAATGCGCCATACCATCAACCCGGCCTTCCAACCCGTAAGCAATGGCTTTATCAACTTCTCACCACTCGGCTGGACATCCATGGGCGTAGGCAATAACTCGCTGACAATGAGCGACATATTCTATGTAGATCCGACGACAGGCAAAACGATCACACCGCTCCACCCGAACGGCAACAAGACCGCTTTCCTGAACCAGATGCGGAATATGACGTATTTCAACGGCGACTTGACGTTCAGTTTCATCAACATGGGCTTCCGAATCAAGGAGAACGGCTATCTGACGATCGGCATCAACGAGAAGATCGAATCAGGTCTAACACTGCCCAAATCGATGTTTAACTTCTTCTTGGGCGGCGGAATGACCGATTTAACCGGCGGTTTGAACACCATCAGTCTTTCCGGTCTGGGCATTGGCGCTACAGCCTATACCGAGATCGGCGCAGGGTACAGTTACAAATTGAATGACCAATGGACGATCGGTGGTAAAGTCAAATTGCTGCTGGGTCAGTTATACGGCGGAATGAACGCCAAGAACCTGAATATAGACGCCAATGCCGAGCAATGGCATCTGTACGGCAACCTGGGAATGACAGTAGCCGGTCCGGTCAATATGGATTATCTCGCCAAATATGTTGACGGCAAAAATGCCCGTGAGATCTATGACAGTTTCGCCGGCAATGGCGGTGCCGGAACCGGTTTCAATCAGGACAGTTTGATCAACATGAATAACTGGCAGCAGTTCTTAGTGCCCTCGGGCTACGGAGCAGCCATTGACTTCGGTTTCGCATGGAAGCCGATAGAGCAACTGCAGATCAGCGCTGCTATTACAGACCTGGGCTTTATCTATTGGAACAAAAGCAGCCGCTATAACTGCACCATAGACACCATTTTCGACGGTGTAGGCGAGATCGACTACGGCGATCCGAGATACCATATTGATCATGACCCCAACAAAGATTTCTCAACGGACAGTTTGATGAGCGCCGTAGGCGAGAATCTGAAGGGTCTGCTGAACGGCGTGAAGATGCAGAGCGCAGGCAAAGGTTTTGCCAAGATGGCTTCCGCTCGTTTGAATGTAGGTATTGATGCTAATTTCTGGGACAACCGCGTAGGTATCGGTGTTGTTTCCGCCACAAGGCTGTACAACGCACGGCTGTATGAAGAAGTGACGTTCGGTGTGGCATTCAGACCGGTGAACTGGTTTAATATAGCTGCCACCTACTCTCTGATGAACAATGGCAAATATAGCAATATCGGTGCCGGAATCGGATTTATGCCATACGACGGAATCAACCTGACTCTCGCGCTCGATTATATCCCCACCAGCTATGCGGCCCTGCCAAACAAAGACGCTTCGGCTCCGAAACAATATTTCCTGCCGGACAAAGCGAAGATGGTTAATCTGGCATTCGGTTTCTCCATCTGCTGGGGTTCGAACAGACGCGACAAAGACAAAGACGGTGTATGGGACAAGATCGATATGTGTCCTGAGACCCCACGCGGCGTAGCAGTTGACAGTGTAGGTTGTCCGCTGGATGAGGACCATGACGGTGTGCCCGACTATCTGGATCACTGCTTAGGCACCTTGCCGCAAGCGGTACCGTATATCGACTCGCTGGGTTGCGACAAAGATACCGACGGCGACGGCGTAGAGGATTATCGCGACAAATGTCCCGGCACGCCGAAAGAGGCATGGGGCAAGGTAGATAGTCTTGGCTGCCCGCTGGATACCGACGGTGACGGAGTGCCTGATTACTTAGACGAGTGCCCGGATACCCCGGAGGCAGCACGCGGCATGGTAGATGAGAATGGCTGTCCGAAAGATAGCGACGGCGACGGAGTGCCCGACTATCTGGACGAATGTCCGAACACCCCGGAAGCAGCACGCGGCATGGTTGACAAACACGGATGCCCGACGGACGGCGACGGCGACGGTGTGCCTGATTATCTGGATGAGTGCCCCGACACGCCGGAGAAAGCCATCGGATTCGTGGACGCCAAAGGATGCGAACTGGACAGCGACGGAGACGAAGTGCCGGACTACAAAGACGAGTGTCCTGCTGTACCGGGTCTGAAGGAGAACAAGGGCTGTCCGGAACTCAAACGAGAGGTGCGCAAACTGCTGGAGAAAGCTATGCAAGGTATCGAGTTCGAGACCGGCAAGGCTACTATCAAGAAGAAATCCTACCCGCTGCTCGACCAGATCGCTGCTATCTTCATTGAAAACAGCAATTATATCATCGAGGTACAAGGCCATACGGACAACACCGGTAAACCGGAGCTGAACAAGACGCTGTCAGACAAGCGTGCTCACGCTGTGATGGATTATATGGTCAAGAAAGGTGTAGATGCAAACCGTATGACCGCTGTAGGATACGGCCAAGATCAACCGATCGCTGATAACAAGACTAAGGCAGGACGCGCTAAAAACCGCCGCGTTGAGTTCAAGATCAGTTTCGAGGAAGTACATATAGAGACGATTCTCGACCATGCTGACCCCGCTCCGGCTGCTCCGGCTGACAGTACACAAGTAAATCAATAATTTAAATTATAATCATATGGGACGCGCATTTGAATACAGAAAAGCGACAAAACTGAAAAGATGGGGACATATGTCCCGTACATTTACGAAATTAGGTAAGGAAATCACTATTGCAGCCCGTGAAGGCGGACCGGATCCGGACTCTAACCCGCGTCTGCGTACATTGATTCAGCAATGTAAACGCGAAAACATGCCGAAGGATAATATCGACCGCGCTATCAAAAAAGCGACCGATAAATCATCCGAAGGATATAAGGAGATCAATTACGAAGGATACGGACCACATGGTATCGCCATCTTCATTGAGACTGCTACGGACAACCACATGCGTACGGTAGCCAACATCCGCTCGTATTTCACCAAATTCGGCGGCACACTCGGTACACAGGGTTCGCTCCAGTTCCTCTTCGACCGCAAGGCCTGCTTCACCGTCACGATGAAGGACGGTATTGATCTGGACGAACTGGAACTCGAGCTGATTGATTTCGGCGTAGAGGAGCTCGGTGTGGACGAGGAAGAAGGTACGCTGATTATCTATTCGGACTTCAACGAGGCCATTAACATGCAGAAATACCTCGAGGAGAACGGCTTTGAGATACAGGCCATGGAGTTTGTCCGCATCCCGAACGACACCAAGGAACTGACCGAGGAACAACGTGAGTCTGTACAGAAACTCATCGACAAGATCGAGGAGGACGAGGACGTACAGAATGTCTTCACCAACATGGCAGAATAAGGTTGAGTGTTTAGAGTTGAAAGTTTAAAGATGATTTCTGATTATTTCCAACTAACCGATCGTCAGGCTGAGCAGTTTGCTCAGCTTGACGCGCTTTATCGCGACTGGAACAGCAAGATCAACGTCATCTCGCGCAAGGATATTGACAATTTGTACGATCACCACGTGCTGCACTCGCTGGCTATTGCCAAACTCCTGCCCTTCCAGCCCGGCACTACCATCATGGATGTCGGCACCGGAGGCGGTTTTCCGGGTATTCCGCTCGCTATCCTGTTCCCCGAATGCCAATTCCTGCTGATAGACTCTATCGGCAAGAAGATCAAGGTAGCATCCGAAGTGGCACAAGCGCTCGGGCTGACCAATGTGGTCTGCCGACAGGAGCGCGCGGAGGAAGAGAAACAGAAATTCGATTTCGTGGTCTCGCGCGCTGTGATGCCCCTACCCGACCTGGTGAAGTTAGTGCGCAAGAATGTGTCCAACAAGCACAAGAACGCAGTGCCAAACGGTATTATTGTGCTGAAAGGCGGGGATCTGAAAGAAGAACTCCGCCCCTTCAAAGAGGCGGAGATCACTCCGTGCAGCACTTGGTTTGATAATACTTGGTATGATACCAAATATGTAATTTATTTACCTTTATAGGCAGAAGCCGCTATTACCTATTTCAACTCCCATCGGGGTATAAACCTTGTCTCCGCGTAGGATATAGATCTGTCCTTCGCGGAGTATTTTTGTACATGGTTCTTTGTCTCTTTGTACATTCTCCACGCCTTCGGTAGAAGGCTTATATCCATCGTCCATAGGCTGTTTATGCGTCATAGCATCGTGCAGATACATCTCCAGCATCGTGTAGCCGCTCTCATGACGTGTGTTCTGATCCGCTACCGTAGGATCACATCCGTTTACGTTCTCCCATTCGTCGGGCATGCCGTCCAGGTCCGTATCATAGGACGACAAGTCATAATTGAGCGAATCCGGGTACGCATAGAATCCTTCCGCATCTTCCTCGGTATCAATAATTCCTTTCTTTCCGGTCTTCGAGCCCGTATAAGTATGCGTCCCTTCGCGTGTATCGCTGATCAGACGCAATTCCACATGATCGCGCGGGAAACAGCCGGCGGTATCCAAGACCGTCATGAAAGCCGAGTCCGCCGTCTGGAAATCGCTCGCCGCATAGGCATAACTGTCGAAATCATAGCGGCCGTAAATACTGTCCTCCGTCCATCGCCACCAAGGCGTAGCAGGACGGATGAGCGTATCCACGCGCAGCGTATCGGTATTGTCATACGGATATTTTCCCGTCACTCCCTTCCAGTTATCCGCCGTGACTTCATCAGCGCCATCGAAGATATTACCCTCCACATACCACTGGCTTGGTCCCCATGAAGTGGCTCCGGAGCGGGCTTTCTCTACCGAGAAGAAATATTTCTTATTCGTTGTGTTTGGGCCTACTTTGTAGTAGTTATGGATAAAATTGCACTCATGTGCCGAGTTCAGGCCGTTGAATGTGTCCACTTTAGCGGTGTTCTCGCCCCCGTAACATCCATTGGATCCGCCTTCGAAATTATAGACCACATTGTTGATGTAGTCCAGATAAACTACGAAATCATTGCTCTGTGCACCGTTGAAACGGCAGGAGCGTTTATTGTTATTAACCAGTAAGTTATGATGGTACGTAGCAGGCGAACCACCCCACTGGCAGCCGTATCCACGTGCGCCTTTCGGGTGACCGGAGCTATTGAGTCCCTCGTGGATAATACAATACTGCACCGTGATAAAATGGCTGTCGTAGGTATTCATATTCTCTTCCGTGGACCATCCGAAATCGCAGTGGTCGATGATATAATTCTCGCAGTTTTCAGCGCCGAAAGCGTTCTGGGTAATAATATTGCCGTTGACGTCATTGCGGCCTATACGAAAGCGGACATTGCGGATGATGAAGTTCTTCGACCCTCCGCAATTGACTTTATTATGCGTAATGACAATACCCATCCCTGGTGCTGTCTGGCCGGCTATCGTATAGTTTCGGCGGTTGATACGCAGATCCTTGACGAGCCGTATCTCTCCCGAGACCGCAAAACAAACGGTGAGCGGTTCATCGGGGTATTGCTTCACAGCCCAGCGGAGCGAGCCTTCTGTTGCTCCATCCGCATCGTCAGCCAGAGTAGTGACATATACTACTCTACCTCCGCGGCCGCCGGAGGTGTATTTGCCAAATCCTTCTGCGCCCGGGAAGGCGACCAGAGTGTCCGGCAACATAGTTGCCGACAAAGTACAAAAGGACAAGGTACAAAGGACAAGGGTTAGAATCTTTCTCATGATATATCTTTGGTTAAAGCGTGCCATAGTGCGTCATCCGGCACCGGGGCGGTAATACATATCTCCTGCTTGCTGACAGGATGGATAAATTCGATTTTACGGGCATGAAGACAGATGCCTCCGTCGGGATTGGAGCGTTTTGCGCCGTATTTCAGGTCTCCTTTCACCGGACATCCGATGGCTGCCAACTGACAGCGGATCTGGTGGTGCCGCCCGGTCTCGAGCTTGATTTCCAATAAGGTATAGTTGTCGCCGCGTACCAGGGTTTTGTAGGTCAAAACAGCCAGTTTGGGAGCCCCACCCCTTCCCTCCCCTGAATGGGAAGGAGATTTAGTTACATAACTTTTGTTCTGCGACTCATTCCGCACGAGCCAATTTTCCAGCCGTGCTTCGGGTACTTTGGGAGCACCTTGTACGATCGCCCAGTAGGTCTTTTTAAGACCGCTTTGCTGTAAGACCGTTTCACTGTTAGACCGCTCTGCTGTTAGACCGCTAACGCTGTAGGACGATTTTTCTTTTAACATCTCATTGAGTCGTGTGAGGGCTTTGGATGTACGGGCAAAGAGCACTACCCCGCTTGTAGGCCGATCCAGACGATGGGTTACGCCGAGAAAGACCTCGCCGGGCTTGTTGTACTTCTCTTTGATATACGCCTTGACGGTCTCGCTCAGCGGCGTGTCTCCGGTCTTGTCGCCCTGCACGATCTCATTGCAAGTCTTGTTGACGGCGATAATATGGTTATCTTCGTAAAGTACGGTCATCCCTATTTACGATTTGACGATTTACGATTTACAATTTCTCTGTCTAACCGCTTCGTAGATAAAGACACCGGCAGCTACAGACACATTGAGACTCTCGATCACGCCGGTCATAGGCAGACGAACCTGATCCGTACATAGTTTGAGGTTCTCCTCGTAGATGCCTTTTTCCTCCGATCCCATGACGATACAGGTCGGTACGGTCATATCTACTTCCGTGTAGTTACGGTCGGTATGTTCGGTTGCGGCTACGATGCGAAGACCGCTGTCGCGGAGATAACTGATGGCGTTCTGGAGATTCTCTACCTTGCAGATCGGCAAACTGTGCAATGCACCGGCAGACGCTTTGACCGCATCGCCGTTGATGGCAGCACTACCTCTTGTTCCTATTATCAGCGCGTGAACGCCCGCGCACACGCAAGTACGCGCGATAGCACCGAAATTGCGCACGTCTGTCACTCCGTCCAGCAACATGAGCAGCGGCACTTTGCCTTCGTCGTACAGGCTCTGTACCAGACTGTCCAGCGGAGTGAACTCGATCGGACTCAGGAAAGCAATTACGCCTTGGTGGTTCTTGTCCGTAAACTGGTTCAGTTTCTCGAGCGGCACACGTTGGATCTGCGTGCCGGTGCCTTCTAACTTCAGTAATAACTCGCGGCCGATCGCCGAACTCATGTCGCGACGGACGAGCACTTTGTCCAGCACTTTGCCGGCATCGATGGCTTCCATCACCGCGCGCACACCGAAGATCATCTCTTTCTCCGGCGGACGCTTGGTGTCGTATTGTTTCTTTTGTATCATTGATTAATTGATTTTAGTTCCTGTGATGGTATATTGTTTGTCGTCCTGCAGGATATAGACATTGCCATTTCGAATCAGTTTTTGCGCCTTGTTGGCGGGATTAACCACGACATCGGAAGGGTTAGAGGTCGGGTTATTGGCCTGATAAACAGCTTGGAGCACGATACCGTCCGCGAGATCGCCGGCTTGTACTTCCCAACGAAGGAAGGTGAAGCCCTCTATACGCGGCGCGTGTGGTACCTGCCAGTGTTGCGACTCCATGTAATGAGGCGAATGATCGGCATCGGCCTTGAGGTACGTCACTTGTACCAGTTGCTCGTCAAACTGCAAGTCCGTCGCCACACCGATGATGTTCAGGAAATCTTTCCACACATTCGCAGCTTGGTAGAGGTCGATATAGTCCATGGGGACATAGAGGATACAGGTCTGCTTGTTGACATTATAGACCGCACGTTCGGTGATGGTCTGCGGGGTGAAGGCGAGGTTATGAATCGCGCGCAGCGCCGAGCAGCCATAGAAAGCATCTTGGTTGATGGTCGTGACGGAAGAAGGGATGAAGACCTCTTCGAGTGCCGTACAACCCTCTAAGACGCTGGTAGCCACGGTCTTGATGCCCTGCGGGAAGGTGAAGGACTTAAGTTTGGTGCAGTACATGAACGCGCTCTGCCCGATAGAAGTGACGGTCGGGGGGATGACGATGGAGTCGAGTCGGTTCATGTATTTGCAGAGGTACGACGGGATGACCTGTACGCTGTCGCCGAAGACGAACGAGGTCACTTGCGAAGTCGTGCTATAGAACGGCGCACTATCATCCGAACCGATAGAGCATGTCTTCGGTTTCCAGACGATGGACTTGAGCGGATTGCCTTTGAAGGC
>OCTX012281281.1_pt1 | contig 55670 bp, 49 predicted proteins | sample 1539691 | NCBI WGS metagenome assembly OCTX01 (sample SAMN02144231, study PRJEB22623) | gut metagenome | biome: sheep rumen | host: Ovis aries | place: New Zealand
AGAGGCATCAGGCTAATGCCATTAAAGTGCTGGTATGGTATTCTTTTATCAGCGGTTTATAAATCTCAACTACAGAGTTGAAAATAGCCAAAGGAAGTGCTATTTCATGATGAGTTCCTAAATAAATATCGCGCGCGCGAAAAAATCTGCTATAATGGTGTTTCGTAAGTTTCTATATAAAGAGAGGTAGAAAACGATGGCTTATTCAACCGATGTCGATCGTAAATGGCAAAAGAAATGGGAAGAAACCAAGCTTTACAAATATGACCCGAATAAAAAGGGTGAAAAACTATACGTACTGGAGATGTTCTCCTACCCGTCCGCGGCAAACCTTCACCTCGGTCACTGGTACAACTATTCTCTTACGGACTCCTGGTCCCGTATGAAGAGAATGCAGGGCTATAACGTATTCCATCCGATGGGATTTGACTCTTTCGGTCTTCCGGCGGAAAACTACGCCATCAAGACCGGTATCCACCCGAAGGACAGTACACTTCATAATATCGAGATCATGGAGCAGCAGCTCAAGAACATGGGCGCAACCTACGACTGGGATTACGAGATCGCGACATGTAAGCCGGAATACTACAAGTGGAACCAGTGGATCTTCTTAAGACTTCTCGAGAAGGGTCTGGCCTACAGAAAGAATGCACCGGTCAACTGGTGCCCGCAGTGTAATACCGTTCTTGCTAACGAGCAGGTCATCGACGGCGCATGTGAGCGCTGCCACACTGAGGTCGAGCATAAGAACATGACACAGTGGTTCTTCAAGATCACGGCTTATGCTCAGGAACTTCTCGACTGCCTGCCGCAGCTCGACTGGCCGGAAAAGACCAAGAAGATCCAGACCAACTGGATCGGCAGATCTGAAGGTACTCAGATCTCCTTCCTCTGCGAGAAGAACGGCGAACGCTTAAAGGACGAAGACGGTTCCGATCTGAAGCTGTCCGTATTCACCACACGTGCCGATACCCTGATGGGTGTTTCCTACGTCGTTGTTGCTCCGGAGTCTCCGCTCTGCACACTGCTCACGACGGATGAATGCCGTGAGAAAGTGGAAGAGTATCAGGCTTTCACCAAGAAAGCTTCCGATATCGACAGAATGTCCACCACCCGTGAGAAGACCGGTGTCTTCACAGGATCTTATGCGATCCACCCGATCACCGGAAAGAAAGTACCGATCTGGGCTTCCGATTATGTTATCGCAACCTACGGTACCGGTGTGGTTATGGCGGTGCCTGCTCACGATGAGAGAGACTACGAGTTTGCAAAGAAATTCGATCTCCCGATCCAGAGAGTAATCGCATCTGCTCCGGATGCCGAGGATGAACTTCCGTTCATTGAAAAAGGCGTACTGGTAAATTCCGGTGAGTTTGACGGTCTGAACTTCAAGACCGCGATCGACGCGATCATCGAGAAACTCCAGCCGCAGGGCATGGCAGAAAGAAAGATCAACTACCGTCTCCGTGACTGGCTGATCTCCCGCCAGCGTTACTGGGGCACACCGATCCCGGTCGTTCACTGCGAGAAGTGCGGTGTCGTTCCGGTACCGGATGATCAGCTCCCGGTACTTCTCCCCTACGACGTAGAATTCCGTCCGGATGGAGAATCCCCGCTGGCAAAGTGTGCTGAGTTCATGAACACGACCTGTCCGAAGTGCGGCGCTCCCGCCAAGCGTGATCCGGATACCATGGATACCTTCGTTGACTCTTCCTGGTATCAGCTCCGCTACCCGGATAACAAGAACGATAAAGAGCCTTTCAACAGAGAGCTCATCGATAAGATGTGCCCGGTCGATAAGTATGTCGGCGGTCCGGAGCATGCAGCGATGCATCTTCTCTACACACGTTTCTTCTGTAAGGCTCTCCGTGATATGGGTTACCTCGATTTTGACGAGCCGTTCACCTCTCTCGTTCACCAGGGCATTATCCTTGGACCTGACGGAAACAGAATGAGTAAGTCTAGAGGAAATACAGTCGCACCGGATCCGTACATCCAGAAGTATGGTTCTGATGTATTCAGAACATACCTGGCATTCGGTTTCGCATATACAGAGGGTGGTCCATGGAGCGAGAGCGGACTTCAGGCCATCGTAAAGTTCACCGGCCGTATCGACCGTCTCGTTGAAGACGTATGCGGAATCGCTAAAGGTCAGGCACTTCCGGAGAATCTTTCCGAAGAAGATAAGGCTCTCCTTTACAGTCTGAACTACACCATCAAGGCAGTAACGACAGATACCGAAAGATTCCAGTTCAATACTTCCATCGCCCGTCTGATGGAGCTTCTGAATGCGATCGGGAAGTATCAGGGTGCAGCCAATAAGAACAATGCTCTCTTAAGATCTACCGTAGAGACATTCCTTCTGCTGTATGCTCCGTACGCTCCTCACTTTACTGAAGAGCTCTGGGAGAGAATGGGTAATGAATACTCGATCTTCAACCAGGAATGGCCGAAATGCGATGAGAGCAAGCTCGTCAAGGATACGATCGAGATCGCTGTCCAGATCAACGGTCAGGTGAAGTATAAGGTCAATATCGCACCGGATGCCACACAGGATGATGTTGAAAAGGTGGTTAAAGAAGACAGCCATTTCGAATCTGCACTTGCCGGAAGAAATATCGTGAAGTTCATCTACGTTAAGGGAAGACTTGCTAACATCGTTGCAAAGTAATCAATAGTAACTTCTAAAACAAAAAGTCGCTGCAAACGTCGCTCAAATCACTTGAAAAAGTAACGTGAACAGCGACTTTTGCTGTTTTCCGGGATTTACTCGCCTCTTCGGGTCCTCTCCTGCACTTCTTCTTTCGATGCGCGGAACTTGGCTCCGGAGAAGTACTTCTTCTCGAAGTCTTCCGGGGAGAGTGGTTTTGCAAAATAGAAACCCTGGAAGATATCGACGCCCAGCGCGCGGATACGTGATGCTTTCTGCGCGGTCTCGATACCTTCGACACATACGGTCATGCCGATGGTTCTCGTGAGGAGAACGATAGCGGAGATGAATGATGTATTGAAACGGTCATCCTGATCGACAAACGCACGGTCGATCTTGATCTCATCTACCGGGAATTCGCGAAGGTAGTTAAAGGAGGAATAACCGGTACCGAAGTCATCGAGAGCGATGCGGATACCGTTCGATCTGAGCTTGATCATGTTCTGACGGCAGATCGCCAGGTTCTTCATGAGCGTCGTCTCTGTGATCTCCAGAAGAATATTCTTCGGCTGGAGTCCATACTCGGAAAGAAGCTGGATGACATAGTCTGCAAAATCGATCCTCGCCATGTCTTCAGCGGTAACATTGATATGCACATAGAAGTCATCGGATACACCGGAATCGATCCATGTCTTGCACTGCTTGATCGCTGTCCGCAGGATCCAGTCACCGACGACATTCATCTGACCGGTGGCATAGACGGCGGCAATTACTTTCTCCGGAGAGATGAGATTTCCCTGCGGGGATCTCCATCGTAAAAGCGCTTCACAGCCGACGAGGCGCTCTGATCTGGCATCGACCAGCGGCTGGAAATAAAGAAGGAAGTTCTGGTTGCCTTCACGGACAGATTTACTGATCTGGAACTCGAAGTCCAGTCTCTCTTTCAGCTCCACCTTGAACTGAGGGGTATAGATCGAATAAGTAAGACGGGGATCCTGCTTGACCTTATGCAGTGTGATCTCCGCGTTCACAAGGAGTTCTTCCGCGACATTTCCGCATGACGGGAAGATCGCCGCACTCATCGAGAAAGAGACATACATCGTACTTCTATCCACGACCAGCGGTTCATTCATCTCTTCCTTTATAGCTTTCATGTGGTTTTCCACCTGGACACGTGTCGCATTCTTCCACAGAAGGCAGAAAGTATCCACATTGATATGATAGAGTTCACTATCCTTCGGGCTGCTCTCACGGAGTTTCTTCGCAATGGTGACAAGAAGCCTGTCACCGGACTCTCTTCCGTAACGGTCATTAAATACATGGAAATCCTTGATGTCGATCAGTACGATCGCCGCAGACAGGACGTCTCTGTTATGGATCATCTCATCAAGATCCGAGATGAGACGGTCACGTGCCAGAAGTCCGGTCAGGGAATTACGTGAAGAGTTCTTCTCCACATTCTCACGCATCTCATTCATGGAAGTAAGATCGAAGATCGTACCGATGATGACAAGCGCCTGCTTACTGCTGTCATAGACTGTCTTTCCACGGCTGGCGAGCCATCTGATCTGATCGTCATTCCCCCATACACGGAACTCGATGGAGAAGGTATCTCTCTCTTCATCCACGAGATAGGTAAATGTCTCGATAAAACGTTTTCTGTCGTCTTCAATAACTTCCTCCGCCATTCTGTGGATGATGTCGCCGGAATAGGTAAGATCCATATCCGGGAAAGCATCTTTCAGGTTCGGAGAAAATTCGATGATACCGCGCTTCATATCAGCGGTAAAAGTGATCGCTTCGGAGCCGTCGATGATGAGTCTCTGTAGGGAGTTCGTCTTTTTCTTATCGGTAACATCAACGAGGATACCGATCTTATAGTGTTTCTGGTCCGGAGATGTAAAGTCAAAGACTCCACAGGAGTGCACCCAGACCTCTCCCTGGACCGGAGAAAGGATACGGAAATCCAGACCGAATCTGTCTTTCTTTTCCTTATCATTCTGCATGATCGAAACAAATGCGGAATAGTCTTCCGGGTTTACGAGATTGCCGATCTCCTTTGTCGCGTGATGCAGTTCATGCGTCGGGAAGTCCAGAAGATTTGCCAGCGAGGAATTAAACCGTACATGGTCGGTCTCACTTTCATAACAGAAAACGTATCCGTCGATCGAATCGGACAGGAGCTTCTCATATACGATCTCGCCAAAGCTGCTGGTATAGTCTTCCATCATGCCGAAGATCAGGAGGTGATTCTCTTTCTTCACCGCCTGCATCGTTACACGTACATGATACAGGTGTCCAGTATGGGAAATGATATTATGCTCGAAAGAAACGACTTTATGATTATCTGCTGCCAGATCATAGAAGCCTTCCTCATATCGGACTTTCAGATTTCTCTGTTCGTCCGGATCCGTAAATTCCAGGAAATTATCCAAAAGCATATCCTCAGCAGCCACAGGGCCGAGATACTCTGTCATACCTTTGGAGAAGAAAAGTCTTTTTTCTTTCGGGAAGACGACAAATGTACACATCGCCACATTTTCCAGAAGGCTGTCAGCCTGCGCCAGAAGCTGCGGATCAAGACTGATCGTCGAGTCATATAATGCTGATACAAAACCGGAATCGTCGGCGACCATCTAAATTCTCCCCTAAACTAGACTATCCATATTATTTTATCATTTCAAGGACCTCATCGTATAGAGCCTTTTTGCTTTCTCCCCACTCCAAAGCGAGTGTTTTTGCTATATCTTTAGTAGATAATCCCTTACTTTCTAAATCTAAAATGACATTTCGGCGTTCTTCGGGAGAAAGCTTCCTTTTCGCATCATTTTTCGGGGCTCCTTCCAAAACGAGAACAAATTCTCCCTTCGGCGGGACCTCTTCAAAATGAGCGGTCACTTCCTCTACCGTGCCGCGGATGACCTCTTCGTATTTTTTCGTCAGTTCCCGGCAGGCGGAGATCCTTCTCTCTCCCATTCCCGCCGCGGAAAGGTCGGAAAGCGTCTTTAGAAGACGATGCGGCGCCTCGTACAGTATCGTGGTGACGGAAGTTTCCGCAACCACGGAAAGACGCTCTTTTCTCTCTTTGGTCTCCACGGGAAGAAATCCTTCGAAATAGTAGTGACGCGTATCCATACCGGAAAGCACTAGCGCTGTAATACCTGCGACCGGTCCGGGAACTGCCGTGACCTCTATGCCTTCTTCGATACAAAGCTTGACCAGATCCTCACCGGGGTCGGAGATGCTCGGCATGCCTGCATCAGAAACCAAAGCGATCTGGGCTCCTTCCTTGAGACGGGCGATAAGTTTGCTTCCGGAAGATGCCTTGTTATGTTCATGGTAGCTCACAAGCTTTGCCGAGATACCAAAATGCGCAAGAAGAAGTCCTGTTCTTCTGGTATCTTCGCAAGCGACAAGATCCACATGGGATAAGACCTCGATCGCACGGGGCGAAAGGTCCTGCATATTTCCGATCGGTGTTCCCACTAAGTACAGCATATATCAGTTATCCTCACTATAAATTCTTTTCAGCTGAGGGGTGTATTCACGTTTATCATCCCGAAGGATCAGGGGCGGCGTGATGACGGTTCCCGTCATCTTTCCTCCCTTTTTGGCAGACAGCAGAAAGAGAGTTGCCTCTTTTTCTGCATATGGATGAACGAAGGTGATCCTCTTAGGAATCAGATTCAGGTCAAGACAGGTCTTCATGACCTGTGAAAAGTCCTTGGCACGGTCAACAAGAAAGAGGTCTCCGCCGGACGCGAGCATCTTCTTTCCGCAGGAAAGGAAATCTTCCACCGAGCCGTGCATCGCAAACCGGGCCTCGAGAAGTTCTCTGCTATGGGCATCTTCCGAAGTGACCGGTCCTTCTTCCGCTTTTCTGTACGGAGGATTCATAAAGACGGCATCGTAGATATTTCCCGGGATCTCAGGTGATGGAAGATCACGGAGATCTGCGCAAAAGCCTCGCATGCGGTCCGTGTAAGCATTGAGTCCGATGTTTCTCCGGAATATCTCCGCCGCTTCCTTCTGGCGCTCCACTCCGTCGATCCGAAGATCAGATCTTCTGGCCGCAAGAAGGATCGAGCCTGCGCCGCAGTTCGTCCCGAGTTCGAGTACCCTTACCGGTCTCGACTGGCGGATGCGGAGATTTTCAGAGACGAACCATGCCAGAAGCACGGTATCCTCGCCAAACCGGAAACCGTTTCTGCTCTGGATCAGCCGGGCGCCGTTACGCCCCAGATCCTCCATCGTCTCTGTTCTTTCGTCAAATTCCAAAAGAAAATCTCCTTATCACGTAAAAAGGATCTGCTCCCCAAAAGGGGATCAGATCCCTCTGCTTTACGTTATTATTGCACGATCAGCCCTGAGAAATAGCGCCAGCCGGGCAAGCAGCCTCGCAAGAACCACACTCAAGACAGAGGTCCGCATTGATCTCATACTTGCCATCGCCCTGAGAAATAGCACCTACCGGGCACTCACCCTCACAGGTACCGCAAGACAGACATGCATCAGAAATTACATATGCCATATTATTTATCCTCCTTTATCTGGTCTACGACTTCATTAAACACTACTTTTTTGATTTTGTAAATTAAGAAAATGTAAAAAATAAAGGTGTCTAAAATGTCAAATACTCATTCTTCCCGTTTTTCAGGCTGCTGCTTCTTTCTCGGGCAGTCCTGTTTGCACTGCGGCTGCGGCGGATTCAGAAGAGACACATCGGCAGCATCGTAGATCTGCATCTCCGTTTCTTCTTCTTTCTCGAAGCGCACCGTCACTTTCTCCTTCAGGAGATCCGAGTAAATAACGACACCGACTCCATCCGGAGTCTTCACTTTCTTTCCGACCTTCGGTACGCGCTTATTCGCATCCTCGTAAGCCGCCTGCTCGTAGGAAAGGCAGCACATCAGACGTCCGCAGGTACCGGTAAGTTTCGTCGGATTCATGGACAGGCCCTGGTCCTTCGCCATACGGATCGTGACCGGCAGAAACTGGTCGAGATAAGAGCAGCAGCAGAGCTCTCTTCCGCAGATGCCGAGGCCTCCGACCATCTTCGCCTGCTCACGCGAGCCGATCTGCCGAAGTTCGATACGTGTTCTAAAGCACGAAGTCAGGTCTTTTACAAGTTCACGGAAATCGACGCGTTTATCGGCCGTGAAGTAGAAGGTGAGTTTTCTTCCGTCAAAGGAATAGACCGCCTCTACGAGCGTCATCGGGAGCTCTCTTTTCTCGATAAGTTCGAGGCATTTGTAAAAAGCACTCTTCTCTCTTTCTTTCTTCTCATGGTAGTGCTCCATCTCTTTCTCATTTGCATAGCGGAGCACCGGAAGGATCGTCTCATCGACTTTTTCCTCGGGAAGATCAAAGGGTTCATCTACGACAAAGGCGATATCCTGTCCCAGTGCCGTATTCACCATGACTGCGTCTCCGACCTTGAGCTTTAAGTCGCCTGCAAGAAAGCGGTAGGGCTTTCCGGCGTCATGGAATCGCAGATTAACTACTTTAGCCATTTATATTCTCCTTTTTCAATGCCAGAAGCATCCGGCATACGATCATTTCAAAGTTTCCATTCGCTTTATGTGCCTTGGCGGCAGTCGTCAGGATCGCATTACACTTCCCGATCTTCTGCACATCCAGATGGTTCTTGCGGATCACCGTGACCATCTTATCTTTTTTCTCTTCGCCATGCAAGCAGACCGAACTGCTGTCAGTCGCGCAGATCGCCATCTCATCATAGACCATGCTCATGAGAGAAAGGATATCCCGGAAGTGATCTTTTTCCTCATCAAAGAAGGAATATACTTCCGTCAGAAGCTCCGTTCTCGATATCTCCGGCATCCGCAGGATCAGATCCGTGACCTCTTCCCAGTCGTTGATCAGCCAGTTACTCTCGCAAAGGTTCAGCGCATATCCGATCACGCCATTGGAGAATCTCGCAAACAGTTGCGCCTCTTCGGGAAGCGTATCCGGATTTCTTCGGAGGATCGCCTCCTTGACTTCTTCTTCCGTATTCGGGAGAAGACGGATCGATACCGTTCTGCTTAATATCGTCGGGAGGAGTTTCGACTCATCAGAAACCGTCAGGATAAACACGACATGTTTCGGCGGTTCTTCGAGTGTCTTTAGAAGAGCATTCTGGCCCTCTTCCGCAAGTCCGTCCGCATCGATCAGATAGACTTTCCGCTCCGCGATCTGGGACATGATGCCGACATCCGACAGGATCTTCGAGCGGACATCTGCGACCTTGATGTTCTTCTCCCCCTGGGGAAGCAGAAGTTCCTTATAGTCCGGATGAGTACCCGCCTGCATATAATGGCAGCCCGGGCAGGATCCGCATGCGCCGTTCTCTGTCGGATGGCTGCAAAGAAGTCCCTTGGCAAATTCTCTGCCAAGCGTCTTCTTGCCGATACCGGAAGGTCCTACCAATAAAAAAGCATGCCCCGGTTCTCCGGTAAGGGACACCCCGAGGCGCTTTTTTGCTTCATTTTGTCCGATCAGTTCTGAAAAAGCCATATGTCACATCTTTTCAAACTGTTCTACATTGACGACGAATACGGTAGCACCGCCTACGGTAACATCGACCGGATACGGCATACCCTCGCCGCCCATAGGCATCGGTGTCATACTGTTGATCGCCGAGCGGCGGGAGGAAGAATACTTCCGGATCAGATCCAGCACTTCCTGGAGCTTTTCCACTTCGACTACGATCATCAGTGTCGTATTTCCGGAGCGGAGGAATCCGCCGGAAGAATTCAGCTTCGTTACGCGGAAGCCTGCTTTATTTAACTCAGCCATCAGGCGGGGTGTATCCTCGTCATGTACGATCGCAAATACCAGTTTCATTTTTGTACTACCTCCCAGACAGTTTTTCTGATCTGTTGATAGATCTCTTCAGGTGTCTTTAAGGCATCAAGCACCTGAAATCTTGTATCTTCTTTACTGCGGGAGAGATATCCTTCCCGCACTTTTTTCATGAAAGAAAGACCTTCTGCTTCGAGTCTGTCTTCTTCACCGGATCTGCCGTGACGTCTTCTATAGGCCGTCTCTTCGTCCAGATCCAGAAGGAACGTGATATCGGGCTTGATGCCGGCCGCGCTCCAGTTATTGAGAAAATCGATCTCGCTGAGATCGAGTCCTCTCGCGTATCCCTGATAGGCGATCGTCGAGTCGTAGAAACGGTCACAGATCACGACTTTACCGGATCGAAGCTCCGGAATGATCCTTTCCCTTACGATCTGCGCTCGCGCTGCCTCGTAAAGAAGGAGCTCCGTTCTCTCATCCATCCCGCTGTTCGCCTTATCCAGCAGGATCGTTCTGATCTTCTCTCCGATCGAAGTACCGCCCGGTTCACGTATCAGAACAAAGGGGATACCTTCTTTCTTCAGGTCATCGGAAAGCATCTCGATCTGGGTCGTCTTTCCACATCCATCGATTCCTTCGAATGTGATAAACAATCCCTCCATGCTTTCTAACCTCCCTGTTCTTTACTAATTATATCAAAACTCAGTCGAGTTTCACGGAATGGATGCTGGCGATCTCCAGCCAGATATCCTTCTCGATCCGCTCGTTATCTTTACGGATATCCTCCACTGTCTCCTCTGCAGGACGGCGGCGGTTCCAGTTCTTCTTTTCTCTTCCTTCACGATGATCGGAGTTCTTCCTGTCATAGTTCTTCTTCTGATATTCCCGTTTCTCGGATCCGTTTCCGGAATTGGACTCACGGTTCTCCGATCTTCTCTCTTCCCGGTTATCGTTTCTTCTTTCCCGGTTCTGATTGCCTTCATTATTGGAGCGGTTATTACGGTTATAGTTATTATTCCGGTCACGGTTTCCGCCGTAATTTCCCGGTTTTCTCTTCCGGTTACGGTTGTTATTATTTCTCGGCGGCTGTGACTCGCTTGAGGAATTTGCCCCCGCGGAGTGATTGACCTTTTTTGCTTCCTGTTCGCCCATTTATTACCTCCAAGTTATTAGCAACTGAACTGAATATCTATATTATATCGGTTTTCCTGTTTCATTCAACCTTGACGTACGGAAGGACCCCATAGTAATGGACGTCATTTGCCCATTTTTCGGGGATCTCCGTCTCTCCCCGCATATACATCAGCGGGACCTGGACAAATCCTCTCTCCTCCATCCTCGGGTGCGGGATCGTAAGTCTCTGCGAAGAGATCTTTATATCGTCATAGGTAAGGATATCGACATCAACGGTCCTCGGGCCCCACCGGATCGTCCGGACGCGGTGAAGCGTCTGCTCGATCTCCTGGCAGACAGAAAGAAGTTCCAGCGGCTCCAGATCTGTCCTGACCCTTACGCAGATATTGAGAAAATCATCCTGTTCCTTATATCCGACGGGAGCTGTCTCAAAGACGGGGGACACCTGCTCTACTTCCACGCCTTCGGAAGGACGGTCCAGAAGTTCGACGGCCCGGCGCAGATTATCCAGCCGGTCACCCATATTACTGCCAAGGGAAAGATATGCTTCGCTCATAGCACCGGCTCCAGTTCCTGTCTTGTTCTTCCGATGATGACGCTCATGTAGTCAAAGTCTCCATCGATCGGCGCGGTCGGCTTTTGGATCTCACAGGTGATCCTCTCCACGAGGGAAAAGCACCGCATGATCCGGATGATGATGTTTTCCGCCATATACTCGATCAGGTCACAGGACGTATGCTCGACATATTCCTTCGTCATGGCGAATACCTTTCCGTAATCGACCGTATCAGAGAGCTTGTCGGTACGGCATCCGGGGATCTCTTTAAGTTCCAGTGTAAGCGTTACCACGAAATTCTGGCCTTCCGCTTTCTCCTCGGAGAGGACTCCGGAAAAGGACCGGAACCTCATATTTTTCAGAACGATCTTATCCATGTTCCCCTCCCCGAAGTCTGGTAAATACCTTCAGCGCCGTGGCCGATTCAAAGACATTATGCACGCGGACGCAGGCGGCTTTCTGTTCCTGACAGAACAGCGTGACCGCCGCCGTTCCGGCATCTCTTTCTTCTGCGGGGACACCGTCAAGGATCTCGCCGATAAAGCGTTTTCTCGAAGGTCCGATCAGAAGCGGGAAACCCGCATCCTGTATCCTCCGGATCGAGCGGATGAGCTTTACGGATTCTTCTGTATTGGTACCGAATCCGATGCCCGGGTCAAAGAGGATCTTCTCTCTTTTGATTCCGGCTTTTTCCGCTATATTGGCACTGATCTCGAAGAACGAAAGGCAGTCATCCACGATGTCTCCTTTTCGCTTAAAGATCTTCTCATCGAAATAATTGGCCATGATGACCAGCCCGCAGCCGGCCTCGGCAACGACATCCGCCATCTCCTTATCGTACTGCAGTCCCCAGATATCGTTGATGATATCCGCGCCGAATTTCAGCGCTTCCCTTGCCGTCTTGCTCTTATATGTATCGATCGAGATCGGCACAGAAACTGCACTTCGGATAAGATCAAGTGCAGGGATCAGGCGGGACAGTTCCTCATCCGCCGAGATCTTCTCCGAACCGGGACGGGTGGACTCCGCACCGATATCCAGGATATCCGCGCCGTCTTCTACCAGAGCTACTGCCTGGGAAAGAGCATTCTCCGGAGTATAGAAGAATCCGCCGTCGGAAAAAGAATCCGGCGTGACATTTAAGATCCCCATCAGAAGGATCTTCTCCCCGTAGTCAAGATCGCGGTCACGGATCGTCCATACCGAAGATGAATTCGAAATGCTCATTGACGCCCCCCTTAATACTCAGATGATGTTCCGCGGGCGGTTAATAAGAGCCAGCGCTTCCGAGCGGGTCCTTGCGTCCGAGCGGCAGCCGCCCCGCATCGCGGAAGTAACGGTCTTGCTTCCCGGCTTTCTGATACCTCTCATCGTCATGCACAGATGCTCCGCCTCGAGAACGACACATACCGACATGGCATCGACCGCCTTCTGGATCGTGTCCGCGATCTCAGAGGTCAGGCGCTCCTGCAGCTGGGGTTTTCGAGAAAGCGTATCCACGATACGCGCGACCTTGGAAAGGCCCAGGATCTTCCCGTTCTTCGGCACATAGACGACATGTGCTTTTCCGTGGAACGGAAGAAGGTGATGCTCACACATCGAGTAGAACGGGATGTCTCCGATAAGGATCATCTCGTCATTATCCGAGGTGAACGTCTTGATGTCTTTGGTAATATCACGATGCAGTCCGGAGAAAACTTCGCCGTACATACGGGCAACGCGGTTCGGCGTCTCCAGAAGTCCTTCTCTGTCCGGATCTTCACCGACAGCGATCAGGATCTCTCTTACTGCCCGCTCGATACGCGGAAGATCCATCCCTTTCCGGCTTTCCTCCGGTACTCGAAAATCATCATCGTAAATACTCATTTCTTCTATCTCTCCTTACTCTGTGTACATATGTCTGTATTCCATGGGCGTCATGCCCTTCTGCTTCCTAAATGCCACATTGAAGCGCTGGGGACTGGAAAACCCCACCTGCGTCGCGATGCCGCTGACCTTGATCTCTTTCTGGGTCAGAAGACGGCAGGCGGCCTCGATACGGATCTGCATCAGATAGTTCATCGGACTGATGCCGAATTCATCCCGAAAAGCTCTGGTAAAGTATCCCTGGCTCAAGAATACATACGATGCCGTCTCCGCGACGGTGACACCGCGGTCATAGTTCTCATCGAGATAATCCCTGGCAATAAGAACGAGTTCTCTGGCTTTGCCGTTCTTCACACGGAGGCTCTCCTCCCACTCTTCACGGAGTGCGCGGGAGAGCGTGATCAGAAGCTCCATCGTCAGAAGCTGCATCATCATATCCTTCGCATACATATCCGAACGGCTCTCGCGCATGATACGCTCGGCCAATACCCCGATCGCCTGTCTGGATTTACCGGAGATGATCAGGTAATCGGAACCGTCCCCGACCGTGTTCTCACCCTGGGCAAAGTCCAGGAAGTACTCCAGCGGCAGCGAAGATACATTTTCCTGAAGGAAAGGAACTGTCGGTCCTCCGCGGAGACGTCCGTTCGCCATCGGCTGGGTATCCTTCGGCTTGGAAAGCAGCGCCTGCTGTGCTTTTGCCATATCGGAAGAAAAACCGAAGTAAAGCACGACCATATCCGCCGGTCCTTCCACCACACGGACAGAGTGCATGACCTGCGGACGAATGATGAGCGTGGTTCCCTTCGTGACATTTACCGTCTTTCCGTTAATGACGAATTCGCACTTGCCGCGGCGAAGATACAAAAGCTCATGAGAGGTATGACGGCTGGCTGTCGGAAACGGTGTAGATGTCTCGTAACAGTGTTCCACGCCCTCAAATACCACCGGAATGGAGCCGGATGATTCCAGTAAGCTCTTTTCAAATGCCGGTAACAGGTCTTCAACCATATGCCATGCCTCCCTTCTTTTCTTATGTTTCCTACGGAAGGAAACGGATGTTATCGATATAGATCGCGCCGGATCTCTGCCTGTCAAAGATAGTAAATACCAGATCCGAGATCTCCATGTCATCAAAGGATGCCCAGTTCAGGGAGATCGTCTGCCAGCGGAGTCCGATCTCGATCGTGGCTTCTCCTCTGAATCCGGAGATCTGCATCGTCTTTTCGAACTGGTCCGGATTAAAGATATCCAGGCAGATCCTTCTGGCTCTTGAGAACTTAAGCGGCGCCATCACGGAAGCGTAGGAGAGCACCGGTCCGAAAGACAGAAGACTGTTCTCGGGTTCGTACTCGATACGAAGCGAAGCCGCCCCCTGCGTCTTATTCATCACTTCGCGGTAGATCGTCGCTTTTCCCTTGGTGATCTTATATGTTTCCAGTTTTTCAAAATCACTGTCCCATGTCTTTTTGCCGGTAAAGGTAATGTCTTCACAGGAGGTGAATGTCAGATCCGGGCAGTACTCCGAAGGGATCTTATCGAACCGGAACGGAAGTACCGGAAGATCGATACGGTTACGGAACGTCGCCTGATGTGGGATCGGAGAGTAGCCGTAGGTTACGCCTACCGGATCGAGGACATCGTCATTCCAGACCATGACGCGGACACCGTGCAGGATCCTCGCCGATGCCGGAACATATACACGGCTTTCATCACAGACAGCAAATCCGCGAAGAACGGATTCATTCTCCGACAGACGGAGACCATCGACCGTATTATCGAAAGAAAGCATGACTTTGTTTCCGATCACCTCGACACCGACGCACTCCGGCGAGGATGCCGGCATCTTCGGCGTGAAGTGAAGTCCCAGCGCGATACAGGACAGTCTCCGGCCGATCGTAAAGGAAACCGTCTTATCCGGGATCAGGAGATCATGCTGGCCTAAGATGCCGATCGGCATCGGAAATCTTCTTCGGATCGCACAGAGGCGTTCATTGAACTCCACATGGCGGAACGGCGCTTCCGGATCCATCGCATCCGGATGCAGCTGCATGATGATAAAGGACGGCACCTGATTCTTATCTTCGATCTCACGGGGTCCGAATACTCTTGCAAGATCGACCAGGAGCTGGCGGACCATCGCGGTATAAAGGTCACCGATCTGCGCATCCGAAGCATCCGGTGCGAAAACGATACCACGGATACTCGCGTCACAAAGAGGTGCCAGACGGTGGTTAAAGAATACCGACATCATATCCGCAGGACCGACCAGCGGGCGGTGTGCCGCCTCTGAAACAAGGGTCTCTGTCATGATCGTCTCTGCGGAAGGGATCATCGAATTCAGAAGATCGTGATTATTTTTCTTTTCGAAGTGCTTGAGCTCCTCGGTCGGGAAAGAAAGCGGCGGTTCGTCATCCGAAGCATCGTCGGAAGGTGCTTTTGCCAAAGTATCCGCATTCTCCTTCTCTTCACCGCCATCTTCTGTTTTTCCGTCCGTCTTCTCCTCCGGCTGTCCGCCCTTATGATCTTCAAAAGCGAGCGCGCCCTCCGGATCGATCGGGACATCGACCTTCTCTTCGTCTTCGAAGACGAAAGACTCTTCGCTCTTAGGCTCGGCGCCTTCTTCATCCTCATCCTTGATCAGGGAGCCGTCGATGATAGCACTCTTCTTCTCGGTAAGACGGGCAATATTGGCACGCCATCCTTCTTCGTCAAAGTAGAGGTTCCTCTCTTCAAGATATTCGCGGATCGTGTCATTGTTATCGATGCCTTCGTGGGACAGCCAGCGGTAGATCGGCGCATACTCCTCGGCCAGATCCAGAATACCGACCGGATAGTGCAGCTGCTCCGCCAGATGATATGCATAAGAAAAAGCGACAGACGAAACGCTGGCCAATTCCAGGGTATCGCGGATACGGATCCACTTCGTCTTCTCTTCGGTAAAGATCGGCTCATACGAGAGTACATCGACCTGATCGAGTACACCCTTCTCCGGGGAATAAAAGCGCAGGAGCGGCATGACATCCTTCTTCAGCGGTGTACGCGGTGCTGCCGTCTGAGAGATCGATGCCGCGAGCGGGCGGCCTCCGAAGAGTACCCAGACATCGCCGCACCGGCAGTCTTCGATCGTCAGCGTATCGGTCAGAGTATGGAAAACGAGCGTGTAGGCGTCAGTCGATGAACGGTATGGCGGAAGAGTAAAGCGGAAAGACCCGTCTTCCTCGGACACTGTCTCCAGACTTAAGATGACACCGTAGTCCGTATCCAGTTTCGATACTTTACGTCCATCTGTCGGATCCTTCATAACCTCCAGCGTGACGGGAACGGAAGAAGAACCCACTCTACCGCGGAGTACCACCGGTACTCCCTGCTGAAAAACCATACCCGGAGAGATCCAGGACGGAAGACGTATATCATTCGTTTGCGCCATTAGCTCGATACCTCACATAGTTATCTCATTAAACACTATTATACGACAAGATTGCCTGTTTTTCGCACATAATCATTTCAATATACGTGAAAACTATAATCTTTCTCCTATGTTCGCATGATCCCGATTCTTTTCTTCTGTTTTGGGCATCTTTCATTTACTCATATATGAGTACGCATATATCATATACTCACAAAAAAATAACATCAGAAGGAGGAATCATCATGGATGAATCAGTCATTATCGGCAAAGTGATCCGGACCTTGCGGCGTGAAAAGGGGTTGTCACAGTTTGCTGTCGCTTCCAGATCCGGTATCAATCTTTCCTACTACTGCAAGCTCGAAGGCGGGCAGGCAAACCCGTCGATCCGCGTGATATTTGCTGTCACGCACACACTGGGCGTCTCTCCTGCCCAGTTCATCGAGCTGATATCGCTGGAAATGCAGTTTTTTCTCATCTCGGAAAGTGCATCGGAACCGGCATAAGACATTTCACTATTTTGCTGTAAATCTTTTCTTTTTTTGCCTGGCATGGTATGCTGAACATGTTGTTTATCAGTAGAAATAAACAGAGGGAGTGTCAGCAGGCCATGTCTTATCAGAACAATCGCACTACAGAAAATGCCTTATACGAGGATCTTCACCGTCCTCATCTACAGGATGCCATTGCCAGTTGTCTGCATTTTCTGGAAGATGGAAGCCCCTGCCGTGAGATCGCCCCTCATTATCACGATTTTGTTGAGATCATTTACGGGATCCGCGGCAGGTTTTCCGCGTCCATGGCGGATCAGGATATCGAAGTCAGCGAAGGCGACATGCTTCTGATCAACGTCAATGAAGTCCATGCTTTCCATCACTTCGAGCCGTGCGAATACTACTGCCTGCAGTTCGATCCGACAGTCTTTTTCTTCTCCTCGGCATATTCCACCGGTGCGAAGTATCTGCTGCCGTTCCTTATGGCCACGACAAGAAGCCTCGGCAAGAACACTTCGTTTTCCGTGCTTGCCAGAAAAGACGAACTGAAGGACACCAATATTCCGGAGCTGATCCGGGATTACCATAGAGAGTTTACCGAGCAGGCGCCGGGATATGAGCTGGCGATCCGCGCCGATATCTGCAGGATCTTCCTATGGTACCTGCGCCGCATGGAGAAAAACGGAATCTCCGTATATTCTTCTCCGGGTATCCGTCAGGAAGATATCACGCGCTTAAATGCCGTTCTGGATTATATTCACGAGAACTATCAGCAGCCGGTGCTGGCCGAGAAGATGGCAAAGATGTGCAATATGAGCTACAGCTATTTCTCCCGCTTCTTCCGTCATGCCGTAGGACAGACCTTCTCGGATTATCTTCTGTATGTAAGACTGACCGAAGCGGAAAAGCTCCTGATCACCACATCCAAGAGCATCAGCCAGATCGCACTGGATACAGGATTCAGCACGTCGAGCTATTTTATTACGCAGTTTAAGAAAAGAAGGCACATCACGCCGAAGCAGCTGAAGCAGAAGATCTCCACCTCAGAACAGAACTGATCATTTCGGAGCGATCACAAGCTCGATACCAAAGTCGCGGATCTCCTGGGCAAGGTCATCTGCGATGCCGGAGTCTGTGATCAGTACATCGATCCTGTCCGCCGGGATAAAAGACGAGGTGGAATCCTGATTTAATTTCGATGAATCGACCAGGGCGATACAGCGCTTGCACTTCTCTGCGAAGCGCTTCTTCAGTTCCAGTTCATAGAAGTTATGGCCGGTCAGGCCGGAAGTAAGCGAGAATCCGTTTCCCGATACAAAATAACTGTCGCCGCTGATCCTCCGGAGCATCTCTTCACACAGAAGCCCCTCGATCGCACCGGAGTGCGGACGGAGCACGCCGCCGACCAGTACCGTACGGAAATTACTGTATCTTTGGATCTCCATCGCAGTATGGATACCGTTCGTTACGATAGTAAGGTTATCCAGATTGCTGATGAACGGGATCATATGGAAAGTGGTGGAGCTGGCATCGATGAAGATGGTCTCTCCCTCATGGACAAATTTGCCGGCTTCTCTGCCGATCGCGGTTTTCTCCGCCACGCTCATGACAGAACGAAGCATGTAGTTTTCGGGATTGGAGGACTGCTTTACAGAGTCAGAGATACGTGCGCCTCCGTGATAACGGACGATCGCGCCTTCACGCTCCAGGTCACGAAGATCGGATCTTACTGTCGCGCCGGTCACACCGAGACACTCCTGAAGATCAGTGGTCGAAACACGGCTTTCTTTTTCCAGGATCTCCAGAATTCTCTTTCTTCTCTCTACGTTGATCATACTACTTCCCCCTTCATCGGAAACTCGCGTTTTTTCAGGAAACGAAAGTATAATACAAGCCTCGCTATCTTTTTGTCAACGTTTTCTTTTCATATATTTTCATTTCAGAGCAAAAGAAATAAAGCCCGACGCTTATTTGTTCGTTTCTCTTCTTTCCGGAAGTTGAACAGGGATTTAAACCAGCGGTAAAGAAAAAGGCTGATCCTTCTTTTGAAGAATCAGCCTTATGGCTGCCGAACTAGGATTCGAACCCAGACAGACGGTGCCAGAAACCGGAGTGCTACCCTTACACAATTCGGCAATGTTGTAAATCAACGCTTGAAAGTATATCAAATGTCATAAAATAGTGCAATACCTTTTTCATGGAAGACGTGAAAAAAATTGCTTCCCCGTGTATAAAAAACGGTACATCACTTCGAAGGTCTCTCCGTCGGCATATCCGGCTGCGAGGGAAGTCTCTCCATCAGTCCCATCTCCTCGGCCTTCCGTCTGACCTGCTCGATATCCTTCCAGAGTTTGACACGTTCATTATTATTTCGGAGGATATATGCCGGGTGGAAAGTCGGCATGATCAGATAGCCGTTCTTCTCGATAAAACTGCCTCTGATCTGCGTCATCTTCGCATTCTTGTCTCCGGTAAAAAGCGTATATGCGGTCTTTCCGAGAAGAACGATGATCTTCGGCTTACAGATCAGTATCTGCATGCCCAGAAGTTTCTTACATGCAGCCGCTTCCTGCTCGGTAGGAACACGGTTCTCCGGCGGGCGGCACTTGACGACATTCGCGATATGATAATTCTCAGTGGAGAAACCCTGCGCATCCAGAAGGAGCTGCAGCAGCCGTCCTGCCTGTCCGACAAACGGAAGTCCCTGTTCATCCTCCGTCGCACCCGGGCCCTCACCGACAAACATGATCGGAGCGACCACACTGCCGCGATAAATGACGACATTTGTTCTCGTCGCACCAAGCGGACATGCCTGGCAACTCTCACACTGCTTTACAAAATCGTTCCAGGAGATCTTCATCGGAGAAGTACGATGGTGATACCATCATTGGCTTTTGCCCAGTCAGGATCATTACGGAATGCCGGACATTTCTCGACCATGGATCTGCCGAGTGTCTCAAAGGGACCGAACTGCTCGCCCGGACAGAATGCCTTGATGCGGCCTTCACTCTGCATCGTACGCAATATTTCATGAGTTGCCGTCTTGATCAGACCGCCTTTACCGGTGGAACCATACCCGTGAATGATCTTCACCTGATTCACTCCGACACGGCGCAAAGTATTGAGTTCCAACCGTAATTTACGGGTGGCGACATCAACTTTCGGCATACCTTCTTTGATATTGATAATACTTGCAGCCATACTACTCCTCATTCTGAAATACTACATTTATTATACCACAATTTTTTCATTTTACATGCGTCGAAAGATAGGGATTTTTGATATAATACGCCCATGAGATTAGACAAATTGCTGGCAAATTCAGGATATGGTACCAGAACCGAAGTCAAGGATCTTCTTCGGCAGGGACGGGTATGTGTACGCGGGGAAGTGGTCCGCGATCCCGGTTTTTCTGTCACGGAAGAGCAGGCCTTGGAGATCACACTGGACGGACAGAGCATCCGTGCCGGACAGTACCTCTACTTCTGCCTGAATAAGCCCGACGGCTATCTGACGGCAATGAGCGACGACCGTCTTCCATGCGTCGGAGATCTCCTTCCCGCGAACCTGAAAACGAAGAAGATCTCACCGGTCGGGCGGCTGGACTTTCACACCACCGGAGTTCTTCTTCTGACAAATGACGGAGAGCTCTCCCATCGTCTGACCAGTCCGAAATGGCATCGCGAAAAAGCCTACCTGGTCACCTACTCCGGAGATGAACTGACAGAAAAGGAGAGAGTGCTTTTTGCAAGCGGAATGACGCTTCGCGAGAAGGACCACGCGCCGGAAAAACTAAAACCGGCAGAGCTCGATATCCTTCCGGATCACACTTGCCGGCTTATTCTTACCGAGGGAAAAACACATCAGGTCAAGCGAATGATCGCTGCCACCGGACGCTCTGTCGAAGCCTTGCACAGAGAACGGATCGGCACGCTGACTTTAAAAGACGGGCAGGCGCCCGGAGAGATGTATGCCCTTTCCGATGAGGAGATCCGCCTTCTGAAGGAAGATCCCTAGTTCTCATTCATGATGATCAGTCCTCCGACTCCGCGTACGGATGATCTGCAAGGTATTCTGCTCTGAGCACATCGATATCTTCCAGGATCTTCGTCATGCGCTCGGTTGCCTTATTGACATCACTGCTTCCCGCACCCACACCGAAGATAATGATGCGCTCGATATTCTGATTCTTCCACAGAAGCTTATATCCGAGGGATGCCTGGTCGATCTTATCACGGATGATAAAGCCGTAGATATGATCCACATGATCTTCTTCCTTCAGCGGTTCCATCGCATCCTGATAGGTCTCCGGCATATCATCCAGGAACTCTTCGTAGAATCTCGCTTTCGAGTAGTAGTACGGCTCGATCCGGGCGAGATCTTCCTTCGACCAGGAAGCCTTCATCTGCTCATAAACATCATCCAGGATATAAAGATCACCGCTGTTGACATAAACAGGGACTGTCGGCATATCAAATACCAGGATATCCGGATGGACGGCCATCAGGTTGGTGGCCTTCTGGACACCATACTCATCCACTTCTTCATCCGCACTATCGCCGGATACCACATCGGCATCGCGGACTTCCGGATTCTTGCATCCGAGATTATCCTTGAGATAGTATTCCATGATCGAGACGTCCTGGGAGAAGTGACCTATCGATGCCATACGGACATCGACTCTCGGCGCGAGGAAATAGTAATTAATGAAAGCCCAGCCGCCGATGATCACCGCGATTGCGACGATAAACTTCCATCCTTCATAGTGGAAGAAATCCTTCCACTGCTTCGATGTTTTTCCGAGGTAATGCTTGGCCTCGTCCTCTTCTTTCTTTTCTTCCTCTTTACGGTCTCTTTCACCGCTGGCAATGCTGTACGCCAGAGAGATATCCGCCAGTTTCTGCTCATCTTTCTGAGCCGAATAGGTCTTGCCGAGTTTCCAGAATTTGTCGTCCAGATCCTCTTTCGAGGCCCATGCCGGCAGACCGAAATACTCCATCGCCTCCTGACGGTCCATCTTCTCGATGGCCGGATCCGGAAGGATCTTCTCTTTCTTTTCCTGCGGCTCTTCTTTATCGGATTCCGCTTTATCTTTTGATTTCGCGGCAGTCCGGGATTTCAGTTTCTGCCCGAGTTCCTCCTTGGAGTTCTGTTGCAGGCCCTCGCCCTTCACTTCTCCAAGTCCTCTTTTCTTCTTTTCGTCTTTCATGTTTCTTTTCCTGCTTTACTTATTTCTCTTTTTTTCCGCCTTCATTTCTCTTCTGAAAGCGCGGAAATCCGCAAGTGCTGCCCATCCGATCTTGAATATCTTCTTAATGTTGATCGAATTCTTGCCGCCCTGACGCGGTTTAAAAGTAATCTCACGGAGTGTGTAGTTCTCTTTATAGTATGCAAAGAACGTCGTCAGCATAACATTCGGGAGATTGTAGTCTTCTTTGAATCTGCCCACATACTTATTCACAAGCGAAGCTTTCATAAGACGGAACGGAGCATTACTATCCTTCACCTTCACACCGAAGTGAAGTCTAAGGAGGAAGCACAAGAACTTCTCGACGAGTTTTCTGGACTTTCCATCCCCTCTTACCACACGGTTTCCGAGGATCGCATCGTATTTACCACGAAGATCCCAGAATGCCTTAAACTCATCCGGATTCGTCTGTCCGTCGGAATCGGTCTGGAAGATATAATCCGCGTCTTTTGCGATCGCATACTTATAAAGGGCGATCAGCTTCGGGCCGTGCTGTTTCAGAGTATCAGGAAGCACCTCAAGTTTCGGGTATTTCTCCTTCAGAGAAAGAAGGATCTCGCGGGTACGGTCGACGCTTCCGCTGTCTGCGACGACCAGACGGGAGCCCTCGCCTTTTCCTTCCAAAACAGGATACCAGGCGGAAACGACTGACTCGATGTTAGCCTCTTCGTTATACGCCGGCATGACTAAATACAGATCATCCATTTTATATCCTCCCGTATCCTCGATGATAGTTCCAATGTATCACTTCAGTTGCTGTTTTACCATAGACAGCGCCGATGCCACGACCGCGTCCATGTCATAGTACTTATACTCTCCGAGACGGCCGCCGAAAATGACCTTCTCTTCCTTGTCTGCGAGTTCCCTGTACTTGCCGTACAGCACACCATTTGCTTCGTCGTTTACCGGATAATACGGTTCATCTCCGGGCTTCCACTCCGAGCTGTATTCTCGGCTGATGACCGTTTTCGGAAGATCTTTTCCGTCTTCGTCTTTTCCGAAAGTGAACCACTTATGCTCGATGATCCTCGTCCATGGTGTCTCGCGGTCGGTATAATTGACGGCGGCATTTCCCTGGAAGTTCGGCATATCGAGAAGTTCCGTTTCAAATCGTACGGAGCGGTACTGCAGATATCCCAGGCAATAGTCGAAATACGCATCGATCGGGCCCGTGTAGATGACCTTATCCGCCATGGCATTCCACTTTTCCTTCTCATCGAGATAATTCGTATTCAGGCGGACCTCGATGCCGTCGAGCATATTCTCCACCATCTTCGTGTAGCCCTTTTCCGGGATACCCTGGTAGAGTGCATTGAAGTAATTGTTATCGAAGGTAAGTCTTACCGGGAGACGCTTGATGATAAATGCCGGAAGATCTTTGCAGTCTCTTCCCCACTGTTTCTCCGTGTACCCTTTGACGAGTTTTTCGAAGATATCGCGGCCGACCAGGGAGATCGCCTGCTCTTCGAGGTTTTCGGGTTCTTTTCCCGCCATCTCGGCTTTCTGCTCCTCGATCTTTGCCCCCGCCTCTTCCGGTGTCACGACGCCCCACATCTTATTAAATGTGTACATGTTAAAAGGAAGCGAATAAAGCTCGCCCTTATAGTTAGCTACCGGGCTGTTGGTGAAGCGGTTGAACGCAGTGAACTGATTTAAGTAGTTCCAGACCTCTGTATTATTGGTGTGGAAAATATGGGCGCCGTACGTATGCACCTTGATGCCTTCGACATCTTCGCAATATACGTTTCCGGCGATATGCGGACGCTTCTCGAGGACGAGGACCTTCTTTCCAAGTGCTTTTGCCTCATGAGCAAAAACCGCGCCGTAAAGACCGGCACCGACTACCAGATAATCATACGTCTCAGCCATGGTTCTTCGCCGTCTTTCTTCTCTCTTTATGGATCTTTCTGACTTTTTTCTTGATCTTAAATGTGTCCTTGAATACCTGGATGATATCCTTCATACGGATCCTCGAGAATCCGCCTTCTCTGGTGAATACCAGGCGGATCGGACGCTCGATGATCTTCGCGCCCATCTCATTTGCGACCGCGAGAAGTTCGATATCATAGGCGAACCCCTTGGTGATAACATCCGGCACGATCTGCTTAAGGATATCCGCACGATAGACTTTGACACCGGTCTGGGTATCGTGCACCTTCAGATGGAAGAGCACTCTCAGCATGACATAGTAGCCGAAGCTTACGAACTTGCGGATAAAGGGATACTCCAGTTTGGATTCCTTATGCATTTTACTTCCGATCACGACGTCGGCATTTTCCGATTTCATATGGGAGAGAAAATCCTCGAAGTGATCCGGAGACAGATCCAGATCCGAATCGAGAAAACCGATGACATCGCCTTTGGCTTCCAGGACACCGGTCTTGATCGCATGTCCTTTACCTCCGTTCGGTGTATAGGAGATCATTCGAATACGGGAACACTCATTGGCGGCCCGTTCGATTTCAGTTTTTGTATTGTCAGAACTTCCATCATCGACGCAAACGATTTCAAAAGAGTCGCAGAATCCGGAAATGATCCGATCCGTTTCCAAAAGATTGTTGTATATGTGTTCGCCTTCGTTATACGCCGGCATGACCACTGAAAGGTCCATGAGCCGTTCCTCTTTTCTATTTTCGTATCCTATCTATTGTATCACAAGAAAAAGCGTCATTCTTCACCTATATAAAGAAAAGCGAAATACCACTTCCCATCACCGGAAAATCAGTGATCGGGAGCAGTATCTCGCTCGGGATATGGGGACATAGTTTATCCCGTTCAGGAAGGACTATTCTCTTTCGAGAATTCTTTTATGCTTTTTCTTCGACGGAATAACGAAGACCACTTCATATCTGACTTCGACACAATATCGAAGACAACCGCTGCCAGAAGGACTCCACCTTTTACTACCTGCTGCCAGTCCTGGTTAAGATTAAACTTGCTGCAGATAAGCGACATTCCCAGATTGATGACACCGATGAGAGTTGCACCGATTACCATTCCGAACACTGTTCCGGATCCGCCATAGGCAGAAACACCACCGACCACGCAGGCCGAAATCGCATCCATCTCGAAGTTAACACCTGCACCGGAATTCGCGGACTGGAATCTTGCGACCATCATAAGGGAAGCAATAACACTCAGTACAGACATATTGAGGTAAGCACCAAACATAACATGCTTGTTGTTGATACCCGAAAGACGGGCTGTCTCGGAATTTCCGCCGACCGCCATAAAGTGACGTCCGATGACTGTTTTCTCGCAGATGAAATTATAGATCAGGAGAATCGCAACGACCCAGACCAGCACGACCGGAATACCACCGTCTTTCGCGAGTTTGTAGGTAATGAGTCCGATCACTGCAGATTCCAGCACACTCTTGAGAATAACATACAGAAGTGAATCTGCTTCGTATCCTTTTTTGATCTTGCCGGATCTTGTCAAAAAGTTCATCAGAATAACAACAATAATACACAGTATTCCGATGACCAGACAGCTGTAGCTTATCGATGCTCCGGGGGCAGATTTTGCAACTTTACCGGAGAACAGTTTCAGGAATGACGACGGGAAACCTGTAATTGCACTGGTTCTCGAAGAAGAAACGAGTATTTCTTTACCTGCGCCTCTAAATGCAAGGTATCCGGCAAGAGTGGCGATCCACGGCGGGATATTGAGATAAGCGATCAGGAAACCGAGAACAATACCATAAACGATACCAAGGCCGAATATGAGCAGCAAAGCAATTGGCGTACTGAGGTGAGCGTTTACAGATAGTACGCCAAACACCGCACCGGCCATGCAGACAAACGAACCGACAGAAAGATCGATGTTACCTCCGGTCAGCATACACATCAGCATACCGGTTCCAAGAACAAATACATATGCATTCTGAGAAATGAGCGATGTGATACTGGATGCAGAGAATATCTCACCCCTGGTCATGATAACAAAGAAAATATAAACGAAGAAGAGAATTAAGACCATTGAATTCTTCTTCAGAACTTTTTTCGCACCGGATTTATTCATTCTTCGGCACCTCCCTTCTTACGCATCTTCATAATGACATCAAAGAAAACAGCCAGAAGCAGTACAATTCCTTTGACAACCAGTTTGTAGTTTGCACTTGTTCCCATGATATCCATTCCCTTGTTGATTACACCAACGAGAAGAGCACCGATAATGACACCACCGACCGTTCCGGTTCCGCCATATGCGGATGCGCCGCCGATAAAGCATGCTGCGATAGCATCCATCTCATACTGTTGACCATACGTCGGCTTAGCGCCAACAAATCGGGCAATATTGAGGACACCGGCAAATCCGGCAAGAAGTCCCATAATTACATACGCCTTAAATTTGACCATCCTGGTGTTTACACCGGAAAGTCTTGCCGCCTTCTCATTACCGCCTACAGCGTAAAGGTTACGACCGAAAGTGGTCTTCGTTGTGATATACGCAAATATCGCAAGAACGATGCCGATCCAGATAAGTGGTGTCAGAATGCCCTTATGACATGCCAGTTTGTAGAACAGCCACAGGAGTGCCGCCGAAATACATGTTGTCTTGATTATGACAGATACGATCGGCTGCAGTTTATATCCGTTTTTCTTAAGGTGGATACGATGCAGGATCGTATAGATGACAAGTGCGATAACAAAAGCGATACCGACGGCAAGGCAGAACTTATTGAGGATAACTCCATTTTTCCCTTTTATCTCCGGTCCTATATTTGCGAAGAAATCAGGCACATAACAGTTTTCTTTGCCTCCGAAGATATTTAGGAAATTCTGATCCGTGATATCATAGGCAAAGCCGCCCATCACAACGTTGGATAGTCCACGGAAAGCAAGCATTCCGGCAAGTGTGGCAATGAACGGAGGAACGTTTACATACGCGATCCAGAATCCCTGCCATATTCCAACCAGAAGACCAATGACCAGCATGGCGACTACCGCAACCGGCCACGGAATTGAACGATCCATCATGATGGCACCGACACCGCCTGCAAAACAGACGACAGATCCTACGGCAAGGTCGATATTTCCGCCGGTGAGGATACAAAGGAGCATACCTGTTGCAAGTATAAAAACATAAGCATTCGTTTGAATAAGGTTGTTGATATTCTGCGGGAAAAGAATAGCGCCGCCTTTCTGGAAAGAAAAGAATATGACAACAGCGATCAGTGCGATAAGCATCATGTATTTTTGCAGGAACGCACGAACTTTATTAAAAACATGATGTTTTCTTAAGAAGTTAATAAACTTGTTAGGAGCGGCGCTCGAACTCTGAGCAGTGTTACTCGTTTGCAATACCATCAGCCTCCTTTCCGGACTTGACGATGCAAGCCATTATATTGTTTTGGGTTGCTTCTGAAGCAGGGATCTCTCCAACGATCTTTGCTTCATTCATAACATAGATCCGATCACTCATTCCGATGACCTCAGGGAGTTCGGAAGAAATCATGATTACGGATTTACCGGCAGCCACAAGATCGTTAATGATACAGTAGATCTCATATTTTGCGCCAACATCAATACCTCTTGTAGGCTCATCCAGGATCAGGATATCCGGATCTGCAAACATCCACTTCGCCAGAAGAACTTTCTGCTGGTTACCACCTGAAAGATTTCCGACCAGCTGTTCGACAGATGGCGTCTTGGTCTTCAGCTTGGCAACATATTCGGACGCAACCTCATATTCTTTATCTTTATCGATTACAAGTTTCGGAATAGGAGAACGCCTGTCAGCCGCTTCATCCTTTACAGTAAGAGCTTTAAGATTTGCAAGAGATGTGTTCTGTTTAATGGAATTGGAAAGGATAAGGCCATTACCTTTTCTGTCCTCAGTAACATACGCCAGTTTATGACGAATAGCCTGTTTGGGATTTTTCAGAACAACCTCTTTACCTGCTATTTTCAGCGTTCCGCTGATACCTATTCCATAGGAACGCCCGAAAATGCTCATCGCAAGTTCCGTTCGTCCTGCACCCATAAGGCCGTAGATACCGACTACCTCGCCTTCTCTTACATTTATAGATACATCATCTACCACTTTACGGGAAGTAAATTCCGGATGATATACGGTCCAGTTTTCTACCTCCATCATTACGTCACCGATATTGACGTTTTTACGTTTCGGGAAACGGTCCGTCATCTCGCGGTTAACCATGGCTTTGATGATAATGTCTTCAGATATATCGTCTTTCTCGCAATCAAGCGTCACAATCGTCGAGCCGTCCCGAACTACCGTGATCTTATCTGCAACATAGGATACTTCGTTTAATTTGTGGGAAATGATGATCATCGTCATTCCCTGCGCCTTGAATTCTTTCATAAGATCCAGAAGCGCTTTTGAGTCTTTCTCATTCAGTGAAGATGTCGGTTCATCCAGGATAAGCAGTCTGGCATTCTTAGCCAAAGCTTTTGCGATTTCGACGAGCTGCTGCTTACCTGTTCCGATATCCTTAACAAGTGTTTTCGATGAATCCGTAAGGCCTACCATCTCAAGGTATTTATCTGCCTCCGAATAGGTTTTGTTCCAATCAATACAGTATTTACTTCCCTGCTCATTACCGAGAAACATATTCTCGCCGATCGTCATATTAGGGAGAAGAGCGAGTTCCTGATGGATGATGACGATTCCTTTTTTCTCTGAATCCTTAATATGATGGAATTTGCATACTTCGCCATCGTAAACAATATCACCTTCATAGGAGCCGAACGGGTAGATGCCACTAAGCACGTTCATCAGCGTGGATTTTCCCGCGCCATTCTCTCCGACGATCGCATGAATCTCTCCTTCCTCAACTCGAAGGTTTACATCATCAAGTGCTTTTACGCCCGGAAAAGTTTTGGTTATATGGTTCATTTCAAGCAAAACTTTTGACATTAATGCGCCTCCTCTTTTTGTCTAGTGTCGTGGGACTCCCGCCCCAAAAAACAGGCGGGTGAATGACCCGCCTGTTTTTTAATTGCGGTAATGGCTATTACTTCAGCTTGTCTTCAGTATAGTAACCGGAATCGATAAGGATTTCCTTGTAGTTGTTCTTGTCAGCGAATACAGGTTCGCAGAGGAATGTCGGAACTACTTTCTTACGGTTGTCGTATGTTTTTGTATCGTTTACATCAACAGTTTCGTTCTTAACGATCTGGGATACCATCTTAACAACCTGCTTAGCAAGTGTACGTGTATCCTTGAATACAGACATCGCCTGCTTATCAGCGAGCATGTTCTTCACGTTTGTGATATCGCAGTCCTGACCGGTGATGATCGGATACTTACCTGTGTAGTTAGCTGCGAGAGCATTGACTACACCAGTTGCAGTAGAGTCATTGGAGCAGAGCCATGCGTCAAGGTTTGTGCCGGAAGCATAGAAAGAAGAAAGGATGGATTCAGCTCTTGACTGAGCAGTCTCTGTGGACCATTCAGATGTAGCCACCTCTGTGAAATCCTTCTGACCGGAAACAACGTTCAGCTTGCCGCTTTCAATGTAAGGCTTCAGAACATCCATTGCACCGTTGTAGAAGAATTGAGCATTGTTGTCACCCGGGTCACCGGCTGTGATCTCGATGTTGAACGGGCCTGCAGCATTCTTCAGATCCAGTGTGTCTACAATATAGTTGCCCTGGATCGTACCTACCATGTAGTTATCAAATGTAGCATAGTAGTCAACCGTGTCGGAATCCATAAGCAGACGGTCATAAGCGATAACCGGGATGCCTTTAGCTTCTGCCATATCAAGAACGGAACCTAAAGAAGAACCTTCGATTGCCGCGATAACCAGAACTTTGCATCCGGAGTTGATCATGTTCTCGATCTGGGAAAGCTGTGTAGCTACATCGTTTGCACCGTACTGAAGGTCAACCTCGAAGCCGGCTGCCTCGAGCTCCGCTTTCATGTAATCGCCATCCTGATTCCATCTCTGCAGAGTCTTCGTAGGCATGGAAACACCGATCTTATACTTTTCTCCACTCTGTGTCTCCGGTGTCTTTGCTGATTCGGTTGCCTGGGTCTCAGGCGCTTTTGATGCCTTTTCTTCTTTTTTAGTACAACCTGCCATCGGCACTATCATCAGTGCGGAGCAAAGAATTGCACCAAGAAATCTTTTAATACTCATCAATATAACCTCCTATTGTTTTTTGTGATGTTTCACTGATACCAAAATATCATTGGCAGAATAGGAAAATCATATCAATTTTCTGCATATTTTAGTCACATAGCAGTATGTTTACATATGAATTAGCACATTTTTAACTTCAGCATTTAGAACGTGTCAGAATTATGCTATCTTCTCCGAAGCCGACTCTTCCTCCGAGATACTACTCTCTTTATTCTTTCCGGGATCCATGTTTACATTGATATATACTTCTTCGCGGAGATGGAATCCGCTTTCGATAATCTCATTATCCAGATTATCCTTATTCACTGCGATCGGTTCTATGGCAACATAAGGAATATTATACGTCCCGTCATTGAAGATCATAGTTGTTCCGAGCGACTCATGCCTCGCAAGTTTTACCGCATATTCGGCAGCAAGTTTCGCAAGACTCTCCACCGGCTTATAAACAGTCATCAGCTGTGTACCCTCTACAATTCTCTGACAGGCTTCAATATCTGCATCCTGGCCCACCACTTTGATTTTTCCGGCGAGACCGTTTTCTGCCAGCGCATGGACCGTTTCTCCGGCCAGCGCATCGTTACCGCACATGATCGCCTCAGCCTGACTGATCACCTCGATATTGTCATTTACAAAGCTGTAGGCCAATTCCTGTCTCCAGCCGTCGCAATTATACTTCAGAAGTACATTCTGTCCGTGCATTTCGCAGATCGAATCGAATCCGGACATGACCTGAGGAACATTATAGTCGCTTTCCGGTCCCATGATCTCGACAATATTACTGTTATCGCCGATTTCTCCGCAGATCGCTTCCGCCATTCTTTGCCCCACTCCTTCATTATCAAAGGATATATAAAGATCCGCGTTCGCATTTCTGATGATACGATCATAGCAAACGACCGGGATCCCCGCGTCCTTTGCATCCATGATCGTCTCCGTCAAAGCATCCGCATCGATCGCGACTACCACGATACAGTCCACTTTCAGGTTGATAAAATACTGAAGCTGGGCGATCTGAGTCTCGACTTCTCCATTTGCGGACTGGACATTGACCTCTGCCCCCAAATCATTCGCCGTGGCGCAGAATATATCACGTTCTCTTGTCCATCGCTCGATAACATAAGAATCAAAGCTGAGTCCGATCTTAAGATCGTCCGATTTCTCAGTCTTATGTGCTTTCGGTGCCTCGTTAGAATTCGAACACGCGGTAGAGAAACAAACCAGGCTGAACGAAATCAAAAAAATCGCTATTTTACGGAAACAATTGCTCATATTTCTTTCTCACCATCCTTATATTCCGTCGGAGTCATTCCGGTACTCTTTTTGAAGATCCTGCTGAAATAGTTCGGATTGTTATAACCGACTTCACTGCAGATCTCCTTCATGGACAACTGTGGATTTCTAAGCAGTTCTTTTGCTTTGGCAATGCGAAGGTTTGTCAGATAATCGATGAAGGTCACGCCGATCTGATGCTTGAATAGCTTGCTGAAATAATAAGGACTTATATCCGTCTGACAGGACATGCTTTCCAAAGAAATATCCTCTTTATAATGTTTATCGATGTATTCTTTTGCTTTCATGATAATGTCTTCAGAGGGTACTCCGGTTCCGGAGTTCAGCATGATCACCGCACGGTCGATATGTTCGATAAACCAGATCTTCAGGGATTCCGGGTTTTCCATCGAACAGACTTCCGGAAGATACTCCGCCCTTCCGTTAAACCGGTAAAGGTGTCCGCCGTTACTATACACGATATGTTCAGCGCGAAGAACAAATTCCAGGATCTTAAGACGGATATCCGAAAGACTTCCTCCGGACTGTGTCCGCATCCATTCGAAAAACCGTCCCGCCTTTTCTTCCGCTAACTGGACATTTCCTGCGCTGATGGCTTCGAAGAGTTCTTTCTCGGTTTTGACAGGATAGTTATCTTCATATTCACATCCCACGCGGATGTCTTCTGCATGTGCAACTTTTTCCGATGTACTGAAAAGCGAGGTCAGCGCTTCACTATAGGAATCCGAAACAGAACCGATCATTCGTACGCTTCCGATACCGATCCGGCATCTGAGATCAAGCTCCTCATTTAGCCGTTTACCAAGTTTAGACGCCTGTTCTACGATCTCCGCGCGTTTCTCGTATGACAGTTCATCTTTTTCATAAGGGACCAGCACGGGGATCTTGTTTCCCATCACCGAGCCGATGATACAGTTAAAATAATTCTCAATAATCATCCTGACATCTGAATAATTCTTCTGGAGTTCAAGACTTGCAGCGACTGCGCCCCGCATCTGGTTCTCCGGCAGATCCCCATCGTTAACGATCACCATCATGTACGCATATTTACCGATAATTCCCAGAAGAGATCTGTACGTATCAATATCCTTCTGAAAGTGTGTGTGGAACAGAAGATTCTGGATCAGCCCGGTCTCAATAATCGGCATGATCGTCTCAAACTTCTCTTTGATCTCCAGTTTCTCCCGTCTGGAATTTCTTTCTTTGTCCACCTCGTCCATCGCTTTTCTAAGGACAGTCTCGATCTTCTCTTTGTCAAACGGCTTGTTGACATATTCGAGGACTCCAAGATTGATCGCTTCTTTAGCATAGTCAAATTTGTCATATGCCGTAAGCACAATGAATACAGTTTTACTGTTGAATTTCTGAATCTCGCGGATCGCTTCGATACCATTGATCCCCGGCATCTTAATATCCATAAAGCTAATGTCCGGACGGAAACTCTCCGCCAGTTCAATGACATTTCTGCCGGTTTTGGCCGTCTCGATCTCACACTCTCCGGGAAAGCTTTTCTCAATAATATATCTCAGAGAATCGATTACGATTCCTTCATCATCTGCCAGCATTACTCTATACATTTTTCATCCCGCCTCGGTATACTTATTATTACACTTGTGCCCTGATTCTCGGCACTTTTGATCTCAATCTTCTCTTTTCCGTTAAAAAACATATCCAGTCTCGCGATCACGTTTGTCAATCCCACACTCTTCTCATCATCCGGCTTTTTCGAATACTCGAGCGGCTGACGGGAGAGAATCTGATCGATGATTTTCTGATCCATGCCCTTTCCGTTATCGCGGATCTCAATACATGCGTACCGGTCCTTTTTGTAAAGCGAAAGAACGATCTCGATCGATCTGTCATCCAGATTATCGATCCCGTACTTCACCGAATTCTCAAAGATCGGCTGAAGGATCATACTCGGAACGATTACATCAAGAAGTGACTCATCGATCTCCTTACGGAAAGAAATCTCGCCGGAGAATCTAACATTCATAATATAAATGTAGCTGTCCACCAATTCGATTTCTTCAGCTATTCTGACCTTCTCATTATCCTTCTTAACATTATATCGGAAAAAATCTGCCATGTTCTGAATATAGTCACCGGTACGTTTGGCGTCCTCCATCATAGCCAGTTGCGCGGCGGCGTTCAGTGTATTGAAAAGAAAATGCGGATTGATCTGTGCCTGAAGATACTTGAGCTGGGCGTCCTTCAAGTGATTTTCCATCAGCAGGCTCTTTTCTTTCATGGCACTCTCAGTGACCATCTGCGCTCTGATCCGGCCGATATATTCCTTGATACTGACAAGCATACGGTTAAAGGCACGCGTCACATGCCCGATTTCGTCATCTGAGTCGATCATGAGAGGCTCAACGTTCTCAGGGTTTCCGGATGAGATCTCTTTTGCTTTTTCAGACAGTTTTATCAGCGGTCTTGTAATAGTACTCGTAAGAAGAATGATAAGAAGGACATTCATCAAAGTCACGATGATGAAAATAGAAAGGCAGAGGATCTGCGAATAATGAAGAGAATCGATCATCGTGTTAAAGCTTTCAGAATTCGTCCGGAAAGACACATTATTCAAACTGTAAATGTACGTATTAAGGTATTCGAAAGACTCACAGCATTCATTGTAGAATCGGGTATATAGCTCAACATTACGGGCTCTCTTTCCACGAATGGCCTTCTCAGCTGTTGCCAGATAGTTTTTACTCAGATTTCGGACATTTCGTTCCCCGAGTTTTAAAGCATTATCCGTCGGCTGATCATTCAGATCTTCTATTTCTTCGGTGATCTCCTGAGAATACCGGTAATACAGTTCAAGATCATCCGTACCCTTTGTTTCCAAATATCCCGTAAGTCCTGCATGAACATTCTTAACATCATCGGAAAGTTTATTGAGATTGATATTAGTTGAGTAAACCGCATCGATCCGTTCAAGCATCTTGTTCAGGTTGATATACACGAAAAGATTTACACCCAAAGCGATCATGGATGTTGCCAGAAATACGATGATCAGTTTTTGCCTGATCTTCACACGGGAAAGAAGCTGCCTAATTCGTCTCATTTTTCGTTCTTTCTCCGATCTCGTCCGCAAGATACAGCTTTACGTTCTTCTTATCAATAAAGATATAGTCCGTGCTGAAGTATTCACTGACATTTCCTTTGTCGATGTATTCATTCAGAGCATCCACACAACAAACCGCGACCTTTTCAGTATCCACACTGAATGTTGCCTCCAATGTGCCTCTGTCGATGGCATGAAGGACCGACGGAGAGTCGTAAAAGCCGATGATCGTCGTATTCCCTACCTCATTCTTGTTAACGATATATTGATAAGCACACCGGGTATTAATATCACTTAAGCAGACGATAATATCCGGGAGCGATTCGTATTTATCCAGAACATCCGCTATCTTCTCCTCTGCGCTCAATGGGGACGCTGAATCGATCACCGCAGACTCGATCTGGATGCCCGTCGGCTTCAGCGTTTCCTGTATCGCAGCATATAGCGTATTCTCATTACTATTTCCCTCAGCGTTCATAAGAACCAGAGTCTTACATTCTTCTTTCACTCTCTCGGATATACTGACAATGAGCTTGCCGTACTTGGTTCCGGCACTGTAATTGTTCATGCCAACGAAGCTGACACGCTTCGAATCCGGAACATCTGCCATAACAGTAACGACCGGGATCCCGGACTCGGACGCTTTATTCACAAGCCGGACTGTTTCCTCAGAATTGTCTCCCTCCAGAATGATACCGGACACATCGGACCGGATCGCGATATCCATCTGTTCCTGTTTCGAATACTCCGCCGCAAGATTATCTCCCGCCCGTTCCACATAACAGTCATTCTGAAGTCCGTATTCGCGCAACTGCTGGTAAAGGCTCTCCGAGACACGGCTATCACTGTCATTCCCGATAAAAACGAAATGTCTGGAATATGTTTGATAATCTTCAATGCCGGAAGCTTTATATCTTTGTGTCTGAGACCGGAATACGCCAAGGCCCACTACGGTCAGGATCAGAAGCGCCACCGTAATGAACGTCATAATTCCCAGGAACAATCTGTTTCTACTTAGTCTCTTTGCCACGCGCGCTCTTCTTTCTGCATTTTACGATGCAGAAAGCCATTTTCCTGCATCACTGATCGAGCTTAATTCTGCTGGAGCTCTTCCTGACTGTCAAGCTTTTTCTTTCCACGGAGGTCCAATTTATGGTAACTTCCGTCCGAATCCAGGAAGTGGGAGCGCACAGTATCTTCCAGCTCCACATCCAGAACTTCCATCACACGGGCTTTGCAGTCCGGATCTTCTACCGGGAAGAGAAGCTCGACACGGCGGATCAGATTTCTCGGCATCCAGTCCGCGGAAGACAGATAGACATCTTCCTGACCTTCGTTATAGAAGTAGTAGATGCGGGAGTGCTCGAGGAACCGTCCGGTGATCGACCGCACCGTGATATTCTCTGACAAGCCCGGAACACCCGGACGCAGGCAGCAGATGCCGCGGACGATAAGATCGATCTTTACTCCGGCGCAGGATGCGTCATAGAGTGCATCGATGATATTGGCATCGACGAGAGAATTCATCTTCGCGATGATGCGGCTCTTCTTTCCTTTTCTGGCATTCTTTGCTTCCTGCGAGATCTTCTCGAGGAAGTATTTCTTCATCTTCGTCGGCGCGGGGATCAGTCTCTTCCACTCCGGCGGGTCGGAGAATCCGGACAGAGTATTGAAGAACTCGGATGCATCCACACCAAAGGTCTCCGACGCGGTAAAAAGACCGATGTCGGTATAGATCCTGGCCGTGATATCGTTATAGTTTCCGGTCGCAAGATGCAGGTATCTTCTGATACCGTCTTCCTCGTCTCTTACCACGAGCGTGATCTTACTGTGGGTCTTCAGTCCCACCAGTCCGTAGATAACATGGCAGCCGGCTTTCTCAAGCATCTTCGCCCAGTTGATGTTATTCTCCTCATCAAATCTCGCCTTCAGTTCTACAAGCACCATGACCTGTTTTCCATTCTGCGCGGCTTCCGCGAGGGACTTGATGATCGGTGAACTGCTCGATACACGGTAGAGCGTCTGTTTGATCGCAAGGACCTTCGGGTCTTCCGCCGCCTGACGGACAAACTCGACGACCGGATCGAACGACTCATACGGGTGATGAACCAGGCGGTCCTTGGCGCGGATCGCATCAAAGATATTGACACCTTCCGGGAACATCTTCGGCTTGGCCGGACGGAAAGAGTGATAGCACAGATCCGGGAAATCATCCGAGATCTTACCGACAACCTTCATCAGGAAGGTAAGGTCGATCGGGCCTCCGACCGGGAAAACGTCCTTCTTCGAGATCTTCAGAGACGTCGTCAGAAGTTTCAGAAGTCTCGGATCGAGATCTTCATTGATCTCCATGCGGATGATCTCACCGAAGCGGCGTTTTCTGACCTGCTCCTCGATCTCCTTGAGAAGATCCTCCGCCTCATCCTCATCGATATCCAGATCGGCATTTCTCATAACACGGTAGAAGCCTGAAGCAAGTACCGAAGATCCGATAAAGAGCGAAGAAAGGTTCGCCTGGATGATTCCCTCGATCGGCACAAAACAAATGCCCGTGGATAAGTGCATTTCGAAAAGTCTCGGAACGACGGTCGGCACCTGAAGGGTCGCGAAGCGGTATTCCGGATCGATAACTTTTCCTTTCTTTTCCTGCTTGGCAAGGCGCGCCTGCTTCTCTTCTTCCGTCTCATCGATGAGTACGCAGAGATTGAGCTGGCGGTTATAGATCAGCGGGAACGGACGCGATGCATCGACGGCCATCGGGGTCAGGATCGGGTACAGTGTCGAGCGGAAGTAATCATCACAGACCTCTTTCGCATGATCGTCGAGATCCCGGTAATCGCTGATGAAGATATTGTGATTCTTAAGTGACGGCACGAGAGATCTGGTGTATGTCGAGTACATCAGCGCCATCTGCGCTCTGGCCTTCTCGTCGATCTCGGACAGCTGCTGCTTGACCGTCCTTCCGGAGATGTCCAGTTCATCGTACTTGACACTCAGAAGGTCACGAAGCGAGGCGACCCGGACAATATAAAATTCATCCATATTCGATGCCGTGATCGACAGGAATTTCAAGCGCTCCAGAAGCGGATTCTTCGTGTCTCTCGACTCAAAGAGGATGCGGTTATTAAACTCCAGCCAGCTGAGTTCTCTGTTAAAATAACGGGTCGAATCCGACTCGATGTCGGCATTATCCATCGCAGAGCGGGCAACCTCAGTGCTGACACCCTGAAGCTTCTTCTCTTTCTTTTCTTTTTTCGAACCCGTCTCTTTCTTCGCGTTCGTTTCTTTCTTACTGTTTATCTCTTTTTTGGTACTCATCTGATCTGCCTCCGGACACGTAAGGATGCCTTCACTGAGAAGAATTGTTCGAATAAGTCGGTATGGCTCTCGAAGAACCACTTGTCATATGTCATGTCATACATGGTATCGCCCGAGATCGAAAGTCCGTCGGGGCTCATGGTCACGGTGATATCACGGAGTTTCTGCCGGTGCGATGCATCGAGCGCATCCGCAAGGCGCAGGATCGCCGTCAGTTTACTGACCAGGACCTGCTGCTCGGTCGAGATCTCTACATACCGCACATCCTGATAGAAATTCGGATCCGTATAGAATCTTCCGACCAGTGCGACGATCTTTCTTTCCTCTTCGGACATGCCGATCAGCTCGGTGCGGTCGATGATGCTGTATGTCGAGGGGTTCGGGTTCGCAATATTGATGAACTTACCCAGCTCATGCAAAAGCGCGGCGACACGAAGGAGCGTGCGCTCACGGTCATGCATGCCGTGGATCTTCTTCGTCGCATCGAAGATCGCCATCGCTGCTTCCTCAACAAAAGTGATATGTTTCTTCTCGGATTTATATCTCTTCGCCACGTGACGGGCCGCCGAGATCAGATCCTGCTGTGGGTCAAGTACGAGATCGTAGTGCTTATGTCTCCAAGCGTAGCCATACATGACTCCCTCCGTAAGAGAGGCATCCGGCATATGCACACCATCGACACCCGTATAGTCGAGCATCTTCTTGATCATCAGTGCGGTCGGAAGAAGAAGCGGCGCGGTCGATGGCTTGATGTCGAGTTTTCTGGCCAGCGCCTCGGACGAAATATGCAGAAGGTCATTGACCAGCGCGTCAAACTTTTCTCTCGTCAGGTAGCAGTATTCTCTAGGAGACTCACCGGCCAGTGCTTTTATAAAGCCCATATCACTTCCGAATACGATAAGGTTTTTATACTTGATATTCTTCGGCTCGATCGCGTGATATTCCGCAAGATCCTGGGAGATATATTCCTCGAGGACCTCGGTATAGTGTGTCGTCTGCTTCGCGAGGTCCGACAGGAGCTCACTGACACGGAGGGATCCGAGGCGCGTGTTCTGCGAGAAAACGAGATCCGACTTATCGTAAAGCGTCGCCTGCATACTTCCCGATCCGATATCGAGTACCATCGTACCCTCGGACACGAGCTTGGCGAAGTTCGGCTGGCTCTCTTTGACCGCGAGATTATGGAAATATCTTTCCTGCGCGTTATCGAGGACAGTCACCTTGATGCCGGTCTGCACCCGGATCTGTTCGATGACCATCGCGCGGTTTCCTGCCTCTCGAAAAGCACTCGTCGCTACGCAGATGACTTCTTTGATCTTATACTCTTTTATCTTTTCGGCAAATCCTTTCAGGACTTCCACGATCTCTCCTGCCATCGGCGGCGGGATGATGCCTTCTGTATATGCACGGGATGCCAGTGAGAGGTATTTGCGGACAGATTCGATCTCTTTCGGTACAGTCTTATCGCCCAGTTCGAAGATCTTCAGCCGGAGCGATAAAGATCCCAGATCGATGACCGCCAGTAAAGTCTTTTTACTCATGTCGGAGTTCTCCTTGAAATAGTAAGGTCACTTATCAGTATATCCCTGAAAAATGGATATTCCGTGAACGATCGGGATCAGAGTTCCCGATAAGCTTCGATCACCTTTTCTGTCATTTCCTTCGTCGAGAGGATATCCGTCTCTCCGGAAAGGACGATGTCTGCGGTCCTATATCCTTTCGAGAGAACATCCGCCACCGCTTTTTCGATCTTTATTCCTTCTTCCGGAAGGCCCAGCGAATAGCGGAGCATCAGCGCGGCAGACAGGATCGTGGCCAGCGGATTGGCGATGCCTTTTCCGGCGATGTCCGGCGCGGATCCGTGGACCGGTTCATACATGCCCGGCTTCCCCGGCGCGCCGAGGGATGCCGACGGAAGCATGCCGATCGATCCGGTGATCATGCCCGCCTCATCGGACAGGATATCGCCGAACATGTTGCTCGTCACGATCACATCGAGGGATGCCGGACGCCGCAGGAGCTGCATCGATGCATTATCGACATACATGAATTCGTATTTCACCTCCGGGTACTCCGGCGCGATCCTCTCGGTCACTTTTCTCCAGAGTCTCGATGTCTCCAGGATATTTGCCTTATCGACCACGGTCAGGTTCTTCTTTCTCTGCATCGCGGAAGTAAATCCCACGCGCAGGATCCTCTCGATCTCCGCTTCCGAATAGGTCTCGATATCGAAGGCTTCCATGCCCTTCGGAGTGCCGTCTTCGAGGCATTCTTCCGATGGAGCGAGCCCTCGTTTACCGAAGTAGATGCCTCCGGTAAGTTCTCTTACGATCAGGATATCCACGCCGTTTTCGACTAGATCCGGACGGAGCGGGCTGCTGCTCTTAAGCTCCGGGAACAGGATCGCAAGACGCAGATTTGCGAACAGGCCGAGTCCTTTTCGAAGACCGAGAAGCGCCGCTTCCGGACGCTTATTTCCGGGAAGATCGTCCCACTTCGGTCCGCCGACGGCACCGAGAAGGACCGCGTCACTTTCCTTACATATCCTGAGTGTCTCCTCAGGGAGCGGCTCCCCGCAGGTGTCGATGGCAATGCCTCCGGCCATGACCTCCGTAAAGGAGAATCCGTGTCCGCTCTTTTCGGAGACCGCACGAAGCACTTCGCAGGTACTTCCCGTCACCTCCGGTCCGATCCCGTCACCGGGAATGACCGCGATCTTAAACATTGCCATGATCTTTCACCTCGCTTAACTGAGTTTTGATTTTGTGTATCCCACGAGACCGTCGGAGTTGATGATCTCGCTGATGAATGCGGGAAAAGCACTTGCCTGGTATTCTTTTCCCGTCGTTATATCCTTTATCTTTCCGGTGTCAGTATCGATCTCGATTTGATCGCCGTCACCTATTCCTTCGGATGCTTCCGGGCACTCCAGGATCGGAAGTCCGGTATTGATGCTGTTTCTATAGAAGATCCTCGCAAATGACGGCGCGATCACACAGGAGATGCCGCTGGCCTTGATGGCAACCGGTGCGTGTTCGCGGGAAGATCCGCAGCCGAAGTTGCTGCCGGCCACGATGATGTCTCCGGGAGAAACTTTCGTCTTAAAATCCGGATCGAGATCCTCCATGCAGTGCATGGCCAGTTCCTCTTTCACGGAAGTATTCAGATATCTTGCCGGGATGATGACGTCCGTATCGACATTCGATCCGTATTTGATCACTTTACCAGAAAACTTCATGTCCGCTTCCCTTCTTTCTTCAGAGTTCATCAGGGCTTCCGATATAGCCGAGGACCGCAGATGCGGCGGCGACTTCGACGCCTGCCAGATAGACTTCCGACTCCTTATGTCCCATACGTCCGACGAAGTTTCGATTCGTCGTCGAGACGCATCTTTCGCCTTTTGCAAGGACACCCATATGCCCGCCAAGGCACGGTCCGCAGGTCGGAGCCGATACGACACATCCCGCATTAACGAAGATCTCGAGGAGCCCATCCTTCAGGCACTGCTTATATACCCTCTGCGATCCCGGGAGGATGATGGCGCGGATACCGTCCGCGACGCGATGTCCTTTCAGCACGGCGGCTGCTTTTTCCATATCTTCGAATCGGCCGTTCGTACAGGAACCGATCACGACCTGATCGATCTTTATCTTTTCAAAGGTTCCGACCTCGTGCGTATTGGACGGAAGGTGCGGGAAGGAAACCATCGGATGGATCTCCGAAAGATCGATCTCTATCGTCTTTTCATATACCGCATCCTCATCCGGGAACAGCCAGTCCGGCGCTCCGTTATATCCTCCGCGAACGCGGGTGAACAAGTACGTGACCGTCTTCTCATCTACCGGGAAGATGCCGTTTTTCGCACCACACTCGATCGCCATATTGCAGATCGTCAGCCTGTCCGCCATCGAGAGTGAAGATACGCCTTCGCCTGTAAATTCCAGTGACTCATAGAGTGCCCCGTCCACACCGATTTTACCGATGAGATACAGGATCACATCCTTGCCGGAACAGTATGGATTCAGTTTTCCCTTGAGCTCGACGCGGATCGCCTCCGGGACGCGGAACCAGGTCGTTCCGGCCGCCATCGCGCATGCCAGGTCCGTCGATCCGACGCCCGTGGAAAAAGCACCCAGCGCACCGTATGTACATGTATGGGAATCCGCGCCGATGATCACATCTCCGGGGCGGGCCAGCCCGTTCTCGGGGATAATGACGTGCTCGACGCCCATGCCTTCCTGTCCCTGCTCATAGTAATACCGGATGCCCTGTGCTTTTGCAAAGTCACGCATCCTCTTACACTGCTCGGCAGACTTGATATCTTTATTCGGAGCGAAGTGGTCCGGCACCAGCACGATCTTTTCCTTATCGAAGACCTGGCCGAATCCGTTCTTTTCAAATATATCGATCGCAGGCGGAGTGGTGATATCATTTCCCAAAAGAAGGTCAAGCTTCGCCTCGATCAGATCGCCCGGGGCGCAATAATCCTTTCCCGCGTGCATCGCCAGGATCTTCTGTGTCATCGTCATACCCATAAGAGTTACCACCCTTCCACGAAGAATCATCTGATTTAATGTTACTTGCAAATCACACTTCGCGCAAGAAAGAAACAGTAAGGATTGTTTAGAATTCTTTACTTCTTTTATATGTGATATAATGCAGATATCAACCCCATAAGGAGTAAGGACCGATGAGCAAATTTTCACTGTTACAGAATAATTCTAATCAGTATAACCGCACTTCTACTTCCAACGTTCATGAGGTCAGCGAGGAAATTGCCCAGCTTCAGGGGGAAGTGGAACGTCTGGATCTTCTCACAGAAGCGATGTGGAAGCTTATGAAGGAGAAGGGTCTTACGGACGACGACCTCATCAAGTCCATCACCGAGATCGATGAGGCTCGGAAAGCGAAGAAAAAAGCACTGGAAGATGGCGAGAAGCAGGAAGCAGATCTCTGCCCCTACTGCCATGTTCCGCTTCAGAATAACGGAAAGATCGCGGACCGCTGCATCTACTGCGGACATGAGATCATCAACAATCCGTTCAAGAACTGATTATTCGAAAAAGGAAATTAAAGGTATCTTTTATCCATGCCTCTGATATCGGTAAACAAAGTATCCAAGTCTTACCATTCCAGGCTGTTGCTTGACCACGTCTCTTTTTCGATCGAGCGGGGCGACAAGATCGCCTTGATCGGCAACAACGGTACGGGCAAGTCCACCCTTTTTAAGATGATCCGCGGTGACGTCAAGCCGGATGAAGGCGAGATCCTCCATCACGGTACTGCCATTGCCGGATATCTGACCCAGAATATGGAAGAGCTCGATATCGGCGGAAACATCCTCTCTTCCGAGGAACTTTCCAATATCGAAGATAAGATGCGTGAAGCGGAGTTCAAGCTCGCGACAGCGGATGCCGCGGAGTCGCAGGCACTTCTGCGCACCTACGAACAGCTCACTTCCCGCTTTGAGTCCTTAGGAGGCTATGACTATGAGCCCCGCATGAAGGCCGCCCTCGCAGGTCTCGGTCTTTCGGACATCGATTACACCCGGCCGGTCTCCAGTTTCTCCGGTGGCGAGAAGATGCGTATATGTCTTGCGCGTCTCATCGTCTCACGTCCGGATATTCTTCTTCTCGACGAGCCGACCAACCACCTCGACACCGATGCGCTCGAGTGGCTCGAGGGCTTCATCCGCTCCTACGGCGGCGCCGTGCTTCTCATCTCACACGACCGATACTTCATTGACCGGACCGTAAGCAAGGTCTTCGAGCTGGAAAACAGCACCATCACCGCCTACCGCGGAAACTATAGTGACTATAAAGAACAGAAGCGCCACTTCCTCGAAGATCAGGCACGTCTTGTCGCTAATCTGGAAAAAGAACTCGTCCGCCAGGAAGGTGTGACGCAGACCATGCTCTCACACCGGAATATCTCCGGCTATCACGCGAGAGAAAAAGTCGTCGGGAAACTATCTGACCGTCTGGCTCAGGAAAGAAGCAAACTGAAGTCTGGTGCGATGCACATGAGCTTCAAGCTCATGCCGGAAGTACGCGCGGGAGATCCTGACAAGAAGCTCCTCGAAGCCAGACATCTGGGGAAGACATTTCCGGACGGAAAAGTGCTTTTCGAGGATGTAAACTTCGAGATCAAGGCCTCTGACAAGATGTTCCTCGTCGGACCGAACGGATGCGGAAAGACGACCATGCTCTCCCTTCTTCTCGGAAAGGTCGGCGATTTTGATGGAGACGTGCTGATCAGCGGTTCGTCCCGCATCGGATATATGGGACAGTTCGTACCATTCGAAGACGAAACAAAGACGATCTTAAGCGAGCTCATGGACCGCTCCGAACTCAGTGAAACAGCTGCCAGATCCCTTCTGGCAAGATTCGGGTTCCGCGATATCGATGTCTATAAGCAGATCTCCGTTCTCTCTGGCGGCGAGCGATCCCGTCTGTTCCTGTGCTGTCTTCTCGAAGAAAAGCCGGAGCTTCTCTTCCTCGATGAGCCGACGAACCACCTGGATATCGAATCCAGAGAAGTCCTTGAGGACGCGCTCGCCGAGTATAACGGCGCGATCCTGGCCGTCAGCCATGACCGCTACTTTATCGAGAAGTGCCAGAGCCGCATCCTTGGCTTTTTCGGCTCTCGCGTGGAGCTTCTGGATAAGTACGAGCACTACAGAAAGAAGTACAGAGCTTTCTCCGAAGAGGAAGATGAAAAGCGCGCCGCCATCGCCTCTGAGAAGCGCCAGGCGGAGAAAGAGCGCCGCGAAGCGGAAAAGGCCGGTTCCGCTGATACGGTTTCTGCCAAGCCGGTCATCAACCGTGCCAAAGAGCGAAAGGAGATCGCGAAGAGGAAAGAGCGCATCCGTTATCTCGAGAAGACGATCGCAGAACTTGAAGAAGAACAGAAAACGCTGGAAAGCTCTTTCGGCAAAGATACCTCTCCGGAAGACTACGAGAAATACAGTAAGAACAGTGAACAGCTCGAAGCAATGTATGCCGAGTATATGGAGCTCGAAAACACCTGATCTATCCAAGACCTACACCAGTCTGTTAAACACTTTTGAACTTTCATGATAAATGAATTAAAACGCAAAGGAGCTGCACATCGTGCAGCCCCTTTCTATCGATTTCAAGTTTTCACCATTAATAGGATTTCTTTCCGAAGAAATACTTATTGCTGGAATACTCGTAACGTACACCATAGATCGGACCTCCCGGATACGCTTCCACAGCGTCCGTCCAACCCTGCGCCCTCGCTTCCTCAATGCCGATCTTATCAGAAGTTGCCTCAAGAAGCTGGGTCACGGTAACAAAGACATATCCCTTATCCTTCAGCCCCTGAATCATCTCATCGAGAGATTCGACTGTGGACTTATGGGAGTCGTGGAGAAGAACACAGTCATAACTGCTGGCGTTATCGATAACATGCTGGGCAGTGTAATGGGCATCTCCCATCGCAGGCTTTTGCCAGTCCGCCGGGCAGCTGATATCATTCCAGTTGATACAGAACTCACGGTTCTCAAGCGCATATTTCAAAAGTCCGGGGTTCGCAAGTCCCGCGCCTTGCGGCGGGCGGATGACTGTTGCCTTCTGTCCGATCTTATCCATAAGCGCCTGATCACACTTCTGAAGTTCTTCGTAAGCCTTATTCTCATCTACCTTGGAAAGGACCGTATGACTCCATGTGTGATTTCCGATCTCACATTTCAGATCAAGCATACGCTGAAGTAATTGTGGATCCGTACCGGTAACATTCTGTCCAAGAAGGAAGAATGTTGCGGGGATTCCGTGCTTTTGCAGAGTATCCAGTACTTGCGGAGTGAACTCACACGGACCATCGTCAAAGGTCAGTGCGATAAGCTTGGTTCCTTCCGGATAGGAAGCGTGGGTACCTTCATTCTGCGTCGGCTCAGGAGTCGTTTCCGGGACAGAGGTATCTGTCGCGACTGTGTCAGACGTCGATTCTTCACTGATTGAAGCGGTAGTCGTCGTAACCGTCGTATCATCAGCGCTGTTCTTTACGGATTTCTTATTGATCGCTGTCACCATCCAGACAAAGGCTACCAAAAGGACCATAAACACCGTTGCCAGGATCGCGACTGTGTTACCCAGCGCACGAAGCTGCGCTGTCATTGTTCTTTGGGGATTGCCACCACTCGGTCTTGGGGACTTTGCAGGCATATAACTCATACTCAGGTCTCTCCTCCTGTTAATTAATCATATATACACAAATTAAATTATAGCATATATCAGGGAAAGCAAGTCTTTTCTTTTCGATCACAATCTTCGCCCTGAAGAACGGCTCTTCCGGGAAAGAAAAAGGCCGGATCGGGAAACCCGGTCCGGTCTTTTGAAATATCATTGTCGATTAAGGGATTAAGCCTTACCGTCAGATCCGAGAACATACTTGATCTTATGAGCAACCATATCCTTAACAGCCTGACGAGCCGGCTTCAGGTACTGGCGCGGGTCGAAGTGATCCGGATGCTCAGCGAAATACTTACGGATGTTACCTGTCATAGCAAGACGGATATCGGAGTCGATGTTGATCTTGCAGACTGCAAGTGTAGCTGCCTTACGGAGCTGCTCTTCCGGAATACCAACAGCATCCGGCATATTTCCGCCATACTGGTTAACCATCTTAACGAATTCCTGCGGAACGGAAGAAGAACCGTGGAGTACGATCGGGAAGCCCGGGAGCTTCTTCATGCACTCTTCGAGAACGTCGAAACGGAGCGGCGGCGGTACGAGGATACCATCCTCATTTCTTGTGCACTGTGCAGCGGTGAACTTATAAGCACCATGGGAAGTACCGATAGCGATAGCCAGGGAGTCGCAGCCTGTTCTACTTACGAACTCTTCTACTTCTTCCGGACGTGTGTAGGACTCGTGACCAGACTCAACAACTACTTCGTCCTCGATACCAGCGAGTGTTCCGAGCTCAGCCTCAACAACAACGCCGTGAGCGTGAGCATATTCAACAACCTGCTTGGTAAGAGCGATGTTGTCCTCGAAAGACTTGGAGGAAGCGTCGATCATTACGGATGTGAAACCACCGTCGATACAGGATTTGCAAAGTTCGAAAGAATCACCGTGGTCAAGGTGCAGAGCGATCGGGATCTCCGGATTCTCAATTACAGCAGCCTCAACGAGTTTTACGAGATAGGTGTGGTTAGCATAAGCTCTTGCACCCTTGGAAACCTGGAGGATAACCGGGCTCTTCAGTTCGCCTGCAGCCTCTGTGATACCCTGTACGATCTCCATGTTGTTTACGTTAAAAGCACCTACAGCGTAACCGCCGTTATATGCCTTCTTGAACATTTCAGTAGTAGTAACTAATGGCATAAGTATGTTCTCCTTTGTGTTATTTGTTATATATGAAAATAAATTTTCACCAAACCTTATTTTACGAGCAGAAGTGTCTTTCGTCAATTACAGAAACTAAAGATCAGTTCGCTTTGACTTACTTCTCCCCGCTGTCCTTCTTCTCGGACGAAATCTCTTCTTTGACCTCTTCCACTGCTTCTTCCGCATCCGCTTTTATGGCTTCAGCAGCTTCTTCTGCAGCTTTCTCGGCTTTTTCTGCCTTTTCTTCCTTAATAGCCTCTTTTACCAGATCCACGGTATCGTCCTTGGAATCCTTCTTGCTATCGTTCTCATCCACATTCAGGGCATCGTACTTTTCTTTTGCCTTATAGACGGAAGAAACCAGTTTTGCCTCTTTTGCCAGCATGTCAAAGTCTTCTTTCGAAGCAAGATCCTTCGATGATGTCTGATAGCAGACTTCCTCATACACGTTATCGAGTACCAGATAATCCGCCTTTACCATATTCGCACCGAGTGTGGAGTTCTGCAGAAGCTGTGTAGCACGGTCTGCAGCACCTTCTCTGGCATCAAAGGAATCAAACGGGATCGTGATCTTATTGAACATGTAGCGCAGTGCCACCTCGTTCTTCTGATAGTCCATCGCTACACGGTACTTCGCAATAACGAACGTGTGGATGAATACGACGATGCAGATGAGCATGATCGCGCCGAATACACACCACAGGAGCGGACCCGGATCAGTTTTACCTGCCAGGAGATAACCGGCAGCGGCTGCATCAAGAGCCGCTATGATCAGGCAGATGATCCTTCTTTTCAGGATCTGCGTCTTGGAAGCCGGAAAACAGTGGACTGTGTCCTTTGGCAGTTTATCCAGTTCTTCCTGAGAGATCTCTAAGTTCTTCTCTTCAACTTCGCTCATAAATAACCCTCCGAACCTATTTATTTTTTCAGTGCATCGATTCTTGAAAGAACGTTATCCAGCATCTCCTGATACTTGGCCTGCTTCTCTCTCTCCGCGTTGATGACCTTTTCCGGTGCTTTCTTGACAAACTCTTCGTTCGCCAGTTTCGCGTTTACACGCTTCATCTCACCTTCGAGTCTCTCTTTCTCTTTTCCGAGACGTTCGAGTTCCTTGTCGATATCGATCAGGTCTTCAAGCGGGATATAGATCTCACCGGCAGAGCATACGCATGCCACCGCCGTATCCGGGATACCTTCCTTGGTCTCCTTTGTTTCCACTTCGGTTACATTGGCCAGACGCTCGAGGAATGCCTTACCATCCACGAACATCGCACGGTTCTTCGCATCCGAGGAAACGAGGATCATACCGATCTTACGGGACGGGATAACACCCATATCCGTTCTCACATTACGGATCGAACGGATCGCATCCATCAGGATCTCCATCTGCTTTTCTTCCTGCAGGAAGACTTCGTTTTCACGGTATTCCGGCCAGGAAGAGATCATGATGGAATCTTTCTTCGCCGTAAGTACCAGATATCTATAGACCTCTTCTGTCAGGAACGGCATGAAAGGATGCAGCAGCTGCATGGATCTGCCGAGGACATCATTTAAGATGAACTGTGCTTCTTTTCTGGTTGCACATTCCTTATCGAAAAGACGGGACTTCGCGATCTCGATATACCAGTCGCAGTATTCTTCCCAGATGAAAGAGTTGATCTTGGACAGAGCCACACCGAACTCGTAGTTATCGAAGTTATCGGTAACTTCCTTGATGACCTGGTTCATACGGGAAAGGATCCACTTATCCTCCAGCGTAAACTTGGAAGGATCCACATCATCGAAAGAAAGATCCTCTTCGCAGTTCATCAGGACGAACTTCATCGCATTCCAGATCTTATTACCGAAGTTTCTGCCGGCCTCGATCTTATCCTGCTGGAAACGCTGGTCATTACCCGGAGCATTACCGGTAACGAGCGCATAACGCAGTGCATCCGCACCGAACTGGTCGATGATCTCGAGAGGATCGATACCGTTACCCAGAGACTTACTCATCTTTCTGCCCTGGGAGTCACGGACAAGACCGTGGATCAGGACTGTATCGAAAGGAGTCTGCTTCATATGGGCACAGCCGGCAACGATCATACGGGATACCCAGAAGGTAATGATGTCATAACCGGTAACGAGTGTATTTGTCGGATAATAACGCTTCAGGTCTTCTGTCTCGTTCGGCCAGCCGAGCGTGGAGAACGGCCACAGTGCTGAAGAGAACCAGGTATCCAGAGTATCCGGATCCTGACGCATCGGCTTTCCGCACTTCGGGCATACTGCAGAAGCATCTTTGGTTACAACGAGTTCGCCGCAGTCATCGCAGTAGAATGCCGGGATACGGTGACCCCACCACAGCTGACGGGAGATACACCAGTCACGGATGTCTTCCATCCAGTTGAAGTAGTTCTTATCAAATCTTTCCGGAACGAACTTGGTCTTGCCGGAGCGTACAGCTTCGATCGCCGGCTCTGCCAGAGTCTTCATCTTAACGAACCACTGCAGGGAAACACGAGGTTCAACTGTCGTACCGCAGCGGTAGCAGGTACCTACATTATGGGCATGCGGCTCGACCTTGATGAGGAATCCGCCCTCTTCGAGATCCTTAACGATCGCTTTTCTTGCTTCATAACGGTCCATACCGGCATACTTCGGATAATCCTCTGTGATCTTGGCATCCTCAGTAAGGACAGTGATCACCTCGAGGTTATGGCGGAGGCCTACCTCAAAGTCATTCGGGTCGTGTGCAGGTGTGATCTTAACAACACCGGTACCGAACTCGATATCAACATAACTGTCTGCAATAACAGGGATCTTTCTTCCGACGAGCGGGAGAACGAGCATCTTTCCGACAACATCCTTATAGCGCTCATCTTTCGGGTTAACGGCAACCGCAGTATCACCGAGGAGCGTTTCCGGACGGGTCGTTGCCAGCTCCAGATATCCGGAAGCATCCTCGAAAGGATATCTAAGGTGCCAGAAGGAGCCCTGCTGGTCTTCATATTCAACTTCGGCATTGGAGATCGAAGTCAGGCATTTCGGGCACCAGTTGATGATGCGTTCGCCACGATAGATCAAGCCTTCGTTATAGTACTTGATAAATACCTCTTTTACTGCTTCGGAACAGCCTTCGTCCATAGTGAAGCGCTCGTGATCCCAGTCACAGGAAGAACCGATCTTCTTGAGCTGCTCAACAATACGTCCGCCGTACTGTTTCTTCCATTCCCAGGCACGTTCGAGGAATTTGTCTCTTCCGAGGTCGTCCTTCGTAAGGCCCTCTTCTTTCATCGTCGCCACGATCCTAGCTTCGGTTGCAATCGATGCGTGATCCGTACCCGGAACCCAAAGTGTATCAAAGCCCTTCATTCTCTTATAACGGACGAGGATATCCTGAAGTGTATTATCCAGCGCATGTCCCATATGGAGCTGGCCCGTGATATTCGGCGGCGGCATAACGATGCAGAAAGAATCTTTCGTCTTATCGCCCGAGGGTTTGAAATATCCTTTATTCATCCACTCCGAATAGAGTCTGCTCTCGGCCTCTTTCGGGTCAAAAGCCTTACTGATGTTATCTGTCCGTCCCATTATTTTGCCTCCAGCTTTTCGATATCTTTCTTTCTAATATCCGCACGCTTGATCTTACCGGATGTGGTCTTCGGAAGTTCATCGACGTACTCGACGACACGCGGATACTTATACGGTGCCGTTGTTTTCTTTACGTGGTTCTGAAGTGTCTTAGTCAGTTCTTCAGAAGGCTCGTAGCCCTTGGCCAGAACGATGGTCGCCTTAACGGCAAAACCTCTGACCGGATCCGGAACACCGGTAACAGCGCACTCGAGAACAGCCGGATGCTCCATCAGAGCACTCTCGACCTCGAAAGGTCCGATACGGTAACCGGAAGACTTGATAACGTCATCGACACGTCCGACATACCACAGGAACCCGAGCTCATCGCGGTATGCAGTATCACCTGTGTGATACAGGCCGTCGTGCCAGGACTTCGCCATAGCCTCCGGATTCTCTTCATAACGGAGGAGAAGACCTACCGGACGTCCGCCGTATTCTTCGGAAGTTCTGATGCAGATCTCGCCGGTCACACCGGTCGGGCACTCATTACCGTCCGGATCGACAACAGCTACATGGAAACCCGGTACCGGATAACCCATAGAACCGGTTCTCGGCAGTACCCACGGGAAGTAAGTGCCGCAGACAACGGATGTTTCAGACTGGCCGAATCCCTCGTAGATCTTGCAGCCTGTGTTCTTCAGCCACTGGTTATATACTTCAGGGTTCAGGGCCTCACCTGCCGTGCAGCAGTGCTTGAGGTGAGAAAAGTCGTAGCCCTCGAAGCTCTCCTTGATCATGAAGCGGTACATCGTCGGCGGAGCGCAGAAGGTCGTGATCTTGTAGTCACAGATCTTCTTTAAGATATCCGCGCCGTTGAATTTATCAAAGTCATAGATGAAGAGGGTCGCCTCGCCGAACCACTGTCCGTAGAACTTACCCCACATGCACTTCATCCAGCCGGTATCGGAGATGGTGAAGTGAAGCTTGCCATCTTCTACTCTGTGCCAGAATACACCGGTAAAGAGGTGACCGAGCGGCAGAGTATGGTCGTGAAGAACCATCTTCGGATAACCGGTCGTACCGGAGCTGAAGCACATCAGCATCGGGTCGGTCGCTACCGTTCCCTCCGCACCGGTCGGACGTGTCCACTCATCGCTCTGCTTAGCCACTTCCGCATCAAAGTCGATCCAGCCTTCCTTCTTCTTACCCCAGGTAACGCAGCGGATGACCTCGTGATCGTACTGGTCCATATCCTCATCAAATCTCTCGGTGCAGTCGTCATCACCGGTGATGACCGCCATCTTGATGTGCGCGCTGTTGATACGATAGACGTAGTCTTTCGCCATCAGCTGGTTTGTTGCCATAACGGTAACGGCACCGATCTTGTGGAGTGCCAGTACCGAGAACCAGAACTGGTAGCCTCTCTTGAGTACCAGGAGGACACGGTCGCCCTTCTTGATGCCCTGGCTCTTAAAGAAGTTGGCTGTCATATTGGAATACTTTCTTACATCACCGAAAGTAAATCTCTTCTCTTCGTTATGTTTACTTACCCAGAGGATCGCCGGCTTGTCCGGTGTTCTCTCTGCGATCTTATCCATTACATCGTACGCGAAGTTAAATGTTTCCGGATACGTTACTTTATAGTTCTTTTGCAGATCATCGAGGGTAACGAAATCATCTCTGTTTCTACCCACAAATTCTTCATATATGGCCACGGATCAAATATCCCCTTTCATTACGATCGCCAGGAATTTACACGGCTTCCCGTTAGTCGCCTTCATAGCATGCGGTATATCGGAATTGAAGTACACGCTGTCGCCTTCACTCAATTCATATACGATATCGCCGATGAAGAAAGTCATCGAACCTTCGAGTACATAGTCGAACTCCTGTCCCTCATGGGCATGCTGGGTCGGCTTATCGATATCATTCGGTTCAACCGTTACATAGAACGGCTCCGCGATCTTTTTTCTAAATGTAAATGCTAAATGTTTATAGTTATATGCCGCACGGCGGTCAATTTCAAATCCCTCGCCCTTGCGGACGACACATGCTATAGAAAGTTTAGGTGAGTCTCCGACCATAAGATCGACCATATCGACGCCCAGGATCACCGCCACATTATTAAGAAAAGAGACGGAAAAATCTTTCTTTCCTTCTTCGTAAAGAATGTAATCCTCTTCGGACATTTCGCATCTTGCAGCCATGGTCTTCACATCGATCTCTTCAATCTCGCGAAGTGCTGCGATACGTTCGCCGATCTGACGCAACTGATCTGTCATATTGATCCCTCCTAAAACATTTGATACCGATTTTTCTACACAATTAGTCCATAATATCGGTCTTATTATAATAGTTTTCAGGGGGTAAAGTGTCAACTGACAAAGTGCCTAATATAATGTATAATAAGAAAAAACGTTGGGATTTCTGTCATTATTCTTACCTTTATGATATAGATTCCGTCGCATTTTCAGTATATTCGGTGCAGACACCTTGACTCGGGGGTATTTATGTCAGGTACACAGAACACCGCGGCGAAAGAAGCCGCCTCCAAGATCATCAGCAACGTAAACAAAGTTATCGTAGGCAAGGACAAGCAGATCAAGCTTCTCATGGTCGCTCTTCTGACTGGCGGACACGTGCTTCTCGAGGACGTTCCGGGTACCGGTAAGACGAAGACCGCCAGAGCACTTGCCCAGTCTCTAGACCTGGATTTTAAGCGTGTCCAGTTTACGATCGACCTTCTGCCTTCAGACCTTACGGGTATCCACTATTTTGACAGGAGCGCCGACCAGTTCGTATTCCGTCCGGGTCCGATCTTTACGAATATCCTTCTGGCGGACGAGATCAACCGTGCCACAGCGAGAACACAGTCTTCACTTCTCGAGTGCATGGAAGAAAAGCAGGTCACCGTCGATGGCGAGACACGCCTTCTTCCGCCGCCGTTCCTCGTTATTGCGACACAGAACCCGATCGAATCCCAGGGTACTTTTGCACTTCCGGAAGCCCAGCTGGACCGTTTCCTGCTGATGCTCTCCATGGACTATCCGACACATGAAGAGAGTATCGAGATCCTAAAGCGCTACGCTACCGAGGATCCTCTCACCACACTGGAATCCGTGGCATCTCCGGATGAGCTGCTCTCCATGCAGAAAGAAGCAAAAGAAATATATGTGGCAGACTGTATCTACGATTACGCCACCGCGATCGTGGAAGCCACAAGAAATTCCCGCGAAGTACGGATCGGAGCGAGCCCCCGTGCTCTTCTGGCGCTGGTTTCCGCGGCAAAAGCACTTGCCCTTCTTTCCGGCAGATCCTTTGTGACTCCGGACGATATCAAGGAGCTGGCTGTTCCGGTCCTTGCCCACCGTCTCTCCATGCACGCTTCCGGCTCACTCAACAGGGACGGAGGTATCCAGACTCAGCATGCTCACGCATCTTCGGTACTCCAATCCATTTTGGAGACCGTTCCCTGTCCTACGGAAGATTTTTCGAATAAATGAAACTAATCGTTTTTCTAATCCTTCTGGCCATTCTGGCAATTGCCGAGCTGATCTACTACCGCAGTCATGCGCTGGATGATCTTACTCTTGACGTGTCTTTTTCCAAGCCTGTGGCCGCCTTCGGAGAAGTGATCGAGGTTATTGAGGTGGCCGAGAATAATAAGAAGCTGCCTCTTCCTTTTGTCATCCTGAAGTTTGAGTCGCCGACATCACTGATTTTTCTGGATATGACCAACTCGACGCTGTCGGATCTGGTCTATCGTGAAGACATGCTCACGATGAAGCCGAATTCCCGTCATACAAGGCGCATCAAGGTAAAGTGCGCCAAGCGCGGATACTATTCTTTCGTCCGTGTAAATCTCACAACATCCGATGTTCTTCTGATGGAGAAGATCACGCGCACCTTTGCTAACGATGCCAGCATCACGATCCTTCCGGAACTGATCCCGCTTCCGGACATGCAGACTCTTCTTTCGATCACCTTCAGCGATGTTATCCAGAGAAGAACACTTCTTACCGATCCGTTCTCCTTCTCGGGGATCCGTGAATACCAGCCCTGGGATCCGATGCGGTCGATCAACTGGACAGCAACGGCCAAAGCCGGTGATTTTATGGTCAACCAGAATGCATCCACCTCCACCAGGCAGGTCTCGATCTTTCTCAACCTCGAGTTCTATAATTCGAAAGAATCCCAGGCACTTCTGGAAAAGGCCATCAGCCTTGCCTATTCCTACACATACGAACTGAATTCCTTAGGCATCCCTTCCCAGATCTTCACAAACGGAAAGGATGCGATCACCGGAAGCACCGTCATTGATGCACTCGCAGCAGATGACAGTGATAATTTCCGAAGAGGTCTGGCACTGGCCAGGATCGATATCGCTTCCGGGGTCATTCCTTTTGCCGAGCTTGTCGATGAATTTCTTCCGAGCACAGGCGCAAATGATTATATCGTCGTGATCTCACCGAAGTACGATACCATCTTCCGTCCGATCCTTCTGAGCCTAAAGCGCAAGCGCCCGTCCCTTTTATGGGTCTGGCCGTGCTACCATACGACCGCGATGCCCGAGATAGAGACTGATCTCCGATCCAACTTTATGAGATGGGAGGTAAAAGGAAATGACCGATAAAACGAAGAAAAGCCGGTTTGTCTCCGACTACCTTGTCATAGATATCATGAGTTCGCTGATGGTCTGCTTCTCGGTCATTTCCGTTGCCGTCATCGGTCTTGTCTATTTCACGGTATCCGCACTTTCCTATAGACATCTCTGCACCCTTACCTTCGTCAGCGTGGCATTTGTTTT
>OCTX012245119.1_pt1 | contig 55570 bp, 34 predicted proteins | sample 1539691 | NCBI WGS metagenome assembly OCTX01 (sample SAMN02144231, study PRJEB22623) | gut metagenome | biome: sheep rumen | host: Ovis aries | place: New Zealand
CCTCGCCACCGCTAAGATGGTGCAGAAGGGTGAGGCTGTTGGAGTCATCGCAGCGCAAGCCATCGGAGAGCCTGGTACTCAGCTTACACTTCGTACCTTCCACGCCGGCGGTGTCGCTGGTAACGCAACTGCCAACGCACAGATTCAGGCAAAGCACCACAGCCGACTCGAATTTGAGGAACTGCGTACCATCGACGCGCCTACTGAGGATGGAAAGGCACGTCAGGTCGTTGTGGGACGTCTGGCAGAACTCAGATTCGTGGACGTAAATACCGGCATCGTCATGTCAACAGTCAACGTGCCTTATGGTGCCGACCTCTTCTTCAAGGAGGGCGACATCGTGGAGAAGGACGACATCATCGCTCAGTGGGACCCGTTCAATGCAGTCATCGTATCAGAATTCAACGGTAAGGCTGAGTTCAGCGGTGTGACTGAAGGTGTGACATACCGAGTTGAGAAGGATGAGACTACCGGATTGGAGGAATACATTGTCACTGAGTCACACAACAAAGCCGTCGTTCCGGAATGTCATATCCTCGACGAGAACGGTGAGGTACTGAGAACATACAACTTCCCTATCGGAGGACATATCACCGTGGAAAACGGATCGAACATCAAGGCGGGCGACATTCTCGTGAAGATGCCACGCGCATCAAGAGCGGCGGGCGACATCACCGGTGGTCTGCCACGTGTCACCGAGCTCTTCGAGGCTCGCAACCCGTCCAACCCGGCCGTGGTGGCTGAAATCGACGGACAGATCAGCATGGGACCCGTCAGACGCGGTAACCGTGAGATCATTCTCACTTCCAAGGTGGGAGACGTCAGAAAATATCTTGTTCCCCTGTCAAAGGTGATACTGGTTCAGGAAAACGACTACGTACGTGCCGGAACTCCACTTTCCGACGGTGCCATCACGCCGGCAGACATCCTCGCCATCAAAGGTCCGACTGCCGTACAGGAATACATCGTCAACGAGGTACAGGACGTTTACCGTCTGCAGGGTGTGACCATCAACGACAAGCACTTCGAAATCATCGTTCGTCAGATGATGCGTAAGGTGCAGATCAACGATCCGGGCGACACTCGATTCCTTGAGGACGGTATCGTCGACAAGCATGAGTTTGCTGAGGAGAACGACCGCATCTGGGGCAAGAAAGTCGTGGTAGACGCTGGCGACTCCGAGACACTGAAAAAAGGTCAGATTGTGACTGCACGCAAGCTGCGCGACGAAAACTCATCGCTCAAGCGCCGCGACATGAAGCAGGTGCAGGTGCGCGATGCCGTTCCTGCAACAGCTACGCAGATTCTCCAGGGTATCACACGTGCCGCACTCGGTGCTTCCAGCTTCATGTCAGCAGCATCATTCCAGGAGACTACGAAGGTGCTCAACGAGGCTGCCATCAGTGGAAAGAAAGACCTCTTGGAGGGCATGAAGGAGAACGTCATTTGCGGTCACCTTATCCCTGCCGGTACTGGTCTGCGCGAGTTCGAGAAAATCGTGGTCGGATCAAAGGAAGAAGCCTACGAGCGCAACCTCTCCAGCTTCGACCCCACAAACGCATTCGCATCATTCAACGCAACATTCTAAGCATATCATAGCTATCAAAAAAACGGGACTTGAAGTTGTTCAAGTCCCGTTTTTTTTCCCAATCGCCCACCCCATCGAGCCTAGCTACTTATACCCCACACCCCTGTAGATACGCCCCGTGGGGCGTCTAAAGCCGAAACCCCGCCACACTGGTGCCCCCACGATGTCACCGGCATCCTATCCGGAAACAGACCACGGCGCACCCTGACCGATGTAGGATGCGCCGTGCGAAGTTACGACAAAAACGAAACAGTCATGCCATTAATCCCCCTGCTCCCCTCCCGCGGGAGGGGAAGACAGTCATCCAGTCAGATATGGGGATTCCGCTTTTCATTGTTTCTTTTCAGCATTCATGTCGATGATAAACAGTCCGCATGGTAAATTTCAAACTTTACTGTCCTGCGATGATATTGATGATCGCCACGATGTCGGAGATATCAACCTTCTTGTCCTCGTTCACGTCGGCATAGCGGTAGGTGGCAGTACCGGCTATCTGGTTGATCACTGCCACGATGTCGCTGATGTCCACTTTCTTGTCCTCGTTCACGTCGCCCTTCAGATGACCACCTTCGCTCTGGTCTACGATTTTGACGGTGTTGGAATCAAAAGGATAGATCACGGCATAGGCATCACCAACCTCGCCGTCATACTTGGATTGCCGCGTCAGGAAAGGTTCGTTGCCGTTCGACGGCTCAAGAGCGTAAATGCCATACTGCTGACAGTACTGATTGTCGAGCTTGGTCAGTGCAATCTGGCCGCCCGTTTCCTCGAGGGCAAGAGCACTTGGATAGAGCTTGTTGTCCGCCACCTTGAGGTCCCTAGTGTTCGTGGTCGACAGGTCGATTATGGCTCCCGGCGTAGCCTCGATCAAGTAGCCCTGGGTGTTATCCACACCACACTTGCCGGAGGCCGTTATCTTCGTCTTGACGATCTTGTCCGACTGCGAGGAAGGAGTTAGCGCGTACACCTTACCGCCCTGCTTGTACACATTGGCCAGCGACACGGTGTAGTTTGTAGCAACCTTGCCTTTGCTGTCGAAGAGCTTAGGGAACGAGGCAGTCGTCCATTTATGCGACGGGTTCAGGAACGGCTGCAGACGGCTTGAGTAATTCGGAGAAGTGCTGATGTCGAATCCAGTGTAGGTCCGGTAATAGTAGGGGAAACGTCTGTGGTCCACATAGCACACGAAGTTGTCATTCATCCAGTCGAATATCGGATAATCCTTGTCCACAGTGAAGTTAGGATGGTATTTCACATAGAGTTTGTCAAGCGACTTGCAGCTGCTGAAAGCATAAGCGCCGATACCCGTCAGGTTCTCTCCTGGAAGAACCACAGACCCACTCAGGCCGGAGCCATTGAAGGCGAAACGACCGATTGTCTTGAGGCTTTGGCAGTTAGAGTCCTGGAAGGGGAAGGACTTGAGGGCGGCGGTGCCTGAGAAGGCGTACATAGGTATGTCGTAAAGCGGGCAGCTCACTTTCACATCTGAAAGGAGCGTGCAGTTCAAGAACGCGTAGTCGTCCAACGTACGGGCATTGTAGTCCACGCCGTAGAGTGCGTCTGTCACCTTGCCGCCGATATTCACCGACTTGATAGCTCCTGATAGTGTCGGAATATACACATACTTACAAGTACGCTTCTTAGCATCCGTGACGGTCAGATAGACCGTGCTGGTGCCGTTATCGGCATAGAAGTCGAATGCTCCGATATGCACCTTGTGTCGGCTGAAGAGGTTGTCGTTCTTCCACTTGTCGTTGGGCGATATCATTTCCGTTCCTCCTGTCCATACCGCCTCGCTGGCTGGTATATACACATCCATGTTGGAAGGCATGCTGGTGTCAAATATCGTATAAGTAGAATATTCATAGGACCCATTTCCGTCGGCTGCACCCAGCTTGTCGTACGGTACATTCAGGACGAGCGTCTTCAGCTTCGTTGCACTTCGCAGCTCATTACCACTGAAGCGCTTTACAGACGACGGAACAAGCAGCGTCTCGACAGCTGATTCACCGAAAGCACTGCCTGCGATGATCTGGACACCGTATGGGAGAATAACGTTCTTCACCTTAGTTTTGCTGAAACAACTATATGGCACACACTCCAAGCCCGACGGAAGCTTCACGTTCGTAAGGTTAGTGCAGCCATAGAACTGGAAGCCGTCGCGTGGTTTGTCCGGAGCCCCCCACGACGAGTACATGGACATGGAGCTTTGGTACCCATCCGAACCTGAATACCATTTATAGTCAAAATACCCGTCAAACACTCTCACGGAGTTGGGGACATTGATGGTTGTGACCGTTGTGTTATTAATAAACGCCGCATTGCCAAGACGGGTGACAGTGTAGTTCTCTCCTCTTGTAGACACACTAGCCGGTATGTTGATGGTTGTTCCGGTAGGCCTGAGGAAATTGCCGTTGGACTTGCCTGGCACGACGGTGGCCTCATACTTTGACTTGTCCAGGTTAAAGCAGAAGGGGGTGTAGCTGTCGGTATAGATGAGAAGGTCGAAAGCTCCGTATTCCTTCTTACCATCGACGTAATACTTGTACTTTTCATAATCAGAATCATCCTTATCCATCTCACTCAAGGTGTAGTGTGTTTTCACAGGATAATAGAACGTACCGCTGAAATATTTGTTGCTGCCTATATAAAACACATTCTTGGAAGGCAGAACTCCATATTCTTTGTTCAGACCGATGTATTTCAAGCTGCTGCAGCCAAAAATCGGTTGAAGTCCAAAATAGATGACCGAACTTGGGATGTTCAAGCTGATGAGTGAGGAGTTTTGGAATGCATAACTCCCGATTCTTGTTATGCCGTAAGGCACGTACATATACCACACTCGCTTGTTGCCGTAGAGGGCATAATCACCAATCGCTGTCACAGAATTAGGCAGGCCATTGTGGTCAATCGACACATTTTTGGAGTACGTGGGCACTGACACCAGTTTTGTCTGACCCTTGTCGAACAGCATCGTGTTGTACGAAGAATACTTCAGGTTGTCGGACGACACCTCATATTCTTGAAGGCTGAGGCAGTTAGCAAAAGCCAAGGGGTTGATGTAGTCAACACTATTATATATATAAACCTTCATCACAGACGTTTTCTCAAAGGCGTAGTCACCTGAGATGGTGAGCTTGTCTGTTGTGCCATACCCACCCAAGCTCAAAGTCCCGGAAGATCCGCTGAGGCTTGAGCAGCCGCTGAACGCATAATTACCGATGGAGCCATAATACAAATTTAATGTTGACAGCGACGTGCAGTTTTGGAAAGCTCCATTCCCCACATGCGCATCAAGAAGTTTTGCTGTGGTCAGCTTGGTGCATCCAAAAAATGCAGAATCACCAATGGTAATGTATTCTCGTTTGTTGTTATTATATCTACCGTTATAATAGCTCAGATCCACTTTGGTGACTCCACTGTTGATATTGACGTTGTTGTAGAACGCTTTCGGAGCGATTGAGGTTACCTCAATCCTGTTCGGCCATGGGCTAAAGGTGCTATAGGTTTCACTATATTCGTCGATGACCACGTCATCTGTTTTCTCGTCTGTCCCCACCAAGGCCATCTCTCCTACGGCGGTAGTGGTTGGCAGCTTGGTCACACAATAACAGAGTCCGTTTCTGGCAAAGCGCACATCATTCGCATATTGCGGCGCAATTTGGAACTTGAAACTTTTCAGATCAGTTTGCTTGCAGAGGGTTTCCGTATCCCTAGTTGGCACATTGAAGAAAATGTTGGTGTTGCTGTAGTCGAAGGCAGCAGTACCCAAAGCAGGAACATGACCCAACCATGCACCACTGATAATCAAGCTTTTATGCAATCCATAAAATGCATAGTTACCAATTGAATTGAGCGAGTTAGGCAGATACAAGTTCTTTAAGTTGCTACAGCCATAAAAGCAATACCCTCCAATTTTCTCTACTCCAGTAAGAATTTGCACAGTGACGAGACTTTTGTTATTTTCAAAGGATTCCCATTCGATTTCCTTAACATGGTATTTCGTCCCATTGTAAATTGTGAAACCGTCAATAAAAAGTTGTGAAGCTGTGGAACTTGAGGCATACCCGTCGCACCTCACAGGTATAAGACCGGTGGCATCAGGACTTGAAGAGAGGATGGTATACTTCAGTCCTCCCACTTCGAAGGCTCCCGCACATAAGCTGGAAACCATCAGCATTAAAAGTAAAAATAATTTTTTCATAATCATCTATGTTTAAATTGGTTTGTGAATTGAAATATAAGCAAGTTTTAAGATTATTAGTTTTTAGAGCATGCCAAAAATTCAATAGGTTTATTCAAACATCCGGTTTGTAGTGAGAAAAGAGGATGTGGCTCTATTTTTTGGGAGGGAACTCCTTGGAGAGATGGAGCAGCAAAACGGTGTTCAAGGCGGTGCGCCCGTCAAGGGGCTGCTGTCCGAAACAAAACGAAAGCAGCCGCAAGTACGCGGCTGGGCGCACGAGCGGCTGCATATAGCATGGAGAATAGGACTGTCGTCCTAATCGCTTGATTTTTAGAAGGATTGTGTGTGTTTACACAATCATTTGGACTGGCCAAATAATTATGTATAAAAATCGTTAATTTTTTATATAATCCACACAAAATCATACATTTCGCTTTGTTTTCCGCTTCCCCAATAGTTTATTGGGAAACCGACATATTGGTCACTTATGATACAAAATTAACAAAAAATTATATAAATGCAAAAGAGATATTGCAATTTTATGACATAAACATAAATAAATTTACGATTTGACCCGTTTTATGCCTTTTTTCGAATAATACAATGACTTATTAGAACAAACAAATCCCTATGGCAAAAAACATACAGATTTGACAGATTTGAATAAATTTGTTGGATTCTGCCCGACAGGGCACTCCTTAAGATCACTCGCTGAACAGCAACGTCTACCTATCATGGCATGAACAAGTCATCGATTGTGACCTGATACTGCACATCGGCTGAATATTGGTTGGGGGAGATGCCAAATGTTGTGATCCAGGTCGGAAGAAGACCGCATCCCGTTTTCGATTGCATGGCGAAGGCTTCCATCCTGTTTTTCATCTTCAGGTCTTCTTCCTTATCAATCACAAAAAGACCTTTTGAATATTTTACTTCACAAAAATTGATAAGACTATCTGCACGTTCAATTATCATATCAGCCTGTTCATGACCATTCTGCTTATTTCTCCATCCATAATATTCAACCGCAATACGATCCAATCCCAGCGCATGGCGAATCTGACGGATATGGGCCATGCAGACATGCTCAAATGCCAGCCCAAACCAGGAATTGATTGTCGGCGTATTGATGTGTTGCTGCCAATAATCATCTGTCGTGGTTTTTTTCGAAAAATTGAGATGGAAAAGCGTAAAGAAATCAACTAGCTGATAATACGAATCCGTTTTTTTCAGCTTTCCATTCTCTTTTATATTATATTGGCGGATGATGTCACACGAAGTGAGATTTTCAAGACAGGTTGTCAATGTGCCACTGGATTTGACGTGCAAAGCATCCACCAACTCTTTTCTACTCATACCTTTCTTTGCTTTAAACAAGGTTTCCACAATCTTCATATAAGGTTCTGGTGACATAAAAATAGAAGCATACAGCCGTCGGTATTCATCAGAAAGCTCGGCATTTTTTGTAAAAAAGATTCTGTCGATGTTTTGGGGAAGGCTTTGCTTTTTGCTGAGCAGACTTAAATAAAACGGAATTCCACCAAGAATCATGTATGTCTGGACAATCAGGAGTCTTGGCCATTTAATACCTCCAGCCAAGAGGTACTGCTCTGTTTCATAAAGCGTGAACTGGCTGAGATAAATGCTGTGCGTGAGTCGGTTGTGTAATCCTGCGTGGTTGTTGATGATGTTATCTATCATCCAGGAAGTGGATGAACCACAGACTATGAGGATCAGACGATTCTGCAATACGGCCCACGAATTCCAAAAGTAGCCAAGGGCTCTAATGAACCCCGACTTGCGGGTGTCGAAACATGGAAGCTCATCTATATATATCACTATTTTATCTTTATACTTTTGTTTTTCTATGGTAGTTTCCAACACATCAAAAGCCTCCATCCAAGTTCTGGGCATAGACCCCTCATATCCGATCTTACGAAGGGCTGACGTAAAGGCATACATCTCTTCTACTTTCGTTCCGCCAATGACACCTGTGACAGAGAATGTGAAATCATTATTGAAAAACTGCTGGATAAGATAGGTTTTCCCCACCCTTCTTCTTCCGTACACAGCAACGAACTCAGCCTTGTCAGACTCCATAACATCCTGCAGCAACTGAATTTCTTTCTGCCTTCCAATAAAATTCTTGTCAATCATTTTAATAAACAATTTTAATTCGGCACAAAGATAGTAAATATTTTTCGATTCAACCCCAAAACAAACAAAAAAATCACATTTTGGGGATAAATCAACTTATTCAACCCCAAAACAAACAAATAATTCACGTTTTGGGGATAAATCAACTTATTCATCCCCAAAACAAACAAATAATTCATATTTTGGGGACAAATCAACTTATTCATCCCCAAAACAAACAAATAATTCATATTTTGGGGGCATATCAACTTATCCATCCCCAAAACAAACAAAAAAAATCATATTTTGGGGACAAATCAACTTATTCATCCCCAAAACAAACAAATAATTCACATTTTGGCTACCCCACCTGTAGTAGCGGCGGTTTCCGACCGCTGGAGCATCCACGCCCCTGACTCGTACCCAACCCATCCACACTGGGGTTGTGGACGTCCTCGTCCGCACAAAAGACCGGCGAAGCACGGTCAGCTCAACCACTCTCCCGACTCGTCCCCACCTGTAGTAGCGGCGGTTTCCGACCGCTGGAGCACCCACGCTTCTGGTTCCCACCGAGCCCACCCACCAGAGTAACTACACTTTTCACTTAAACTTCCTCACCATTTTCCGACAGTGCACAGAAAGGGCTTACAAAGGTGATTCTCTTTGTAAGCCCTGACTGAGTACGCAATTATTTCGTCTTCACGAATGAATCTGACGCCTATCTTGCGCTCACATACTTGTGCAATGTGGCACGAACGGCACCCTTTCCTGCATAGAGCTCCTTCACCATGCCTTCGATCTGCTCTCCGAGTCCTGCCTCGTAGAGGTCGAGTCCGAACACGTCCTTACGTGAATAGAGCGCTTTCAAACAGCTGTAATCCTGGTCGGCTTTTCCAACCTCGAGCGGAGCCACGATGGCCTGCAGCTCTTCAAGCAGCGGGTCGGGCGACGGGGAGAACGGCTCTCCCTTGTCGTCGATTCCCTTCAGATAGCGGGCGTATCCGGCAAGGGTGAGCGGGATAAGCTGAAGGTTGCTCATGTCCAGACCGCGCGCGATGTACTTCTTGATGGTCTCACCAAACCGGATAGGCAGCTTCTGGCTGGTATCCATCGCGATACGCTGGGGCGCATCCGGCATGAACGGATTCGGGAGGCGGCGGTTGATAACCGCTCCGATGAACTCGTAAGGATTGAGCACACCCGGGTCAGTCACTACCGGCATCGCTTCCATATACCCGATCTTCTGGATGAAGGCACGGATGTCATCATCCGCCATCTCCGCGCTGATAAGCGTGTAGCCCAGCATGCAGCCGTAGATCGACATGGCCGTGTGGAGCGGATTCAGGCACGTCGTCACCTTCATCGTCTCAACCTTGTCCACGGTCTCGCGAGTGGTGTAGAGCGCACCGCCCAGGTCGAGCGGAGGACGCCCGTTCGTGTAGTTGTCCTCGATCACCAGATACTGAACCTCCTCGGCGTTGACAAACGGGGCGGTGAAAGTGTGCTTCTCCGTCTCGATGTAGTTGTTGTCCTCAAATCCGTCGGCTGCAAGAAGCTCCTGCACCTTCTGATGAGGACGGGGCGTGATCTTGTCAATCATCGACCAGGGGAACGTGATTTTCTGCTCGTCCTTGAGGTAGTCGACGAACGCAGCAGGAACCAGCCCGTCGGCAACCCACTTCTCTGCGTATGCGAACACGCCTGCCTTCACCTTGTCACCGTTGTGCGAGCAGTTGTCCATGCTCTGAACGGTGAGTGGCAGTGCGCCGGCGTTGAACCGTTCGAGCAGCAGCGCCGCCACCTTGCCCATCGCCAGCACAGGAGTGAGCCCACGCTCCAAGTCGGCAGGTGCCACGCTGTAACCCTTCTCGGTGATGGTGAACGAGATCATCTGAAGCGACGGATTGCGGAAGATCTCCACAAGACGCTTCCAGTCGTCGAACTGATAATCGGCCTTGAGGGCCTCTGTCACGGAGGCGATCACCTTCTTCTCGATTGTGCCCGACGACTGCAGGCTGACGAGCAGCGAGAGGTTGTTGTAGGGCGCATAGGCCTTGTCTATCACCTCGAAGTCGAAAGTCTCTGCCACGATGACACCTCGGTCGTACTTGCCCGTGTTGAGCGCGTCGTTGAGGATAGCGGCGGGGAAGGCCCTGAAGATGTTTCCTCCTCCGAAATGAACCCATGTGGGTTCGTCGTGCGTCTTCTGCGCTACTTTCTGTATGTCAAACTTAGGGAGCTCATACCCTTTCTGCTCCCATTCGGCAGGATTGAAACTGCCGCTGTATATGTCTTTGAGTTGCATTGTTTTTTTAGTTGTTAGTTTTTGCTGTTATTTTTAGAAAGTCTAGAATATCTAGAAAGTCTAGAATATCTAGAAAGTCTAGAATATCTAGAAAGTCTAGAATATCTAGAACATCTAGAGCATCTAGAGAGAAAAAAAATCCTAATCAAAGAATCCAGGCTGCTTGTATTCGATTCCCAGTTCGCGGTCCACGGTGGCGAGGATTCCCTGCACCTGTCCGAGGGCGAACATACGTCCGAGGAACGAGTATCCGGCGTTGTAGCCCTTGTCCTCGTCGCCCAGCATCGTCATGCCGTGGTCCACACGCATGGGCAGCTGAGGGTTCTCTTTCTCGAAGATGCGCGACAGCTCGATGATGTCGGCCCGGCCGCCGAGGTGGCTCGCCTCAGTGAAGTCGCCGTTGGGGAAGATATGGCATGAGCGAAGATGTACGAAATGAGTGCGGGGAGCAAACTTACGAGCCATCTCCACTACGTTGTTGTAGGCGCCGGCACTGAGCGAACCTGCGCAGAACGTGAGGCCGTTGTGCTTGTTGGGCACCGCGTTGAGGAACCACTCGATGTCCTCCTCTGTGCGTACGATTCGCGGAAGGCCGAGAATCTCGATTGGAGGGTCGTCGGGATGCACGCACATGTTCATGTCGCACTCCTCGCACACCGGCATGATGGCCTCGAGGAAATACTTCATATTCTCGCGCAGCTTAGCCTTGTCGATGCCTTTGTACAGGTCGAGGAAGTCGCGGAACTTCTGTATGGGCGCCTCGTCGTCCTCTTTGAAGTTGCCCGACACGAAGCCCTGCGTCTTAATCACGATGTTCTCCACGAGCTGGTGGTCTTTCTCAGGAGTCATCGTCTTGGCCAGCTCGTCGGCCTCGGCCAGGACATTGCGTCCCTCGCCCACTCCCTCAGGGAAGCGGAACTGAGCCCAGTCCTCGCGTGCCCCTTCGCGCTTGAGGATATAGATGTCGAAATAGGCGAACTCGGCATAGTTGAAATAGAGGTTCGACGCGCCGTTGGGATTGTCGTGAAGCAGGTCGGTGCGGGCCCAGTCAAGCACAGGCATGAAGTTGTAGCAGATGGTGTGGATTCCCTCTGCTGAGAGGTTACGAAGGCTCTGCTTGTAAATCTCTATCTGCTCATCGCGGTCGGGACCGCCGTATTTGATGGTCTCTGTCACTGGGAGGCTCTCCACAACGCTCCAACGCATACCGTAGCTCTCGATATACTCGCGCAGGTCGCGGATCTGCTCGCGGGTCCACAGTTGTCCGAGCGGAACGTCATGCAGTGCGGTGACAATACCTTCAACTCCGATTTGCTTCAGCATGGCAAGCGTGATCTTGTCCTTCTTGCCAAACCATCTCCAGGTTCTTTCCATGTGTATAAGTTAGTTTAAATAGTTAATGAATATTCGATGTCGAAGAATTCGGGAAAAAACGGCCGTTTTTCTCCGAAAACTTATTGCTATTGCAAAATTAGGAATAAAATCCTAAAGAAGAAAATCTATTTCCCGTTTTATTCCGCTTTTGAAACGTGTTTATAAGAATTCGTTACGATTTTCATGGTGCAAAGGTACGGTTTTTCAGATATTGCAGTGTTTTTCTTTTGTCCAAAAAGATGGATTATCGTTCGTTTTTAAGGATAGAAGGTTCAACGACTATAGATACTATAGATACTATAGAGGCTATAGAAACTATAGAGGCTATAAAAAAAGCCTTCCACGTATGGAAGCCTTCCTGCTTCATTTAGTCCGCCTGGCGATGACGTAGATGATGATAGGTGCTCCGATGAAGGGCGTGACAGCATTGAGGGGAATGACCCCGTTGTCGCCGGGAAGCATGCAGATGGCGTTGGCCAGCAATGCGATGGCGGCGCCTGCCAGCATGGTAGCCGGCAGCAGCTTCTGATGGTTTTCGGTTCCGAGGAGCATCCTGGCGATATGAGGAACGGCAAGCCCGATGAACGCGACCGGTCCGCAGAAGGCTGTGGTAATGGCAGCCAGCAGGCTCGTGACGAGCAGCAGCATATGCCGCACCCGCTTGATGTTGAATCCGAGATTGGCGGCGTAGTCGTCGCCCAGCAGCAGCGCGTTGAGCGGCTTGACCATCAGGACTGCCGCCAGCAACCCCATACCGCTCACGATCATGAAGACGGGAAGCCGCTGCAGAGAGACACCCCCGAAATTACCCATCCCCCACACCATATACGACTGGACGCCCTCCTCTGTGGCGAAGAAATTGAGCAGCGAGATGGCTGACGAAGCAACGTACCCGATCATGATGCCGACGATGAGCAGCATGACATTGTCCTTGACGACAAATGAGAACAAGAGTATGATGGCCATAACCAGCATCGCACCTGTGAACGCAGCCACAAGGACCGCCATGAATCCGGTGATGGAGAAGGAGGAGGTCGTGATGCTGCCGCCCCAGAGCAGCATGACCAGCGCCACACCCACAGACGCACCGCTGTTGATTCCGAAAATCGAGGGACCCGCCAGTGGATTTCGGAAAGCTGTCTGCAACATCAGTCCGCTCACTGCCAACGACGACCCACAGAGCATGGCTGTGACCGCCTGCGGCAGCCGGCTCTGCATGACGATATAGTCCCAAGTAGGATGACCGCTGTCGTTGCCCCACAAGATGGAGAAGACGTCACCAATGGGAATGTCGACGGCTCCTGTCAGCAGATTCACCACAAAAAGGAGTATGATGGAGACAGGAAGAATGATGTAAAGTACGTTATTAGTTCGGCGCATAAATAGCTATTTTAAAAATCCAGAGCATCTAGAACATCTAGAATATCTAGAAAATCTAGAATGTCTCCACCGCCCTTCAGGCTGGCATCCACCTCTCTCAGCCTTGCCCTCGCTCCTGGTGTTGTGTGGATACCATCCGCATGGCTCCTTCAACTTTAAACTAAAGACCCCCTTCTATCTCACCGGCTTGAAATAGACCGGCTGTGGAAGATTCTTCACTTCAGGATGCGTGATGGCCACGATATCCCGCAAGAGCAAGGCGGGATTGAACGGTGTCTCCTCATAAAAGGACGACGTGGCGGTGTTGCACCCGTAAGCCCGTCGCTCACGAAATGCCTTGAACTGGTTGTATCCCGGGTTTTCGCTGAGCAGCTCCTCGTAGGAGATGTCATGCGGGCTGTTGTAGCGGAAGAGCCAGACGTCGGCTGCCGACGCCTTGTCGAGCACGCTCTCGAAAGGAAGAGAGAGAGAACCGCTGTCGTCGTTGGAACTCCATGGATAGACGGTGGCGGCATCGGTGATGAGCCGGCCGACCGTGCTGTGGCCGCCTGGAACATACCACACACCTCCCACCATCTTGTCCATCAGAACCGTGAGGCGTGAGCCGTCTGCTTCGGCCGTCTTCTTCAGGGAGAGATATTCGGTCTCCACTTCGTGGAAGAGGCTGTCGGCACTTTGCTCAGCTCCGAAGAGCAGTCCGTAGAACTTCATCCACTCTGCTCTTCCCAGTGGCGAGCTCTCCATATAGTCCGCAGTCTCGATGATGGGCACACCGAGATGCTCGAGCTGTCCGTAGCCTCCACGGTTCTGGAAAGGGGAAAGGAATATGGCGTCGGGATTGAGGTCGATGATGGTCTCCACTGTCGGGCTGAGTCCGCTTCCGCAGTCGGAGATCTTACCGCTCTTCAGCCTTTCGAGCACCCAGGGAATATGGATGTACTGGGGTTCGCAAATGCCAGCGATCGACTCACCTTTTCCCAACCGGATCACGAGCCCGCAATGCACGCTGGTGGAGACCACCGCCTTGCGCAGCGGAGTCCGGACAAGCGTACCCTCGGGCAAGTTAGAAGGGACGTCGCTCTCCGACGGTACGAGGATGTAGCTATGCAGCGTCTTACCGCTGTTCCATGGGTCGGCAAGCGTCACATGGGTGAAACCCGCATGACGCACCACCTTCAGACGGCTGGCATAGCTCATCGTAAGCGTGTCGCCCTCCTCCCTGCCCTGATTGCCTCCCGGGCAACCACAGGCAGAGAGCAGTGCGACACAAACCAATGACATAAGGAGATGCTTCATCCTTTTCAGTTTTCTTTTTGGGTTATTCAAGATTTCGTGTGGTAATCACTTTTATCATTATCCGCTGTCTTCACATTTATCCCGACAGGACATCGGCTGGGGTTGTGGACGTCCCCGTCCGCACAAAAGACCGGCGAAGCACGGTCAAACAACCACACACAATCTTCTTAACACAAAATCCCTCATTTTCATTCCGGTCTATCCGGAAAAAACATCAATTAAAGAACACGATCTTCTTTGCGTTCACACCTGTCGACTCAAACATGCTGACATACTCCATCTTCTCGTTGAACACGTATATCTTGCTGTTGTTCGTGTAGTCGGAGGTCACGATGTAGAGATAGTCGTTGTAGGGGTTGAAATCCATCGCATAGACGCTGGTTGTGGCCAGTTCTTCGGGAGCGTTCTTGAGATAGCTGCCCTCGGTGTACTTGGACTTCTCCACGTCGTAAGTGGCGAAGTAGTTGGTGGTCTCGTGAGTGTTCCAGTCGGTCACGCTGTTGATGGTGTAGATAACGTCGTCGTTCTCTGCCCAGCTAGAGGCGTTGCCAATCTGGGTAAACTCGCCCGTGGTCGTGTTCACCTCACCCCAAGGATAGTCGTAATAGTCACCGTATCCCTGAACGAAAATGCGGTCCTCAACCTCCAGGATGCGGTCCATGTTGCTCATAGGAGTGAAAAAATGTGCCTCCTTGAACTCCTTCAGGCTGATTTTGGCCAGACGGTTGTCGGCTGTGTAAGCCTCGTCGGTGGAGCTCGTGCAGTAGAGATAGCCGCCTTCCTCAACCAGTCGCTCAGGACGGTTGCCCACCGTCACCTTGCCTACATAAGAGAGGTCGGACTTCTTGAACTTGGCCACGCAGTTGCCATAACATGACACATACAGGTAGTCGCCCTCCACCACTCCGTAGCGGGGACCGCCAAGGGAAGCAAGCTCTCCCTGGCTCAGGTCAATGCGTGTCAGTTCCTTGCAGTTCTTGTCCAGTTTGGCGATATAGGCTGATCCCCAAACGATGAGATACAGGTTGTTGCCGTCCTTCACAAGGTCCTGACCCACATCACCCACGGCCTGCTGGTTCTGTGTCTTATAGACACACTCACCGCCGAAGGTAGTATTGTTCAGCCAGTAAAGGCCGGTGATTGCCGCGTTGTTCTGGTGCCACGCGCCCTCATTCAGGATGTAAGCCCTTTTGGACTGGGGGTCGTTACTTGACGAGTTCTCGTCATCATCATCACTACAGCTGGTGAATCCAGCCGACAATGCCAGCACTGCGAGTGCGGCAAAAAAGAATTGTTTCATGTTCATAATAACTACAGTTTCTAGTTTATAGTTTTTATTGTTTTCTGTTTATAGTTTTTTACTGTAGGGACTTACTTTATGTATGTCCGTTATGGGGTGAAAATACCCGTCGCCCGTATGGACGTACTTTATAAAACCGACAAATCAATATTTTCTGATTAAAATTTTCATTTAATTTTCTGACAATTTTCTTTCTTAAAAATATTCATGATCATTCGTGGACATTCGTGTTATAATAAAAACATCCGCAACAAAATCACTTAGCCCCCCGTCACCTGAGTAACTACTCTTTTCACGTAAAAAAACGTCCGCATGGCTCTTTAAACTTTAAACTTTAAACTTTAAACTAAAATTCTAAAGCGTAACCCGTGCCGTCAATTCAGCCGACCGTCCGGGCATGGGATAGAACTTGATGATTTCATACTGAGCGTCGGTGAGGTTGCGTACTGAGCCGATGAGGTCGAGTCTCCATCTGCTGAACTGGAACGACCGGCTGAGCGTGAGCGTATGCTCCCAGTAGGCATCAATCTTGTAGGTGTCGGTGTTTTGAGCGCTGCTCCACCTTTCCCCCTGCATCACGATGCTGTAGCCCACGTTCACCCAAGGATTGTTGAGCGAAAGGGAGATGTTGCCGCTGTGGCGCGGGGTGTATGGCAGCTGCTTCCGGTAGGAAGCCGACTTTCTCTGACGGTCGACAGCTTTCTGGTAGCTGTAGCCCAATGTGAGGACCGCTGCCACCCGTTTCGTCACTTCGGCCTCTCCCGCCATCGTGATGTCGATGCCGTTGATGACCGTCTTCCCGAAATTCGACATCTTCCAAACGTAGGTCGAAGGGAAAGCGACGATTTTGTCAGTCACGTTGTTATGGAAAAGGTCGGCTGTGAAGCTGAGGTAGCGGGTCCAGGTGAGTGGACGTCCGGTCCAGGTTATCCCAACATTGTACTCCTTCGCTTTCTCCGGTCTGAGTCCCGTGTTACCGATACGTCGGTAGTAGAGGTCGTTGAACGTAGGCATCCTGAACGTGCCTTTCGCCATGGCCCTCAGGCGAAGCCCGTCGGCTCCCGGCACCTGCCAGCTGACGGAGAGGAAGGGAGAAAGGCGGTGTTTGTCGGAGGGCTGGCTTCCATGAGCCACCCGCTCATGCGCGTATGTGCCGACCAATCCGCCGTCGAGGCTGAGTCGCGTAGGGGTCCAGTGGGCTGTAAGAGCCGTGACCGACGTGGTTCGAACGGGATTGGACGGTCCGTCGTTGGAAGCCACATGCACGTTGTTGCGCAGCGTGTTGACCGAGATGTCCTGAGCCAGCGCCACCGAGAAATTGTCGGCTGGAAGCCATCCCAAAGTCACGTTCCCATAATATTCATCCTGACGGTTGACGTCCCGCATCTTTCCGCTCACGTAGTTCGGACCGTAGTCCTCATACTGATTCCAGGAGTGGGTGAATTTCAGGCGTGCGGCCAGCTTCCATTCGCGGCCCATCTGCCGGTTGTAGGAAGTCTGGGCGAAGAAGTCCTCGTCCCACAGCCGCTCGCGTGCCGTTCGGTTGTAGTAGACCACGCTGCCAGGCAGCCCCCTTTCTGAGTAAAACCAATACAGCTTGGTGTCAAGGGCGCTTCCGTCGGAGAACGTATGGAAGAGATTGGCCTCTCCTTTCCAGGAGTTGATGTCGCTGTTATGCCGCTTCTCGTCGGTTCGGTTTTTCCCGTTCACCAGCTCGTAAGGGTATGCGCCGTCAGCCCGCATGTACGTGCCGTCGAGCGCAAGCACGGTTCGTCCGCCCAATTTCTGCCAATACCTGAAGGAGGGACTGAGCAGACCGAAGGAGCCGGCACGAAGCTGGGCTTTCAGACGGTAACCGCGACCTTCTCCAAACGTAGGCCGCTCAGTGCGGACCGACAGGATTCCGGCGCTGGCATAATGCCGGGCTGTCTGCATGAGGCTCTCCTCGTTGCCCACGGCCATCGTCACGCTCTCGACGTTGTCGAGCGAGAAGCGGCCGATATCGATCTGGCCGGCCTGCGTGTTGCTGATGGTCAGACCGTCATAACTCACTGCCGTATGCTGTGCGCCGAGATTGCGTACACTGACCGTCTTCATGCCGCCGATGCCACCGTAGTCACGCACGTTGGAGCCGGCAAAGCGTTTTACAACCTCGCTGAGTTCATTCAGGCCCAGGCGGTCGATCTCCTCACGCGTCATCGTCTGTATGGGCTTGGAAGACGCCACGTTTGAGGCTACACGCGACGCAGTCACCTCCACCTGACGAATCCGACGAAGGGAGTCGTCGGGAGTTCCGTCGGCTGATTGCGCCCAGGCATGCCACGAGGCTGAGCAGCAAAGCAATGTACAGAGAAAAACAAAAATTCGTAAACGCATCATTATTAATGACCTATCCTCGAGGCCGTTAATTAAACATAGGCAATGGCAGGTCTTCTGACTTCGCCGACCGCCCTCGAACGTCTTCCCAGAGTGATTTCGTCATGAACTCCAGTGACCATCTGTTCGCGCGGAGATGTTCGGCATACAGCAGCGGGACTGTCCAGGAATCTCACCTGGTTCCCTTTTCATCACATCGTGTGAACCAATTGCGACTGCAAAGTTACGAAAAAAATTGCTAATAAGAAAGCAATGGGTCAGAAAGTTGAGTACATACACAAAAAAGTGGACACACTTCACAGTATGTCCACTCAATTGAAAATCATTATTTTTATAGCAAAGACTGCCGTCTCTGCTTCGAGTGATGTTTTAAAAAACTTTCCTCACCCATCGCCCGTAGGGACTTACTTTATGTATGTCCGCCTAGTAGAGACGCCCCGCGGGGCGTCTTCTAACTAAATCCGTCGCCTGTAGGGTTTCTGTCCCCCGATAACGGGGGAACCGAAGGGGGTGTAAAAACCATTGGTCTGATCAGAAATTACCGATAAGGGCCTCCACCTTGGCTTTTGTCTCGTCGGTCTTCTGCTCGTCGTTCTTAGCCGTGACGATGCCGGCATCCTCCACGCTCCAGTAGTTGCAGATGTCTTTGTACTCTGCGATGGCGCCGGTATATACTCCTGGTGAGTAAGACGACATGAGCAGCGCCATCTTCTTCACGTTAGCTGGCTTGTTCACGCTGTACATTCTCTGAATGGGGGCCTGAATCTGTGCGCAGAGCGTGAAGTAGTAGATTGGTGCCGCAAGGACGAGTACCTCGGCCTCTGCCATCAGCGGATACAGTTCCTGCATGTCGTCTTTCTGGATGCAGGCGCCATTGCCTTTCCCATGGCAGTACTCACAGGCCAGACATCCGGCTATCTTCTTTTTCGACACATCGACAAGTGTCACCTCATGTCCTGCTGCCTCGGCTGCTGCCTTACATACGTTTGCCATCCATGCGGTATTCCCTTTCGCACGGGGCGATGCTTGAAGAATCAATACTTTCATAACCAATTTGTTGTTTTTGTTCAGTTTTATGTTTCTTTACTCAATGATGCAAAGTTACAACAAATTTTCATAAAACCAAAATTTGACACCAAAGAATTCAGCAGGAGCCCAATCGGATTCGGCGACGGCGTTAGCAGACGTCTCCAAACACCCACAGACCCACAACCGCCGTACGCCCTGTAGAGACGCCCCGTGGGGCGTCTAAAACCGAAACCGTAACAAACCCATCCATTTAGCCTTGCAGCCCTCCAGTGTGGCAGAGCCTCACTCATCCCCACCCACGCTCCTGGTGTCGGGGGGCCATTGCGTTTCCGTCTGCACTAACCCCTCAACCTCCAGGCTGGCATCCACCTCCTTCATCCCCACCAATGTCCCCGGTGTTGAGTGAATACCGTCCGCATGCCTCTTTCTACTTTCAACTAACTACACTTTTCACTTAACGGCGCAATTCTTAATGATTCCTAAAAATTATGCAGAATAAGGATTTTTTTCGTAACTTTGCAAAAATTATACATTTAAACTTTTTCATGATACGAACGTTTCATGCAAAAACACCGGCCACCAGCTGGATTCTGTTGGTGGTGTTGGCTATGGTCGCAGGCTATGCCGCTTGGAGAAAGGAGGCCGTGATGCTGGCAGTGGCATTAGTGGTGGTCACCATCATCATCGACCGCATCATACACACGGAATATTCGATTGACAACGGAACACTGACCATCAGAAATGGACGCTTCGCCAAAACACGCTCCATCGACATCCGAGAAATCCAGCGAATAGACCAGGCCAGCGGAATGAGAATCGGCGGCAAGACCGTCGGAACCTTCCTCATCCTCATTCTCACAGAAGGCCGCGAGCTGACGGTATGCCCTAAAGACGAGACGGACTTTATCAATCAAATACACAAACAACGACATAGAAATGAAAATGAATAAGACCTTTGCCGCCTTCATATTCCTCATGGCCGGCATTGCTTCACCAATCCAATCTCAGGTGAACAACGACATTCAGGTTAACAACGAGAATTACAACATAGAGAACGAAATCAACATCACTCCCGAAACAACACCCGAGGCAGAGCCGAACGCAACACCTGAGAGCGCGGGACGCGCTTTCAGGGAAATCGCCAATCCCAGCTCTTGGGAATACAAACTGCGAAACCGGCTCACACCTCTCATCACAGAGGCTAAACGAAGCAAATACTCCACAGGTATCTGCGTCTACGACCTGACAGGTGACTCCGTCCTCTTTGAGTTCAACTCCCAGAAGCTCATGCGGCCGGCGTCCAACCAGAAGCTGCTGACCAGCATCACCGCACTCGACCAACTGGGAAAGGACGGGGAATACAGCACGAGCGTATACGTGAAAGGACGCATCAGTCGGGACCAGGTCATGAAAATCAGCGAACGACGGATTCTGGACGAACATTTCAATGAGGAAGTTGGAGGGATGGTGACCAGCGAAATCGTACTTTACGACACGGCATACGTCTACAAGGAAGTGCTGCACGGCAACATCTACGTGAAAGGCACTTTCGACCCGCTTTTCACAACGGAAGACCTCAACGACCTATCGCTTGCGATCGGAAAGCTGCCGTTCGAGGAAATCGACGGAGAACTCATCGGAGACGTCAGCATGAAAGACTCTATCGTGTTCGGAAAAGGATGGTGCTGGGACGACATGCCGTCATACTACGTGCCATGGCTCTCACCACTGCTCTTCAACGAAGGCATACGACTGAAGCCCAAGTCAGACGTATATATGAAAAATCCTGACACCTATTTCCTCAGCAACCTCGTCAGCAGCCTGCGGGAGAAAGGAAAAGACATTCGCAACGACCAGGTCAGGCTCAGTTTCGTCCCCACAGACGCTGAGACTGGAAAACAAATATACAAGAAGACCCACACCGTGGAGGATGTGCTCAACCGGATGATGAAGAAGAGCAACAACCAGTTTGCCGAGTCGATGTTCTATCTGCTGGGCTACAACAACGGACAGGTGGGACACCCCACTACGGCCGACGACTGCGCAGAACGCATACGCGAAGTGATGCGAAAGGCCGACTGCAAGGACGTGGAGGAAACCACCATCGCCGACGGCAGCGGGCTCTCGCTCTACAACTACGTCACCCCGGAGAACGAAGTGCTCATGCTTCGATATGCATACAACAACAAGCACATATTCGACCCGCTGTACAAAAACCTGCCCATCGCAGGTGTCGACGGAACGATCAGCACACGCATGAAGAGCGGTGCAGCATACAAGAACGTCCACGCTAAGACTGGTACAGTGAAAGGGGTATCTACCCTCGCTGGATATATGCGGGCATCGAACGGAAACATGCTCGCGTTCGCCATCATGAACAACGGCGTCGCCACTTCCGCTCAGGGACGCAACTTCCAAGACCGCGTCTGCCAGGCATTGGCTAAATAAGTAGGCTGTTCAGTTTGATGTTCTGAAGCTCCTTCTGAAAACTGTAGGGACTTACTTTATGTATGTCCGCCTAGTAGAGACGCCCCGCGGGGCGTCTTCTAACTAAATCCATCACCCGTAGGAACTTACTTTATGTATGTCCGAAAAAGTTACAAACAACTGCATGAACGCCCACCATCTCTCACAAGCACAGATGGAGATTTACTACGCCTGTCAGTCCCATCCCGGCAATGTGGCATACAACCTGCCGCAAGTCTTTCCGTTGTCAAAATCCGTAGACACCGACAGGCTTGCAGCTGCACTCAGAACTATATGGGAGGAACGGTCAACGCTGCACACCAGAATCAGGACAGGGGAAGACGGAGCACCACGGCAATGGGCTGACACGGACACGGACCTGCCCCTGCGCATCATCAGCATGGAAGAGAAGGACGTCAGCCGGCACGTCACACAAGACTTCATACGCCCCTTCTGCCTCGAGGGAGAAGAGCCGCTCGTGCGGTTCGAAATCCTCATCACAGAAAAACACCACTATCTGCTTCTCGACATCCACCACATCATAGCCGACGGCTACACCATCTCCGAATGTATCGTCCATCACGACATCCCAGACGCTTACGAGGGGAAGGCGCTGCGCAGCGAGACACTCTCCCTCCACGACTTCGCTGACGAGGAGCATGGACATACGGGAGACGAAGACTATGAAAGAGACAAGGCGTTCTTCCTTTCACGTCTTCAAGCGTCCAGCTTCTCACGCCTCTCCACCCCCTGCGCCTTGCCCCTGGGCAAGCATCTGCAGGCTGTTGCTGACATCGAAGGCGGAGAGGTGGACACGTGGTGCTTGAAGAACCATGTGAGCCACAACATCCTTTTCTGCGCCGCTTTCGCGCTCGTTTTGTCACGGATGGGCAGAACGGGCTCTGCCGTCTTTGCCGCACTCAACCACGGACGGACGGATCGCAGGCTCAACAACTCCTACGGCATGTTCGTCAAGTCCATGCCCGTCCTGGCTGACTGCGAGGAGAACCAGACCGCAGAGGAACTGATGCTCAAGCTGAAATCATGGATGTTCAGCACTGCACGCCACCGGCATTATCCTTTCGCCCACCTGTGCCGTGAACTGCGGCAGACGCCGACTGCCACCTTCGCTTTCCAAGGAACCACCATCCAGGAATATCTGCAGCTGGAAGGTGAGACCGCCTATTCCAACCAGCCCATAGCGGGAGAGACGGTGAACGACCTCAGCTGCATCGTCTACCGCAAAGGCGACGTCTACGAAATACGGACGGAAGCCAGCGAGGCTCTCATCGGAAAGACGTTGCTCCTGTCCATTGCTAAGGCCACCGCCACAGCGACAGCAGAGATGATGCACGACAAGGAACGGACGCTGAAATCCATCCCTCTCCTCAGCAAAGAGGAAGCTGACGAGATGATACAACTGGGGAAGGGAGCTTCCCTGGACTACGACAACAGCCAGACATTTGTCAGCCTTTTTCTCAGCCAGGCAGAGCGTACTCCCGGACATATCGCAGTGAGCGACGGGCAGCGAGCGCTTACCTACAGCCAGCTGGCAGAAAAAAGTGCCTGCTTGGCTGAACAGCTCATACAGGACGGAGTGCAGCCGGGCGACAACGTCGTCGTCACCGCAGGACAGACCATCGAATTTCTTATTGCGGCCATAGCCGTGGAGCGATGTGGAGCAGCCTACGTGCCCGTCGACCCGTCGTGGCCACAAGCACGCATCAAAGAGACTGCCGAAGACTGCCATGCCCGGCAGGTATGCAACGGAGCGACAACGGCAACAGCCAAGAATCCCAAAATCAACCTCGCTCATCCCGTGCAAACCGCATATATCATCTACACGTCGGGAACAACGGGAAGGCCGAAGGGGGTGAAGATTTCCAACCGCTCGAAACTCGCTTTTATCCAGTCCATTGTCCACCTATGGAATCTCAACAGCGAATCCCGCATCTGCTGCCACTCATCCGTAGCCTTCGACGCGTCGGTGGAAGACCTCTACCCTGCCCTTACGGTCGGGGGCACAGTCTACATCATACCGGAAGAAATCCGACGTGACATACCTGAAATCCACCGGTTCATCTCAGAAAACAAAATCAATGGCGGATGCTTCACCACCCGCTTCGGGCTGATGCTGCTGCAACATGCTGATCCACACATGCGCTACATCTGCCTGGGCGGAGAGAAACTCACAGCCAACCCACAGACAGAGACTCCTGTCGTCAACACATACGGGCCGACTGAGTTCACTGTCGACGCCACATACCACTGGCTGCTGCCTGGACGGAATAACTCCGACATCCCCATCGGGCGGCCGTTGCCTAACCAGAGCGCACTCATCCTCGACTCCTGCGGACACATCCTCCCCAAAGGGGCTGTCGGCGAGCTTTGCCTGAAAGGGACTCAATGCTTCAGCGGATATCAAAACGAGAAGCCATTCGACAAAGACTATTATTCCACTGGCGACCTCTGCCGATGGAACGACGAAGGCGAGCTTGAATATATCGGACGGACCGACCGCCAACTGAAAATCCGTGGTTACAGGGTGGAGCCCGAAGAAGTGGAGGCGGCACTGGTTGCGACAGGACTGGCCACCCAAGCCTGCGTGGAAATGGCTGACGACAAACAGCAACTCATTGCATACTACAGCGACAACGCGCACGCTCTCCCAGCGGACGAGACAGAAATAAGAAGGCGGCTCTCACATCTCCTGCCGCCTTACATGATTCCTGCACGGTTCATCCGAATGAAACAGCTGCCGCTCTCTTCCACTGGCAAAATCGACAGGAGCGCATTGCCCAAGGCCGAAAACGCCAGGAGGGAATACCACCAGGCCACCACGGAAGCGGTGGAGAGATGGCGCAGACTGTTTGCCACGGTACTCAACCATCCAAATGTGGGCTGCGACGACAACTTCTTCGAGGTAGGAGGCACTTCCCTCCTCGCCATCTCATTGCAGATGGAGGCCGCGTCGGAAGGGATGGAGCTGCGCTACAACGACATCTTCGAGAATCCCACCCCCAGACTGCTCGCGGCACTCACGTCTGCAAGTTCCTGCCCTGCCACGATTGTGGCTGACGACATATCCAGCTATAACTACAGCCGTATTCACCAATACCTCGCCAACTGGCACACAACACCACAAAATGACATTAACCCTGCGTCAAGCAAGACGGTATTGCTGACCGGAGCCACCGGATTCCTGGGAATCCATATACTCCTGGAATGTCTGTCGACATGCCAATGCGACGTCGTTTGCCTGGTCAGAAGGAAGGACGGCAAAGGGGGTCGCAAACGTCTGGAGGAAGCTTTTTCAAGCTATTTCGGAAAAAACTCGCTCCGGCCGTTTGACCACCGCATTCACATCATAGAGCAAGACATACTGAGTCTCTCACCCGACGACCTCCCCTGCCCAGTCGGCACCATCATCCACTGCGCAGCCGACATCCGCCATCAGCATGAAGGCAAGGCGATTGAGCACACCAATATCGAAGGTACAAGACGAATGATGGCAATAGCAAAAAAGCAGCAGGCCCGTCTCGTCCATGTCTCCACCATAAGCGTGGGCGGAACTGGTGGGCTCGAACCGCTCACAGAGCGCAACCTCTACGTGGGACAGCAACTGCAAAATCCGTATGTCCGCAGCAAATTCCTCGCGGAACGGGACGTGCTGCAGGCGGCAGCCGAAGGCAAGATTCAAGCCACAGTACTGCGAATCGGGAATCTCTCTCCAAGAAGGAGCGACGGACGCTTCCGCCGCGACGGCCTCACAGGAATGGAAGGTGCGGTGGAAGGAATCCGGATGCTGGGATGCTACCCGCGGTCGCTTGCACAATTACCCTTCGACCAGTCCCCGGTAGACGAGACGGCCAGCGCCATTATTTGCCTCGTCAGCAACAACTGCCCGAACCATCTGCTCATGCCATTCTGCCCCCAACTGCACACCCTGCGCCAGATTTTCCGTGGAACCCCTGTCAAAGAAGTAGCCGACCAACTCTTCATGCAGCGGCTCCACACCGCCCTGGCCGACAACGCAAAGCACACACCCCTCATCCAGCTGCTCAATATCCACTCCCAAGCAGCAAACTCAACAAGCACCCCAACCCCCGTAAACAACCAACTGACAACCGACACGCTACACACACTCAACTTCAGTTGGAAAATCTGAAGTGAAATTATAAGTGAAATTATATAATAAATAGCGTACAGCGCATAGTGCACAGCGCACAGCGCATTTTCTCTGTTGAACTGCCCTCGGGACGCTTCCAAATTCCCACTGCCCCTCACAAACCCCACCCCCTGTAGAGACGCCCCGTGGGGCGTCTAAAAACCGAAACCCCACCGAACCCATCCACACTGGGGTTGTGGACGTCCCCGTCCGCACATCCGACCGGCGAAGCACGGTCAAAAAAGTCATCCCCCGCACGTCACTGAGCCGAGCGAGGGATAACAATGGTTTGAAATAAAGCGACGAAACTACTTGTCGTCATAATGGCCATAGGCCGAGAGCACATGAACCCCGGTCTGCTTTGACCTAATTTAATCGGTGAAGAATTCATAGGAAATAAATCCCCGCAAGCCAAAGCCTGCGGGGATTTTTATAGAATGACTCAACTGTCATCAACGACGGGTGTCGTTCAGCTGAAGTTTGTTCGGCTGACGGCGGGTGGCCTTACGGGCTGATGCCTTGCGGGCCAAACGCTCGTAACGGCTGAACGGACGCATCAGCTGGCTCGACGCCTTGGCCTTACGTGCCTGAACATAGTTCACTTCGTTTTTCTCAGGAATCTCAACTTCAGGCTTGCCGGTATACGTACCAGTCACCTTGCCTCCGGCCTCTGTCACGAGATCCAACACGAAGGTCACGGTCTCACCGTCGCTCGTAGCCTTGATCGTTCCGCCGGTAATCATAGCCGACTTGCCGTAGCCGTAGTATTTCTCACCGGTTTTCGAATCAACCTGCTCAGAAATCTCGTCAACGTAAGTTCCGGTCCATGCCGGCTCACCCTGAGATTCTGTAACAGTTCCTGGCTGGAAGGTCCACTCCTCGAACTTGTTCAGTTCTGCGATTGAGAAGTCAGCGTTCAGCTGGTTCAGGTCGAGATCCTTGCTGTACTCTGTGAACAAGTCGATGGCCATCATATAGCCAGGTTTCAGGAACTCTTGCTTCTCCCAGTCATAATCAGCTGCGAAGATAGAGAGATAGTAGTTGCTGAGCTCACTCTTCGTGAAGTGATAGTAAGAGCCGGCGCACTCCGTCATCTCACCAAGGTTCACGTCGCCCTCAAGCACTTCGTAAAGCGGCTCTTCCTCCGTACGGTAGTCATCCACGGAGATTTTTCCAACATAAGTGCCCTGGATGTTGCCGTCGGCAATCTTGTTGCCGTCACCGTCCACATAGAACATATCGAGGTCGCAGGCGATGGTGAACTTGCCATTGCCGTTGTTTGTCACTTTCATCGTACCGCTTTCGATGAAGTCGGTGTAGGATTCGTCCTCGCCTTCATACTTCATCTCCACGAAAGAGAGGTAGAAACCGACATCTTCGTTGATAATCTTGAAGTTGTCGGTAAGCTCCAGGTTGGTCTTGTAGGTGCCGACAGGAAGAGTCAGGGTCTCTCCAGCTTCAGGCATCTTGCCGTTCACGGCCAGCGTGATCGCGAAGCCAGGAGATGTCAGATAACCAGCGTCGTCGATTGTACCGTTGTTGATCTCAACCATATACATACCGGTACCTGTTCCTACATAGTCGCCATAAAAGCCACACCAGAACTGGTCGGCCTCGAACTTCACGTCAAGGTCCTGGTCCTCGCCGCCTGGCTGCTCACCACCATGATTTCTTGGCTTCGGGTCATCATCGCTACATGCGACCATGCCCATGCCCACTACTGCCACAAAAAGCAGATAAAAGAATTTCTTCATGTCAAAATAAGGTTTTTAGATTACGTAATATTAATAGGTTATTTCTTATCGAACTCGCCTTGCTGAATGAGGTACTCACCAATCTGGACAGCATTCAGAGCCGCACCTTTCTTGATTTGGTCGCCCGACAGCCAGAATGTGATTCCGTTCTCGTTAGCCAGGTCCTTGCGGATTCGGCCCACATACACGTCGTCCTTGCCGGCGGTGAACAGAGGCATCGGATATTTCTGGTTCTTCGGGTCGTCAATCACGGTCACACCGGGAGCGGCGTCGATGGCTTTGCGTACCACGTCAACATCAAGTGGTTGCTCCGTCTCAACCCATACAGCCTCACTGTGGGCGCGCAGGGAAGAGATTCGCACGCACATGGCAGAACAGCTGGCATCTGTGTGCATGATCTTACGGGTCTCGTTGAACATCTTCATCTCCTCCTTCGTATACCCATTGTCCTGGAACACGTCTATCTGAGGAATCACATTGTAGGCCAGCTGGTAAGCGAACTTATTCACCGTCACAGGCTTGCCTTCTACCAGCTCCTTATACTGCTGCTGCAACTCTGCCATGGCAGATGCGCCGGCACCGCTCGCACTCTGGTAGCTGGCTACGTGAATACGCTTGATATGGCTCAGATTCTCAATTGGCTGAAGAACAACAACCATCATGATGGTCGTGCAGTTAGGGTTCGCGATGATGCCGCGCGGACGGACCAACGCATCCTTTGCATTGCACTCGGGCACGACCAATGGCACATCGTCGTCCATACGGAACGCGCTGGAGTTGTCTATCATCACCGTGCCAAACTTTGTGATATCCTCAGCAAATTCCTTGGAAGTTCCGGCACCAGCCGAAGTGAACGCAATGTCAACGCCTTTGAAGTCGTCGCCATGCTTCAGAAGCTGAACCTCATATTCCTTTCCGCGGAAGGTGTATTTTCTTCCGGCACTACGGGTGGAACCGAACAGCACCAGTTCGTCAATCGGGAAATTTCTCTCATCCAATACGCGCAAGAACTCCTGCCCTACAGCACCGCTTGCGCCAACAATCGCTACTTTCATAAAAAATTTTTAATACTTATTTGTATGTGAAAAGTGAAGTGGCGATGACTCGTCAAACACGATCTTCACCTCTTAAAAATGAAATATTTTGCAAAATTATGAATTTTTATTCAGTTTTCCCTACTTTTGATTGCAAAATATTACTAAAAATTCCAATATTATGGTATTTTTGTAAGAAAAAGCGCATTTTTATTTTGTTTTATGACAGTTCATTCGTAACTTTGGCTACGCCGAAGTCACTTTCGCTCGAAAAGGACAATTAAAAACTGCGTTTTTATTTTGCATTTTGCTCGCTTATTCGTAACTTTGGCTGCGCCGAAGTTACTTCCGCTCGAAAATGAAAAATTAAAAACTGCGTTTTTATTTTGCATTTTGCTCGCTTATTCGTAACTTTGCATACGGATGTGACGAACGCATCCTGCCCAAACCTGTCAACATGGACTCCATCACTCAATACATACAGCTGCCAATACAAAATCCAACGCTTGTTTTTTTCATCGTATTGGCCATCATTCTGTTTGCCCCCATTGTGTTCTCAAAACTGAGAATTCCGCATATCGTGGGCATGATCATAGCCGGCGCCATCATTGGCGAGCATGGCTTCAACATCTTGGAACGTGATGACAGTTTCAGGCTTTTTGGACAGGTGGGTATATACTACATCATGTTCCTCGCTGGACTGGAGATGAACCTGGGTGGCCTCAAGGAAAACCGAAGAAGCGGTATCACATTCGGACTGCTCACTGCTTTGATTCCATTTATTTTAGGATACGCTTCTGGGTATTACCTGCTGCATTACACCCACATGGCGTCTTTACTGCTGGCTTGCATATTCGCATCCCACACGTTGGTGGCATATCCCATTGTTGCACGATATGGCGTGTCACGGAGTCAGAGTGTCCAGACTGCCGTCGTTGGCACGATGATTGCCTTGTTGTTCGCCCTGGTTGTACTCGCTGGCATATCCGGCATTTTCAACGGGGAGGGAGGTATGCGGTTCTGGATGCTTTTCGTACTGAAATTCGCACTCTTCATCACTTTTCTCTTCTTTATTCTGCCTATATGCGTGCGAGCGTTCTTTAAGAAATTCGCAGACCCGGTTCTGCAGTTCTCATTCGTACTCGCAGCCATGATGCTTTGTGCGGTCGTAGCCGACCTGTGCGGGCTGGAGGGTATCTTGGGAGCTTTCCTTTCGGGGCTGGTGTTCAACCGCTACGTCCCCCACAGCGGACCACTGATGAACCGCGTGGAGTTCGTGGGCAATGCCATATTCATCCCCTTCTTCCTCATCGGAGTGGGCATGCTTGTCAACATCAAGCCACTCTTTGAAAGCACCGAGCCGGTATTCGTCGTGCTGGTGATGGTGGTGGCTGGAACATTGTCGAAATGGATAGCAGCTTACTGCAGTCGCAAGATTCTGAAACTCAAGAGCCATGACGGACTCATGCTCTTCGGGCTGAGCGAGGCGCACGCAGCCGGAGCTCTGGCTATGGTGATGGTGGGCAACAGCCTTATCAGCACCGACGGAACGCCTCTGATGAGCAGTGCTGTGCTCGACGGAGTCGTGGTGATGATTCTCTTGTCATGCATCATCAGCTCCATCGCAACAGAGCAGGCCGCAAAGCAACTGAAAATCTCGGAGGGGAGCAAAGCCTCAGAACAACAAAAGAAAGGAGACGACGAGAAGATTCTGATACCGATAAACGAGTTGGAAGACATATCCAACCTTGTAGGAATTGGAATCATGATGCGCAACGAACATCTCAACCGAGGCTTGATATGCCTCAATATCGTGAACGACGAGGCCGACATCAGCGAAGGAATGCAGCACAGCAAGGAATGTCTCGACAAGGCAAAGCGAATCTGCGACGGATCAAACGTGAAAGTGCAGCTGCAAAGCCGAATTGCGGTGGACTATGCCAGCGCCACGACCCATGCATTCAGGGAGAACGACGCATCTGAGATTCTTATCGGGCTCCACCGCAAGCGTACCCCAAACGACACACTGCTTGGTGATTTCACAAAGCGGCTGACGAATATGACGAGAAGGCAGATTATTGCGGCTCACTTCTCCATTCCTCACAACACAATCCGACGTATTGTCGTGGCCATGCCCGAAAAAGCTGAGTTTGAAAGCGGATTCACACGATGGCTGGAACGAATAGCACGGATAGTTGACGATGTGGGCTGTGAACTTTTCTTCTTCGGACTTCCCGGAGCACTCAACAGCGCAAAAAACTACCTCGACAAGTCGCACAAAGTCCTCAGAACTAAATTCACACCATTCCACATGAAGGAAGGCTTGGAACAACTGAAAGACGTTGTGAACGACGACCACCTGCTTGTCATTGTCAGCGCAAGGCATGGCACGATCAGCTACCAGTCGAACATCACAAAAATCAACGAGGCTATCAAGAAGCATTTCAGCCAGACCAGCATCATGATTATATTCCCCGACCAAAAAGAGGAAAACGAAGACAGTCCGGACAAGCGTACTTTCGCTGACCCACACGACCAGGACAACTACCACTCTTCAGCCATCACCAACTGGCTGTCAAAATGGGTTGCAAAAATCGGATAAGTAGAGACGCGCCGCGGCGCGTATTCCAACCACCCCTCTTCCCCACACCCCTTCATTAAACTCTAAACCCTCAACTCTAAACTCTCAACTCTAAACTCTCAACTAAAAAAAATGATCTCTCTCAGCAACATAACGAAAAGCTTCGGCTCACTGCAAGTACTGAAAGGCATCTCCCTTCACATTGACAAGGGGGAGATTGTCAGCATCGTGGGCCCTTCGGGAGCAGGAAAGACCACCTTGCTCCAGATTATGGGCACACTGGACAAACCTGACACCGGCAGCGTGGTCATCAACGGGACAGACGTGACGAAGATGAAAGACCGGGAACTCTCACGTTTCCGTAATCTGCATCTCGGATTCGTTTTCCAGTTCCACCAATTACTGCCGGAGTTCACAGCACTTGAGAATGTGATGATTCCTGCGATGATAGCGCGTAAGGCTAAGAAAGAATATGAGCCACGCGCCAAAGAGCTGCTCGACTTGCTGGGATTGTCCGACCGCATGACCCACAAGCCGAACGAGCTGTCGGGCGGAGAGAAGCAGAGGGTTGCCGTGGCCAGGGCATTGATCAACAACCCCGACGTGATTCTGGCAGATGAGCCATCGGGCAGCCTCGACTCGGCGAACAAATCTGAACTCCATCAGCTTTTCTTCGACTTGAGAAAGCAATTCAACCAGACTTTCGTCATCGTGACACACGACGAGTCGCTCGCGGCAACCACAGACCGGACTATCAACCTCAAGGACGGACTCATCATATAATAATTTAAAAAGTCTAAAAAACATAGAGCATCTAGAACTTCTAGAATATCTAGAGCATCTGGAAAATCTAGAAAAAACTAAAAAAAAGGAAACTTTATGATACGATTAGGCAAACATAACATCATGGAGGTAGTGCGCGAAGTGGACTTCGGCATGTATCTCGACGCTGGCGAGGTGGGCGAGGTGCTCATCCCACGCAAATACATACCAGAAGGGACAAAAGTGGGCGACAGCCTGCGTGTTTTTCTCCATCTCGACAGCGAGGAGCGTCTGGTGGCAACAACCGAGGAGCCAAAAGTGGAAGTGAACGAGTTTGCCTATCTTGAAGTGAAGTGGGTGAACGAATACGGCGCATTCCTCGACTGGGGGCTGACGAAAGACCTCTTCTGTCCGTTCAAGGAGCAGAAGATGCGGATGGTGCAAGGCAGGAAATACCTGATTTTCTGCTATATCGACCCCGTAACCTACCGCATAGTGGCATCAGCCAAAGTGGACAAGTTCCTGTCGGACGAGATGCCGCCATACAGTTCAGGAGAAGAAGTCGACATCCTCATACATCAGAAATCCGACCTGGGCATGAAAGCCATCGTCGACGGTAAATACAGGGGACTGATCTTCGACAACGAGATATTCCAGCCTCTTCACACCGGCGACAAATTGAAAGCCTACGTGAAACAGGTGAGACCGGACGGGAAGATCGATCTGAAGCTCCAACGATATTTCGGAAAAAAACGCATCACGACGTTCAGCGACCAGCTGCTGCAGTATCTGAAGGCTTGCAAGGACGGATTCTGCCCGCTCCATGACAAGTCGGACGCCGAGGATATCTACTCCACGTTCGGCGTCAGCAAGAAGACGTTCAAGCGTGGCGTGGGCGACCTCTACAAGCATCAGTTCATCACGCTACTGCCCGACGGTATACAACTCACGCCAAAGGGAGCGGCTGAAGGAGCCGAAGACTGAACCTTTGAACTTTATGCTTGGACTTTATGCCTCACCGTCTGTTCCACATGAAAGCCATCCATGGCTGACTATCGTCTTGTCTTCTCGGTTTCTTGTCTTCTCGTCTTCATCAAAACAAGACAACTTATTTTTTTACTGTCACTTTAGCCGTGCGGATGGTTGTACCCCATAAACCTGCCGTGTAATAGAACAATGAAAAAAGGATTGACATATCTGTTTTTGATTCTGCTCAGCATCGTAATAGCGGGATGTGGAGCACCCCATTCTCCTTCAGAGGGGGAGGGGGCTGACACCCTTGCCGCAGACAGCCCGGTGGCCCCCGTGGCTAAGATCGACTCTGTCTACATCAGCCAGCTGACGAACGACCAGATTGACAGCCTTGAGTTCAGGCTCACCCACCACTACACCATCAACGACAACTTCAAGGTGCTGGCCGACTCCATCAAGCTCGTGCCGCGAGAGGACGAGCAAAGCGACACAACTTATGTGTTTCGCAACGAGATGCTGGCCATCGTGAAAGTGAAGCGGAATTTCGTATCGGCTGAGGACTCTCTGGAGCTCTCGCAGGCCGACGTGAACCTGATGAAGTCGATGGAAGAGGCCAATCAGCAGGTGGACCAGTCATCTCCTCCTCCATCCGACCTTGTGGCGGCTCAAGCCAAGGACTCAACGCTCTCGATTCCCGCAGACACAGTATGGGTGAAGGTGGCAACCGAACATAAGACCATGGGATGGATAACCGAAAGCACGCTGCTCAAGCATACGGTGCCCAACGACAGCATCTCGGAGCTGCTGCGTTCGCTCACCAACACACGACTGCTGTGGATGGGAGGCCTGCTGCTGCTCGGTATTCTGGGCGTGTACATCCACAGATGGTACAACAAGAAAAACATACGCATGGTGAAAATCAACGAGATGGACTCGCTCTACCCGTTCCTCTTCATCATGCTCATCGCCATGTTGGCCTGCCTGTATTCCAGCATACAGAATTTCGCACCGGAATACTGGCAAGAGTATTATTTCCACCCTACCCTCAACCCCTTCCTGCTGCCACCGGTTATGGCCATCCTCGTCATTCTGGTTTGGCTCATCATCATCGTGTTCATCGCACTCCTTATGGAGACCTACAACCACTTCTCGTTTGCAAGAGGTGTGGCGTATTTCCTCGAAATCATGGGAGCGTCCATGTTCGTATACCTGTTCATATCATGGACTACTCGCATCTATATCGGCTACATGCTGTTCATCATCCTCACATGGTTCCTCTGGGTGCTCTACAACGGCTACGTGAAATACAAATACCAATGTCCCAAATGCGGGGAGAAAGTTCGCAGCAAAGGCAAATGCCCCAAATGCGGTGCGATTTTGGAGTAAAAGCTGTTTGCTATTTACGATTTACTATTTACTTGATTATTCCACTATTTCGGCTATTTGCTTGCACAACAAGCATCTTAGTGTTTTCAGGAATCCTGATTTGCTACCAAGGAAGCCGGAATCTCCAGTTGTCGACAAGTGGGACTGAGAGTGGCGAATGCTGCTCGATATAAGTCCGTAGATAATGTCGGATGTCGAAAGGGGTGTAAGCGACAACGCGCGCAGGAAGTTCATCCGCTGGTATGCCGGCTCCGAGCGTAAGCATCTGACCCCCTCCGTTGGCACGGTGCGCGATGGTGGCTACAGTATATTCCTCGTCAAGGCGGAACGGCCGCCCGTCAGAGAATCGGAAAATGGTGATTTTGTTGCCTTCCGGCTGCGTGGGGTCCACCTCATAGTCGATTCCGGCAGCCGTGTCGAAACAGAAGAAAAGATTTCGGAATTGAGGCTTTCCGGTCTGTTCGTCCATGTATGTGTTGAGCAAGGGTTGGGACGGAGAGGAAACGGTGTTGGTCCAGAGTGCATAACTTCGCTCAAGAACGCCTTTGATTTCATGTCCCGTCAGTCGGATGGTGTAGAGTCTGTCCTCAAACCAATAGACGGTGAAAAGGTCGGCAACGGTGAGTCCTCCCTCCTCCACGACCTGGTCCATGGAATAGGGAGAGCAGAGGCTGACGTCAGCATGGCTGACTTCGAGTTGAAGACTGTGGATGAGCGACATATAGCGGGATGGGCCATAAAAGGCATGAGAGATGTCGAGCCTCGTGAGGAGTCTTCCGATTGGTGTTGTGGTATATTCGTCTACCAATCGGAACGGGCCGTCAAATTGCTGTCTGAATACATCGACATACGGGTTCTGAAGGTTTCGAATATCATGAATCTGCCCTTCAACATGAATTTCGCCGTTGTCTCCCTGCGTGACAACAGCCTCGGCGATGTGGTAACCATAACATCCGGCATTCAGGCAGACCACTGGCTTACCGTCAGGATTGACTACTGTCTTAAGCCGGCTGAAATGGTCGTGTCCGAAGAGGATAATGTCGATGCCGGAAACGCTACAGGCCAGTTCGCGGCTGACATTCTCCTGCCATGGAGGACTTTGCAGCCCCCCACTCCATCCGCTGTGCAGGACAGCCACCGTCAAGTCGGGCTTTTCCTCTTTCCGTATCTTTTCCGTCCATTCGCGTGCAGACTCCAGAATTTCCTGAAATTCATATCCCCGGCAGAGTTCATCCGGCAGCCAACGCTTGGTGGCAGGAGTGGAAAATCCGAGGACAGCGATTTTCATCCCGCAGCGTCGGAGGATAACATAAGGTGGAAAAGGCCTGTTGCCGTTTCCGTCTGTGATGTTGGCCGCAATGAGTGGGTAGCCGCAAGTCTCCTGGAATCTCCCCATCGCTTGCTTACCCGACTCGATGTCGTGGTTTCCAGGCACTCCGGCGTCATATCCCATTTGCTTGCACATCTCTCCCACATAATGAGGCTGGTCCTTCCTGACATGATTGATGAGATAAGCCTCTGGTCCTCCTTGTATTATGTCGCCGCCGTCGAGAAGTACTATATGGTCGTCTCCGTATTGCTTCCGATAGCTCTTCACGAAGGCGTAGGCGCGTTGAAGACTGCCCTCCCCTTCTCTCCGCGTGCGGAAGTCGTAGGAGAAGTAGTTGCCGTGGATGTCGGTGGTGAAGAGAAATCTTATACTTTGAGATTTGAGATTTGAAGTTTGAACTTTAGCCATGCGGACGGGAGGACATTTTTATGTTTAGCACTTGGGATCACTATGTCTATAAAATCTATGGAGTCTACAGATGCTTGTTCAGGAATTCAAGTATGCGCTGCTGAGCGGCTTTGGGGCAGCTGTGAGGGATGTCCCAGAGTTCTGTGATGAGGCGGTCGTCATGTCCCAGGCGCGTCCACACCTCATGCATGGTGTTGAATGCGGCTTCCACTCCCGGCACCGGGAAGAGCTTGTCCTGCCGCCCGGAGATGAACAGGGCCGGCTTGGGTGCTGCCAGGGATGCGATATGTGGATAGTCCATGAACTGCCGGAGCCCAGGGAGGCAGTTGGCGAATCCGCCGTTCTCCTTCCGTCCATAAGCCGTTGACAACTGAACGTCGGTGGTGACCATCCAGCAGACGGCTGCGGAGGCTTTCACCTTGTCGGAGAGCGCGGAGAGCATCCATGCCCGGTATGCGCCCATGGAGCATCCGGCACAGGCGATGCGTTCCTGGTCGACGAAAGGCAGCGTGGAGAGGAAGTCGGTGGTGGCGATGTCGTCGTAGTGCATGAAGGCACAGAGGTCGCGGCCGAGCATCATCATGTTGCCGGCTATGATGTCGTACTTGCTGCGGTCAACACCCTCTTTGCGGCCTCGTTCTCCCCACATCGGCGCGTCGGCTGAGAAGCAGACGTATCCGTGCCGGGCCAGGTAGTCGCCCAGGAACTGTCCTTCGTAGAGGTTGTCGGCCCACAGCCGTGCATCGTTCTCCACCTCCTGCGGCTCACCGAACGGACGAATCATCTTCTCTTTACCGATAAAAAGATGGGCTCCATGGTCGTGCAGGAGGTTGACTGCAGGAAAAGGCCCCTTTCCGTCGGGCACAAGCACATAGGCGTGAATCCTTGTGTAGGCATTGACATTGAAGCGTATCTTCATGGCTTTATAACCTTCCCGCTGCTCCTCCGCAACGACCTCCATGCCGTAGTCGGTTGCCGGCTTGGGCGGAGTCATCATGCAGTCGAAGACTTTCTGCCGGGCCTTTTTCTGCCATTTCCTGAAACTGCGTATACCGGAATTCTGCCACGCCAGCGGATAAGTGAGTTCCTGCTTCAGCTGTTCCACGTATGTGGGAATTTCCCCTGCAAACTCATAGGCTTCTCGCTTTTGGGGCTTCTGCTGGGCATACAGTCCGAGTGGCAGCAGCAGAAGGGCTGCGATAATCTTGAGAGTTCTCATTGTCTTTTCTTTTTTGAGATTGGCCAATAGATTCTGTCCGACCCGTCCGACCTGTCCGACTCGTCCGACCTGTCTGACCTGAAAAAAATGGCCTCCCGTCATGGAAAGGCCATTATAAATGCTATATGTCAGCACACCTGCGAACCAGGCTTGACATGATGTTCGAGCGTAGTGACTGAGAGCGAACCGTCGAAATCCTCTGCCGACAGGATCATGCCCTCGCTGACGAGTCCGTTCTTGAACTCACGCGGTGCGAGGTTGGCAATGAAAAGCACCTGTTTCCCGACGAGTTGCTCGGGTGCATAGTACTTGGCGATTCCGCTCACGATGGTCCGTTTCTCCAGCCCGTCGTCGATGAGGAACTTCAGGAGTTTGTTCATCTTCTTCACCTTCTCGCATTCCAGCACTGTGCCCACCCTGATGTCCAACTTCTCGAAGTCCTCGAAAGCGATGACCGGCTTGATGGGGTTGGCCTTGGCGTTAGCCGCCTCGTTGGCACGGATTGTGGCTGCCAGCTTGTCGAGTTGAACCTGTATGACGTCGTCTTCAATTTTCTGGAAAAGCAGAGACGGCTCTGCCAGCTGCTTGCCTGGCTTGAGCAGTTCGTTGCTTCCGAGGTCATCCCATCTGAAATCCTCCATGTTGATCATAGCGCGCAGCTTCTTTGAGGAGAACGGGAGGAATGGCTCGAAAGCGATGGCGAGGTTGGCTGTCAGCTGGAGCGAGATATAGATGATGGTCTTCACGCGCTCCGGGTCGGTCTTGATGACCTTCCAGGGCTCTTCGTCAGCGATATACTTGTTGCCGATACGCGCCAGGTTCATAGCCTCCTTCTGGGCCTCACGGAACTTGAAATTGTCGAGAAGGCGCTCCACCTCTTTCTTCACGTCGGCAAACTCTGCGAGCGTGGCTTTGTCCACATCTGTCAGATCACCGCATTCTGGCACGACACCATTATAATATTTCTTTGTAAGCTGCAATGCACGATTCACGAAGTTGCCATAGACCGCCACAAGCTCGTTGTTCACGCGGGCTTGGAAGTCACCCCAAGTAAAGTCATTGTCCTTGGTCTCCGGCGCGTTAGCGGTGAGCACATAGCGAAGTTCGTCCTGTTTGCCGGGGAGGTCTTCCAGATATTCATTGAGCCATACGGCATAGTTCTTGCTTGTGGATATTTTGTTGCCTTCCAGATTGAGGAACTCGTTTGAGGGCACGTTGTCCGGCAGGATGTAGTCTCCATGCGCTTTCAGCATCGACGGGAAGACGATGCAGTGGAACACGATGTTGTCCTTGCCGATAAAATGTATGAGCCTTGTCTCCGGGTCCTGCCACCATTTCTGCCAGCTGCCCCATGTCTCAGGCTTCAGCTCGCAGAGTTCCTTCGTATTGGAAATATAGCCGATGGGAGCGTCAAACCACACGTACAGAACCTTTCCCTCAGCACCTTCAACCGGAACAGGGATTCCCCAGTTCAAGTCACGGGTCACGGCGCGGGGTTTCAGTCCTGTGTCGAGCCACGATTTGCACTGTCCATACACATTGGGACGCCATTCCTTGTGCTGGTTCAGAATCCAGTCTTCAAGCCACGGCTGATACTTGTCAAGCGGCAAATACCAATGGCTGGTCTTTTTGCGAACAAGCGGATTGCCAGAGTCTGCATTATAAGGATTAATCAGTTCCTCGGGCGATAGCGTGGCGCCGCAGGCCTCACACTGGTCGCCATAAGCGTCTTTCGCATGGCATCGAGGGCACTCGCCACGGATATTGCGGTCGGTTAGGAACTGTTGCTCTTTCTCATCGTAGAACTGTTCGCTCTCCATCTCCACGAACTTGCCCTCGTCATAAAGTTTCCGGAAGAAGTCAGCTGCAAACTGATGATGGGTCTTCGACGTGGTACGGCTGTACACGTCGAAGGAGATTCCGAAATCCTCAAACGATTTCTTGATGATATTGTGGTAGCGGTCAACCACGTCCTGCGGTGTGCAGCCTTCCTTCTTCGCGCGGATGGTGACTGGAACTCCATGCTCGTCGCTTCCTCCCACAAACAGCACCTCCTCGCCCTTCAGACGAAGATAGCGTGCATAGATATCAGCCGGCACATACACGCCGGCCAGGTGTCCGATGTGCACAGGGCCATTGGCGTAAGGAAGTGCCGACGTGATAGTGGTTCTTTTGAATTTCTTTTCCATATTGTCGGTGATTTTGATTTGATTTTGCAAAGTTACAAAATAATAATGAAATAATGAAATAATGTGTCATGAAGAATGTGCAGGCCCCAAAATATCGAAATTTCAAAGCATCAAATCCTCGTGCATCGAAAGCCCCCTAAACTAAAGCCACTCTAAACTCTCAACCCTCAACTCTAAACTTTCAACTTTAAACTAACCCAAGAAGGGGGGGAAAATCCCTACATAGTTTAGGGAAAAAAGCATCGGCATTTAGGATTTCTCCTTATAATATTTGCTTAACTTGTCGTAATTTTGCACCAGAATTAAAAGACAACAGAATAATAACAATTAAAAACGATAGAAAAATGAAAAGAATCCGTACCCTTTTAGCAGCAGTCGCCCTGTTTGTAGTGACAATAGGAGCAAGTGCCCAGCCGATGAGCTACGACGCCATGCGCATGAACGCACGGTTCCTCACCGACCGCATGGCTTACACCCTGGGACTGGGAGCTGAGATCCTCGACGACCTCTACTATATCAACTACGACTACATCTGTGGTGTGAACGACTATCTGGACGATGTGGCCCTGGGCTACCGAAGCGATGACTACTATGCAGTACTGGCTGCACGAGACCTCGCACTTCAGGCTCTTCTCAGCCCCTATCAGTGGTCAAGACTCATCGCCATCGACTACTTCTACCGTCCGATTTCATTCTACAACCACCGCTGGCGTTTCAGCATCTACGCCTACGACAACTACTACAACCACTGGTACTACCGTGTGCCATGGGGATGGGACCGCTACCGCGGAGGTCATTTCTTCGGCGGAATGCACCCACACCACGGTCATGGCGCTCACTTCCGCAGCGGTCATTTCGGAGAACACGGACGTGGCGGACATTTCGGACCTGGTGGCGGTAACCGTGGCGGCAGCTTCAGAGATGGTGGCCGTGGAGGTAACCGACCGGGCGGCAACTTCAGAGATGGTGGCAGAGGCGGAAACCGACCAGGCGGAAACTATAGAGACGGTGGTCGCGGTGGAAACCGACCAGGCGGATACTACAACAACGGCGGAAACCGACCGGGTGGAAACGGTAATGGTAACTACAACGGTGGTGGGAACCGACCAGGCGGAAACAACGGCGGCAACTTCAACGGTGGTGGCAACCGGCCAGGCGGAAACAACGGCGGCAACTTCAATGGTGGTGGCAACCGGCCAGGCGGAAACAACGGCGGCAACTTCAATGGTGGTGGCAACCGGCCAGGCGGAAACAACGGCGGTGAAGGCATCGGTACGCGTGGCAACCGTGGATCCGTGTCGAGCATGAGCTCATCACGCACCACATTCAGCGGAGGCCGCAATTCCTACAACCGTGGCAGTCGCGACGGCGGCAGCATAGGCACCCGCAGCAGTGGCAGCTTCGGAACCGGACGTAGTTTCGACGACGGCAGCAGGGGAAGCATCGGAACCCGCAGCACCACTCCTTCCAGCCGCAGTTCGTTCGGAGGCGGACGCAGCAATCCTTCCAGCCGCAGTTCATTCGGCGGCAGCAGCAGCCGGGGAAGCTCATTCGGCGGTAGCAGCCGGGGAAGTTCATTCGGCGGCAGCAGCCGGGGAAACTCGTTCGGAGGCGGACGTAGCAGTGCTCCTTCCAGCCGTAGCTCATTCGGAGGTGGACGCTCAGGCGGAAGCCGTTCCAGCGGAGGATTCGGCGGCGGTGGACGCTCAGGTGGAGGACACGGCGGAGGACGTGGCGGAAGAAGATAATTGCCTCCTTATTACACAACCAATTTCCTTAACTATGAATCAACAGGTACCTAGTTCTGTAGGTAGGGAGATGTTTTCAGCGATAACAAAAAAAGCTCATCTTAACGACCAAAAACAATATATCTTAACAACCGATTATATACTCTCTTTCTACATATTTTAATTTATTGGTTATGGGCAGCCTCTCCTCGTGATGAAGAGAGACTGTTTTTTTAAATCCACATTTCTTCACAATGGCATGTTTCCATGTTTTTTGGGAGGATTGCTTTCATTCTTATTATGAGCCATTTCCAATGATTTGATAATCATAGCTCTTGCGTCGCATGGCTGAATGATGTCATCAATATATCCAAGTCTTGCTGCAGGATATGGATTAGCAAATTTCTCCTTATAGGCCTCAATAGCTTTCTGCCGCTCCTCAACACCTACTTTCCGATAGAGAATATTGCATGCCCCTTCCGCCCCCATCACAGCAATCTCAGCCGTCGGGAATGCAAAATTGGCATCAGCTCCGATGCATTTCGAGTTCATAACGATATACGCTCCTCCATAAGCTTTTCTTGTTATGAGTGTTATTTTCGGCACAGTAGCCTCAGCAAATGCATAGACGATTTTCGCTCCATGACGAATGATTCCATTATGTTCCTGATTGACCCCTGGGAGAAATCCAGGTACATCCTCAACTGCCACAATCGGGATGTTGAAGCAATCGCAGAATCGAATAAAGCGGGCAGCCTTATCACTGGCATCTATGTCGATTGCTCCAGCCAGGAAATTCGGTTGATTGGCAACAAATCCTACAGTCCTTCCCGCCATTCTTCCGAAACCAACAACAATGTTTCGTGCAAACAATTCCTGGATTTCAAAGAAATACTGATGGTCGCACAAAGGCTGAATGATGTCTCTTATATCGTAAGGAACATTCGGATCGGTAGGGACCACATGATCCAACTCGTGGCAAACCCTTGACACCTCATCAGATACGGGCATGACCGGTGCCTCCTCCATATTGTTTGACGGGATAAATCCAATCAGTTCTCTGATGGTAAGTATTGTCTGCTGCTCATCCTCACACACAAAATGACAGACACCACTTTTCATGGCGTGGGTTGAAGCACCTCCAAGCGTCTCCTTATTGACTTCCTCATTTGTGACCGCCTTCACGACATCAGGTCCAGTGACAAACATCTGACTATGTTCTTTCACCATCAAGATAAAGTCTGTCAGTGCCGGAGAATAGCACGACCCGCCGGCACATGGTCCAAGAATCGCCGAAATCTGTGGTATGACACCAGATGCCATCACATTTCTTCTGAAGATATGTGCAAATCCCGTCAAACTTTCAACACCTTCCTGGATTCTCGCTCCCCCCGAGTCGTTAAGCGAAATGACAGGAGCACCGTTCTTAATAGCGAGGTCCTGCACTTTAACAATTTTCTGCGCATTGGCAGCCGACAGCGATCCGCCCATGACAGCAAAGTCGAACGCATAGACAAACACCAGGCGCCCGTCGATTTTGCCGTAACCCGAAATCACTCCATCGCCATCAACCCGCTTCTTTTCCATCCCGAAATCATTACACCTATGTACAACAAACTTGTCCAACTCTACAAAGGAGTTAGGGTCGAGCAACAATTCAATCCTTTCTTTGGCCGTAAGCCTTCCTTGATTATTCAAAATAGTATTCGATTCCATAAAAAACAGTCCTTAAAATTAATCATAATTTAGTTTCACAAGCATTTGGTCGACTCTCGCATTGTCGCCTTCGCTTACAAGGATTTCCTCAACCACACAGTCAGCGGCAACTTTCAGATTCGACTGCATTTTCATAGCCTCAATGGTGAGCACCGTGTCGTTCTTTTTGAGCCTTTCTCCGACAGAACGATAGATTTTCACAATCTTGCATGGCATCGGAGCAGTGAGATGGTTATGCTCCTCATCAGCAATTGTACTATGCTTTCTCATACGCATGTATTTTGCCTGCGAGTCAAGCATGTCGATGTTGTAAGTTGAATAATTGACATTTACCCTGTAATGTTTACCATTTTCGCCTCTGAACACCTCCGCATTATAGCTTATACCGTCTTTCAGTATGCTATATGTTCCGTTGAGCAACATTGCCACGTCAACGTCGTAGATAGTTCCATCGATGTCAATTTTAACTAAATTACCCTCCTTTGAAAGCAAGGTCACTTCCATTGTCTTTTTTCCTACTTGTATATCCATGATTATCAACAATTAAATTCTTAGCACACCTTTCTGCAGTCCAAAATTCTTCCAACGACTGACGGCATTTGCCGGCTGCGGGACAGTCTTGTTCTCTTCCAGATTCATCAGATAATCAATGTATGCCGCAATGACCGCCATCTCCTCACTTTCATTCTTAAATCCCGGTCTTGGCCGCAAGCGGTCAGCATTACGTTCTATGAAATCTGTGTTGTAGTTACCATTCTTGAACTCCGGAACATCAATGATTCTTCTTAGATACCTGATATTTGTGGTCAGTCCCACAATTTTATATTCATATAAAGCCCTTCTCATCCGCTCGATGGCATACTCACGTTTGGTAGCCCACACTATGAGTTTCCCAATCATCGGGTCGTAATGAATCGGAATCTCATATCCCTCATACACATAAGAGTCGATTCTTGTACCAATACCATGGGGCTCAAGAATCTGAGTGATGACCCCTGGGGACGGCATGAAGTTGTGTTCTGTGTCTTCAGCACAAATTCTGCACTCAATGGCATGTCCATGCTGGTGAACATCCTCCTGCTTCAGTTCCAGCGGTTTTCCGTCGGCAATGAGAATCTGCTGCTTCACCAAGTCGACGCCAACCACTTCCTCTGTAATGGGATGTTCAACCTGCAATCTCGTATTCATCTCGAGGAAGTAGAATTTATGATATTTGTCGACGAGAAACTCAATCGTTCCAGCCCCGACATATCCGACAGCTCTGGCCGCGGCAACCGCTTTGGCCCCCATCTCGTGCCTAAGATTAAAGTCGATGAAAGGAGAAGGGCTCTCCTCTACAATTTTTTGGTTACGTCTCTGCACCGAGCACTCCCTGTCGAAGAGATGAATGACATTACCCAGTTTATCGCCCAGAATCTGGAACTCGATATGGTGGGGTTCTTCCAGAAACTTCTCCACATACACGGTGTCGTCTCCAAAAGCCGCCATAGCCTCGCTTCTTGCCGCCACAAACATCTCCTCCACGTCTTCTTCTCTCCTTATGAGCCTCATTCCTTTTCCTCCGCCCCCCATAGAAGCCTTCAGCATCACCGGGAAACCAATCTGACGGCAGGCCTCCAATGCGTCTTCAGGAGACTCAAGTTTTGTTTGAGAACCTGGTACAACAGGAACACCCGCCTGAATCATCTGTTTTCTTGCTGAGATTTTGTCGCCCATCAGTTCCATCGTCTCAGGTTTCGGACCTATAAAAATAAATCCTTCTTCCTCACATCGTCTTGCAAACTGCGGATTCTCACTGAGGAATCCATAGCCTGGATGTATTGCATCCACATTGTGCTTATGAGCCGCCTGCAAAATGTGTTCAATGTTAAGATAACTGTCGGTGGCTTGAGCTCCACCGATACACTCAGCCTCATTGGCAAAAGCCACATGACGCGACATGCGGTCCGCAGTGCTGAAGACGGCAACAGAACGAATGCCCATCTCATAGCACGCACGCATCACCCTAATCGCGATTTCACCGCGATTAGCAACTAATACTTTTCTAATCATTGCAACAATTTTATGTGTGCCACCCCCCGGGCCCACTGTAAAACTTACGCTAATGGCAGGTCTTCTGGCTTGCTCCACTTCCAAGCACCTTCCCGGCTAAAATAAACCATAAAAGCCAGTGGTTACATCCTTTTCTTGAAAGTTGTATATCATTGAGGAGCATACAGCTGCGGGGACAGCCGCAGATTCACACTGCGTTCCCTCTTAGTTGCGCTTTATGCACAAAACCATTTGCGGGTGCAAAGTTAACTATTTTTTTTGAAAAAAAGGCTAATTAGTGATATATTTGTTTATTTTACCTTGCAAAGAGACAAAGAGGCGAGAAGGCAAGAAGACAAGAAGACTTGCCTTCCTGACACACCTTTTTGTGACGTGCCTTTATTCAAATATGCAAAGCGGAGATTGCAAAATGGCTATCTGACGCGTCACACAAACTTGTGTTACACAAGCTTGTGTATTAAATAATAATTCATATCTTTGCGAATATCAAACAGCCCTCCTCTCACGCGATATCGTTGACACCGATGGTCAATCTTTTTATTTCACAGACCCTATTTTCAAACTTTGGTTGAAGAAGAAGGCGTTTTAGAGGTGTTTTTAGCATCATGTAAAGCGATAAATTCTTAATTCTCTCTCATCGGGTTCTCAACGGCATGCCAGTTGGAATAGAACTAAGGATGCATATTTCTCGGATGATGTTCCAGAATTTCCTTGCGGAGACGAGATGCGTCGGTGTGCAGATAGATTTCCGTGGTGCCGATGGATTCGTGTCCGAGCATAGCCTGGATGGCTCTCAGATTGGCGCCGCCCTCCAGCAACGACGTGGCGAAGGAATGACGGAACGTATGCGGACTCACTTCTTTCTTGATTCCGGCCTTTTCCACGAGCTCTTTGATGAAATGGAACACCATGATACGCGAGATGTTTTTCTTACGCTTGCTGATGAACACGAAGTCCTGATATTCGGGCTTGATGTCGATCGCGTTGCGGTCAATAAACCATAGTCGCAACTCCTTCACGGCCTTGTCGGAGATGGGGACAAGCCGTTGTTTGGAGCCTTTTCCTTCCACGCGTATAAATCCTTCGTCGAGATAGAGTTCCGACATCTTCAGGTTGCAGAGTTCGCTGACACGGAGCCCGCAGCTGAAAAGCGTCTCGATGATGGCCTTGTTGCGTTGCCCTTCGGGCAGCGAGAGGTCTATCTGGCTCTCAATGAGGTCGATCTCATCCACGGTCAGCACGTCGGGCAGGTGTTTGGGCTTTTTGGGAAACTCAAGCAGTTCCATGGGGTCGCTCTCCATTTCGCCACTGAGCACCATGAAGTTGTAGAACGAGTGTACGCCCGCCAGAATACGTGCGAGCGACGTGGGGTGGATGCCGATGTCGATGAGAGCGGTGGAGAAGCGGTGGAAGTCCTCGAGCTTCACCTCGTGCGGATCGATATGTTCTTCGCTCAGGAAGGACAGGAACTTGTCAAGGTCCCGGAGATAGGCATCGAGCGTATTGCCAGAATAGCCCTTCTCAAGCTTCAGGTATTGGTTGTAGCGGCGCAGGAGTCTTTCCATTTTTGCACAACAGATTTTACATTTTCGTCAGGAGACGCACCTCGGCGCGTCCCGACAAATATCCCCGGAATTGTAAGTTCAAGTCCGGGGATATATGCCATTTGTCAGTCTCTTCGTTTGGTCCACCATTTGGTGTCGGTGTCGACCTGGAACTTGTAGATTTTAGCCAGTTGTATGTCGAAGACGAGAGTGGAATATCCAGGTATGCCTCCGCCTGTGGAACCTTGCGTTCCGTAGCCCAGCTGGTAGGGGATGAACACCCTCCATTTGTCTCCGACCACCATGTTCATCACTGCGGTGGAGAACCCGGTCACCAACTGGTTCACGGAGAAAAGTGTCGGAACATCGGTGAGCGGATTGAATGTCGACGAGGCATAGCTCTTGTCGAACACATATCCCTGAGGATAGGAGGCTGTGGGGATGAGACGCCCTGAGTAATGCACTCTTATGGAGTCAGCATAAAGCGGATAGTCCGTCCCTGTGCCTTCCTCCAGTTTCTGTACAAAGACATAATTCTCGCTCGACTCAGTCAATGGGAAGTCCTTGCTCAGCGTGAAGGAGCGAAGGATGGTCCACGAACCGTCGCGGTTGCTTCTGGCTACCGACGCGATGGAGTCGATGTAATGCTCGTTGCGTGCCTTCCAGTTGTCGTACTCTCCTTCCTCCTCGCTCTCCTTGCATGAAGTGAGAGCGGTGGCGACAAGCACAAGGGCTGCAAGCACGGCTGACGCGAATAAATTTCCTCTGGTCATATTCGTTTATTTGAGGTTTTTCAGCAGACTCGTGATGGTCACATTGTCCTCGATGATACCGCGAAGCTCGGAAATCTTCACGCGCTTCTGCTCCATCGTATCGCGGAAACGGATTGTCACTGTGTCGTCTTTCAGGGTGTCACCATCCACGGTCACGCAGTAAGGAGTACCGATGGCATCCTGACGGCGGTAGCGCTTGCCGATGGAGTCTTTCTCCTCGTACTGGCAGTTGAAGTGGAACTTCAGGTCGTCGATGATCTCGCGGGCCTTCTCTGGCATACCGTCTTTCTTCACCAAAGGAAGAACGGCCAGCTTCACTGGCGCAAGGGCGGCAGGCAGGCGCAGCACCGTACGGGTCTCACCGTTTTCCAGTTTCTCCTCGCAGTAGCTGTGGCAGATGATGCTCAGGAACATACGGTCCACACCGATAGAGGTCTCAATCACGTAAGGCACGTAGCTCTCGTTGGTCTGAGGGTCGAAGTATTTGATATTCTTGCCGGAGTATTTCTCATGCTGCGACAGGTCGAAGTTCGTGCGGGAGTGGATACCCTCCACTTCCTTGAAGCCGAACGGCATCTTAAACTCGATGTCGGTGGCGGCGTTGGCATAGTGAGCCAGCTTGTCGTGGTCGTGGAAGCGGTAGTTCTCGGCGCCGAAGCCCAGGTTCTGATGCCATTTCATGCGGGTCTCCTTCCATTTGGCAAACCACTCAAGCTCTGTGCCGGGCTTCACGAAATACTGCATCTCCATCTGCTCGAACTCCCTCATGCGGAAGATGAACTGACGGGCCACAATCTCGTTACGGAAGGCCTTGCCTATCTGCGCGATGCCAAACGGTATCTTCATGCGGCCTGTCTTCTGAACATTCAGGTAGTTCACGAAGATGCCCTGGGCGGTCTCCGGACGAAGGTAGATCTTCATCGAGGTGTCAGCCGATGCGCCCATCTCGGTCGAGAACATCAGGTTGAACTGACGAACGTCGGTCCAGTTTCTCGTACCGCTGATAGGACACACGATCTCCTCGTCGAGGATGATCTGTTTCAGCTCCTCAAGGTCCGGACCCTGCATCGCGGCGACATAGCGCTCATGGAGTGCGTCGCGCTTGGCCTTCGTCTCAGCCACGCGGGGAGAAGTGGCCAGATACTGGGCCTCGTCGAAGGCATCGCCGAAGCGTTTGCGGGCCTTTGCCACTTCCTTCTCTATCTTCTCGTCGTATTTCGCTATCTGGTCCTCTATCAGTACGTCAGCACGGTAGCGCTTCTTGGAGTCACGGTTGTCAATCAGAGGGTCATTGAACGCGTCGACGTGTCCGGATGCCTTCCATATCGTGGGGTGCATGAAAATCGCGGAGTCGATGCCCACGATGTTCTCGTGCATCAGCACCATGCTCTGCCACCAGTACTGCTTGATGTTATTCTTCAGTTCCACACCGTTCTGCCCGTAGTCATAGACTGCACCGAGGCCGTCATAGATGTCGCTCGAAGGAAAAACAAAACCATATTCCTTGCAGTGCGACACCACTTTCTTGAAATTATCTTCTTGTGCCATTATTATTTAAAATTGTTTTATAATTTCGCTGTTAATACGCATATAAAATGCAAAATTAGTGATTTTTCTTCAAAAAACCGACAATTTTATCACGAAATACCTTACAACAGCTTGATTTAAACATTTTTTTATAATTAGGATTACCCAAAATAGCTTTTCAAGAACTAAAGACTGGCGATGACATTGATGACGGCCACGATGTCGGAGATATCGATATTCTCATCCTCATTCACGTCGGCCGTCGCCTTGTACGTCGTGTCCCCGGCTATGGTGTTGATGATGGCCACGATGTCGGAGATATCAACCTTGCCGTCCTGGTTCACGTCGCCTTTCAGAGCGGTCTGAGGTTCCTGATGGCGGACAAGCTGCAGTTTCACCTCGGAGTTCAGGCCGGAAGGCGTGAGCGCCCAACCGGCGAAGCTGCTCTGGGTCGTCCCCACCCCACTTCCGGAAATAACGCTGAAATTGATGTCCTCGAAGATGCGCCACACCGTACCGTCCTTGTCAACCTGGCGAATACGGTTGGCGGGCAGGTTCGTCACGTCGATGCGGATCTTGTTCTCGCCGGTTTTCAGATAGCGGGTGCAGTCCAGCTCGAACGGAACACTCCAAGCACAGCCAACATACTCGTCATTCACATAGACGCGGGCGGACTCGCGCACATCGCCCAGAATGAGCTTCAGGCGGTCGCCCATCCAATAGCCCGGGGTGTTCACCACCTGCGCGGCCGAGAGCGTCACGGTGGTCTCGTAACGGCCGGTACCCATCAGCTGCGCGGTCGACGCGTCAAGGGTCTCCCATGTCTGCACGTTCTCCAGCTGGTAGGTCTCCGAGAAGTCGCTGTTGTTGGCCAGTTTGGCTTTGTCGAACGTGAGTGTCCAAGGCTGGTCGAGCGGGATGTCGGTCTGTTGGTCGGCACTGCGGTCCAGGTCGGTCTGAACGCCACCCATTCCCTCGAACGGGTCATAGTCGTAGGTCTGGAGAATCACGGACTCACCGGAGCGAAGATGCAGATAAACCTTGCCGCTGTCATCCACGAGGGCCTTGCGGATCGAGCCGTCCAGAGGGTTGAACAGGGCGGCGCCCTTGAACGTCACAGCCAGCTCCACATACGCTGCCACATCGTCAGGCGTCAGGTTGGTGATGAAATAATGATGTCCGTGAGGGTTGCTCCTACGGATATAGCGAAGCCCGGCTTTTCGCATCTCCTCTGGTTTGACCACGGCGTTGAAGGTCGCTTCCTTGTTGTCGTCATAGATGATGACGGCGCCCGCGTCGGCCAGTTCTTGTAGCTTGGCCTTTGTCTGTTCGGGCATGTTGCTGGAGGTGGGCACCTGCAGCGCCTTGTACTTCGCACCGCCTTCCGTCACGAGCAGGCCGTCCTGTACGGTCAGGTTCTGAATCATACGGTCGGAGATATAGTCTGTGCCATAGCCGAAGCCGTCAAGAGCCATCGCCGTGCGGTCCAGGGCACTGTACTGGCTCTCAAACTCAGAGATCGCGCACAGGCGAAGCCAGGTGTTGCCGGCCTGATGCCATGAGTTGTAACAGGGGAAATAGAGGAGGATGTCGTTGTCGGGCTGACCCATCTGAAGGAAACTCTGGCAGCGGGTCACGTAGGTCATGAATTCTGAGGCGTCGGCCCAGATGGAGTTGGTGGGCGACATGTCGATGCTGGCATAGAACTTATAGCCGGGCCAGGGAGCACTCTCGGGTGAGTAGGTGGTGCCGTGGAAGAACATACGGTTCACGCCGGCCAGGAACATCAGGTCCATCTCGGGTTTCATCTGCGACAGCGACGTGCGGAAATGCTCTGTGAACCAGGTGAAGGTCTCGCTCGAGGCGAGAGGCTTGCCGGTCACGTGGGCGGCAGAGGCGGCGAGTTTGAGGGTGGCGAAGTCGCTGGAGTTCGTGTTGAAGAAACCGTCGTCTTTTCGAAGGCCCTGGATGTCCATAGGGGTCTTGCCGTAGCCTTCAATCTCGGGGATATCTACTGCGGCATAGGTGTCTAACAGGTTGGACGGAGATCCGTGCGACTGGTTGCGGGTCTGGACGCCATGCTTATGGGCGAACTCGTTCCAGGGTTTCACGAAGTTGTCGATATACATGTCGCCCATCGTCTCGCGGTAGTCCGACCTCACCTTGTTGCCTCTGTCTGCGGTCAGATGAAACAGTTCCTGAAGGTGTTTCTGAAGCTGATAGCCACGGCGTGCTTCGAACTCCTCGAAGAACTTGGGCGACCAGTCGGCATTGAAAATCTCGTAGGAGTCGTTGAAGAAGGTGGTGGGATATGGATTGCCGTTCTTCTCAAACGCCCGCTCAAACACATTGATATAGTTCTGGACGGCTTCCTTGTCGAGATGGTCGAGCACGAAGCCTTCGCCGCCGGGAGCTGCGCGTTTCACCATCTGGGTCGTGTGCCCGTTATACACGGCGATGATGCGCCATTTGCCATGCACTTCGGGAGTCCATGTCAGCTTGTTGCCGTCCATATAGCCGGTCACGTCGAGGGTGTCGGCTCCCTTGAGGCGCTGGGGAAAGGCCATCACGCGGTTCAGTGTGCTGCTGGAGTTGGGGGTCAGCTCATAGCTGATCTCGGGCGACGACTCTGAGGTCGTGAAGTCTTTGTTGTAATATTCCAGCTTGCCGGCGGCTTCTTTCAGCGTCACAGTCGGGCCGCCGAAGGGCCAGCCCGTACCCATGTTCATATCGATCTGAATGCCTTTCTCTGCACCCAGAGCCTCCACTTTCTTCAGCAGGTCCATCCAGTCGCTGGACAAGTAAAGGACGTTGGCGGGGTCAGTGCTCTTGCGGTACTTCTGCTGGATGCCGTATATCGGCGTGATTTCCAGGGTGCCGATGCCGGTGCGGGCATATTCCGCCATCAGCGGCTCAAGGGTCTGCTGATCAATGGCAGAACCGAGCCACCACCATCGGGCGCCAGGCTTGGTCTGGATGTTGGTCGACGGCCACTCTGGAAACTGGGCACTGGCCGTCATCGCCAAAAAGAAGGCGGCAACAGCCATAAAAATTGTTCTTGCTTTCATATAGTCAGTAGTTTTTTATGATTCAACGGCTTTATTTTCGCAAAGTTAATAGTTTTTAGCAGAATATGCAAGAAAGGAATAAAAAAATAGATAGTTAGATGCATTCAGCCCATCCACCCCATTAGACCCATTCAGCCCATTAGACCCATTCGACCCATGCCTCCCCATCCGCTCCCATCCGATAAGAAAAAAAGCACCATTTCCACTCTTTCACGGCGAAATAATTTCCAAGGATTCATGCAGGATATTTCAGCACGCATAAATAAAAACAAAAAAAATTCTTGCAAACATCAATAAATTTTATGAACTTTGCAAAAAGCTCTGATATAAGAGCATAACGAAAACAGAATTGAATCACTCAAAAAAACATGAAACAAAAGAGAATCTTTTTAATCCTCGCACTGCTATGCACAATGGTGCAGGCTGCATGGGCTGACATTACTGTCACCACGGAGAGCGAACTGCGCACGGCTGTACAGAGCAGCCAGACGGTGAAAATCGGCGCCGACATCAACACCGCATCCCAAGGAGGCCGATTGGACATCAACAACGGACAAAAGGTCGTGATTAAGTGAGAATAAACAGACTTACAACTAAACATTCACAGCGGGCATGAGATTTCTCATGCCCGTTTTTTACACTATATAGCTATACAAGCAAGCGGGCAAAACATGAAAACATCTTGGCGATAGGGTTGAAAAATAACTTGCCCCACCTTCCCATCGCCTGTAGGGACTTACTTTATGTTACCTATTAGCTATTTGCCCTGAGATTCAGCCTGAACGGCGCGCATCACGCGCAGGAAGTTCTCACCCCAGAAGAGCCGCAAGTCGTCCTCTGAATACCGTTGACGAAGCAGATGGCGAGTGAAGCTGATCAGTTCGGAGGCATCGTTGAGCCCCGGCACGCCGCCACCGCCGTCGAAATCGCTGCCAATGCCCACATGCTCGATACCCATCACGTCAACCATATGGTTGAGATGATTAACAGCGTCGAGGACGCTGGCTTCTGAGCCGTTCTCGCGAAGGAAGTCGCAGTAGATGTTCACCTGTGCCACTCCACCCGATTTGGCCAAAGCACGCAGTTGCTCGTCGGTGAGATTGCGGGGATGGCCACACAGGGCACGGGATGACGAGTGTGTGCATACAATCGGGGTGGAACTGATTTCCATTGCATCATAGAAACTCTTGTCGCCGGCATGACTGAGGTCTACCATCATGCCAACGCGGTTCATCTCTTTAATCACCTGCTCTCCGAACGCACTCACACCTCCGTGTTCATTGTTGCCCTTGGCGGAATCGCATATGTCATTGTCGCCGTTGTGGCACAAGGTCATATACACGATACCACGCTGACGGAAACGCGCCACGTTGGAGATGTCCTTGCCGATGGCATAACCGTTCTCGATGCCCAACATGATGCTTTTCTTGCCAAGTTGCTTATTACGGTAAAGGTCGTCGGGAGTATAAGCGATTGATACAGCGTCTGAGTGCTTGCCGACCATCTGCTCTATACCGTCGAGCAAAGCATCGGCTTTGGCGGTGGCGGCAAGAAGCGACTGCTCGTCGCGCTCCTTCTGCTTAAGGTATGCCACCATGATGACAGCGTCGAGACGGCCTTCCCACATTTTGAAAAGGTCCATCTTGAGCAGCGGGTCGCGTCGACCAAAGTCGATGTCCCGTCCGAAGAACATGGGTGTGTCGCAATGGGAGTCGAGCGAGAGGACCGAATGATGCACACATTTCGTACGCTGGAACAGCTTCGCTTCATCCACGATCCAGGTGAAGACATTGCCACGGGTGTCCCAGGTGTTGCCCAGACATTCGGGATGCCACTGCACTCCGAGAATCGGCTTGTGCTCCATGGACTCCATGGCCTCGATCACTCCGTCGGCAGACCGTGCCGTCACTCTGAAGCCAGGGGCCACCTCACCTACGGCTTGGTGATGGAACGAGTTGACGGCCAGCTCTTGCTTGCCGTAGATGCTGGCGATAAGGGAGTCTGGCGACAGCTCAACGGTATGAGATGAAGCGAAACGGGGGGCGTTCTGAGAGTGTTTCACCCATACGTTGTCGCCCTGAGCATAGATATCCTGAAGCACGGTGCCTCCGTAAGCCACGTTCATCACCTGGATGCCTCGGCAGATGCCGAGGATGGGCAGCTGGAGATGGGCAGCACGGCGGGCGAGCAGCAACTCCATCTCGTCGCGCTCGGTGGCCACGGCATGGAGGTCGCGTATGGGCTGCTGGTCGAAATAAAGCGGGTTGACGTCGCCTCCGCCGCTGAATACGATTCCGTCGAGATGGCTGAGTATATCGTCGGCCCATCCCTCTGAGTCCGTCATGTCGAATGGCGGGATGATGTAAGGCACACCGCCGGCACGGACTATCGACGTGTAGTACACCTGGTTGAGCTGGCTCTGAGCGTCATTGAAGGTGGAGGTGATGCCGATGAGAGGCCGTGACTCACGGGCTTTGAAGTCGGAGGTGAGACGGCTGTATTTGGCATTGATATCGTAGTATTCGTTCATATTTAAATTCTGTGTTGAGTTTCCGGGTTTTCCGGGTTCTCCGGTCTTTCTGGAATTTCCGGAGTTTTCTATGAATCAGCGAAGAAGTCTGTATCTCGCCCCTCCCAAGACTGCCACCACCCCTTTGAGTTCCAGTTCGAAGAGAAGGGCGCTGACTTGATGGAAAGGCAGGTTGGTAAGGACTGATATGCGGTTGATTTGCATGGAGTCCTCGTCTTTCAGGCAATCGACAATCGCTTGTTCGTCGGGCGATAGTTGGGGAAAGAGGGATGGCTCACCCGCTTGCAGATGTTTTTCCTTATGTTCCCACCCCATGATGTTCATAAAGTCTTCGGCAGAACGGATGAGGTGGGCCTGGCTGCGGGCGATGATCTTGTTGGTGCCCTGCGAGTACTGGTCGTATATCCTGCCGGGGAAAGCACACACCTCGCGGTCGTAGTCCGAGGCAAGTCCTGCTGTGATGAGCGCACCGCCCTTGTCTGCACTTTCGATGACGACTGTGGCATGCGCCATGCCGGCTACGATTCGGTTGCGGCGGACGAAATTACCTTTGTGGAGAGGAGTCTGGCTGATATATTCAGTCAGCAGACCTCCCTGACGGGACATGGAGGCCGCGGTGGAGCGGTGGCGCTGGGGATAAATGGTGTCCAGGCCATGGGCAAGGACGCCTACGGTGTCCAGGCCCTCCTGCAATGCCTGCTGATGGGCATGGATATCCACGCCATAGGCCAGACCGCTGACGATAAGAGCGTCGGGGCAGGAAAGGGAGAGTTCCTTGACGAAATTACGTATGAGGTCCTTGCCGTACTCCGTGCATTTCCTTGTGCCGACAATGCTGACGATTTGCTGGCGGTTCAGCTGGGCGTTGCCAAAATAATAGAGCACAAGCGGAGCGTCAGGACATTGGCGAAGCAACGACGGATAGTCCGTGTCGTTGAAGCAGACGCACTGGATGTTTTTGCGCTGGGTATAGGCATATTCCTGCTCTGCTCGCTTGAGTGTCTCATCAACGTCGGACAGGGCCGCAAGAAGCAGGTCGGACGCATCGGGAATGAAGCCTCGTATGTGGGACCTATGCTCGAAGACTGCAGACGCACTGCCCATATTCTCATAGAGAACATGGGCATTCATCAGACTCATCTTACTGAGTTGACTCAGTGCGATGGTGTATATCGTTTCTTGTTCGGTCACGCGGTTTCTTAGATTTTAACCTGCAGAGGGTTCCAAACCTGCTGTGAGAACTTGCTCAGGTAGGCCTCCCAGTCGGCCATCGACTGGAAGTTGGTGTTGGGATTACGGCTCCAGCCCGTGCCGAAATAGTAAATATAAGGCACGTTGTTCTGGCAGGCGGTTATCGAGAGAATATGTCCGACAGCGCCGGGTAGTCCAGCACC
>OCTX012289021.1_pt1 | contig 55533 bp, 74 predicted proteins | sample 1539691 | NCBI WGS metagenome assembly OCTX01 (sample SAMN02144231, study PRJEB22623) | gut metagenome | biome: sheep rumen | host: Ovis aries | place: New Zealand
CCATCGTCCGGCTTGATAGCCGTCCGCCCGCCTTACAAAAACACGCTTCGCTCACAAAAAAGCGTTCCGTTACACTCCACTCTCAAAAAAGCGTTCGGCAATCGGGTCGCAAAGGCTGACGACCCCGTCGTCAGCGGGCGACCGATGCCTCCGCTCTTCCCCACAAATCGACAGATTTGCGGGGACCCCAAGTCTCGGTTGCGCGTTTTTGGTTACTCTCTCTCTCTTTATCAATCCATTATTCCTTGAATCAAAAAGTTATTAAAGTGGCTAAAAATGCGAACGTAATCGCAAAATCTATATGAATTTTGTGTTAAAATCGCAAAATCTTTATAAAATATTTGCGTATATCGAAAAAAAGTAGTATCTTTGCAATCGCAAAGAAATTTGCAAGACATATTGATTATTAGCGTTTGCTTTTTGTTCGTAACACGCCTTGGAACCTGAGAAACTTCATACGCGTAAATACCAGAACAAAAACGAGCAAGCGTCCTTGCGTTGCACGGGCGTTTCTTGTTGGTATTTACTGGTTTTCCTAGGACCACAGAGCATGAACAAGAATCGTTCGTGCTTTTTTGTGCATGTACGCTTGCTCGAAAAACGCTGCAAAAGTACAACAAATTATGCACATATACAAACAAAAATGCAATTTGGACCAACAAGGTACAAATTGCGGGGCCCCCAGAGTAAACTGAAGCCTATAGGCTGTTTGCTATGGGGAGAGCGGAGGCACAAGTTGCCTGTTTATTTAACGGAGCGGTATAAACAAATGCACACTTGTTGCCGAACGCGAAAAAAAAGGACCAAAAAGGACCATAAATATATCGCAAAAAAGTAGTACCTTTGCAGGCGAAAAAACAAATAAAAATTTTACGACCATGAAAGGATTATCATTCTCATTAAAACGCGCTGTTGGAATTAGCGGTTTGAAAACCAAAATTGCCCGCAAATCGGGTATCCCAACCACCAAACAAGGTCTCGAACGCAAAATCGGACAGAGTGTTTTGTCTGTCTTTACAGGAGAAAAAAAACGAAAATAAACAAATATACAACTATTAAAATAATTCACTATGGGACTTCTCAATTCTATTAAAGACCACTTTACGAACGCAGAGTTCTCGGTGGCACCGAACAAAAAAGTGAAAACTATTTGTGCGGATTTCAAAAAGACATTTGGTTGCACGCTCGCTATTTACAAAGGTGCTCAACTCGCAGACCCTGAAATGACATTGGCAGAGTTGAACAAACGTACTACCAAAGATGTCACTACGAAGAGTTATGACGAGTTGAAAATCAAAGCTTCGATGAAAGTAGGCGAAGCAGAAAAACTCTTCGACCAGATGTTTGGTTTGACCGTGCAGATCAAAGATCCAAAGGGCACCTATTGTGTGGACAACAAACTGACCATCGGGCAAGCCGCTCGTGGTGAAAGTAAGTAATAGGACAAGCTTGCAGTCCTTCAAGTTGCAGGCATAAATGATCATTTATACTTAATTTTTACTGTTATGGCAGAAATCAAATTAACCGGTAACAAGAAAATCGGTACATTGTGCAAAGAGTTCAAAGATGCTTTCGGCAGCACGCTGCGTGTTTACAAGAGCCAGAGTTGCAAAGGTCCGTTGGCTGATCCTAATGCAACCCTCGCATCTGTACGCGCTGAAGGCGCAAAAGGTGGTGAACTGAAGATCGTTGGAAACATGCAGGTTGGTAACTTCGAGAAGAAGATTGCTGATATGTATGGTATCGGTGTTCAGGTAGCTAATGCTGATGACAGCAAGCTCGCTGACAACAGCGTTACTATCGCTGCTGCAGGTCGTTAATCGTGCCCAAACAAGGCAGAGGAGTCTGATCGCTCCTCTGCTTGCAAAAATCCTCTCCTCTCATTACTACCGATTTACGAGAGACATACGAGACAGATACGGGACGATAAAACAAAAAAATTAAAGCGGAGGAAGCCGAAAATCCGAAGAAGAGTAGGTAAAATTCAAATCGTTTATTATGTATTTTTCTGACCAAGAAAAGGTAGCTATTGTACAAATGCTACGCCTGATGACCTTTGCAGATCATGATATCACAGAAGAAGAAATGAAAATCGTTAATACCGTTGAGTACTATCTCAAGCCCTCTTCTGCTGCAATGGCAACAATTAATCGTCTCAAAGGAGAAACATTAGTTAATCGCATCGTAGAGATGAGTACGGAAAAAAGAAAATTCTTGTCCGCTTTGATGATGTGGGTTATCGTTGGTGATGAGCAATATACCACAGAAGAGCGAGCATTGTACGACAATATGAAAGATCTATGTCAACTTCCGGATGTTTCCTCAGAAGAAATTAAAAATGCAATGCGCGAAGTGTTCACGGCACTTCAATAATCAAGGCAGGCGGGCTTGGGTGTCCACCTGCTTACTAATAAATCAATAATCATGGCAGCAACTATCCAACGTGAAAAGGAACTGCAGCAGCAGTTAGATGCATTTTTCCGCAAGTTCGGGATTGATGGTTTTTATGACCGGTTATCCAACGCTGATTTTGTAGGACTGAAGAAGATTCTCAGTTGCATCAATAATGTCAAAACCCTGCGTGCCACCATTGATTTGGTGGATCGCCTGTATAATGACAAAATCATCTCCCGTACGGAATATGAGTCCATTCTGAAAGAGGTGGACAGCCAGCATGCCAACACTAACGGCTTTGATGTGCAGCACATATTCACCGGGCGAAAAGATGTCACCGGAATTATTGCCGAAGTCAAGTGCAACATTCCTGTCAACGGTACGTCTTTCGGTGCTGCGCAGATTGAAGGACTGGAAGAAGATGTCGAACATCTGCTGAATGGCAAAACCAAAGCCAATATTGAGGTCAGGAACTGCTACAAGTTCATGGCCATCTTGAATGCCAACGAGCACATCCGCGAATGCACCAATAAGGTGTTCCGCGATAACGCTTATGTCAAGGAATACAATCCCCGCACACCGCTTTCCACATCTTACGTATATATTGTGTACGTGAATGTTGGTAAAAATTAGGCAAAGGCAGGCGGCATGTCACCAAAGATATAGATTTGAAAAAGCAAGATACGCTATAATATGATCAAACAAACAGCAACTTATGGTATTTGGGATATAAAACGCCATGAGGATAACAAAATGGAGGTGCACAAGAACGGGCAACTCTGTGACAATTCCTCTGCGGCGTTGCGGGAGATTGCTGCTGAAGTGGGCTTGGAAGTGAATCCCGATTGGCGGACAAGCCAGTTGGGACGCAATGTGATGAAAGCTATTTTATTAGATGCCACTCCGACTGAGATTCAGCAAGATAAAGATAATAAGCAGCAATCACAAAGTTTGATGGACGGACGATTCTTATATCCTATCTCCGAATTGTACGACGGGAAGAATATCAAGACCGAACAGCTGCGTCCTGTTCCGTTTCTGTACCGCTGGTGGTTTATCGAAGGTTCAAAGCCAATGCAACTGTTAGAGCAGTACATCAAGGCTCATTCGGACGATATAGATATGCAGCATATGCGCGCGCACTTGAAGACTTTGCGTCTGAACGGACATACTTATTATGCGCTATATATGGGCAAGAGTATCAATGGTCGCAACCGTTTCAGCCAGCATATACGAGGGAATGTGGATCTGTCCACTTTGCGCAAGACAATCTGTGCTGTGCTGATGATGCTGCAAGAGGACGCAAGCGAAGAAAGTATTTCGAAGGTGTTGAACGATTGCTACTATGAGTGGGTGGAATTGGAGCATGACAGCGAACTGGTGGATAGTTTCGAGATGATGGCTATTTCGTTAGGCAACTATCCCTATAATATTGACGGCAATTCGGCAGTCAGCAAAGAATGGAAACAAAAAATCCTTTCCGCCCGACAAGAGGTTGAGAAAATGAGAAAAGAAAATAACTAAAAATACATAATTATGGCTGAAATCAAGCAAACAGCAACGTATGGCATTTGGAAAGTCAATCGCTATGACGACAATGGAATGCAAGTATTTAAAAATGGTGAGTTATGCCCGAAATCTTCTCCTGCACTCCGCGAAATTGCAGCAGAAATCGGATTGGAAGTGAATCCAGATTGGCGTACTTCTCAATTAGGAGCTAATGTAGTAAAGGCTATGCTTGCTATTGGTGGGACACCAGCTGCAACTCCCCAACCGACGAATCCTGCTCCAGTTGTAGATAATTCTGCACAAGAGGCAGCAGCACAAGCAAAGGCAGAAGCAGAGAAAGCGAAAGCTGAGTTAGAACGCGCTAAAGCAAAAGCGGAAGCGGAGGCAGAAGCAGCCAAGGCAGAGTTGGCACGTATCAAGGCTGAAGCGGCAAAGGCACAAGCAGAGGCAGAGGCAGCAAGGAAAGCGGCTGCAAAAGCACAAGCAGATGCCGCAAAGGCAGAGAAAGAAGCTGCAGCTCCTGCTCCGGCAGCACCCGCTGCAAGCAAAACAAGTAGCAATAAGGGTGCTTTGAATGGCATGTTCTCCGTTGCTGCCAACAAGAAAGTGCGCTTCTCTATGGGTAATTTGCAGTTCAATCCCAAGAAATATGAATGGCGCTTTGCAGAGAAACAGTGGGATGTTATAGGAGAAGACAATGCCAAGATTGCGCGCGATTACGATGGTTGGATTGATTTATTTGGTTATGGAACTTCCGGCTATATGGGCTGTGAGCCGACAGATGTAAGTCAAGCAGATAGCCAATACCCTCAGCAAGATATAAATGATACAAATTATGATTGGGGAGTGTATAACCCTATACTAAACGGAGGAAATAAAGAAGGTATATGGCGCACGTTAAAGAAGGACGAATGGCTTTATATAATAAAGGGGCGTCAAAATTCTCAAAAGTTACACGCTAAAGCTTGTGTAAATGGAATTAATGGTGTCATTCTGTTACCAGATGATTTTTACGAGCATCGTGTCCGCATTCCTTTTGATAGCACGCCTAGTGGTTTTAGTGAAAATACTTATGATTTGACACAATGGAATACGCTGGAAAAAGAAGGTGCAGTATTTTTACCTTGTGCAGGCATCAGAAGTGGAAGTCAATTAATTAACACATATAATTGTAATTTACAAATAGCATTGAGATATTGGACTTCATCAAAATGTGGACCTCAACAATATATTAAAAATGGTTTTGATGCGTATAGTATAGAGCTTTTTTTAGGAAATAGTATGGAGAAAATGAATAGCAATGTGTCTTATGGCATGTCCGTTCGTCTTGTACAAGATGTGAAATAATTAATATTAACCTATAAATTATTATTATGGCAGTAACCAAGAAAACCTCAGCGAAACCAGCGGCTAAGAAAACAATAGCTAAGGCCGCTCCTGCTAAGAAAGCAGCGCCGAAGACAGCACCAAAGAAGGCAGCTCCGGCAAAGACAAGTACAACGGAAATCTCTGTAACCGGCAACAAGAAAATTGGTACGTTGATGAAGGAGTTTAACAAGAAATTCCCATATATCCGTTTGGGTATTTTCTATAGTTATGCTCGCCAAGAGGTTGCAAAGGGTGGCACTATTTACAATATTGATGCAGACAAGACTCTTGCTTCTGTTCGTCGTGCCGATTCAGGCGGTGATATTTCCATCAGTGGTAACAAGAAGATCAAGAGCCTTGAGCAAGAATTTGACAAGGTGTTCGGTTTGTACGCACAAGTATGCTACACGACCAAAGAGGGAAAACGCTATTATACAAGTGGCTCTACAGACGAAAAAACGCTCGCTTCGTTCAATGCTGAGTGCGAAAAGAACGGCTGCAAGAAAGGCGAGTGGAAATAATTCATCCTCACCAAGGCAGGCGGGTTTGATCGCCCACCTGCTTACTAATATGAAAAAGCAAGCATCATATGCACATTTGTTAACCGAGCAGTGTAGTGGTATTGTTCAGCATGTGTTAGGTGAGATGGAGCCAAATCGGTTTCATGTCGGATCGACAAAGCCGGGCGTTGTGCCGCATGAGGCGATTCTCTACCGTTGGTGGTTCCCTCTAAACTCGCCGGTAATGGGAGAGCTGACCGATTTTGCCAAGAAAGACAAGGAACTAACAGCTTTGCTCAAACAGGTGGAGACATGCCAGATCGAAGGCAAAACCTATTACGCACTCTATTTCGGAAAGAGCAATAATGGCTACAGACGTTACTGCCAGCACACGACTGGAAACGTACATCTCTCTACCATTCGTCACACCATTTATGGGCTTTGCATCGGAGAAAAATACGATAAAGCGAAAGAACCGTTGATAACGGAATTACTGCAACAATGCTACTATGAATGGATTGAGTTTCCAGAAAAGGAAGGCAAATTGGTAGAGTGCATTGAAGGAATCTGTATTGCGCTTGGCAAATATCCGCTTAATGTGGATGGAAATCCTGCCATCAGCGAGAAATGGCGGGAATATGTAATGGATAAACGAAAACTTAAATAATTAACCTTAAATTTTTTTATTATGAGCAAAGAGTATTATCGCAAGCGTATCATTGACTTGCGTGCCGATTTGGCAAAGGAGAAAGAAGCAAAGAAGAAAGACAATGCCTACTACGCAGACCTGATCAAGCGTACCACTTCGGCTTCGAGCAAGGCTTCGTATCGTAAATCCAAAATCGACCGTGCCGCTTCGCATGACCGTTCTATCGAATCCCTCAAACGCCAAATCGATAGTGCAAAGGAGTCTCTCAAACGCGAGAAATAAACAAGGCAGGCGGGTTTGATCGCCCACCTGCTTACTAAGCAATTATTACATAAATGATGAAATCAAGTATTATTGATGTGCCTCGCAAATATACCGAGGAAGATTTATTTGGTATCAACAAATATCAGAAGGCGTTAATCAAGTTCATCCAATTGACCGACACACCCATTACGATTGCGCTGCAGGGCGAGTGGGGTAGCGGTAAAACGTCTTTGATGAACCAGTTACGCTGGGAGTTGTGCGACAAAGAAGGCGCACTCTGTTATCCGGTGTGGATCAATGCATGGCAATATTCGCTAATGAAAACACCGAGTCAGGCTATCATGGGTATTTTAGAGGGTTGTATCAACCAAATAGGCGCACTCAATCCTAATGCCCATAAATGGGAGGAAAGCAAGAAGAAAATCGGTAGCATTTTCAAGAAGATGGCTGCTGTAGGCACTAAAATGGCGGTAAGTACAGTCGGAATAGACGGAGGCGCAGTAGATGACCTATTTGAGATGGGAGAGGGAGCGGAATCCGATATTCTGCAATTGAAGAACGAAATTGCCAAGATGATAGATGAAGCTCTAAAACTTGATTCCTCAAAAGCCGGTTTTACATTCTATATAGATGATTTGGATCGTATTGACCCCCCTGTTGCAGTTGAGATTTTGGAGTTGCTGAAGAATATCTTCGATTTGGATCATTGCGTCTTTATCTTAGCCATTGATTATGATGTGGTTATTAAAGGTTTGAAATCCAAATTCGGCGAACTGACGGATAAGAATGAGCGTGAGTTCCGCGCCTTCTTCGATAAGATCATCCAACTGCCGTTCTCCATGCCTGTTGCATCGTACAATGTGGATACCTTCCTGGTAGATGCCCTCAAGAAGATTGAATTCCTATCGGAAGACGAACTCAAAGACCCGCAGTTAGCCGAAGATTTGTCGGAGATTGCGCAGTTATCTGTCGGGAGCAATCCGCGTTCGTTGAAACGTCTGACCAATACGCTGTCCTTGATTTCAATCATCAATGCCGAGGTGTCAGGAGCAGACAATTCGAGCGGAAAGGACAAATTACTGAACTTTGCTTTAGTATGCCTACAGATTGCTTATCCGTTCATTTACAATCAATTAGCAGAGGAACCGGATTTCAAACAATGGAATGAAGGTATTGCCGCCAAACTGAAACTGCGCAAACTGACGGCAGATGAGCAAGAGAGTTTGGATGCAGCGGAGGAGTTCAACGAAGAATGGGAGAAGATCCTTTTCCGCATGTGTCAAAAGGAGACGCACTTGAGTAATCGTGTTTTCCAAGTATCAGGCTTGCTCAATAAGATAGCTACTCTTGTCAATAATGACGGGCAATTGGGTGATATCGTAGAAGCAAATATGGAATTATCCGCAGTAACCAATCTCAAAGCATTTGACACAACTCCCAAACAAGGGAAAAGCAAATGCGTGGCATGGGGCATATGGAAAGTATATCGTTCTGAAGACCATAAAACGGAAGTATACAAAAATGGTCAGAAATGTCCGAAAGCAGCGCCTGCACTCCGTGAGATTGCCGCAGAATTGGGCATGGAGGTTAATCCGGAATGGCGCACGTCGCAATTATGCAGAAACGTAATGAAAGCAATGGTAAATGCCGGAGGAAAATAAAATGAATAAGATTCAACAACTTAAACACAATTTAGCTGCTGTTTTTGACGACAACCTGCACACCAAACAATGGCACAACTACGTTGATTATGCCATTATTGGTCTCATCATTCTTTCGACGGTTGAGGTCTTTCTCTCTACGTATGATGGCATCGTTGAGAAATACGGCCTTTTGCTGAAGGTGGTGGATTATTTCACTACAGTCTTCTTTACCATCGAAGTTTCTCTCCGTATCTGGTGTGCTGACCTCATTGATGATAAATACAAAGGATTCTGGGGGCGCGTACGTTACTGCTTCTCGTTCTACGGCTTGATTGACATCCTCTCCACGTATCCGTTCTACCTGCATTTCTTCATGCCGGTTCCGTATGTGGCACTCAAGGCGTTGCGAATCGCTCGTCTCATGCGTGTGTTCCGTTATTTGAAGGCCTTCAACGTTCTCTCGCGGGCTATGCGTGCCAAGAAAGATGAGATGTGGGTGTCTGTGCAGTTCCTGACAATCATTACGCTGATCCTCTCATTCATTCTTTTCTTTGTGGAGCACGAGGCACAACCGGAAGTCTATAACAATGGCTGGACATCTGTCCTCTGGGCGTTTGCGCAGTATATCGGTGATCCGGGTAATTTTGCTGACACACCGCCAATTACCATTACCGGTCGTATAATTGCTTGTATCATCGGTGTGCTTGGAATAGCTATCTTTGCCGTTCCTGCCGGACTCATCGGCTCCGCTTTCTCCGAAGTAATGGAAAAAGATGAGCGCAAGGAGAAATCCGAAGGATGGGCTGAACGTCTGCATTTGGCTTTTGAACGCAAACTCGACCGTCCAACGGGCTTTCAGATTGTTCCGCGCTACGTGTCTATCGTGGAGATTCAAGCGCGTTTGGGACTCAAAGAAGACGAGATTCTGGATGCGGTCGCCATTTCTGATAAGTTCCGTTTGATCAATCTGTCAAGCACGGCAACGCCGGAAGAAAGGGTTACAGACTTGTTGGCGGTAGAACATTTTCCAATAAATACCATCTATGGCCAGTGTATCGACCGTCACTCCAAAGTGACCATTTTCTCACCCAGCAATATTGTGGACCCGATTATCGGATGGTGGGCATATTACTTGGCTAAAATCGGCGGGTTCAATTATGTAAGTCGTGAGGTGGGAGAGACACGCCCTTATAACTCTTTCTATCTCTACAAAAACGATGGTACAATCGGCCGTGAGGAATGTATGGCGGACCTCAATCGGCTGGTGGATGGCGAAGACAAATGGGTATTCTCCATCCTGGCTGCCAGCGGAGGAAGCGAACCGGCTTATCCAACGCAGTTCCATTTTACTTACGGAGCCAAGAAAGGCGATGAGACATACGATGACCCGAATATTACGCTTAATGATATTCCTGCTTTTGATGCTTTGTATAAGGACTTTGCAGCATTGTTAGAGACGGATTATGCTCTTTCTGCAGATCGCCAGCGCTATCACACAAATGCCAATGCTGCCTATTTCGCTCGTCATCTGGAGCATAAGGTGAACGCCGTCGCTCTTCGCGTAGCTTGGAGTGTCACCGTCCGAGATGCACGTGCTATCCAGATAGCCCAAACACTAGCACAGACTATTAATCGTAATATCAACCACACCGATAATCCCGATGTCCCGGAACTCAAAATCAAGGCCATTGGGTATGAAGGATATAATAATTAAATACTATGGGACTTCTTGATTCTATCAAACAAACTGCTTCTGTTGCATCACAAAAAGTATCTGGTGGCGCAAGTAAAATAAAAAACTCCATTTCTGAGGTGAAGTTGGAAGATATTACTGCCAATTTAAAATTATACGAGAAGTATTTTTCAGAAAATGAATTGTTGCAAAAAATCGGGAAATTGGGGAAATCTATTGGGGCAACAGTCCTTTATCCTGTCTTTTTGTTGTTTAATCTGCTAAAATCCGGAGATATTAACTTAAAAGAGAAGGCTATGATAATTGGTACACTCGGTTATTTCATCCTTCCTGTTGATCTTTTACCTGATGCTATAGTCGGAGTGGGCTATGCCGATGATGCGGCGGCTTTAACAGCTGCTGTCACTGCTCTTGCTTCGTGTATTACTGAAGATATCCAAAACGAATCGAAAGAACATTTACGCAAAATCTTCGGAGAGTTCGATGAAAAAGCATTGGATTCTGTGACTAAAATCATTCAAGGAGCTAACAAATATATAAATAAATAATCGTAACACTATGAAATACCATTTTTCTTCCTCCGAAGCCTCATTGCTGGCTAATGGACATGCGGCGGATATTCTAACGCCGTGGCATATAGAAGTTGATACCGACGAACAGACCATCACGGTTAGTAAGCGTAATAAGTACCTCATCGGTGTGGACGAAGACACGCTGGCTTTCCGGTTTATCCGTAGGGTAGTGATTGACCAACATCTCATCGGAGCGGACATCACTATCCAGGCCGTGGGAGGCAAACTAACCGCCAAATGCCTCGACAAGTCCGATTGCAAGCGTATCAAAGACTTACTAATGAACTACAATAAAACGTCCAAAACAAAGCACAATATCTTTTCGTAAAACAGGGCAGGGGAGCTTGACCACTCCCCCGCTCACAAATCCGCCCACCATGGGCAAATGATCTTTGACGTATGATAGAGAAAAGTTATTCTTCTCCAAGAATTTGCAGCATTTGTGCCGGAGTTACCACCCGCGGATCAACCGGAAAATGCTTCAAGTTACCGGTAACAAGGAACGAATCTTCTTTTGAAAGTGTTACTTCATAGAAAACACGGTCATCCTCATCAATCAACATCTCACCAAATGAGGTTCGATTAGTATAAACTCCGTTCTTTCGAAGATGAGTCAATAACGTATCCCGTTCTACTGGGTTTATTCGAAGATGAGGACGTGAAAGAACATCTACATATTCAGCGATTATTTCGTCGTTATATAGGGGTATGATTTCTCCTTTAAATAACCGCTGAACAACTTTTGATGTGGCAGATTCCAGATTGTGCGTCATGTACGCGGACACAAAAACATTTGTGTCAATTACTGCATATACCATACACTTTGCCATTTAGATTCTGCCTTCTTTTGCCAAACGCTCTTTACGCTCTTGACGAGCTTTACGAATCTCTTCGTTAATCTCATCTAATGTCATTTCCGGTCTGTCAGAACGGTCAGCAGAAAGAAAGGCTTCTAATGCGCGTTTACCAGTTTGGTCTTCTTTTGCGCTAATCTCAAAAGGAATAGAGCGCGTACGAACAACGGCATTGATAAACACATTTACTGCCGCATTTACACTCATGCCGAATTGCTCACAGAGTGCGTCAAATTGCCTCTTAATGTTATTGTCCACACGGACGGTCATTGCTGTTTGTGCCATAATTATTCCTCCTATTTGACGATAATTGATTTCAATATGATTTCATTTCGACTGCAAAGATACTACAAATAATCCGAATATGCAAGTTTTTATGCAAAAAAATGATGTTTGCTTGCAAAATTTCATATTTTTGCATAAAAGATTGTTGTTCGCAGGATTGTGCGAACGTATCTTCGAGGTGGAATTGCCATTGGCAATGTCGGTGCCCTCGAAGATACATAATCCGAATATATAAGTTTTTATGCAAAAAAATGCCAAAATCTCTCATTTTCTCTACATACGCATACATATAACGTCACGAAGTGACCATTTTAACCCTTTAACGAAAAATCGTCGATTTTTCCATATTTACTTGCATATATCAAAAAAATAGTGTATCTTTGCACCGCAAAATACAAATATTACTATGACTTATACATTTGTAGCAAGTCGGATTTCCGGCAATGGGAATGCACTTTTCCCGGACAAACTGATTATCGATGACGACAAGGTGACCTATTACAAAGGTAAAATCATCGGCTATGATCAATCGGTTATCATGCGTGAGCGCATCGGTTCTGTCAATATCTCCATGCACCTGCTATTTGGCGACATCGTCATTGAGAGCAAAGGCAGCCAGACCATTCATGCGGAAGGATTCACACGTTCCGACGCCAAACAGATCTTGGAGCTATTATCGTAAATGAATAAATACGCACCGGAAATAGCGACCCTGCGGGTAGATATAGAGCGCGAAGTGAAGCGCAAGATCCGCACGCCGTACGACTTCGAGTTTCTCGCGGGCGTCATCTGGGAACGGCTACATGAGAACCTCTCACCCACAACCCTCAAACGCCTCTGGGGTTACATCGATGGAGCCGACACCACGCGCCGCACAACACTTTGCCTGCTTGCGCAGTTCCTCGGTTTCGCCGACTGGGAGACGTACCTTGCTTCGCTTGCCACGCGCACAGACGTCGAGAGTGCCGCTTTTGAGGGCGAAGGCATCCATATTGACGACCTGCAGAAAGGCGACTGGGTAGAGGTGACGTGGCTGCCAAACCGCCGTTGTGTCTTTCGCTATGAGGGCGAAGCACATTTCTTTGTTGAAGAAGCCGAGAATGCCAAACTCCATGTCGGCGACACCTTTGATACCGCCTGTTTCCTCATAGGCAGACCGATGTACCTTGACAATGTACAAAGGAACAATGTGCAATGTACTAAGGAGGGATTTTCATACGTCGCCGGTTCAAAACATGGCCTGAATTCTGTTAGGAAGTTATAAATATTGTTTTGTATGTTTTTGTTCATATAAAAATCAACATGGAATCATCCTCTGACTTCATAGTGCCCGCTGATTATTCGTCAGAATGGCACAATATCACACCCGTTAAAAACCATTTGCGAACACAAATCTACACCGCCACACGTTATGGGCGGCGGTTTGTGCTCAAGGCGCTTGCGCCGGAAATAGCCTCTCTGACGGACTACCGACTTCAGCAAGAGCAGGAGTTCAGACTCGGTATTCAACTCGTTCATCCGAACATCGCTGCAACCTATTCCTTAGAGGAGATTGACGGCGTGGGGCGGTGCATCGTGCAGGAATGGATTGACGGACAAACACTCGCGGAGTGGTTCCAAACCAGCCCTTCCAAAGCATCGCAGGAACGCATCCTGAACCAACTCTTGGATGCCATCGAATACCTCCATAGCCTCCAACTCGTTCACCATGACCTCAAGGCGGATAACATCCTCATTACCCGTCATGGCACCAACGCCAAACTGATCGATTTCGGGCTGTCAGCTACAGACGCCTCTGTCTCGCCGGTCTCCAACGATCCGCGCAGAGACATCATCGCTCTGCAACATCTCTTCCCGTCCGTCTGCCCCAAAGGTCACTTTGATACCATTGACGCTCTGCGCAAAGTCATCAATCGCCGCAAACGGCTCATCCGGTTGCTACCCATCATTCTCTCATCCCTTCTTTTACTATCTGCAATCACGCTTTTCTACCTCTCATGGTCTGAGCGCCAAAAGGAGCAACAACGCTACGAAACCATGACCGAACAAGTCGATTCGTACATCGCCCAAGAGCGTGCGCATTTATTGGAGATCGTCAACCGCCGAGACTCTTTTGATACGAACAATCAAGCAGATATGCAAGCTTATGCCTCTTGTTATGAAGAGTACAACAATTACACTCAATCCCAATGGCTTATCCGCGATTCGCTCATGAACCTGTATCCCGAGAATGACCCTTTGCGTGAGCAGTTCTGGCAACTCTGGGTGCGACGCGAGATGGAAATGAATAACGAACTGATACGTATCTTATCCTCCAAACTTAAATCAAAAAGATAGTAAGCTATGAGAAAGAAATCTGCATCAAAAGTGCAGATTTTTTTTGTCTCTGTCCGAAAAAAAGAGATTTATTTGCATAATTCAGAAAAAAGAAGTACCTTTGCCGCGAATTTCTAATGTTACCGGTTCCCTATAATTGATTTCCGCTCAGGCAGCATGCTAATTACAAAAAAATAGCGTGAAACTTTGAAACTTTGGAACTTTGATGAAACTTTATAACTTGCTGAAATACAGCAGGTTGAGTTTGAAAGTGTCAAAGTTCCAAAGTTCCACCACAAAAAAATATTCCAATTTCCTGACCTTTCCACCTTAGACCTAATACTGGTCAACTTCAGGTCAACTATGGTCAACTATGGTCAACTAGGATCAACTTTGGGTCAACTAGGATCAACTCGGATCAATTTCAGGCTAATTTCGAGACTTTATCGAGACAATCCTAGACTTTAATAACTCCGAAAGGCTAACCATAAGCCAAGAACATACACAGCAAAAGTTCATTCTTCATTTTCCATGCAGCATGCAAGGCCTCAGATGGGCGGACACGATAGTGATCTCTGCTTCTCGCGTTCGGCTCCGCGGTCGCAATGGTCGATACCGCTTTGCTTAATCGACGGGCGACGCGGGCCTCCGCTCTCCCCACCACGGCAAAGCCGTGTCGGGGACCCCGGTCGCGTTTGGCAATCGGGACCCGAAATGGCTTGGAATTGATTCGAGATTGTCTCGGGGTTTTCTCGGTTCTCGGTTCTCGGTTTTCGGTTTTCGGTGTCATGTTGAATTAGATTCGGAAACGGTTCGGTTCGATTACGTGTCGATTACGTGTCGATTACGTGTCGTTTACGTCTCGTTTACGTGTTTTACCGCTGAATACCCGCTGATTTATTTATTGAAAAAGTTTGCATATGTGCAATTTTTGTTGTACATTCGACATGCTACCCCATAAATGGGGACCCCTTCGAAAGTACAGTCGCACCCTGCCGGACATACTGTTCCCCATTTCCGGAAACTTTTTTGCAAAAGGGCTACGCCCTCTATTTTGCTGCGTATGAGGGCGTCCTTATGCAAGCATAAACACCCTCATCCCCGACAAAATATAGAGTAAGTACTCTATTTTTGCAAAAAAGTTTCCGAAAGTTTGCATATGTGCAATTTTTGTTGTACATTCGACATGCTACCCCCATGCTAAGAAGGAGTTCTATGTGCTCGGAGTGGGGGACTCCTCGCACTCGCGCGCCGCACTTACTCCGAAAATTTGCGTATGTGCAATTTTTGTAGTACTTCGACATGCTACCCCATAAATGGGGGCCCCTTCGAAAGTACAGTCGCACCCTGCCGGACATACTGGCTCCCATTTCCGGAAACTTTCTTGCAAAAGGGCAACGCCCTCTATTTTGCCGCGTATGAGGGCGTCCTTATGCAAGCATAAACACCCTCATCCCCGACAAAATATAGAGTAATTACTCTATTTTTGCAAAAAAGTTTCCGAAAATTTGCGTATGTGCAATTTTTGTTGTACATTTGCAACGAAATTGTGTGCCATGCCAAACGGAAGGACAAATAGAAGATGAAAAATATACGAAATTTCTGCATTATAGCGCATATAGACCACGGTAAGAGTACGCTGGCAGACCGCATGCTGGAGATGACCGGCACGGTCGAGAAGAAAGATATGGAGAACCAGGTACTCGACGATATGGACCTGGAGAAAGAACGCGGCATCACCATCAAGAGCCACGCCATACAGATGCAGTACAAGTACCGCCCTGTAATGGAAAATGGAAAATGGAAAATGGAAAATGCTCCTGAGGAAGGCGAATATACGCTGAACCTGATTGACACTCCGGGCCACGTGGACTTCTCGTACGAGGTGAGTCGTTCCATCGCAGCCTGCGAGGGAGCGTTGCTCGTGGTGGATGCCAGTCAAGGCGTACAGGCTCAGACCATCAGCAACCTCTATATGGCGCTGGAGAACGACCTGGAGATCATCCCCGTGATGAATAAGTGCGACATGGACAGCGCCATGCCCGATATGGTGGAGGACGAGATCATCGACCTGCTGGGCTGCAAACGCGAGGAGATACTGCGCTGCTCCGCCAAGACGGGCGAGGGCGTAGAGGCCATACTGGATGCCATCGTGGAGCGTATTCCGGCACCCGTAGGCGACAAGGATGCACCCCTGCAGTGCCTGGTCTTTGACTCGGTGTTCAACCCCTTCCGCGGTATCATCGCTTACTTCAAGGTGGTGAACGGCACGATGCGGACGGGTGACCGCGTGCGTTTTGTGCAGACCGGCAAGGAATACGACGCCGACGAGATAGGCGTGCTGAAACTGCAGATGAAACCGACCGACAGCATCGCTGCCGGCGATGTGGGTTATATCATATCGGGTATCAAGACCAGCAGCGAGGTGAAGGTGGGTGACACCATCACCCACGTAGCAAGGCCTTGTGACCAAGCCATCGAGGGCTTCCAGGAAGCCAAGCCTATGGTCTTTGCGGGCGTCTATCCCATTGAGGCGGAGGACTATGAAGACCTGCGTGCCTCGCTGGAGAAACTGCAACTCAACGATGCCTCGCTGACCTTTACGCCCGAGTCATCGGTGGCGTTGGGATTCGGATTCCGCTGCGGTTTCCTGGGGTTGCTGCATATGGAGATTGTGCAGGAACGTTTGGACCGCGAGTTTGACATGGATGTCATCACTACCGTGCCTAACGTAAGTTACAAGGTCTATACCAAGGATGGCGGCCTGAAGGAGGTACACAACCCCGCCGGCATGCCTGACCTGACGGAGATAGATCATATCGAAGAACCCTATATCCGCGCCAGCATCATCACCACCAGTAACTTCATCGGCCCGATCATGACGCTCTGTCTGGATAAACGCGGCGAGCTCGTCAAGCAGGAATATATCAGCGGTAACCGCATGGAGTTGCTCTTTGATATGCCGTTGGGCGAGATTGTGATTGACTTCTACGACAAGTTAAAGTCCATCTCAAAAGGTTACGCCTCGTTCGACTGGCATATGAACGGTTTCCGTCCGTCGAACTTGGTGAAGCTGGATATCTTGTTGAACGGCGAGCAGGTGGATGCACTCTCGACCCTGACGCACCGCGATAATGCGGTGGACTTCGGCCGGCGAATGTGCGAGAAACTGAAGGAGTTACTGCCGCGTCAGCAGTTTGATATCGCCATTCAGGCGGCTATCGGAGCCAAGATCATTGCCCGCGAGACGGTGAAGCAGGTACGAAAGGATGTGTTGGCCAAGTGTTATGGCGGTGATGTGAGTCGTAAACGTAAGTTATTGGAGAAACAAAAACGAGGCAAGAAACGCATGAAGCAAATAGGCAACGTAGAGGTTCCTCAAAAAGCATTTTTAGCCGTGCTAAAGTTGGATTAATTTCGTCATAACGTCATAACGTTATTACGTCATAACGAACAAATGAAAATTAACTAAATAAACTGTATTATGCTTGAGCATTTAATTCCGGCGTGGATGTTAATCCCGTTTGTAGTGATGCTGTTGTGCATCGCTGTGTTGCCGCTCATTCCGCATGTCGGAGAGTGGTGGGAAGAGAATGTGCACAAGTTGTACGTATCGCTGATACTGGGTGTACCCGTCGGCTTGTGGCTGTGTTTCAATGGCATGAGTCACGAACTGATCCATCAGATGATTTACGACTATGTGCCCTTCATTTTGTTGCTGATGGCCCTGTTTGTGACCACCGGCGGTATCTGTATCCGTGGTGACCTGAAAGCCACACCGACGACCAATACCATTATTATGGGTATCGGTTGGGTGCTGGCATCGTTCATGGGAACAACCGGTGCGGCGATGCTTCTGATTCGTCTGCTGCTTTCGACTATCTCGCAGCGTAAGTACAAGGTGCACACCGTTCTGTTCTTCATCGCCGTTGTGGCTAACTGCGGTGGTCTGCTCTCGCCGCTGGGTGATCCCCCATTGTTCCTGCTGTTCCAGAAGGGTACGCCCTTCATGTGGTGGATGCAGAACATGCTGCCCGAGTGGTTCGTGACCGGTGTCTTGCTGCTGGTGATTTACTTCATCGTGGATCTCTATTACTACAAGAAAGAGCCTATTTCCAACATCCGTGCTGATGTTAGCGGCCAGCGTACGTTGCGCATAACGGGTCTTATTAACATCTTCTGGCTGATCTGCGTTGTTTGCTCAACGATGTTTATCAACTCGACCTACATCCCCGCCATGGGTGCACACGATGCTCCGTGGTACCTGAAGTTGCTGCGCGAGTGGGCATTCATCCTCATCATCGCCGGTTCGTGGTTGACCACCAAGAAAGCGGTTCGCGTCAACAACAACTACTCGTGGACACCTATCCTGGAGGTGGCATGTGTGTTCTTAGGTATCTTTGCTACGATGACGCCGGCTCTGATGTTCCTGCAGCAGAACCCGCTGCCGATAAGCGAGGCATGGCAGTTTGTATATTGCACCGGCGCGCTGAGTGCGTTCCTTGATAACGCGCCTACGGCGATGGTATTCCACGCTACGGCTACTACGCTGCCCGCTGATGCAGCCACAGCTGTTGCCGGTATCGCGCCCGATTTCATGAAAGCCATCTCAATGGGTGCCGTCTTCTTTGGCGCGCTGACCTATATTGGCAACGGACCTAACTTCATGGTGAAGTCTATCGCTGAGCAAGAGGGTATTGACATGCCGTCGTTCTTCGGCTACATGATCAAGTTCTCGCTCATCGTGCTGCTGCCGGTTTACATTATCGTGCAACTGTTGTTTATTTAATAATGAATAATGAACAATGAATATTTTCGCAGCATCACACTTGCGAGATAATCATTAATCATTAATCATTAATCATTATGACAATAATTGATAATGTCATCGCTTGGTATTCGGCGCATATGAACTATGCGTCGATTACCGCCTTTATGGCAGTAGAGTCGTCGTTTATCCCGTTTCCGTCGGAGGTGGTGATACCGCCTGCCGTCTATGTGGCAAGCGAGGCGGATAGTGCTTTGTGCGCTACGGGTGTGTATGGCGTGGATGTGATGCTGATTGTGCTGTTTGGTACCTTGGGTGCCATGATTGGCGCGATTATCAACTATGCCTTGTCGGTATGGCTCGGGCGGCTGATTATCTACCGCTTTGCAGATTCTAAGTTAGGGCACCTATGCCTGCTCTCGGGCGCGAAGTTGGAGAAGGCTGAGGCCTATTTCCGCGAGCACGGTAATGTGAGCACCTTTGTAGGCCGATTTATTCCGGGTATCCGTCAGCTGATCAGTATTCCGGCAGGGCTGAGCCGCATGCATTTCGGCTGGTTTCTGTTCTACACCTTCTTGGGGGCATTTATCTGGAACTGCATTTTGGCGCTATTGGGGTATATCGCCCACGGTCAGATGGACCTTATTAAGGAGTACAGCCATGAGTTGAGTATTGCCATCTTGGTACTCGTCGGTCTGGTAGCCGTCTATCTGATAGGAAAGCAAGTTATCAAAAAGGTCAGGAAAAACTCCTGACCTTTTTTAATTCCCCCGGTTAAGGCCTTCTATGTTTCGGCAGTGAGGGACTGCCGAAACTCGCGCGCCACACTTACTCCTCGAAATGTCCACCAGACATTTCTCTGTGTGGCTTAATCGCTTCAGCTTTCAAGGGGGGGAGGGGGAATAATTTTAAATTTTAAATTTTTAATTCTTGGCGTTCAGCCAAGCGATGAGTTCTTTGCGTCGCTCCACGAGTGCGGCGATGATGCAGCCTATGAGCCAACCGATGATGCAGCCGATGATCATGCTGTGTGAGATGCGGTTGATGGGACGGGGGCTCATCACGAAGTGGTTCTGCAGCACGACTGGTGCTGTGCAGTAAGCCAGACGGGTGTCGCGCAGTTGCTTGCCGTGGAAGAACTTGGTTATCTGGTCGATGGGCAGGTTGATTTTGCGTTCGCCTACCACCACCTGACCGCGTTTCTTGGTGACAAGTTGCGGTGTGTCGTAACTATCGCCTTGCTCAAAATAGAAAGCGGTAGTCAGGCTGTCGAGTTTCTCGACCTGTGCGAGGTCGAACTGATGTTCGCGCATGCGGTTGGCCAGGTCGAGTTGGTATGCCTCCTGAAAAGCCGGATCGGCGTTCATGTAGTCCATGATGGCTTTCTCGGCAAAGGGAATATCCAGATACTTGCGAATGCGGAAACGTAGAGCCAGCATGTCGGGTACGCGTACGTTAAGGGTGTCCTTGAGCGAGGCGCTGTGTCCCCAGTCCACGTAGTCCACCACGCCGTTGTGCAGACCATCCTGCAGGTAGAAAGTCTCGAAGTGGCTCAGCCGGAGAGCGTCGATGTCGATGCCCAACATCGCCCAGAGGGTCTGGTTGGGGTTGAGGTTGTGCGGTGTACCGTTGTTGAGCGCTTCAAAGCGGGTCTTGGCGCCGTTGAGCGTCGGTCCGTTGAGGTAGGCGATACCCGTTACTTCGTACATCTTGTTCTCGGGGCGCGAGTAATATAGTCCGCCGGCAATGCCAAGCAGGGTCAGCGTGATGACCACGTACCACATACGCCAGGTGAGGCGCAGCATGTGACAAATGAGTTGCCAGGCGTATTTGACTACATCTATCAGTACTTTGACGCAGGCCTTGCACAGGTCAAAGAAGGTCATTTCTTGTTGTTCCATCTAACTATAATCGTCAATAATTTGTCAATAAATTGTCAATAAATTGTCCAATCGTCAATTGTCCAATCGTCAATTGTCCAATTGTCAATAGATTGTCCAATTGTCAATTGGATCGTCGGTTACGCATCCATTTCTTCAAGAGTGACTCGTGTTGGTCGGGCTTATGCGTCTGCTGTACGATCGGTTCAGCGGGGCGTACGTCCGGTTGCTCATCGCTGTCGTCAAAGCTGATGTCGTAGTCGCTATTGATGTCATCTTCGCGATGCGGAAGGACTTCTTCCTGCCGGGGGGGTGTTTGGATCTCGTGGATAGCTCCGGTGAGATCCAGTTCCTGCGGTTTCTCGTCCTCTTTGGGCCCCTTCATCTGTTCGGGGTAGTTTTCCACGATGGCTTGTTCGATGGTTTTACCCTCTTTCTTCTTGCTTTCGCCTTCTACCTGCATGACGTCATTCTCATCGTCGTCGAGCATGGGAATGCCGGTGACGTCGTAGCCGGTGGCAATGATGGTGACGCGCACGGTCTCGCCCAGCGAATCGTCAATGGTGGCGCCCCATTGCACTTCGACTTCATCGCCGACCTCCTCGATGAAATGCTTGATTTGGTCTATCTCATTCATCTTGATGGCTTGCGAGTTGGAGAAATAGAACTGCATCAGCACGCGTTTGGCGCCATGCACATCGTTGGTATTGATGAGCGGGGAGTTGAGCGCATCGTTGATGGCTTCGGTGATGCGGTTTTCTCCGCTGGCCTCGCCTACGTTCATGATGGCCATATTGCCGTCCTTGAGGGTGTTATAGACGTCGGCAAAGTCGGTGTTGATATAGCCCGGGATGGTGATGATCTCAGCGATAGACTTGGCGGCGTTGCAGACGACGTCATCGGACTTGGAGAAGGCGTTGAGGAATTCCAGGTCGGGGTAGATCTGCTTGAGTTTCTCGTTATTGATGATTAGCAGCGCATCCACATGTTTGGCGAGCCGTGCCACACCCGTCATGGCTTTACGAATCTTAATAGCTCCCTCAAAGGCGAAGGGAATGGTCACGATACCGACGGTCAGGATACCCATTTCTTGGGCTATCTCAGCCACCACAGCACTGGCGCCGGTACCCGTACCGCCACCCATACCTGCTGTGATGAAGAGCATCTTGGTGCCGTCATCCAGCGCCTCGCGGATGCGGTCACGGCTTTCCTCGGCGTATTGCTGTGCTTTGGTGGGTTCGCCTCCGGCGCCCAGACCGGTTCCTAATTGCAGTTTGGCGGGAACGGATGATTTGCCCAGGGCAGCACGGTCGGTGTTGCAGACAAGGAAGGAGACATCTTTGATGCCCTTCTGGTACATGTAGTTGACGGCATTGCAGCCACCACCACCTATGCCCATTACCTTGATAATGGTATCCTCTTTGAGGTCGAGTTCCAGTGGAAGCGGTTCTTCTGTCATAGTCTTCTGTTGTTGGGTTTGAGTATCTTGTACGTCAATGGAAAGCGTTTCTTCAGTCATGGTTGTTTATTTTGTGGGGGTTGATGTTTCGGTATCGGTAAAGAACTTGAGCAGCATATCGCCTACGGCATCGGTAATCTTTGCCGGCGGTATTTTCTGCCCCGGGTGAGCTTCTCGGTAGTCCGAGCCTAAGATGAGTGCGCCAACGAGTGATGAGTAGCGCGGGTTGTAGAACTCATCATCGGTATCGGGTGCGAGTAGTAGTGCGTGGCTGCCGTAGAGCACTTTTACGCCGGTTTTGGACTGCAGGTAGCTGTCCATACCTTGCAGCAGGCTACCGCCGCCGGTGATATAGAGTACGCTGATGCGCGACTCAAAGGTGCTGAGGCCCGCCAAGAGCGGGGCGAGTATCTCGTCCAGTTTCTGCTGGATGAGTTGCGCTACCTCGCGCGTAGTAAAGTTCATCGATTCTCCGGTTGCCAGCGGGATACGCATGCGCAGGTTGTCTTTGTCGGACACCAGGTCGGGCGAAGCGAAGCCGTATTGTGTTTTCAGTTTCTCAGCCAGGTTGTGCGTGATACCCTGGTGGGTCAGTAGGCGGGTGATATGTTCGCTACCCAGCGCGACAACCTTGGTGTAGAGGTATTCGGTGCCTTTGAAGATGCTGAGCGTTGTGGTCTCGGCTCCGAAATCCAGCACAGCACAGCCGTCGTAGAGCACGTCGGGGTTATCGGGAATGAACGAGGACAGGAGTGCCTCGGGGCGTGCAAAGGTTTGCTCGATGGACTTACCCGAGCGGTCAAAACTATCCTGTATCTTTTCCTTCAGTTCTTTTTTGCCCACAAAGGCGATATAGTGCGCCTCAAACTGTGCAGCTCGCTGATCGGGACGGGGTCTTTCCTCCTGTTCCTGTCCGTCCAGGCAGTAATACGAGGGAACAATCGCCAGCACGGCAGCTTCGGGGTGCTTGAATTCAATCTTTTCGCAGCACTCTGCCTCCATCTCCTGCAGGATGGAAGCCGGAATGACGCGTTTGTGGATGAGGTCACGTTTGCAGCCTACCGCCACGACCTGCATGCTGCGTCCGCCCAGTAGCACAAAGGCAGTAGGCAGGTTCTCGCGGTTAATACGATTGGCTAATTTCTTGAGGACCTCAGAAATCATAAATCCGGCATCGGAGCTCTGTACCACCACGCCGCGGTCCACACAGTGGTGCTTGCGTGATTCCTCGTAGCCCAAGATACGCAGCATATCATTATTGATACGCTCGGCTGCCATCGCTCGGATGCTGTCGCTACCCATTTCAATTGCCACAAGGGGTAGTACGTCGGTCGTTACTTGTGTATTACGTTTCGCCATATTCTTATCTCCCTATTACTTGATCTTTGAATCGGATGTCCAGTTCTTTGTACGTCGGTTTGTCGGGCAGGGCGTTGATGCCTTTCTCCATGAACGTGCGCAGCTTGCGCAGCTTACGCTCGTAGCCGTTGAGTTCGCCCAGTAGGATGACAGGTTCGCCTTGCTGCTGGCTGAGGTAGATATGCTTGTTATCCACGATACGCATGGTGCGGATATGTTCCCGCCAGTATTTGTTGCGTCGGAGCCATTCTGCAAAGTCAGCAATCTCCTCGCGTGCCATTCGTTCGCCCACGTGTCCGCTGACGATGAGCACGTTGGTCCGTACGCTCTCACGCACAGGCATAGGCAGGCGGTCGGTGTCGATGAAGTAGTTGCCCGACTCGGTAACCACCTTCAGCAGCGGTACGCGTTGGTGCAGTACCACGTGGATATGATTCTGTGCCGTGGGGTAGCACTCGGCTTTCCGTACCATGGGGTGGGCTGTAATGATATCCTCGATAGAGTCCAAGGATAGCGTGTTAAGACGCTTGCCTACGGGGTACTGACCGCCGGCTCGCAGCAGTCGGATTAGTTCCGCCTTGTCCACAAACTGCCTCTCGACACTATCCGTCACGATGATCTGCAGCTGGGTGCATACGCGCTCGTTATCCAGTTGCTTCGAGACCGATAGCCCCGTGATGATCCCCGCCATGATGAGCACGACGACTATTGTAGATAGTATGACTGAGCGGAGTTTCATGCTTGCAGCAGTTGGGTTATATCGGGTACAAAACGGTCTATGTCGCCGGCGCCGAGTGTCATCAGGGCTAAGGCTTCGCCTTTCTCATTGGCCTCGTTCAGCCGTTTCTGAATGGTAGTGAGCAGGTCGGCTTTCTCCACGACGCTAACGCGGCATTGGTTGCCGGGCACCTTGCGGCAGCACTTCATCAGCCATTCGCTGGTGACGCCGGGTATGGGTCGCTCGCGTGCGGGATAGATGGGCAGCAGGATCAGTTCGTCCAGACGGCTTAGCACGCGTGCAAAACCATCGATGAAATCGCGCGTGCGCGAGTAGAGATGCGGCTGGAAGATACCGATGTTGCGGCGCTGGGGGTATATCTTACGAACGGATTCAATGGCGGATTGCAGTTCGGTGGGGTGGTGGGCGTAGTCGTCCATATACGCCACGCGGGCGTTGGAAACGTGTATGTTAAAGCGGCGTTTGACACCCGCAAACGTCTGCAGCCCTTCGCGCAGGATGCTGTCGCTTACGCCGTTGAGCCATGCGATGGCGAGTGCTGCCACCGAGTTCTCGATATTCACCCATACGGGTACACCGAGTTTCAGGTCTTCAATCTTGCCCCCCGGGTGGTGGAAGTCAAAGCGTATCTCGCCCTCCGACACGCGGATATTAGCGGCATAGAAATCTGCCGTAGGGTCATCCGTACTATAGGAGTATATCGTGGGTCCCTGTCCCGCAGGTATGCCCGTGGGTACTACGTGGAAGCCTTTCTTTACGACAACGGCTTTCTGCACCAGAGCTGCATATTGATCAAAGCCCTGTTGGTATGACTTGGCGTCGCCGTAGATGTCGAGGTGGTCGGGGTCGATAGACGTGATGACCGACATATACGGGCTGAGGTGGTGAAAACTGCGGTCGTATTCGTCCGCCTCCACCACGACGTACTCACTTTCGGGGGCTAACAACAGGTTGCTGTTGTAGTTGAGGCTGATACCGCCGAGGAAGGCGTTAGTGCCCTTTTGGGTACCCTGTAAGAGGTGTGCCAGCAGGGTAGAGGTTGTCGTCTTGCCGTGCGTACCGGCTACGCAGAGGGCCTTGTGCTGACGGGTGACGAGGCCCAGGATCTCGGCGCGCTTGAGGATACGGAATCCGTTCGTGAGGAAATACTGGTACAACTCGTTGCCTTCCGGCACGGCGGGTGTACGTACGACAAGGGTGTCCTCCACAGAGAGCAAGAATTCTTCATCGACGGAGTCTTCGTATTTGACCATGATACCCTCTCCCTCCAACTCATGGGTCAGGGGCGAGGGTGTGAGGTCGTATCCCATGACGGGATGCCCGTTGGCGTGGAAGTACCGCGCCAACGCACTCATGCCTATTCCGCCGATACCCAGGAAATAGACCGTGCAACCCGCTTGTATGTCATCTTTCAGGTTCATAGTTACAAAAAAGCGTGCAAAGATACAAAAAAAATGCGAAATATGCAAAGAATTTGAAAAAAAATGCAAAAAAATTTGCACATATCAAAAAAAAGCAGTACTTTTGCAGCCGCTTTCGGAAAAATTGCCGAACGCGAGGGGTACTAGCTCATCTGGTAGAGCGCAACAATGGCATTGTTGAGGTGAGGAGTTCGAGTCTCCTGTGCTCCACAAAAAAACGAACCTGTCCGCGTGACGGGTTCGTTTTTTTTAAATCCCCCCGGCCCCCTTTCAAAGGGGAGGAAATCCCCCCGGCCCCCTTTCAAAAGGGGTGAAGGACGGGATAACGATGCAATTTATACGTAAAAATGGCCAAGTTCACGGGATAATATACTGTGTATATTATAGGTACGGGTATGATGCGGGATTGGTTCGAGAAACCTCGGTAAAATGCCCGAAGTTAACCCGATATCAGGTGGTGACTTGCTACTGCTACTGCTACTGCTACTGCTATTACTACTACAACTGCTACTGCTACTACTCGTGCAGGGTGTAGATGGTGCGGCGGTGGTATAGCTCGCCGGGACGGAGAACAGCCGACGGGAAGTTTGCGAAGTTGGGCGCTGCAGGCAGGTTCTGCGCCTCGAGGCAGACGGCATGGCGGATGTCGTACATCGAGCCGGATTTGCCTCGGTGCTGCTCTACGTAGTTGCCGGAATAGACGACAAGTGCCTCCATGTTGGTGTGGAGTTCGAGGGTGAGATCCGGAACCGAAAGCGTGGCGTTGGGTTTGGCTGTGAGTCCTGCGTTCAGCAACCAAGCGCTATCTATACCGCGCCAGGGCGCAAAGAAGGGCAGGTCGTACCGCTCGCCAAGCAGGGCGGGGCAGCGGAAGTCCATCGGCGTGCCGGCTACGGGGCGCAGTTCGCCAATAGGGCAGGTGTTCTCGTCCGCCGGCGCATAGGTATCGGCGTCTATCGTGAGCGCGTGTGCGCGAACATCGCCCGCGCCCTCGCCCGCGAGATTTAAATAGGTGTGCTGCGTGAAGTTGACCACGGTAGGCGCGTCGGTGACGGCTTCGTAGTCGATGATTAGCGATCCGAATCCTTCGGGTGTTTCCGTTCCGTCTTGCAGCATGGGTGCTCCAACGGTATAGGTGACAAAGACATGCAGGTTGCCGGGGTAACCTTCTTCGCCATCGGGCGAGAAGAGGTGCAGTCGGATGGAGTCGCGCGAGAGGGCTACGACGTCCCAGGTGCGGGTGTTGAAACCGTGGATGCCGCCGTGGAGGGCGTTGGGGCCGTTATTGGCTGCGAGGTTGTAGGTGTGTCCGTCAAGGGTGAAACGGGCATCGCGGATACGACCGGCATAGCGGCCGACGATGGCGTTGAAGTAAGGTTCCTGGTTGAGCCATTCTTCGTCGGTATTGAACCCGAGGACGATATCACGCTGTTCGCCGGAACGGGTAGGCGTGATGAGGGAGAGGATTTTAGCTCCGTAGTCGGAGATTCGGGCGGTGATGAGACCGTTGGTAATGGAAAAAGATTTCATAGTAATTTATAATTGACGATTTAACGATTGACGATTGGACGATTTATTGACGATTTATTGACGATTTAACGATTTACGATTGGACGATATATTGACGATTTGGGTGTTTTTTGATTTTTCGGGTGCAAAGGTACGAAAAAATAACGGAATATGCAACTTTTAGATGTCAAAAATGCAAAAAAATGCGTTTTTTAAGTAAAAATACTAATTTTCTTCCTAAATTATTTGGTCATGTCAAAAAAATGTAGTAATTTTGCATGCTTTTTCGCGGTTCGTGCATATGTACGCACGTATATATGTGAGAAAGCATGGAACAAAAACTAACAAAAAACAATTAACCAAAACAAGTTAAAATGCCTACAATTCAACAATTAGTTAGAAAAGGAAGAGCAGAACTTATCGACAAGAGCAAGAGCCCGGCTCTGGACAGTTGCCCGCAACGTCGCGGCGTTTGTGTACGTGTTTACACCACCACCCCTAAGAAGCCTAATTCGGCCATGCGTAAGGTGGCTCGTGTTCGTCTGACGAACCAGAAAGAGGTGAACGCCTACATTCCCGGTGAGGGTCACAATCTGCAGGAGCACTCGATCGTGATGGTACGTGGTGGTCGTGTAAAAGACCTGCCCGGTGTACGTTATCACATCGTTCGCGGTTCGCTGGATACCGCCGGCGTGGCTAACCGCCTGCAACGTCGCTCGAAGTACGGTGCTAAGCGCCCGAAAGCGAAAAAATAATTTTGCGCAACAAAATTATTTTAGTTGAGAGTTGAAAGTTGAGAGTTGAGAGAAGTTTAAAAGTTTAAAGTTTAAAGTTTTCGCTATCAATTCAAAACGGACAACAAAAACTGCTCAAGAATTAACACTAACTAAACGTTCCATACGCTGGGACAGATTACAAGGGTTGATCGGTTGAGTAAAGCGGACGGGTTCCGCTTGAAGACAAGAGACAACCAAGGGAGTTGAAAATTGACATTTGACATTTGAGATTTGAGATTCCCGCTTAAAAAACAAATTAAAACAATGAGAAAAGCAAAACCAAAAAAACGTGTCATCCTGCCGGATCCCGTATTCGGAGAGGTAATGGTTGCTAAGTTTGTGAACCATCTGATGCTGGACGGTAAGAAGAATACGTCGTATAACGTGTTCTATACCGCTTTGGACATCGTTGGTCAGAAGAACAAGGATGCCGAGAAGTCGGCTCTGGAGTTGTGGAAACAGGCGTTGGATAACATCACTCCGTTGGTGGAGGTTAAGTCCAAACGTATCGGTGGTGCTACCTTCCAGGTTCCGACTGAGATTCGTCCGGACCGCAAGGAGAGTATCGCAATGAAGAATATGATTTCGTTTGCCCGTAAGCGCGGTGGTCACTCGATGGCCGAGAAGCTGGCAGCAGAGATCATGGACGCTCTGAATAGTCAGGGTGGTGCCTTCAAGCGTAAAGAGGATATGCATCGTATGGCAGAGGCGAACCGTGCATTTGCACACTTCCGCTTCTAATCAGTTGATAGTTGACAATTGATAGTTGATATTTGACAGTTGACAGTTGACAGTTGACATTCATGGCAAAGCACGACTTGAAATATAACCGCAACATCGGCATTATGGCGCACATCGACGCCGGTAAGACTACGACGAGTGAGCGTATCTTATTCTACACGGGTTTGACCCATAAGATAGGCGAGGTGCACGATGGTGCTGCGACGATGGACTGGATGGAGCAGGAGCAGGAGCGTGGTATCACGATTACCTCAGCAGCTACCACTACCTATTGGACCTACCAGGGCCAGAAGTACAAAATCAATTTGATTGACACTCCGGGTCACGTGGATTTCACGGTAGAGGTAGAGCGTTCGCTGCGCATCTTGGACGGTGCTGTGGCTACCTTCTGTGCAGTAGGCGGCGTGCAGCCCCAGAGCGAGACCGTATGGCGTCAGGCGGATAAATATATGGTACCCCGCGTGTGCTACGTGAATAAGATGGACCGCAGCGGTGCGGACTTCTTCTCGGTAGTAAGCCAGATTAAGGAGGTTTTGGGTGCGACACCCTGTCCGATACAGATTCCTATTGGTTCAGAAGAGACTTTCAAGGGTGTGGTGGATTTGATTAAGATGAAATCCATCATCTGGCACGACGAGACCATGGGCGCAGAGTATGTCGAAGAGCCTATTGCTGCAGACCTGATGGACGAGGCGATCGAGTGGAGAGATAAGATGCTCGAGACCTGCGCTGAGTTTGACGACGTGCTGATGGAGAAGTATTTCTCTGACCCCGACACGATTACCGAGGAAGAGATTCGCGCCGCTATCCGCAAGGGTACCGTGGGTCTGCATATCTTCCCGGTGATTTGTGGTTCGAGTTTCAAGAACAAGGGTGTGCAAACCATGTTGGATGCTGTATGTGCCTATCTGCCCAGCCCGATGGATACCGCCGAGATTGAAGGTACGGATCCCAGGACTGAGAAGACCGTAGTACGTCACCCGGATGAGGATGAGCCCTTGTGCGCCTTGGCGTTCAAGATTGCAACCGACCCGTATGTAGGCCGTCTGTGCTACTTCCGCGTCTATAGCGGTAAGTTGGAAGCCGGCTCCTATGTATATAATACGCGCTCGGGCAAGCGCGAGCGCATATCGCGTATATTCCAGATGCATTCGAACCACCAGAATCCGGTGGAGGTTATCTCTGCCGGTGATATTGGTGCGGGCGTAGGCTTCAAGGATATCCGCACGGGTGACACGCTGTGCTCAGAAGGTGCACCGATCACGTTGGAGTCGATTGACTTCCCCGCACCGGTAATCGGTATCTCGGTAGAGCCGAAGTCGCAAGCCGACATTGACAAGCTGGGTATCGGTCTGAGTAAGCTGGCTGAGGAAGATCCGACCTTCACCGTTAAGACCGACGAGCAGACTGGTCAGACCGTTATCTCGGGTATGGGTGAGCTGCACTTGGAGATTATCATCGACCGTCTGAAGCGTGAGTTCCACGTAGAGTGCAACCAGGGTCGTCCGCAGGTAGCGTACCGCGAAGCCATATCGCAGGCAGTAGAGTTGCGCGAGGTATATAAGAAACAGACCGGTGGTCGTGGTAAGTTCGCCGACATCATCTGCCGCGTAGAGCCTGCCGATCCGGAGTTTGAGGGTACCCTGCAGTTCATCGACGAAGTGAAGGGTGGTGATATACCTAAGGAGTACATCCCGGCCATCGAGAAGGGATTCCAGACGGCAATGAAGAACGGTGTTCTGGCCGGTTTCCCGCTTGACAAGCTGAAGGTAACGATCATCGATGGTTCGTTCCACCCCGTGGATAGTGACCAGCTTTCGTTCGAGATTTGCGCGCAGTTAGCGTTCAAGAACGCTTGTATGAAAGCCAAGCCCGTGCTGATGGAGCCCATCATGAAGATAGAGGTGGTGACTCCGGAAGAGAATATGGGTGATGTGATAGGCGACCTGAACAAGCGTCGTGGTCAAGTAGAGGGAATGGATACAGCCCGTACGGGAGCGCGTATCGTGAAGGCGAAGGTGCCATTGGCCGAGATGTTCGGCTACGTAACGGCGCTGCGTACCATCACCTCGGGCCGAGCCACCAGTTCGATGGAGTTCTCGCACTACGAGCAGGTATCGCCGAGCATCGCGAAGGCGGTACTGACCGAGTGCGGCGGCAGAGTGGATCTAGTCTAGTTGATAGTTGACAATTGATAGTTGACAATTGACAATTGATAATTCGCGCAAGAGTGCGCGTACCAATAATAAAAGTGCATACGTGCGGGTCATCTAAGCGAATGACTCTTTAGGGATTCTGCGCGTGTGCTGCAATAGATTTAAAATTTAAAATTTAAGATTTAAAATTATGAGTCAAAAGATTCGTATCAAACTGAAATCGTTCGACCACAACCTGGTGGACAAATCCGCAGAGAAGATTGTGAAGACGGTGAAGGCAACAGGCGCCATTGTTAGCGGTCCGATTCCATTGCCCACGCACAAGCGTATCTTCACAGTAAACCGTTCGACATTCGTGAACAAGAAGAGCCGCGAGCAATTCGAGTTGGCTACTTACAAGCGACTGATCGACATCTACGAGAGCAACAGCAAGACCGTAGAGGCTCTGATGAAACTGGAGTTGGCATCGGGTGTTGAAGTAGAGATCAAGGTGTAGTTTTGGTTTTTTAGCGGTATCTTTGGCTTTTCGGTTCGGTCATTATGGACCCCATAACTCCCTTACAGGAAAGACCCAATCTACTCGCTAAAAAAACAAAGCAAAAAAAGAATCAACAAAAAACCAAAAGCCCCATTTCCGACGGATAGCATAGAGACCCCGTCGGCGAGAATGGGAAGAAAGAATTAATTAAAGTTAAATCCACAACAGAAATGCCAGGATTATTAGGTAAAAAAGTCGGAATGACTTCCGTATTCGGTGCCGATGGTAAGAATATCCCATGCACCGTTATCGAGTGTGGTCCTTGCGTTGTAACGCAACTGAAGACAGTGGAGAAGGACGGTTACAAAGCCGTGCAGGTAGGTTTCATGCCTAAGAGCGAGAAGCATACCAACAAGGCCGAGGCCGGTCACTTCAAGGCGGCAGGCGTACAACCGATGCGTCACCTCGCAGAGTTTGACTTCGCAGAGGAGTTGAAGTTGGGTGATACGCTGACCGTATCGATGTTTGAAGAGAATTCGTTTGTCGATGTGATTGGTACATCGAAAGGTAAAGGTTTCCAAGGCGTTGTGAAGCGTCACGGATTCGGTGGAGTAGGTCAGTCTACTCACGGTCAGGATGACCGTCTCCGCGCTCCGGGTTCGGTAGGTGCCTGTGCGTATCCTTCACGTATTTTCCCGGGCACGCGTATGGCCGGCCATATGGGTCAGGACCGCGTGACGGTGCAGAACCTTCAGGTTCTCAAAGTGATTCCCGAGTACAACCTCCTGATGGTGAAGGGTTCAATTCCCGGCTCGAAAAACAGTATTGTAACGATTAACAAGTAAGAGAGTATGGAACTTAGTATTTTGAACATGGCCGGTCAAGAAACCGGCAAGAAGGTAGCTCTGAATGATGCTATTTTCGGTATCGAGCCTAACGACCATGCTATCTATTTGGACGTTAAGCAATTCCTTGCAAACAACCGTCAGGGTACGGCAAAAGCCAAACAGCGTTCTGAGAATGCCCACTCGACCCGCAAGCTTGGTCGTCAGAAGGGTGGTGGCGGCGCTCGTCCCGGTGATTTCAAGTCGCCTGTACGCGTAGGTGGTGGTACCATTTTTGGTCCCGTGCCCCGCGACTACAGTTTCAAGCTGAATCACAAGGTAAAACAGTTGGCTCGCCGTTCGGCTCTGAGTCTGCGTGCCAAGAACGATCAGATTATCGTATTGGATGCTCTGACGTTTGATGCTCCGAAGACGAAAGCGATGGTAGAGGTAATGAACAAGCTGAACATTGCCGGTAAGAAGGTTCTGTTCGTTCTCGCCGAGAACAACAACGAGGTTCTGAAGTCCGCCCGCAACATTGAGCGTACGAACGTGATGACCGTTAATGAGCTGAACACCTACGCAATCATGAACGCAAACGCCGTTGTCATCGTTGAGAACGCTCTGGCAGGTATTGAAGCAACTTTTAACGCATAAGGAGGTAGAATTATGGCAATTATTATCAAACCCATCGTCACCGAGAAGATGACCGCCGCCGGCGAGAAGCTGAACCGTTATGGTTTTCGCGTAGCTCGCACTGCCAACAAAGTTGAGATCAAGAAGGCAGTAGAAGAAATGTACAATGTACAAGTGGCTGACGTGAATACGCTGGTCGTAGGCCCGAAGCTGAAACAACGCTATACGAAGAGCGGTTTGCTCCGTGGCGCTCAGCAGGCATACAAGAAAGCAATCGTCACCCTGAAAGAAGGAGAAACAATCGATTTTTATAGCAATATTTAAAAATGGCTGTACGTAAATTTAAACCCTCTACACCGGGGCAAAGACACAAAATTATAGGCGCGTTTGAAACAATTACCGCAAGCGCACCTGAGAAGTCTCTCGTGTTCGGAAAGCGCAAGACGGGTGGTCGTAACCACGTAGGTAAGATGACCATGCGTTATATCGGCGGTGGACACAAGCAGAAATATCGCGTAATTGACTTTAAGCGCAACAAAGATGGTGTACCCGCAACAGTAAAGACAATTGAGTACGATCCGAACCGTTCGGCTCGCATCGCTCTGCTGTTCTACGCTGATGGCGAGAAGCGCTACATGCTCGCACCCAACGGGCTGCAAGTAGGTCAAGTAGTAATGTCGGGAAGCGGAATTGCTCCCGAGGTGGGAAATGCCCTTCCCATGGCTGAGATTCCTCTGGGAACTCTGATTCACAACATTGAGATGCGTCCCGGTCAGGGCGCACAGATGGTACGTTCCGCCGGCACGTTTGCCCAGTTGGCAGGCCGTGAGGATAAGTACGCAATGATTAAGTTACCTTCGGGTGAGCTGCGCAAGGTACTTGCAGCATGCAAGGCCACGGTAGGCGTCGTAGGTAACAGCGACCACGCATTGGAGAAGAGCGGTAAGGCAGGTCGTAGCCGTTGGCTGGGCCGTCGTCCGCACAACCGTGGTGTGACGATGAACCCTGTAGATCACCCGATGGGTGGTGGTGAAGGCCGCGCTAGTGGTGGTCACCCCAGAAGCCGCAAGGGTCTGCTCGCTAAGGGATACAAGACTCGTCATCCGAAGAATCAGAGCAACCAATACATTATCGAAAGACGTAAAAAGTAACCTATTAAATTAAGAGAAAAAGTATGAGTCGTTCATTGAAAAAAGGACCGTTTATCAACGTTAAGTTGGAGAACAAGGTGCTCGCTATGAATGAGGCCAACAAGAAAGAGGTCATCAAAACCTGGTCGCGCGCCAGCATGATTTCTCCTGATTTCGTAGGTCACACCATCGCAGTCCACAACGGCAATAAGTTTATCCCGGTCTATGTAACCGAGAACATGGTAGGTCACAAGTTGGGCGAGTTTGCCCCGACCCGTATCTTCCGTGGTCATGCCGGCAAGAAATAAAAGTTAAACTTTATTAAGCATTTTAAGTACAAATGGGTGCTAGAAAACATAACACAGCTGAGGCAATGAAGGAAGCCCGCAAAGGTCAGTACTTCGCCAAGCTCAATAACGTTCCCTCCAGCCCGCGCAAGATGCGTCTGGTAGCAGACATGGTCCGCGGCATGGAAGTGAACCGTGCCCTCGGTGCGCTGCATTTCTCCACGAAGGAGGCCAGCCGTGCACTTGAGAAACTGCTGAAATCGGCTATTTCGAACTGGGAACAGAAGACGGGAAAGAAGGCCGATCAGGAGACCTTATACGTAACGAAAATCATGGTGGACGGCGGAATGTCGCTGAAGCGTCTGCAGACCGCTCCTCAAGGTCGTGGATATCGCATCCGCAAGCGTTCCAATCATGTAACAATCTTTGTAGATACCAAAACTGAAAAAGCTGAGTAAGACTATGGGACAGAAAATTTCTCCGATTAGCAACCGTCTGGGTATAGTACGCGGATGGGATAGCAACTGGTTCGGTGGTAAGAACTACGGTCCGACCATTCTGGAGGACCAGAAGATTCGTGACTACCTGAATGCCCGTCTTGCAGAGGCCAGCATCAGCCGTATCGTCATAGAGAGAACTCTGAAACTTGTAACTGTAACTGTCTGCACTGCTCGCCCCGGTTATATTATCGGTAAGGGCGGACAAGAAGTTGACAAATTGAAAGAGGAGTTGAAGAAGATCACCAAACAGGATGTCCAGATTAACATCTATGAGGTAAAGCGTCCGGAGTTGGATGCGACCATCGTGGCTACGAAGGTGGCCAAGCAGTTGGAGGGTAAGATTGCTTACCGTCGTGCTGTGAAGATGGCGATAGCCTCGACGATGCGTATGGGTGCCGAGGGTATCAAGATTCAGATCAGTGGCCGTTTGAACGGAGCCGAGATTGCCCGTAGCGAGATGTACAAAGAGGGTCGTACTCCTCTGCACACGCTTCGCGCAGACATCGACTACTGCCATGTAGGTGCCCTGACGAAGGTAGGTATCCTGGGTGTAAAGGTATGGATTTGCCGCGGTGAGGTTTATGGCAAGAAGGATCTTGCTCCGAACTTCAGCGAGAAGCAGTCCGGTCCGCGTGGTGAGCGCCGTGATGAGCGTCGTGGCGACCGTCGCGACCGTCGTGAGCGCCGCGAGCGCCGTGGTGGTGATTTCCGCAGAAATCAACAGTAATGTTTAACCGATTTGCAGATTAAAAGTTATGTTACAACCTAAGAAAACAAAATTCCGCCGCTCGCAGAAGGGCCGTATCAAAGGCAATGCACAGCGCGGCAACGAGCTTGCATTTGGCTCGTTCGGTATCAAGAGTCTTGGTACCATCTGGTTGACAGGTCGTCAAATCGAAGCAGCCCGTGTGGCCGTAACACGTTACATGCAACGTCAGGGTCAGGTATGGATCCGCGTATTCCCGGATAAGCCGATTACCAAGAAGCCCTTGGATGTCCGTATGGGTAAAGGTAAAGGTGCTCCGGAAGGATTCGTAGTACCGTTGGAGCCCGGCCGCATCATCTTCGAGGTTGACGGTGTACCCTACGAGGTAGCCAAGGAAGCACTTCGTCTGGCAGCCCAGAAACTCCCGATAGTAACCAAATTTGTCGTAAGACGTGATTACGACGCAACCCAATTAGTATAATCAAGGATTATGAAAACAGCTGAAATTAAAGAACTCACCACCGCTGAGATTCAGGAGCGCCTGACCACCGAGCGTGAAAATCTGGTTCGCATGAAGCTGAATCACAGCATTTCGCCGCTTGAGAATCCGTTGCAGATTAAGGTTGCCCGTAAGACAATCGCCCGTCTCGCAACTGAATTGCGTGCAAGAGAAATTAACAAGTAAAAAATCGACAGAAATGGAAAGAAATCTTAGAAAAGAGCGTCAGGGCGTAGTTGTTTCCAACAAGATGGACAAGACCATCGTGGTAGCCGTCAAGTGGAAAGAGAAACACCCCATTTATGGCAAGTTTGTCAATAAGACTCGCAAGTTCCACGTTCATGACGAGAAGAACGAGTGCGGTATCGGCGATACGGTCCGCATCATGGAGACTCGTCCTCTGAGCAAGACTGTTCGTTGGCGTTTAACTCAAATAATCGAAAGGGCTAAGTAATATGATACAACAAGAATCAAGACTTACAGTTGCGGACAACTCGGGTGCTAAAGAGGCATTGTGTATCCGCGTACTGGGTGGAACGAAGAAACGTTACGCCACCCTGGGTGACACCATCGTAGTAGCCGTGAAGGGTGTTATTCCCTCCAGCGAAATCAAAGACGGTACCGTGAGCCGTGCCATTGTGGTACGTGTGAAGAAAGAGGTCCGTCGTCCGGATGGTTCGTATATCCGCTTCGATGATAACGCTTGCGTACTCATCTCGAACGCCGGCGAACTGCGCGGCAGCCGTATATTCGGTCCCGTGGCACGTGAGCTGCGTCAAACGAACATGAAAATTATTTCTCTGGCACCTGAAGTGCTTTAATCACTAAAATTACTCGTAAGAATATGGCAAAATTGCATATTAAGAAAGGTGATATCGTTTACGTGAACGCAGGTGCTTCCAAGGGCAAAACCGGCCGTGTGCTGGAGGTGCTCGTTGAGAAAGAGCGTGCTCTCGTAGAGGGTGTCAACATGGTAAGCAAGGCTACCAAACCCAATGCTAAGAATCCGCAAGGCGGAATCGTTAAACAGGAGGCTCCCATCCATATCTCGAACCTGAACCCCGTAGAAGACGGTAAGCCCGTTCGCGTGGGTCGCGTAGTGAAGGATGGTAAGCTTGTCCGCGTAAGTAAAAAATCCGGTAAAGAAATCTAACAATGAATACAGCCAGTTTGAAACAGGACTACCAGGAGCGCATCGTTCCTATCCTGATGAAGGAGTTCAATTACACTACAGTCATGCAGTGCCCGAAACTCCAGAAGATTGTTCTGAACCAAGGTCTGGGTGAGGCTGTTGCAGACAAGAAGATCATCGAAGTTGCTCAGCAGGAGATGACCCTTATCGCCGGCCAGAAAGCAGTTGCTACGGTTTCGAAGAAGGATATCGCAAACTTCAAGGTACGTAAGAAAATGCCTATTGGCGTTCGCGTGACCTTGCGTGGTGAGCGTATGTATGAGTTCTTGGAGCGTCTGGTACGCGTGGCTCTGCCCCGTATCCGTGACTTCAAGGGTATCAACAACAAGATGGACGGTCGTGGAAACTACACGCTGGGTATCACCGAGCAGATTATTTTCCCGGAGATCAACATTGATAACATCACAAAACTGCTGGGTATGAACATCACCTTCGTGACCACGGCTAACACCGATGAGGAAGGTTTTGCTCTGCTGCGCGAGTTTGGTCTGCCGTTCAAGAAGTAACCTTTTAAACGAATAAGAATTATGGCAAAAGAATCAATGAAAGCCCGCGAGGTGAAGCGCGCCAAACTTTGCGCCAAGTATGCAGCAAAGCGTGCCCAGCTCCTCAAGGATGGTGACTACGAAGGTCTCCAAGCTCTTCCGAAGAACGCCAGCCCGGTTCGTCTGCACAATCGTTGCATGATTACCGGCCGTCCGAAAGGTTACATGCGTGCATTCGGCCTGAGCCGTATCCAGTTCCGCGAGATGGCCTCTAAGGGCCTGATCCCCGGCGTTAAGAAAGCCAGCTGGTAAAAATATTGCGCAAGTTCCGGAACATCCGAGCAAACAGGCTCGGTAGTTTCCGGAAAACTGCGACAAATTAACTTTAATATTAAACAATGTCAGGACAGTCCTGATAATTTTAAAACCAAAAACAAAATGACAGATCCTATCGCAGATTATCTCACTCGTCTGAGAAATGCAATCAAGGCCGGCCACCGTGTAGTGGAGATTCCGGCTTCGAATCTGAAGAAAGAGATCACCCGAATCCTGTTTGAGAAGGGTTATATCCTCTCCTACAAGTTCGTGGAAGATGGCCCTCAAGGCACCATTAAGATCGCCTTGAAGTATGATCCTGTTAACAAAGTTAACGCCATCAAGAGTTTACAACGTGTATCCACTCCGGGTTTGCGCCAGTATGTAGGTTATCGCGACATGCCGCGCGTGTTGAACGGACTTGGTATCGCCATTCTGAGCACCTCGAAGGGTGTGATGACCAACAAAGAGGCCGTAGGTCAGAAGTTGGGTGGTGAGGTTATTTGTTATGTTTATTAATGTAAGGAGGAGAAAAGTATGTCAAGAATTGGTAAATTACCTATCGCAATCCCCGCAGGCGTAACCGTAACAGTTAGCCCCGAGAATACGGTGACCGTTAAGGGTCCCAAGGGTGAACTCTGCCAGCAGGTTAATCCCATAATCACAGTTAGTGTAGAGGACGGTATCTGCCACGTAACTCGCCCCAATGATGAAAAGGAAACACGCGCTATGCATGGTCTGTATCGCGCTTTGATTAACAACATGGTTCACGGCGTAAGCGAAGGCTACAAGGTGACGCTGCAACTTCATGGTGTAGGTTATCGTGTAGAGATGGCTCAAATGCCCAACACGCTGAACTTCACGCTGGGTTACACACACCCCATCTTCATGCAACTGCCCAAGGAGGTTAAGGTTGAGACCAAGACCGAGCGTAACCAGGATCCGCTGATCATGATGGAGTGCGCTGACAAGCAACTGTTAGGTCAGATTTGCGCTAAGATTCGTACGTTCCGCAAACCCGAGCCGTATAAGGGTAAAGGTATTCTCTTCCTGGGTGAAGTTGTTCGTCGTAAGGCTGGTAAGTCGGCTGCTAAATAATAAGAAAGGAATAAGTTATGGATAAGAAAATTGCACGTAGGCTTCGTATTAAAGCCAGCATCCGTACCCGCGTCTCGGGTACCGCAGAGCAACCCCGTCTGACTGTATTCCGTTCGAACAGCCAGATTTATGCTCAAGTAATCGATGACGTACAAGGCAAGACCCTTGCCAGCGCATCGTCGCTCAATATTAAGGATAAAATGACCAAGACCGAGAAGGCCGTCGAGGTTGGCAAACAGATCGCTGCTGCAGCAAAAGCTGCCGGAGTGGAGGCTGTAGTGTTCGACCGTAACGGTTATCTCTATCACGGACGAGTTAAATCTCTGGCCGACGCAGCTCGCGAAGCCGGACTCAAATTCTAAAACAAGGAGACTGTAGTATGAATCGTGTAAAATCAACTCAAGACCTGGAGCTCAAGGAGCGCCTCGTTGCTGTCAACCGCGTGACAAAGGTTACGAAAGGTGGACGTACAATGACATTTGCAGCCATCGTTGTTGTAGGAAATGAAAACGGTATTGTTGGCTGGGGACTCGGTAAGGCAGGTGAAGTGCAGGCCGCTATCCAAAAGGGTACTGAGGCTGCCAAGAAGAACCTGATTCAGGTTCCTGTCCTGAAAGGCACTATTCCTCACGAGCAGTACGCCAAATTCGGTGGTGCCCGCGTATATCTCCAACCCGCTACCCACGGTACCGGTGTGAAGGCCGGTGGTGCCATGCGTGCCGTTCTGGAGAGTGCCGGTGTGACCGATATCCTGGCTAAGGCTAAAGGTAGTTCCAACCCCCACAACCTCGTTAAGGCCACCATCCTGGCTCTCGCTGAACTGCGTGATGCTCGTACTGTGGCTCAGAACCGTGGCGTAAGCCTCGACGTGGTGTTCAACGGCTAACTTTAAACCATTAATCGTTAAACCCTTTAAGCATTTAAAGTTATGGCAACTATAAAGATTCAACAGGTTCGCAGCATCATCCGCTGCCCCAAAGTACAAAAGGAAACCATGCAAGCTCTCGGCCTCCGTAAGATGAACGCCATCGTGGAGCACGAGGCTACCCCTGCTATCATGGGCATGGTAGAGAAAGTTAAACACCTCGTCAAAGTTATTGACTAAAAACAAGTTCGAAGTATGGAATTACATAATTTAACCCCCGCAGCAGGTAGTGTAAAAACTGCCAAACGTGTAGGTCGTGGTGCAGGTTCCGGTCTGGGAGGCACCTCTACCCGCGGACACAAGGGCGCCAAGAGCCGCAGTGGTTATTCGAAGAAGATCGGTTTCGAAGGTGGTCAGATGCCTATGCAGCGTCGTCTGCCGAAGTTCGGCTTCAAGAACATCAACCGCGTGGAGTACAAGGCTATTAACCTCAACGTGCTTCAACAGCTTGCTGAGACACGCAACCTCGAGACTATCGGTCTGCCCGAACTGTTCGAGGCCGGCTTTATCAACAAGTCGCAACTCGTTAAGATCCTGGGCAACGGTACGCTGACGGCCAAACTGACCGTTCGTGCCAACGCCTTCTCGAAGAAAGCTGAAGAGGCTATCACCGCTGCCGGTGGTGCGATTGAAAAAATTTAATAAACGTAGTTTATGAAGTCTTGTGCAAGCCGAGTGAAAGCTTGCTTTCGCAACTCGGCGACGCCAAGGCTCCATAGCAAAACAAAGTTTTGATATGAAGTTTATAGAGACCTGTAAGAATATCTGGAAGATTGAGGACTTGCGCAAGCGCCTCTTGACGACGTTGCTGTTCGTCTTGGTGTACCGTTTCGGTTCGTTCATCGTTCTTCCCGGTATTGACCCCACGGCCCTTACTGCCCTGAAAGGACAGACCGCAGGTGGTCTGATGGCTCTGTTGGACATGTTTGCCGGTGGCGCCTTCTCCAATGCATCTATTTTTGCGTTGGGTATCATGCCCTATATCTCGGCAAGTATCGTCATCCAATTGCTCACAATTGCGGTGCCCTACTTCCAGAAGATGCAGAAGGAAGGTGAATCCGGTAGGCAGAAGATGAACCAGATCACGCGCTACCTGACGGTAGCTATCCTGCTGTTCCAGGGTCCGAGTTATCTCGTGAACCTCTCGGTACAGATGGCTCAAGCCGGTCAGCCGTTGGCTATCGGTTTCAACTGGTTCACCATCTCCAGTACCATCATCCTCTGCGCGGGTTCTATGTTCGTCATGTGGCTCGGTGAGCGCATTACCGATCGCGGTATTGGAAACGGTATCTCGTTTATCATCCTTATCGGTATTATTGCTCGTCTGCCCGAGGCCCTTATTCAGGAGTTCTCCAGCCGTTTGAACGACGCTGGAGGTGGTCTGATTATGTTCCTTGCCGAACTCATCGTGCTTATCCTTGTGGTGATGTTCGCCATCCTGCTGGTGCAGGGTACGCGCCGCATCCCCGTGCAGTACGCCAAGCGTATTGTAGGTAACAAGCAGTATGGCGGTGTGCGTCAGTACATTCCCCTGAAGGTGAATGCTGCTAACGTAATGCCGATCATCTTCGCGCAAGCTATCATGTTCATTCCTATCGCTCTGGCCGGCTTCCGTGCTGATGGTTCGTCGTGGTGGGTGCGTACGTTTATGGATAATAACAGCTTTGGCTACAACATAGTCTTCGCTATCCTTATTATCGCTTTCACGTATTTCTATACCGCCATCATCGTCAACCCGATGCAGATAGCCGAGAACCTCAAGCTCAACAATGGCTTTATCCCCGGTGTTAAGCCCGGTAAGAAAACGGCTGAATATATTGATACCATCATGAGTCGTATTACCCTTCCGGGTTCTATCCTGCTGGCTATCATCGCCGTTCTCCCCGCTTTTGCCCGCCTCTTTGGCGTGTCAATGGGTTTTGCACAATTCTTCGGCGGAACCAGCCTGCTGATTATGGTAGGTGTCATCCTCGATACCCTGCAGCAGATTGAGTCACATCTGTTGATGCGTCACTACGACGGTTTCTTTGAAAGCGGTATGCGTATCAAAGGTCGTAGCGGAGCCATGGCATATTGATAAATCGTAGAATCCGGTTACTTGTCAATAGCAGAAAATGATATTTCTCAAGACTGACGAAGAGATCGAGAAGATGCGCGAGAGCAATCGCCTTCTGGGCATGGCTTATGGCGAAGTAGCCAAAGCCATCGCCCCGGGGGTGACTACCGGTCAACTGGACCAACTCGCCCACGACTTCATCTGTGACCACGGTGGTTATCCTTCCTGCCTCGGCTTCGAGGGTTATCCGTGCTCACTTTGCACTTCGGTTAACGAGCAGGTCGTGCATGGCATCCCCTCCAAAGATGTGGTCCTCAAGGATGGCGACATCGTATCGGTGGATGGTTGCGTGTTGCTCAACGGTTTTCATGCCGACTCGGCATACACGTTCCCGGTAGGAGAGGTAAGCGATGAAAAGATGCGCCTGATGCGTGTCACCAAGGAATGCCTCTATCTGGGTATCGAACAGGCTGTTACCAGTCATCGCCTCGGTGATATCGGTTTCGCCATCCAGCATCACGCTGAGCAGAACGGTTACTCGGTCTGCCGCGAGTTTGTCGGACACGGCATAGGTCGCGAGATGCACGAGGACCCCGAGGTACTCAACTACGGACGGCGTGGCAACGGTATTGTACTCAAGAGTGGCATGACACTCGCCATTGAGCCGATGATACTGATGGGCCGACGCAATGTTGTGATTGAAGAAGACGGATGGACTTGTCGCACTACCGACCGCAAGCCTGCAGCTCACTACGAGTTAAGCGTCTGCGTTCGGAACGGGAAGGCAGATATCCTCTCGACATTTGAGTATATTGAACAAGTACTGAAAGAAAGATTTATTTAATACACTACTATGGCAAAACAAGACGCAATTGAAGTAGACGGAACGATCACCGAGGCTCTCTCCAATGCCATGTTTCGGGTGCAACTTGAGAGCGGTCATGTCATCATCGCGAATATCTCCGGCAAGATGCGCATGCACTACATCAAGATCCTGCCCGGCGACCGCGTAAAGGTGGAAATGAGCCCCTACGACCTGACTCGTGGACGTATATCCTTCCGCTACAAGTAAAAGGCTAAAGGCTATTACAGCATTAACTAATTTAATTTACTTTTACTGCTATGAAAGTAAGAGCATCAATCAAAAAGCGCAATGCGGACTGCAAAATCGTGCGCCGCAAAGGTAAGCTTTACGTTATTAACAAAAAAGAACCCAAAATGAAGATGCGTCAGGGATAAGCTCCTCATCTTGGAAAACCATTAAAAACAATATCCCAAAGTAAAGAATTATGGCTATAAGAATTGTCGGTGTAGATCTGCCGCAGAACAAATGCGGTGAAGTCGGATTGACTTACATCTACGGAATAGGTCGTTCAAGCGCAAAGAAGATCCTGGCAGAGGCAGGCGTTGACCCAAGCATCAAGGTTCAGGATTGGACGGATGACCAAGCAGCTAAAATCCGTGAGATCATCGGTGCTAAGTACAAGGTAGAAGGTGATCTTCGTTCGGAGACTCAATTGAACATCAAGCGTTTGATGGATATCGGTTGTTACCGCGGCGTCCGTCATCGTATTGGTCTGCCCGTTCGCGGTCAGTCAACGAAGAACAACGCCCGCACGCGCAAAGGTAAGAAGAAAACGGTTGCTAACAAGAAGAAAGCAACGAAGTAAAGTAGTTAAATCGTAAATTCATCAAACATTATGGCAAAGAAAACTGTTGCAGCTAAGAAGCGCGTTGTGAAAATCGACGGTGTGGGCCAACTCCACGTTATGTCTTCTTTCAACAATGTTATTGTTACCATGGCTAATGGTGACGGCCAGGTTATCAGCTGGTCTTCAGCCGGTAAGATGGGCTTCCGTGGCTCCAAGAAAAATACTCCCTACGCTGCACAAATGGCAGCTGCTGACTGCGGTAAGGTCGCTTATGACCTCGGTCTGAGAAAGGTTAAAGCTTATGTGAAAGGTCCCGGTCAAGGACGAGAGAGCGCTATCCGCGCCTGTGTCGCTGCCGGTATCGACGTAACGGAAATCGTGGACGTAACACCCATGCCCCACAACGGCTGCCGTCCTCCCAAACGTCGTCGTGTATAATAGAAATTGTAAAATTGTAAAACGTTAAATCGTAAATTATTATGGCAAGATATACTGGACCTAAATCACGTATTGCACGTCGTTTCGGTGAACCTATCTTCGGTCCGGACAAGGCACTCGACCGCCGCAATTATGCACCCGGACAACATGGCCTCAACCGCCGCAAAAAGAACTCGGAATACGGCACTCAGCTCGCCGAGAAACAGAAAGCCAAATATACCTATGGCGTGCTCGAACGTCAGTTCCGCCTCCTCTTCGCGCAGGCCGCTCGCACCAAGGGTATCACCGGTGAAATTCTTATTCAACTGCTCGAGTCGCGTCTCGATAACATCGTGTACCGCCTCGGTATTGCTCCCACCCGCGCTGCCGCTCGTCAGCTCGTGAGTCACCGCCACATCACCGTGGACGGTAAGGTGGTTAACATCCCTTCGTTCCAGGTTAAGCCCGGCATGATCGTCGCTGTCCGCGAGAAATCAAAATCGCTGGAAGTTATTGCTGCCTCGCTCGAGGGATTCAACCATTCTAAGTATAGCTGGCTCGAATGGGACGAAGCTCAGAAAGCAGGTAAGTTCCTCAACATTCCTGCACGCGAGGAAATCCCTGAGAATATCAAGGAGCAGTTAATCGTTGAATTGTATAGTAAATAAAATTTCTGAATTCATGGCAATATTAAATTTCATCAAGCCTGACAAGGTGATTATGTTGGATTCGAGCAACACCAAAGGAGTCTTCGAATTCCGTCCGCTCGAACCCGGTTATGGTATCACAGTTGGTAACGCTATTCGTCGTGTTCTGCTGAACTCGCTCGAAGGATACGCTATCTGCTCAATCAGGATCAGCGATATTGATCATGAATTTGCTACTATCCCCGGGGTTATTACTGACGTAACCAACTTGATTCTCAATCTCAAACAGGTTCGCTTCAAACGCAAACCCGAGATTGAGAATGAAACCGAAACAGCCAAAATCCGTATCCGCAAGCAGAAAGTGTTCACAGCCGGTGACCTTAATACCGTGCTTTCGCACTTTGAGGTGCTCAACCCCGAACTGCTCCTCGCGGAGATGGATGAGACTGCCGATTTCGAACTGGAACTCACCATCAACAAAGGTCGCGGATACGTACCCGCTGACGATAACCGCCATGCTGACGACCCCATCGGAACACTGGCTATAGACTCAATCTATACCCCCATCCGTAACGTCCGTCTCGCCATTGACCAGTATCGTGTAGAACAGCGTACCGACTACGAGAAACTCACACTTGAGATTCTCACCGATGGCAGTATCACCCCCAAGGAGGCTTTGAAGGAAGCCGCCAAGATCCTCATCTTCCACTTTATGCTCTTCTCCGACGAGAAGATTATCATCGAGGAGGAAAGTAAGAGTCAGAATAACCAACTTGATGAGGAGATCCTGCGCATGCGTCAGCTGCTCAACCAGCGCCTGCAGGATATCGACCTCAGCGTACGTGCTCTCAACTGCCTCAAGGCTGCTGAGGTTAGCACGCTCGGCGAATTGGTTACCTACCACCGTAGCGACCTGCTTAAGTTCCGCAACTTCGGTAAGAAGTCTCTCACCGAACTCGACGAACTGCTGGAGCGTAACGGACTCTCCTTCGGCATGGATATTAGCAAATATGCAATTAAGAATGAAGATAATTAATCTTCGGTACATTAGTAAATTTATAAAACAATGAGACATAATAAGAAATTCAACCACCTCGGCCGCAAAGCTTCGCACCGTAGTGCTATGCTCAGCAACATGGCTTGCTCGCTCATCATGCACAAGCGCATCTCTACCACGTTGGCCAAGGCTAAAGCTCTCCGTATTTTCGTGGAGCCCATTCTGACCCGCGCTAAGGAAGACAATATGGCCAACCGCCGTCTGGCTTTCAGCGAGCTCAAACAAAAGGAAGTTGTTACCGAACTCTTCCAAAACGTAGGCGAGAAGATTGCTAACCGTCCCGGTGGCTACACCCGTATCCTCCGTACCGGTTTCCGTCTGGGCGACGCTGCCGAAATGTGCATCATCGAACTCGTGGACTACAACGAGAACATGCTCAAGGAAGGCAAGAAAGCCGCTAAGAAAACCACACGCCGCGCCGGTAAGAAAGCTGCCGCCAAGGCTGAAGAGGCTGCTCCTGCTGCCGAAGAGGCACCCAAGGCTGAATAAGTTGGGCAATCCGATAAAGAAAAAAGACTCGACACGCATGTGCCGGGTCTTTTTTAATATCAACTATCAACTGTCAACTGTCAATTAAGTCCCTTATGACCAATCCCGCCAGCATCATGCCAAATGTGCCCACTACGGGCGCTATAGTGCCACGCTCGCCCGACAACTCCGGCGAATAGACGCATCGGAACTTGCGATTAGGCCAATGGCCAGCTTTGCGCATGTGGGTTCGTAGCGCCCGCGCCAACGGACATCCCTCCACCTTGCCAAACTCTGCCACGCGTATCTGTTGCGGATCCATCTTACGACCGGCACCCATCGAGGAGAACAGCGTCACACCCTCCGTTTCCGTCGCCTGCCAAATCAGGTGCATCTTGTCCTCCACCTGGTCGATGGCATCAATGACGTAGTCGTAGGTCTGCAGTTGAAACATAGCGGCTGTCTCAGCCGTGTAACGTGCCTGTAGGGCTACGATCTCAGCCTTGGGGTATATACTGCTGAGACGCGCAGCAAGAGCCTCTGATTTGGGCTTACCCAATGTATCTTGGGTAGCAACGATCTGCCTATTTAGGTTTGAGGGGGCTACTTCGTCAAAATCAACGATAGTCAGATGGCCGATACCCGTGCGCACCAAGGCCTCGGCGCACCAGCCGCCTACGCCACCGGCGCCAAACAGAATGACGCGCGTAGCTTGCAGGCGCTCAAATGCCGCCTGGCCAATCAGCTGTATCGTCCGCTCGTATGGAAGATATTCATTATTCATGATCAAAGAAAAAGATGTCAACTATCAACTATCAACTGTCAACTGTCAACTGTTTCGCTGCGCGTATGCCGTCCAGCGCCGAACTGGTAATGCCGCCCGCATAGCCGGCTCCTTCGCCGCAGGGATAGAGTAGGGGGTGACTGACGCTGCGCATGGTATCGTTATCACGCAGGATGCGCACCGGGCTGCTGGACCGGCTCTCCACGCCTACGACGACTGCCTCGCGGGTGATGAAACCCGGATATTTGCGGTCAAAGTCGCGAAAACCCTGTTGCAGATATGGCCCGATCTCGCTCGGCAACCACTTATCCAGTCGCGAAGCCACGATGCCGGGCAGATACGAGCAGGCGGGTAGGTTCGCCGACGCCCGGCCTTCCACAAAGTCGTTCAGTCGCTGTGCCGGTGCCATGGCGCCGATGCCGCCGGCCGCACGAGCTTCCACCCATGCCAGGTGCTCCAGTGCCTCCTGGTAATCCAGCCTCTCTAAGGCCTGTGCCGTCCTACCGCCCCCTGTGGGAAGGGCAGGGGAGGGTATCTCAACCACCATGCCCGAGTTAGCATACGGCGAGTTGCGATGCGAGGCACTCATGCCGTTGACCACGCAACTCTCGGCCATACTTCCGGCGGGCACGATATGTCCGCCCGGACACATGCAGAAACTATAGACCCCTTTGCCATTCACCTGTGTCACCAGCGAGTAACTGGCATTGCCCAAATAGTCAATAAGCGAATCCCGTTCCCCTTTAATCATTAACCTTTCCCCCTTATAATACATCAGCCGGTTGATGAGTTCTTGCGGATGTTCCACGCGTACCCCCATAGCGCAACCTTTGGCCTCAAGTGCCACGCCTTCGTGCGCTAACATACGGTAGGTGTCGTGTGCCGAATGCCCGATGGCGAGGATAATGGGGGTATGCGGAATTTTAAATTTTAAATTTTCAATTTTAAATTCTTTGAGACATGTCACACAAGTCTCGAAGTGTATCTCCCCCCCGTGCCCTAAGATGCACTGTCGCATGTTTTGGATGATGCGGGGCAGCAGGTCTGAACCGATGTGTGCATGTGCCTCGTAGAGCACCGTGTCGGGTGCCCCGAAGTAGTGGAAGAGCTCCATCACGCGTTGCATGTCGCCGCGTTTCTTGCTGCGCGAGAACAGTTTACCGTCGGAGAATGTACCCGCGCCGCCTTCGCCAAAGCAGTAGTTCGACTCGGGGTCGAGGCCTTCGTTCTTATTCAGCCGTGCGATAGCCCGTTTGCGCGTGCTGACGTCTTGTCCGCGCTCCAGGATGATGGGTTTGATGCCGTGCTCTATGAGCGTCAGCGCCGCAAACAGTCCCGCCGGACCGGCGCCGATGATATAGGCAGCGCGGTCAGCGTGCGTCACATCTTGAAAATGCGGTTCAGCGTACAGCGGAATGGGGGCATCTTTCGCTATCCAACGCCCGTGAACGTCTGTAAGGATGGTCAGCAGCACCTTGATGTCACGTTGCCGCGCATCGACCGACCGACGCTGAATGCGGTACTTACCTTCTATGTCTTTCGCCTCCTTAGGCGACACGATAATCTGTTCGGTATTCATACAATAGGCTTCTTGGCTGCAAAAACACTGCCACGAGAGTTTCTCGAGTCAAATCCGCCACCATGAGGCGACCACACCGCGACCACACCGCGACCATTGTGGACGTTTACGGTACAGCAGATTCCAATGCTTATTTCTCGCTGAAATCGTCTTTGCTTACGCCGCATACGGGGCATTCAAAATCGGCGGGAACTTCTTCCCACGGTGTGCCGGCAGGGATACCTGCTTCGGGTACACCTACAGCGGGGTCATACACCCAGCCGCAAATGTCGCATTTGTACTTCATAGTGAACCATTTTTAGAGTTGTGTTAATATGTTTGAATTTTGGTCAAAAACCGCACAAGATAATCTTGCCAGTTTGGCCATGTGTGTCCGCCGGTGGATTCGTAGTAGGTATATTCGCGGTGGTTATCTTCCAGCCATTGGCGATACACCTGCAGCGAGTCGTAGAGGAAGTCTTCCGTGCCGATGCCTATCCACAGCATCGTGGGTTCCGAAGGCATCCGGTGTACGAAGGTGGCGGGCGAGAACATGCCGACGTAGCGGAACTGACCGTCCAGTACCGAGGAAACCATCATCGTGTGGTAGCCTCCCATCGACAGACCGGCTATCGAGCGGCAGGCGGCGTCGCGGCTGATGCTGTAGCGGCTCTCGCACTCTGCCATAAACGCGGCAAAGTTGCCTTCCCATGCGCCGTTGGTGGCATTGGCTTTCTCTTCCTCCCAACTCGGACGGCTCGGACAGTTATCCGGCATGATGATGACCTGTTCGATAATCTCGCCCCGCTGCAAGAGCGAATCTAAAATACCCATCAGGTTGCCTTGTGTCGGCCAGTCGTTTTCGTTGCCGTACATGCCGTGCTGCAGGTAGAGGACGGGGAAAACGGTCTTGTCCTTCTGCACGCGTTCGGCATATTGATAGGGTAGATAGACGCAGCAGGGTACGCCTGTGATGGTGTCGGCTATCAGGGTGCCTACTTGGTTGTAGTCCTTCGGGGCGGTGGTGCATGCCGTCAGAAGCACAACCATGGCAATGAATAATGAATGGTGAATAATGATTATTTTTTTCATATTGCCGTTATTTTAGATTTGTTTAACCTTTAACCTTTAACCCTTAACCCTTAACCTTTAACCTTTAACCCTTATCCTTTAACCCTTATCCTTTAACCCTTATCCATTACAACTTCAATGCCAACCCGATGAAATAGGTTCGTGGAATCGTGGGGCCATAGATATAGCCGGCATCGCGGAACTCGCCTTGGTCGATGTCTTTCTGGAACTGGTCGAGTATGTTCTTCACGCCGCCGCTGACCTCCAGGCAGTAGTGCTTGTACAGGTGGATGTCGTATGCCAGACGGATACCCATCTCAAAGAACGCGGGCGTCTTCACTTCCTCGTCCTGCGCGATATAGCCTGCCAGGTGTGGCACGTGCATTGAGCCCGTCAGTTTGCCGTTGAGCGAAATCGTAAAGTCGCGCACGGGTTCGATATCAAAGAGCAGGTAGGCGTAGTGGTCAGGCGTGCGCAGCATGCGGTTTTGTGCGGGCACAAAGGCACTCCACTGCTGGGATACGGTATAACGGCTCTGCTGGTAGGTGTAACCAATGGATAGTTGATAATTGACCGTAGGCAGTTGGTGATTAAGCTTACCCTCGAAATTCAGGCCGCCTACCCATGCGCCGGGGGCGTTGGTACGCGTGAAGAGCAGGTTGCCGACGGCATCCACTCCGTCCTCGCGCAGAAAGAATACATCTTGCAGGTAGGTATAGAAACCCTCGGCGGTGAGGTTCACCTCCAACTCGCCGAACTTACGATACCAATCCAGACTCAGTGTGGCGCTGTGCGAATACTCCGCCTTGAGGTTGGGGTCCAGGTTGATGAGCGATACATTGCCGCCCACAGCTGCCACGTGCAGGTCTTCGTCGTAGGTCTGCGGCGCACGGTAACCGCTGCTGTAGCCGGCGCGTAGCACCAAGCCCTTGATGGGCGTATAGCGCACCGTAGCACGCGGGTTGCAGACCGGCTTGCGCAGCATGTTATGTTTCTCCAGTCGCGCACCGATCAGTACACTCCACGCCTCGTTCTTCCACTCGTTCTGCGCGTAGGCACCGACGACATGGGTCTTTTGGTTCAGATCGCGGTTGTAACCCATCATCCGATCGTGCAGACCGTTGAACGTGTATTCGGCACCCACGGTCAGGTCTCCGTTCATACGCCCGCAGGGGTACGAGAAACGGTATTGCAAACCCGTGTTGGAGGTTAGGTCTGTGCTCCTGCCATAGGCATTCATATCCATAGCCGTGCCGAAATAGCTCTCGCGACCGATGTGCTGAATGGCGCTGTAGGCCGATACAAAATGACGGCTGTCGTCCGAGAACCAGTCAAAGGCCACCGAACCGGCGTCTATGTTATGGCGCAACTGCTCAGCGATATCGGCTGTGTGGGGCTCCTGGTCACGTTTGTTTCCGCCGCGGCGGTAATCGGTGGTGTGGTGGTATTCCACCAGTATCTTGCTGTACATAGAGGTCTTGAAGAACAGACGTGTGCCCGCGGTGGTACTCCGGAGCTGGGGTACCTCGCTGAACCCGTCGCGGTCGCGGTCGTAGGCGCTGCGCGTGCGGTGTGAGGCAAAGAGGTAAGCGCCTATCTTGCGGTTCTCTGACATAACAGAGGCGTTCAGGTCGGTGTTGATGTCGTAGCCTGCATGTTCGTTGACGTTGGAGGTGTTGGCTACGTTGACAAAGTTACGCACGGGCTCCTTGGTGATGATATTCACCACACCCGCGATGGCATTGGCGCCGTAGGTAGCCGAACCGCCACCGCGCACCACCTCGATGCGGTCGATCATCGCCGCCGGCACTTGTTCCAGGCCATAGACCGAAGCCATGGACGAGAATACCGGACGCGAATCCATCAGTATCTGGGTGTATTGACCCTGCAGACCATTGATGCGCAGATCGGTCTTACCGCAGTTGCTGCAGGTGTTATCCACCCGCAAGCCCGGCTGAAAACTCAGCGCGTCGGCAACGCACGACACGGCGGTGGTCTCAAACAACTTAGGCGACAGCACATTGACAATCGTGGCTGCCTCCTGACGCTTGGTCGCGTAGCGGTTGGCGGTCACTACGACATTATTGATTAACTCTGTCTTCTCGCGGATGACGGCTTTGAGCTCGACGGTTTTGTCTTCCTCTAATACTACGGGTAACTCCAGTGTCTCGTAGCCCATGTAGCTGAATACGATGGTTTGTTTGCCGATAGGCAGGTCTTTGAGTAGGTAGTGTCCCGTCTCATCGGTCACGGTACCGATGGTAGTGCCTTTGAGTTGTACATTGACGTAGGCCATATGTTCACCGGTAGCCTCGTCCAGAACGTGTCCGGTAAGGTGTGCATCATACTGCGCAAACATCGGCGCAGTCATGAAAAGTAAAATTAGTACGTATATTTTTCGCATTGTTAATACATAATTAGCCTGCAAAGATACTGCTTTTTTTTGATATATGCAAAAAAAAACGCTGCAAGAGGTATTTTTTTGCGTTTTTTTGTTTGTCATGTCGTGGTGACGGAATGAGGTCATGACCAAAAAATGAAAAATGCGCGTGAAATCGCATTTTTTTTCGATTTTTATTTGCTCAGTTGAAAAAAAAGTAGTATCTTTGCAAAGCAAAATTGAATGGAGGATATTTTATGACAGCTTTACAACTAAATCCGGACATTTATCGGCAATTAGATATCATCGCTAAAGATGAGTCTATGTTTGATCGAGTAACGAAATATATTAATCGAATCGTCAAGAAGATGAATTACGATCCGACCTGCATGACGAAAGAGGAATTCTTCGCGCGCATAGAACGGGCAGAACAGCAATATGCGCGGGGGGAGTATACAACTCAATTGCCAGGGGAATCAGTAGAGGATATGTTAAAACGTTGCGGCTATGTTATATGAGATTCAATATACGCCGGAGGCGAATAGAGATTTAGCTAAGCTACTCAAGGACGAACCGAAAGCTTTTCAGAAAGCCATACGATTTATCGAGGAATTGCGTGAGCACCCCAAGACTGGTTTAGGCCATCCGGAGCCTTTAAAAGGTAAACCGGAAGGTCGTTGGAGCCGAGAAATTTCGAAAAAACATCGTTTGGTCTATCAAATTATCGAGTACCAAGTAATTGTTTTGATCTTAACAGCCTACGGGCATTATGATGATAAGTAACATGAAGTTGTATGGCGGAATCAACGAGCTTTAGGGCTCGTTTTTTTGTTTGTCATGTCGTGGTGACGGAATGACGTCATGACGAAAAAATGAAAAAAAATGGTTTCGAATCGCATTTTTTTCGATTTTTATTTGCTCAGTTGAAAAAAAAGTAGTAATTTTGCAGCGATTTTTAGTGTTATCCTGTGTTGTAGGCTGGTGAGCCTCCCTTTTAACACGGGATGATACCCGACAATCAACCGTGCCCACGCCATTGGGGTGTTCCTTTTATAGTGGTGGGTCGGTAGGACATAAAGGCGTTTTTTATGACGCTTTGTTTTGGCACATCGAATCTCGCAAATTCATTGTATCGTCCAAAGCATTGCAGCATTTTACGCCCGTGGTATGTAACTATATCTGACAATCTCTTTTGTAGAGGTTGGCAGACGTATATACATATCGGCGTGGGCTTCAGTGTTGTTTGTTCGGACGATAGGCATGCGAGAGCCCGATGTGCGGAACGGCAATAGTGCAGTCCCGCTTCTTTTTTTAGGGTAGAATTTCCTATCAGCGGATGCACGAAGGCGTGTGTCCGCTGATTGTTTTTATACACCTTATTTATTACACCCGTGCGCGTATACGCGCGTTATAAAGTATAATTAGGTGTAGCGCCTTTGAGGCGAAATAGGTATTTGACAGATATTGTGTAACGAAGTATAGGATAAGTTCCGGATAGGTAGCTGACCTTTTAGAAAAGAAGAATATGTGGCAGAAAGCATAGGTGCAACACTTTTCTAAATATACTTCCGAACTAAACAATCGCTTGCACCTATGCGCCACATTTTTGCGGAATTCGAGCCCAAAATGATAACCCATGCCGAAGGGTATAAAATCTCGGCAAAATGGACTTTGAAATTATGATATTACCGCTTATTAAAAGATAAAGCATTACGATTCATTATTAATTTTTCATTATTCATTGAAAAAACTTGCACATATCAAAAATAATTTGTACCTTTGCACTATAATTCAAAAACGAAACTAATTATGGCAGACGAAACTTTTATCAAGGTATTTGAGGGCAAAAACATCCGTGTAGCATGGAATGAGGAAGAAGAAAAGTACTATTTCTCGGTAGTGGATGTAGTGCAAGTATTAACAGATAGTGCCGATGCCAAGCAGTATCTAAAGCGTTTGCGCTCGCGTGATCCCGAACTGGATTTCAGGTGGGGTACAATTTGTACCCCTACTGAGATGCGAGCTGCTGATGGCAAAATGTATATGACACAAGCTGCTGACCTTGAAGGCATCTTCCGTTTGATTCAGTCGATTCCATCGAAGAAAGCTGAACCGATCAAACAATGGCTGGCATCAGTTGGTGCGTAGCGTAGTTTCGAGTAAACGAGCTTCGGATTATATTCGCCCGATAGAAGATACCACGGCCCAAGAACTACCATTGGATACACCCGATACGGAATCTTCTGCAAGATAACCCCCACACCTTATATATAATATATACCACACCACAAAAAGCGGTAATATCAAGCGATATTAACCGCTTTTTGTTATCTCTGGGGTCCCCAAAAGCTCCAAAAGAGGTTTTGGGGAAAGCGGAGGCATCGGTCGCCTTGATGACGACGGTGTCGTCAGCCCTTGCGACCCGATTGCCGAACGCGCTTTGCGCGGTCCAGATTATCCGGATGTACAAGTTGACCCGAAAAATATTGCCCAATGGTACATGGTGTAGGACCAAATGGGGAATGACTTGATCTTTGACATAGTGATTTAATAAAAAATGGCAAAAAAGAAAGATTTTTGCTCAAATATTTGTGTATTCAAAAAAAAAATTGTACTTTTGCATCGTAAACGCAAAAAGTAACTATTATGGCACAAGAAACATTAAATAGTCTCATCGCAGTCATGATGACGCTATCCGTACAGGAGCAAGAGCAAGTGATAGCCGAATTGCAAGCTAATGTGCGCGGTTTACGCCAAGTTCCTGCTCCTTACACGATGGAGGAGATAGATGCTCGTTTGGATGAATCAGAGCGCGATATTGAGGATGGTAGATTTTATACTACCGATGAAGTGTTCCATTCTGAATACTCGGTGGCTGTATGAAAGTTATTTGGTCTTATCGTGCTTCAAAAGCGCTACATGCCTTGGAAGCGTACATACAGAAAGGATTTGGAGAAATCAAACGACAGGAATATATGCAGCAAGCAGAGAAAACGGCTAATCGGTTGGAGAAGTTCCCTAACATAGGAAGACTTGATCCGTTGTTGGCACACCGCAAGAAACCGTATAGAAGTGTCTTAATGACACCAAAGACGAAGATGATTTATTACATCGATTCTGATAACGATAGAATTATTATAGTTGATTGTTGGGATACGCGTAGAGAACCAAATACAGCAGCAGGAGGGTTGTAATCCCTATTGAAGCAATTATTAGAAGTACCCTATAAAAAATCTTTTTTGCCGGACATGAGGAAAATCTCATGTCTGTTTTTTTTATTTTATCACGAAAAAGAATCATAACCTCGGGGCTTACAACCGAGGTGAAAGAATACTTTTGTGTACACAAGTATGATAACAATAACAAAAACAATTATAATTAACCGGCGCTTAGCGCCAAATACTAACTAAAAAAACAAACAAAACCGAGAAATGTCCGGTGGACATTACGAGGAGTAAGTGCGGCGCGCGAGTGCGAGGAGTCCCCCTCCGAGCACACAGAACTCCAAATAGG